>Ga0315289_10007519_pt1 | contig 15852 bp, 10 predicted proteins | sample YL17G11_40_MG_FD_203452 | JGI IMG/M metagenome (GOLD analysis project Ga0315289, IMG submission 203452) | Sediment microbial communities from Yellowstone Lake, YNP, Wyoming, USA - YL17G11_40 | ecosystem: Environmental > Aquatic > Freshwater > Lake > Sediment | place: USA: Wyoming | collected... | reverse complement strand
AATGGGAAGAATTGAAAACGAGCGACAAAAAAATGAAAAATTGAAAAATTGAAAAAGAAAGGGAAAACTCGTTGATCCGTCGCGTTTGTTCTTGTGTGTAACAAAATTGTTAAAAAATATGCTTAATTCCTCGCTGATTAATGCGCGTTCTTTCCGTGAAGAAAGAAGGTGGGCGCGATAAAAAAAAACGGACTAGAAACAGAAGCTCGGATTCTCAAGACTCGGCGGCGCCCCGAGCCCGGAGCCCCTCCGCCGGCGGCGGCGACGTCCCGAAAGCAGCCGGCTTCTGCCCTCCGGCAAAGGCCGTGTCGGGCCTGCGCTCCCTCGCCGGCGACGCGTTCGGGGTGATCGGGGGCTTGAGGGGCACGGAATCGTCGTCGGAGTGGAGAGAAGCTCGGTTGGCAGCAGCGGCAGCGGCAGCGGCAGCCGAAGCGGAAGAAGCAGCGGCCCGACGGCGACGACGGCCGCCGCCGAAGAGCGCGCGGAACCCCGCTCGGACCGCGACGCCGACCACAGCGTACACGGCGACGACGTCGAGCATCGCCCACCGCCACAGCGGCACCAGGTGGTCGCCCGTCTTCAGGTACATGTCCCCGTCGGTGGCCAGCACGCCCTCCACCGCGTCGATCGCGTCCGAGACCGGGTGGCGCCTGCGCGAGCGCATGCGGGCCGAGACGCGCCGCGCCGCGAGCCGGTAGGCCGACGGCGCGGAGGGGGCCGAAGAGGGGTCCTCTCCGTCCCCTCCGATCACCTTGCGCGCCGCGGCGGCGAGCCTCTCGGCGGAGAGCCTGCGCAGCGGGAGCATGACGCCCCAGCCTCCGGCGACCTAATTTGGTATTTTGCCGAAAGGAGAGGGTGGGAGAAGAGGAGGGAGAAAGGTGAGAGTGAGTTTTTTTCCCGCTCGAAGGGGGGGGAGGGGGGAAACGGCCCCTCGGAAGGAAGGACGGAAAAGAAAACGCCAAAAAAAACTCACCGCCTTGGCCACGTTGTCGGGCTGGTCCCCGAAGATCGGGATCCCCGCCACGGGCACGCCGTGGTAGGCCGCCTCGTAGATCGAGTTGATCCCCCCGTGCGTCACGAACGCCGCGAGCCTCCCGTCGCCCAGCAGGTCGTTCTGCGGGACCCAGGCCAGCGCCCTGACGTTTTCCGCCAAATCCAGGTCGGCGACGGCCATGGTCCCGGGGAGGTCCGCGTCCGAGAGCTTCCACAGGGCGCGCGTCGGGGCCAGGAGGGCCAGGCCCTTGGCGAAGGCCCTGTACTCGTCGGCGGAGATGGTGACGAGGGTTCCCAGAGAGGCGTAGATGACGTCGTTGGGTTCGTCCTGCTTTTTTTTGCGTTTTTTTTTTGGAAAATCGAACGGTCGAGGTGAGTCTTTTGTCCCTCTTCTCTCCTCTCTCTTTCTCTCTCTTTTTCTCTCTCTCTCTCCCGCTCTAAAAAAAAAAAAACTCCCTCTCTTCTCTTACCGTCCCCTCCTTCCTCGGTCCCAGGAGCTCCTCCCAGGGCTCTTTGGGCAAAGGCTGGGCCGGTCTCGACATCAGCGACCCGGCGAACAGCGCGCTCGGCGGCAGCGGCCTCGGCGCCTCGACCGCAAAGTCCGAGTTGAACAAAACCAAAGGCGCAGAGTGCAGAAACGCCGTCGTCACTTCCACGCCGTGCCTCTGCCCCAGCGCGACGTAGAGCGGCTTTACCCTGACCGCGTGAATGGCGTGAGCTCCGAGATAGAAGGCGACGTTGACGCAGCGCTGCCACAGCGGCATCAGCCCCCTGTTGGTCGCGCCGAGCAGGCCCAGCGCCCTCGCGAGCCTGTTCCCGAGGGTGCCGTCGTCGGGGTCCAGGTCCACCGCGTCTCCCCTGGCGGCCGGGAAGCCCGTCCCGACCTGAGGGATCATGCCCAGGTGGTTGGGCAGGTTGTCCTGGATGTTGGGGAGCAGCGGGTCGAGCATCGGGAGCACCGAGACGGCGACGCGCGGGATCGAGATGAGTTCGGGCTTGCTCTCCTTCGCCAAAACAGCAGCCGACTTCCTCAGGTCCCTGGCCGCCGCGACTCGCAGCCACGAGGCCGGCGGCGTCATGTTACGCTGCTCGACCATCATCGGCAGCTTGTACGCGAGCCCGCACCCGCAGGGGGAGATCACGTCCCCGATGATGAGGTCGGGCAGGAAGGCCAGCATCGTCTCGACGTGCGGCGTGTCGCTCATCTCGGCGTCGCAGTACTCTATCAGTGCCTGAAAGTAGACCACGAGGGACTCCAAGGCGCCCAGAAAGGGATTCGAAACGGCCTGGCGTGAGTTCTCGACGCGCTCCTTCATTTCCTTCTTCGTGTACGCTGCTTTGTACGTCGTCAGCTGCGTGAAGGGTTTTTTTGCCGGCGTGCGCGCCAGCGTCTCGGCGTCTGACTCAGAGACGGCGAGGAGGACCTCGTGCCCCCGCTTGACGAGCTCGTCGGTGAGGGCGGTGACGACGAAGAGGTGGGAGTCTGCTCCCGGTAAGGGGACGGCCAGGATCTGGTTGTGGAGTGGGTGGGTGGTGGTTTGGAGAAAAAGGCGAAAAGAGGGGAAAAGTGTGAGGAAGGGAGGAAGGGGTCGGGAGGGTTCGAAAAGAAAAGAAAATAATGCTAGTCTGGCAAGGCAGCGAGACCGGCGGACGGGCGGCATGTCAACCGTTTTATGCTTTTCTCTCTTCGGCTCGCGCGAAACAACTCTCTCGATTGCTCAACCTAATACACTCTGTAGTTGAGACGCTTCAAGAGCTTCATTTTCAGCCCAGAAAAAGAAACTCACTCTGGCCGCGTCGGAGCCGGTCGAGGCTAGGAAAAAGAGCACGAGCAAGAGCGAAGACAAGGCCGCCGCCGCAATTGACGACGTCGACATCTTCATGGCCTCGCGCTGGGGCGAATCCGAGGATTCGAATGGCTCTGTTGCGCTTCCACAGGTGTCGATGCGAGATGCAAAAGCGATTCGAGTGACAATCAGAGCGCGGCAAGAGGCGACGAGCCGGGGACCGCGAGGGTCTCGGATGTCGTCCGGTTTTTCTTTCTAGACGTTCGTCGCAGTGTGTGTTTTTTCTTTTCGTCGTCAACCCCCGACCTCTTTTTTTTTCCTTTTTTTCCCGTCTTCCGTCTCTCCCTCTCTCGCTCCTTTGGATTTCGCTCAAGTGAGTTTTCTTTTCTAACACAGGGGGGAAAAGGCGCGCGCGCTCTCCCACCCTGCAAGGTGGTGTTTTTTTTTTCGAGGAAAAAAGAACAGGCAAACTAAAAAAAAAACTCACAGAAAAGAAGCGGCAACTTCTACTTCCTTCCCCTCCCCTTCTTCGTTTCCCTACTCCCTGTCCTCAAACGGCAGCGACATCGAGTCGAGCAGCTCCTTGAAGGCCGCCAGGCACATGTCCTTGTCCGTCGGGGACAGCTCGAACTCGGCCCCGATCTCCGAGGCCACCTCGGCCGGGGAGTCGACGTCGGGGTCGTACGCGAAGTCGACGGTCCTTTTGGGGCCCTTGAAGCGCCGCCGCGCGCCGCCGCCGCCGCCGCTCCCAGAGTCGTCGTTGCCGCCGCTCCCGTCGCCGTTTTCTCCCGCCTCGTCGTCGTCCCCGGTCTCGTCGTCGTCGTGGTCGTCGCGCTCGTCCTCGTCGTCGTCATCGTCGTCCTCCCCCTGCCACGTCATCGTCAGCCTGAAGTGCAAGACGCCGTCGCGGAACCGGCCGCTGAACTGGAACGTGTAGTCCTCGCCGCGGACGGCGCCGATCTGGCATGCGCCGTCGCCCGTCAGGAACGCCGCCGCCGGCGGCTCGTTGTTGTTCCGGGGAAAGGGAGGAGGAGGAGCAGGCCCGCCGCCGTTGCCGCTCGGAGAAGCAGCCTCGGGGGCGGGGGCGGAGACGACGGCCTGGACGGCGGCGGAGGCCTCGAGCTGCCTGAGCCTGGAGCGGCCCGAGGAGCCCGCGGCGGGCTGGGAGGAGCTCGAGGCGCCGCGGGGCTCGCTCGCGGCTTCGGCTTCGGCTTCGGCGGCGTTGGCAGCAGCGCGCGCGCCTTCTCCTCCTCCTCCCCCTCCTCCTCCCTCGCCGTTGCTGCTCTCCCGAATGGGAGGCGCAGGGGTCGACCCTCGGAGAGAAGGCGCTGGAGGAGCAGGCGGCGGCGGCGGGGAGGAGGAAGGGGGCTGCTGCTTCGGGCTCGCGGAGCCGTTTGCAACGACTTGCTGCTCTTCGCCGATGCCGCCGCCGCCCTTGCCGCCGGCAGCGGCAGCAGGGGGAGGAGAGGAACCTACTCCGCCTCCGCCCTCGCCTCCGCTTCCTATTCGGTGCTCCAGGTCGAGAGACGCGCCCCTGGAGTCCGTGGGGGCGGGCGAAGCGCACGCAGAGGCATGGAGCGAAGAGGCGCGCTGCTGCTGCTGCTGCTCCTCGTCGGAGGGGTGCCGGCTGCCGAGCCTGTGGCCGTTGGCCGGCGGCGAGGAGGGCGCCGTCATTGCCCCGGCTCCTGTTCGCTCCTCGCCCTCGGAGCCGCTGCCTCCCCTTCCTTCTCCGAAGCCGGTGTCCGTCGTCGTCGTCCGGCGGGCAAGCCCTGAGGGCTCGGCGCCGACGGAGGCGACGTCCTCGGCGCTCGCGGAGGCCGTCGTCGTCGCCGTCGTCGCCGCGGCCGAAGCGGCGGCCGAGGCGGCAGCAGCGGAAGCAGTTGCTGCCGCCGCCGTAGCCGCCGCAGCAGCAGCTGCTGCTGCAGCAGCCAGAGCGGCGGCGCTCCTCCCGGGATGGTGCAGGTGCGAGGGCACCTTGGCCAGGAAGGGGTCGTCCAGGAGCTCGATGGCTGTCGGCCTGTGCGCCGCTTCTCCTTCTTCTCCTCCACTTCCGCCGCCGCCGCCGCCGCCGCTCAGGCACCGCTCGATAAACGCCCGAGCGTCCGCGTCGGGCACCCTCTCGTCGAGGATCGCCCGCCAGTCGCTCGCGTTCGACGAGTCCACCTTCACGGAACTGGCCAGCTCCAAAACGCAGAGCCCGAACGCGAAGACGTCGACGCCCTTGTTGTACTGGTTGCCCTCGCCCTCGCCGTCGGAGCCGCCCCCGTCGGCCAAGCCGTCGGGCAGCACCGCGGGCGCAAACCGCGTCGGCAGCAGCGTCGCCAGGCCGAGGTCCCCGATCTTGATCTCGCCCGAGTGGCCGTTGATGTAGATCTTGTCGCACCGCAGGTCTCCGTGCACGATCGGCTTCCCTCCGGGTCCCTCCTTGCCGTGGAGGTGCGCCAGCCCGGAGAGGATCTGCCGCGCCCACTTGCGCACCGCGCGCGCGCCGAGGTGCCGGTGCCTCGCCCGGTAGTCCCGGAGATTGCCGCTCGTGAAGAACTCCGTGACGAGGTTGACGCAGCGCGAGGTCGGGTCGAGCCAGCAGCGGTAGCAGCGGATCACGTTGGGGTGGTCGAGCCCGAGCCCCACGCTCATCTCGCGGCACGCGGCCCTCAGCTGCTCGTCGTCGAGGCCGTTGCGCTCGGCCGACACTTTGCTCCACGCGACGTCGATGCCCGCGCGCTCGTCAAAGCCGCGGTAGACTCGCTTGAAGCGACCGCTGCCGACGAGGCGGTCGTAGCGGACGTAACGGCCCGTGGGGTCGGTCTCGACGACGACGTCGTCGTCCTCGTCGATGTCATCGGTGGCGGAGGGGCGGTTGGAGGAGGCGGAAGGGGGAGGAGGGGGCTGTTGGTGCGGCTGCTGCTGCTGCTGGTAGTATGGCGGGGGAGGCGGCGTCGCGCGGGGCGAGCGCAGGGGCGCGGGATTCTGCTGCTGCTGCTGCTGGAATTGCTGCTGCTGCTGCTGAGGCGGGGGCGGGGGGGGCTGCTGGGGCTGCTGCTGAGGCTGCGCGGAAGCGAAGCCCTCAAAGGGCGACGGCTGCCGCGGCAGCGACGACGGGAGCGCCGCCGCCAAAGGCGGCTCGTCTGCTCCTCCGCCGCCGCCGCCGCCCCCGCTCTCGTCTGTTGCTGCTGCCGTCGCGGTCGCGTTCATCGTTTCCGTCTTCCTCGTCGTGAAAAAGAAGAAAGAGAGAGGGGGGGGGGGCGGTGGAAAGCCGGTCTCCGGAAGTGGAAGAAGCCTTCTTCCTCTCTCGCGCGCTTCAGCCGCCGTCGAGGTCGTTCGGCGGCTGAGTGTTTTTTCAACGGACGAACAAACCGGACGAGCGAAGAAAAAAAAGGCGAAAGTCGACGAAGAAGAAAAACTTCTTGCCCCACCGAACGGACGTTCAGAAGAGGCCCGAGCCCTAGTTCAGACCTCCGTGGACGGTCTTAGGGGGCCTGTGGTGCGTCGGGAGTCACGATCGACACAAGCGAGAGTGAGCGAGAGGGGCGAGGGAAGACACACGTCGATGGTCTTCTCGCTCGAAGACGTTCGGGCATGCGTTCTCGCTGTTTTTGCTTTCAAACGCCCTCTCCCGCGGTGACGGAACAACTTGACTGCCCTCAAACCGCGCGTCTAAAGCGCTCTGGTGGCAAGAGGTAACGCTGGGCCCCTCCCCAGTGCCCTGGGAGCGAGCCAGAGGCCCAAGCGGAGAGAGGAAAAGTGATTCGAAAAAGCAAAGCAGCGAAAAGAAAAAAAGCGAGAAAAGCAAAACTCCCATTCTTCTCTCTCTCCTCACCTCTTCTTTCCTCTCTTTCGACCAGCGCCGCGTGTCTCTGGATCAGGAGTGCGAGCTAGGAGAGGCTCTCGGGGGCGGAGGAAAGCATCTGGGACCGGGTCTGAGGAGAAACAAAGAGGGAAAAACAGGGTGCAGAGAGGGGCCCGGTTTGACGGCGGAAGAGCAAAGTGACTGGAACATGACGCTTCACTGTTATTCTTCGTCTCTCTCTCCTTGTGTTCCATCGACTCGAGGCACTCACACCCGACCGTGGCGCCTCTCTCTCTCTGGCTTTTTGAGCTCTCTTTCTCCTCGCACCTGAAGACGTCGCACCACGCTCTTCGCGCCTGAAAGGGTCGAAAAAAGAAAAAGCGAGAATGACGAACGAGGCAGCATCCAATACCACTGCTGCCGCGACCATCGATCTCGCCGCTGCTGCCGAGGCCTCGGCGCTCGCCCGCTGGGAGCTCGAGAACACCGCCCGCGACGCCGCGGCCGGGGCCGCCGCCGAGGCGTGGTTCGCGCACGACGCCGAAGCCGAGCGCGCGCAGCTCCAGGCCAAGCCCTGGGCCGCGGACCCGCGCTACTTCAAGCGGTGAGGAGTAGGGGAAAGGATAGGAAGGGAGAGGAAGAGGAAGAGGGAGGAGTTTTTTTTTCGTTTCGTCTCTCTTTGGCCTCTCTCCCCATCCCCTTTCACTCATTAATATATTTTTAAAAACGCTCTCATACTCACCGCAACGCCACCAACAACAACAACAACGACACCAACAGCGTCCACATCTCGGCCCTGGCTCTGCTGAAGATGGCGATGCACGCCAAGTCGGGAGGCGACCTCGAGGTCATGGGCATGCTCGCCGGCCGCGCCGCCGGCGACGCCTTCGTGGTCCTCGACGCCTTCGCGCTGCCCGTCGTCGGCACGGAAACGCGGGTCAACGCGCAGGCCGAGGCGAACGAGTACATGATCGACTTCCTGGAGACGAACAAGGTGAGAGAGAAGAGAAGTGAGAGAGAAAGAGAGAGGGAGGAGAGAGGGAGAAAGAGGAAAGGAGGGAAAGCAGGTGAACGTTTGAGAGGAGGAAGAAAAAACACTCTCACTTTTTCCCAATCCTCTTTTCTCTCGTTCTTCACAAAAAAAGCTCTCGGGCAAGCAGGAGAACCTCGTGGGCTGGTACCACTCGCACCCGGGCTACGGGTGCTGGCTCTCCGGGATCGACGTCGGGACGCAGGTTGGTATTTTTTGTTTTCGCTTTCGATTTTTTTTCTTTTTCTTCGGGGTCTAAAACTCTGGGACGCGGCCTGCTGCTCGCGGCAGACCGGCCCCTCGCTCGCGGCCGACCAGCCTCTCGCTCGCGGCATACCGGGGACGCTCACTCGCCACTTTCCAAAATCCAAACATTCTCAAAAAAAAAAAAAAAACTCTCCAAAACACAACAGACGATCCAGCAGCAGTACAACGAGCCCTTCCTCGCCATCGTCGTCGACCCGCACCGCACCGCCGCGGCGGGCCGTGTCGAGCTGGGCGCGTTCAGGGCCTACCCTCAGGGCTACACGCCGCCCCCCGAAAAGAAGCAAGAACCTTCTTCGACCTCGGGCCGCCAGACGATCCCTCTCTCGAAGGTCGAGGATTTCGGAGTCCACGCCGACCGCTACTACGCGCTCGAGACCGAGGTCTTCAAGTCACCGCTCGACGCCGGAGTGCTGAATGCTCTGTGGAGGCGCTACTGGGGGGCGGCGCTCGCGGCCAGCCCCGCGGGGTCCGCCACGACGGCGGCGCTGGCCGCGGGCGCTGCCGGGGACGTCGCGGGGAAGCTGGCCGCGTGCTGCGAGGCGGCCGCTGCGGCGGCGCGCGGCGCCGCTGAGGGCAGCGGCAGGAACAGGGACAGGATGGGAGGGTACTTTGGCTCCGGTGGCTTCGATTTCGGAGGAGAAGGAGGAGGAGAAGGAGGAGGAGGAGGAGCGGGCTTTGGGGCCTCGGCCTCGAGGCGGCTCGCCCGCCTCGTGGTCGGAGGGAGCGGAGGGGGAGGAGGCGGAGGGATCGAGACCCCGCCGTCGCTGGTTGGAGAAGCTCCTCCGGCTTCTTCTGCGGACGGCGCGGCCTCCGCGGCGGCCGCCGCGGCCTCCGTCGCCGCGGCCGACGCCGCCCGCGCGGCCCGCGCCGCCAGGCGGCCCGGCGGCGAGGGCGAGCGGCTTTCGTCCGCCGCCGCCGACGCCGCGAGGCTCGCCGCGGAGCAGGCCAAGGCGCTGGCGAGCAACGCCGTGCGGGCGTCGCTGTTCGGCGGGGGAGTTTTGCTGCAGGCCAGGAGCGCTGCTGATGCTGCGTGTGGCGAGACCGGAGGGGCAGCGCCGATGGACCCTTGAAAAAGAGAAAGAGAGACAGGCGGGGAGAGGGAGAAAGAGGAGGTTGAGATTTTTTTTTCCCGATGCAGGTCAGTGTTTTTTCTGCTTTTTGTCACTTTGGCTCTCTAGCCGCACACAATCGCCTCTCTTGCGCGCGCGCTCCTCGCGGCGCTCTCTCCCTTTTCTTTTTCTTCGCAGAGGCACTTCTGACATCGTCTCGACACCGCCCGCACAAGTTGCGAGCGGCCAAGTCGAAAAGGCGCAGGGTAGAGGGACCAAAAGACGAAACGATTTTCATAGCTGGCAATCAAAGATCGGTCGCTCGCTGCCCTCCCTATCCTCAACTCCACCTTCTCCTGCGAGCCCTTCTCCGTCTCTTCGATCGCGCTGATTCCCTCCCCTGAGCACCCAAGACATCAAACTTACGATGGCCACGTCAACTTACGAGGAGATGATTAGGGGACAGCAGAGGCCGAGGGAAACGACCTTTTCGGAGGGCAACGCCGATGACGGCATCGCCCCTCTCCCGTCCTCGTCGGCTGCCCCGCCCGTCGACGAAGACGCCCTCTCCCTGCTGACCTCTGTCGCGGCGCTGCTGTCGTCCTACGTCGCCTCCTCCAGGACCGACAGGGCCGCGCCAGTCGTCGCCCTGAGGAGCCCCGACGCGCTCGCCTCGGAGTTTGCCCGCGGCGGGGTGCCGCTCTCCCTCGTCGGAGGCGGCGGCGGCGGCGGGAGCCGACAGCGGCAGGCGCCGCTCGACCAGGCCGCGCTGCTGAGGGCGCTCGAGCTCTCGCTCGCGCTCTCGGTGCGCACCTCCAGCCCGCGCTTCTTCGGGCAGCTCTACGGCCGGCCCGAGCCCTCGGCGATCGCCGGGGACTGGCTGGTCGCCGCCGTCCCGGCCGCTGTCCACACCTTTGAGGCCGCGCCCGTCTTCGTCGCGGCCGAGCGGGCGGCGCTCGCCAGGCTCGGCGCCGCGGCCGCGGGGAAGTACTTCGACGCGGAGGCGGGAGAGTTTCTCGGGGACGGGCTTTTCTTGCCGGGGGGCTCCGCGGCGAACCTCGCGGCGATGGTGGCGGCGAGGCACGTCGCGGACCCGGAGGCGCGCCACCGCGGGAGCTGGTGGGGAGGAGGAAGCGGAGGCGGAGAGGAAAGCCCGTCTTCCTCCTTCTCCGCCCCCCCTCGCCTCGTCGCCTTCGTCTCCGAGCACGCCCACTTCTCCTTCGACAAGGCCGCGATCGTTTCCGGGCTCGGGCTCGACAACCTCGTCAAGGTCGCCTGCGAGCCCGACGGCAGGATGAGCGCCGCGGCGCTGGAGCGCGCGCTGGCCGACGCCGTCGCGGAGGGGAAAACGCCGTTCTTCGTCGGGGCCACCTGCGGCACCACCGTCCTCGGCGCCTTCGACCCCCTGAGGCAGATCTCGGAGACATCGCTCAAATATGGGGCCTGGCTGCACGCGGACGCGTCGTGGGGCGGCGGCGCGCTCTTCTCCGAGAACCACAGGTTCCTCCTCGACGGCCTCGACCTTTGCGACTCGTTCTGCGTCTCGCCCCACAAGAGCCTCGGCGCGACCTTGCAGTGCAGCGCGCTGGTGACGAGGCACGCCGCGGCGCTCTCCGCGGCCAACGGGGTCGGGGGAGGCGGAGGGGGCCGAGGAGGAGGAAGAGGGAGCGGGGGCTCGAGGCCGGGCAGCGCCGCCGCCGCCGGCCTCGGCAGCGGCGGCGGCGGCAAGGAGGGGAAAGCGAGCGTCCCGCGCTGCTCGTCCAACGCCTCGGACTACCTCTACCAGCCGGAGAGGCCCAACGCCGAGGCCGATGTCGGGGACCGCTACGGCGGCTGCGGGCGCAGGGGCGACGGCTTCAAGTTCTGGCTGCTGTGCAAGAGCCTGGGGGACGCGGGCCTCGCCGAGAGGGCGGACGCGGGCGTCGGCCTGGCGAGCTACGCCGCCGCGGCGCTCGCGGCCCGCCCGCGGGCCTTCAGGCTCGTTCGCCCGCCCTCCTACGCCAACGTCTGCTTCTGGTACGTTCCTCACGACCTGAGGCCGCTCAGAGAGGACTGTCTTGGCGGCGTCGCCGCGCTGTCGAGGGCCGACGCCTCGCTGCTGGCGAGGGCGACGGCGGTGATCAAGGCGGAGCTCCAAGAGCAAGGGTCAGCGGTGATCTCGTTCGCCAGGGTTGGGAGCCTGCCGCCCTTCTTCAGGCTGGTGTTCGCTTCGGGCTGGACGGTGAGGACTTCTGACGTGGACGCGCTGCTGGACGCGATCGAGGAGGCGGGGGGCGGGGGCGGAGAGGGGGAGGGCGGAGGAGGGGAGGGGCGTGGAGAGGGGCGAGAGAAGCAATGAGACGGAGGAGAGAGAAGCGATGAGACAGAAGAGAGTTTTTTTTGAAGGAAGATTTTTTTGTTCTTTTTCTTTTCCCTGTTTCCCCCTTCTGAGGCGCCGCGAACTTGCCAGGGCACTTTCTGATGCTATAAACCATCCGGTCTCCACCATTGAAATACAGTTTTTTAATTGAAATCCTCCCTCAGCTCTCCGCCATGGAAGCAGCGGCTGCTGCCGAGGCCGCCCTCGCTGCGGCGTCGGCGAGCGCTCCTGCCGCCGCTGCCGCCGCTCCCTTCCCCTCGCCTTCCTCTTCCCCTCCTCCTCCTCCGCCTCCGCTGCTCGACCTCAACTTCACAGAGACGTACACATGAGCGTTCGGACACGGGTCCTTCGCCCCCTTCCTGATTTCTGCGACGATCGAAGACAAGACGAGGAACGGTGGCTCCTCTCCCGCCGCCGACGACGACGACGTCGAAGAAGAAGAAGCCGTTTCCCTCGCGCTCGCAAAGTCCCTCTTCCTCCTCTCAGGCTCCCTGCACGAGACCATCACGAAGACCCCGCCAGGTCTCAAAACCCTCGCCGCCTCCGCAATGACCCGAGCGGCCGGCGGGAACGACGAAGAAGGAGGAGGAGGAGGAGGAGAAGGAGAGGGAGTCATCGTCAGAGCGGCGGAAGAAGAGGGAGCAAGTTTTTCGTCGTCTCCTCCCTCTTCTTCTCCCTCTCCTTTTTCTTCTTCTCTGTCGCCGTCGCCGCACCCGGCGCAGTCCAGCGCGTCCGCGGTCCCCTTGTCGACGACCGCGTCGAAACTGGCGTCGCCGTAGGGCAGCCTGAAAGCGTCGGCGATCTCGTAGGAGACGGTCGCGACAGCTCCTTCCTTTCCTTCTCCTCCCTCCTCCGCGCTCGCTGTCGCCGCTCGCCGCCTCTCTTCTGCCCTCGCCGCCTGCCTCTGCCTCTGCTTCTCTATCGCCACCTCCGAGGCGTCGCACGCGACGATTTTCTCGAAGGAAATCCCGCCGCCGCCTCTGTCTTCCGCTATCTTCTCCGCCAGGAGCGAGGTGCCGCAGCCGATGTCGAGCAGCGAGAAGGCGCCCGAGGTTGTCGAGGCCGCGCTAGCCGCCGAAACCGAAGAAGAGGAAGAAGCCGACAACAGCGCTCTCTCGACCGCGGCCATCGCGACGCCGATCGACGGCGTTTCATACCAGTCGAACGCCCCGTCGTCAATCGAGTAGCGCGCGTCCCAGAAGGCGACGTCCTCGAAGGCCGCCGCGGGGAGAGAACGGGAGGGCATGGCGCGCGTGCTTACTATGAGAGAAAGCGATTGCGATTGGACGGAAAAGATACAATGTTGAGCAAAGAAACAAAAAAAATGAGAAAAAACTCTTTTTTTTCCCTCAAAGTTTTTTTTTCGCTTCGAGAGAAGAAAAATCATCTACTTGCCGCGCGTCCGCTTCCTCGCCCCTCCTCCTGCTCCTCCTCCGTTGCCGTTCTCCGATCTCGGGGGAAGAGAAACCGCCAGCTGCTTTTGCTTCCTGGTCGTCGCAGCAGCCGCAGCTGCATTCGTCGCCTTGGCGGGAGGAGCAGCAGCGGCACAGGCGACAGAGGCGGTGGCCCGGGTCCGACGGCGAGGAGCGACGGCCGGAGCGGCGGCAGCGCCCCCCTCGACCTCGCACTCGTCCCCGTCCTCCTCCCCTCCCCCTCCTCCCGCCGCGCCGCTGGCGACCGCGGTCGCCGTCCCCCCCGCGACAAAATTGGAAGAGACCCCCTCGGCGCCGTTGGCCGCCGCCCTGCCGCCGCGGGTGTCGCCGCCGTCGTTGTTCCCGGCCTCGCTGCCCGTCGCCCGGAAGAGCTGCTGCCGCTGCTGCTGCTGCTGCCGCTGCTGCTGTTGAGGAGCAGTTCCCCCCCTTCCCTGCGCTCCCGCCGAGGGCGAAGATGCAGTGGTTATCCCCGGAAGGGGGAGGGGCCTGTGGCTCCCGGTGACGACCGCCGGGGTCGCGTCTCGGGTCAGGGGAGCCGCCGCCGCCGCCGGTGCCGCCGCCGCCGCCGCCATTGCCGGAGGAGGAAGAGGGGGAGGGGCGGGCTCGAGCGGCTGCAGCCTCGGCGGGCCGGCAGCAGCAGCAGCAGCAGCTGGAGCAGCGACTGCGGCAGGGGCGGCGTCCTCGCCGCCTTCGCCTCCGCCCTCGCCGCTGCCCCCGAGCAGAACGTCCCCGGCGGCGGCGACAGGAGCCGCCGCGGCGGCAGCTCCTCCCGCTCCCCCTCCGCCGCTCCCGCCGCTCCCGCCGCTCCCGCCGCCGGCGGCAGCGGCCCCGGCGGCTGCGGCGGCCGCGGCGGCCCCCGCCACCGCCCCCGCTCCCCCAGCAGACAGCGCCCTCGTCGCGGCCGCGAGCGCGCTCGCAGACTCCTGCGGGCTGACGACCCTCTCCGGGTACGTGCCGCCGTCGGGCCCGCCGACCTCGACGCCCGCGTCGGCGAGCACCGCCGCCGGCGCCGCCCAGGGCCGATGGATCCACCGGTCGGGCAGGCGGGCGAGCGCCGGCAGCCACGCGCGCACGTAGCCCCCGTCGGGGTCGTAGCGGCGGGCCTCGCGCTCGAGGTCGAGGAGGTTGCCGAAGGGGAGGCCGTCGGGGAGGCCGCCGGCGACGTACTGAACGTTTTTTTTTTCGTTTTTTTTTAGGTTCTTTTTCCGGTTGAGAGATTCCTCCCGGACCCCCTTTGGAACCTCGAGGGAAATTTCGGACCGGGCGCGCCAAGGGGGGAAAAAATAGCCGTCTCCTCTTTTCCCCACCCTCACCTGCCACCCGAGCGCGCAGCACTCGAGGTCCGCGTCGAGCAGCGCGTCCCAAAAGTGCTTGAGCCCCCACTGCCAGGGCAGCTGCAGGTGCTTCACCAGGAAGCAGGCGCAGACGACCCGCGCCCTGTTGTGCAGCCAGCCCGTCGCCCACAGCTCGCGCATCCCGGCGTCGACCAGCGGGTAGCCCGTCCTGCCCGCCCGCCACGCGCGGAAGGCGCGCTGGTCGTAGCGCCAGGGGGCCCCCCGCAGGTGCTCCAGCAGGGCCCGCTCGTGCGTGAACGGGAAGTGGAAGCACATGTGGCGGGCGTACTCGCGGAAGGCGAGCTGCCTGAGGAAGAACTCGGCGGGCGCCGCCGCCTCCAGGGCCGCGGCCGCGGCCGAGGCGGGCGCGGAGGCGGCGGCGGACCCGCCGCCGCCGTCGCCGTCATTCTCGACGACCACCTCCCCGCCGCTCTCCCCCTCCCCTCTCGCTCCTCCCCCCAGCGTCGTCGCCGGCGTCTCGGCCTGCGCCCTGGTCACGGGCTGCATCAGCATCTGAGGCAGCGACGCCGTCGCCGCAGTCGCGGTCGTCCTCGCGGTCGCCGCCGTCGCCGCCGTCGCCGCCGTCGCGGTCGTCCTCGCCGGCGAGGCGACGCCGTTGGCTCCGTTGGCTCCGTTGGCTCCGGCGCCGCTCCTCGCCCCTCCCCCTCCGCTCGACGCGGCGACAGCGGCGGCGCTCGCCGACGCCGCCGCCAGCGCCGCCTCGACCCTCGAGACGACCGCGAACACGGTCCTCACGGACACCTCGCCCCAGTGCAGGTGCGGGCTCAGCCGCGACGTCGACGCGCGGTCCGTCTTGGCGCGGTCGGCGCCGAACGCCGGCAGCGCCGAGGCCACGAAGGCCGACAGGCGCCTGGCCGCGCCGCGCGAGCCGGGGGTCCAGCGGCGACCCAGCTGGCGGTTGGACTGCGCCTCCTCGGCGGTGAGGAGGCCGAGGTCGTCGAGGCCCAGCGAGGCGACGGGCGCCGGGGCCGTCGCGGCGGCGGCGACTGCCGCCGCCGCTCCGCCGCCGCCGCCGTCGCCCCCCCCTTCGCCGCCGCCGCCGCCTCCTCCCTTCCCGGCGGAGGCCGCCACCAGGGACTCCACCAGCGGGAGGGGCGGCATCTGGGCGGGGACGCCCAGCGGCGGGGCCGGGGGGCTCTCCGCGACGAGCTCGCGGAGGCGCGCCCAGAACGGCTCAAACTCGCGGAAGGGGGCGCCGCCGCCGCCGCCGCCGCCCTCGCCCTCCTTCGACAGCACGTGCCACGGCTCGAACAGGCAGTCGCCGCAGAAGGACCGCACCTGGACGCCGCGCGCCGCGAGTGCGGCCTTGGCGTCGTTGTCGCGCACGAGCGAGATCGGGTCGTAGAGGTGGTTGAAGTAGAGCGCCGTCGCCCCGCACTCGGCCGCGACCTGCGCCAGGGCGGCCGCGGAGTCCGGGGAGCGGCGCAGGACGAGGGCCGAGGTCCGTGGAGCGGGGAGAGAGGGGGGAGGATGGGCGGGGACGAGGCCCGGGCCGCCTTCGGTGGCGCCTTCGCCGCTCGCCGCGCCCTCCGCCGCCGCCGCCGCCGCTGGAGCCACTCCTCCTCCTCCTCCTCCTCCTCCTCCTCCTCCTCCTCCTCCTCCTCCTCCCCCCCTTTCTGCTCGGAGGCACGGCAGCCGCTCGAGGTCCGCGGACAGGGCGGCCAGAGACTGCCTGAGCCACCAGCGGGAGCACCTCCCTGGCTGGAACTGGCCCTCCTCCTCCGGGGCGTAGACGAAGAGTGGGACCTGACGGGAGACGAAGGGTAGGGAAGGATCGAGAGAGAGAGAG
>Ga0315289_10007518_pt1 | contig 15854 bp, 19 predicted proteins | sample YL17G11_40_MG_FD_203452 | JGI IMG/M metagenome (GOLD analysis project Ga0315289, IMG submission 203452) | Sediment microbial communities from Yellowstone Lake, YNP, Wyoming, USA - YL17G11_40 | ecosystem: Environmental > Aquatic > Freshwater > Lake > Sediment | place: USA: Wyoming | collected... | reverse complement strand
TTATATTGTGTGGTGTCTTCAGTGTTGTTTGCATTTTATCACTAATAAAACACAAACTGCTGAAGGCACTTAACATTTATTCAAGTGCGAAACTCAGGTTGGTATATTCAGGGATATTTCTTTGGACCATTCATGTTTGGTAGCTTAGGAGAAAACGAATCCGCAAACACAACCATTTTCGTAGGAATCGGCAGATACAACGAGACAAATTACCATTGGCGAATAATGGGCGAAACAGGACCAACATTCTTTATGAACGGTGAATATACAAAGTTCGACTAACCATTATTCCTCCTCTTTTCTTTTTTTTCAACCAACAATTTACAAAAGCAGTGATAGTAAAAAAGGAATCATGGAAGAGGAATAACGTGGAAATATAATAATATTTATATACAAGAAATGACTCATTATAAGAGCTGATGGAAGAGATGGATTCTTGGTTTATAAAAGACAGGAAAGACGCATGGAAGGAGATATATAAAAAAACTATAGGGCGAGATCATTTTTCCCCTGTAGACGATTTTGTTGTTGCTGGTTTTATTTGGGAAGTAATTGATGATATAAACAAATGGGACGAAGTAAAAAGAATCAGAGACAGAGAGGAACAAATAAAACAACATTACAATGTATACGTGTATCGAGTAATGCCATATCCACCCAATACAAAGGATAAAAAAGATACCGTATGCAAATAAATTGATAGGGATAGCGAGTTATAATCCTGTTATAGGAATCAGGTTCAAATTCTCAGTAGACTCCTCTTTTGATTAAAAAACCTGGTTCTCTGTTTCTTAGAGTAGGAGAAAAAAAGGGGGTTAATACCCTATACAGATATTATTTAATGACGTCAACTAATGCTACTTTCTCAAGGATAAGATCATTGTATTTGCTTTCTGGTAGGATGCGTAACTCTTGATCTGTGATACCAAATCTTTTAAGAGTATCTTTGTCGCCTTCGAGTACCTTGTCATCGGATGTGAGATGAAACGTCCGGAGAAGTTTATCAACAACTGCATCATATGTTTTTTTATCTGGTTTTCTTTTCAGCTGGTCTACCAGGACAAACGCGATCGTTTGTTTTCCTTTTTTTACCCCCATTTTTGTGATTGCTTTTTGTATCTGTCGCTCACCCGCTGCATATAATAAGATTTCTAAAGCAAGTGAGTTTGTTGCGTTTGTCCTTTGTTCAAATGCTCTCTGAGCATGCTTTGTAGCAGAAATCAGATGATCCTTTCCATAGACAACCGCTGCATCCAGTGCTTGTATCACCAGGTCTTCTTTCTTTGAAAACGTAAGAAGTTGTTGTAAAAACAAGTCAATATTCTTGATGGTTCCGTATGCACCAATGACCATGATCATCGTTTAAAACCCCTTAGTTCTTTATTTCCTCGTACATTGCTTTCTCCGATTTGCTGTTTTATATTTGTTGCAATTGCTTTTCCGATCGTCTTAATCTTTGCGATGCGCTCGAGAGGAACATTCCGTAAATCATTTACGGTTTTAAAACCTTCATGATAAAGGGCTCGTGCACGGACCCTCCCGATTCCTTTTAATGATACTAGATTTAGTAGCTCTTCTTTACATCCGTTTTGTACTCGTATCAGAAGATCATTGATATTAGAGACGCATGAAAAATTATACATCCTGGCAAACTCCCTCGTCGCATGCAGTAACCACTCCGCGATATCTACTACATTGCGGACATCACCAGGCCATATGTTATACTTCGAAACAAGAGCATCGTACGGTAGCTCCTCTATCCAATCCTCCAGCAAGAACGCGGTTTTCAAATCACTTAAAAACCATTCATAATCCTCATTTGAAGAACTAGGGATATCAAGCAGAAGGCTCTGTTGGATCTGTTCTGCTTTTTCCTCAACCCATGTATCCGTTCCCCGGAGGTATAACGACCGCAGATCCGGTGTTGAGCAGATCGCATGCAGAAACGACAGCGGCGTTGTTTCCTTATCACAAGACCTTTCTAGCGCTTTTTTTAATTGAATCGCTGATAACGGGTCGATATACAACGAGGATGTCCTGGTGCCAAACAAAGTTGAAAGATACCCACCATCCATCTTTTCTATGAGTTGATTTTCCAAGAGAAACTCCAGTGCCGTATCAACCTCTTTTTTAATGGTGAATTCATCGGTTTGATATGCATAAAATGTACTCTGTATGAACTTGTACATTCCTTCAGCATCGTGGACAAACTGAGTCGCTATAACAGATAGAAGATGCATCCGTAATGCTGGTTGACTGCCTAATTTTGAATAAATCGGCTCTGTGTCCGCCAATATATAATTATAGAATATTTGATCCCGTTGGTTACTATCCTTTGCTATGGTGATTGCGTCTCCTTCGGTATCATAGCGTGGTCTGCCTGCTCGTCCTGCTTGTTGCTTGTACTCAAGAATAGGGATCGGCTTCATCCCAAAGTTTTCGTCGTACCGCCATAAATCACGAATAATAACACGGCGCGCTGGGATGTTTACTCCAGCAGCAAGCGTTGGAGTTGCAACGATACATTTAATTTGACGTTCTTTAAATCCTTGCTCAACCGCCCGGCGTTGACTACTCTCAAGCCCCGCATGGTGGAATGCGACACCCTTTTCTACACAAGACAAGAGCGTTTGTTCAATAGAGACTATCTCGTTCTGTTCCCGTTTCAAACTAGAAGCAAGGTTTTTAAGGTCTTTTTTCTCCTTATCGGAAAGCAGTTCTGCAACAACAAGAGACATTCGTGCAGCAAGAGACACGGTTGATTTGCGGTTGTTTACAAAAATGAGTGTCTGCCCGCCGTCTTTGAGAGATTCTTCAACAAGTAGTTCCAATGTTTGCTTTGCGTCACCCGTGATCTTTTTTGTTGATCCGTCATTGTACTTGATTGAATTTTTAAAAAACACACCTTCTTTTAATACCACGGGCCGCCAGTCGGATTGAATGAGTTTCCCGCCCAGCCAATCAGCAAGCTCAACAGCGTTCTTTATTGTCGCAGAAAGCGCGATGAGTTGTGTGTGCGGGTTGAGTGTTTTAAACTGCGCGATAATTACCTCAAGAGTCGGCCCTCTTGTCGGGTCATGAATAAGATGTATTTCGTCGATGACCAACACCTTTATTTTATCGAGCCAGTGGAGCCCATGCCGTAGAAGTGAATCAGCTTTTTCAGAGGTACACACGACTATATCGTATTTTGAAAGACGAACATCAGATTCATCAAGGTCCCCGGTGGAGAGTCCGACTTTTAATCCGAGTTTCTCAAAACACTTCAGATCCTCATATTTCTCGCGTGCCAGTGCTCTGAGAGGAACGATATAAAATGCTTTTCCTCCTTCATTTTTTAATCGTTGGACGATAGCAAGATATGCAACCAAGCTTTTTCCAGCTGCGGTTGGGATGGACAGGACAAGATGTTCCCCCCGTAATGCATAAGGCAGTGCCTCTGCCTGAGGCGGGTACAACTCTACTATTCCTTGTTCTTTGAGGATCTCTTGAATCTCTTTATCAAGTGCCAAGTAAATACTTTTCATATCTGTACTCGCAATAGGGAAAGAGCTTAATAAAGAAAAACGTTATTCCTATATTCAAGTATCGTGGTGAACATATGGGCCGAAGACAAACGATGATGGAAAAATATAAGATACAAATGAAAGCCTACCGGAAGAAAAGAATGAAAAATGACAGTACTCCGTATTTACCGTTTGATGGCATCGTCTATGTCATTGATTCGTTAGACCCAGGGAAGAAAATACAGGTTCAAGTTGTTAAGACCACGGTCAGAAGTCAACGGAAAGTCATTGAAAGCCTTGCTTGTCCTGAATGTAAAAACGAGATGCTCTGGGACGATAACTGGGAAGCATTTACCTGTACGAAACACGGGAAGAAAGCGATCTATGAACTGGTTGTAAAATAAGGAGAAAGGTGACAGGTATAAGTATACCTTTTTCTATTATGGGGTTGTGAATAGATATGGTTGAAGAAAAAATCGGAATTGTTGAGCATTTCTTCACAAACATTAACGTCGCTGCCATTAAAATCACTGATGGTGAACTAAAAATAGGAGATACCGTTCATTTTGTCGGCGCACATACAGATATTACCCAGCAAGTTGATCGCATGGAAATCAATCGAGCTCCTGTTCAAATCGCCAAAAAAGGTGATGCGATCGGGATAAAGGTAACAGACAAGGTTCGCGAACACGACATTGTTTATAAAATTCCAAAGGGTGAAACAGCATGAAGGAAATGGCTGAAGTAAGAGAACTAAAAGTAGGACGATACATCATCATTGATGAGGAACCATGCAAGATCCAGAGTATTTCTACATCAAAACCAGGAAAGCATGGTGAGGCAAAGGCAAGAATCGATGCAGTCGGTATCTTTGATGAGCAGAAACGCAGTGTGGTACACCCAGTGAAACATAAGGTTGGAGTACCAATCATTGACAAGAGGAGTGCGCAGATTCTTGCGCTCATGGGGGCTGATGTCGTTCAATTGATGGATTTGGAGACCTATGAGACCTTTGATATGCCAATCCCTGAAGACCTTAAAGGCCAGCTTGAACCAGGAAAAGAAATCCTGTACTTGCAAGCCATGGGAAAACGAAAAATTACCAGAGTATAAAACCTTTTATCCACGTATTGTGTAGGTTACGATCATTATGGATTTCCCTAACTATTTTGCAGATGCAGAATCAAGTTTTGATGATGCATCGCTCATCCTGTTTGGTGTCCCTTTTGAAAAAACCTCATCATTCCGCCATGGAGCAGATAAGGCACCCTATGAGGTACGACAGGCGAGCTGGAATTTTGAGCGGTATGATCTTCGAACCGGTATTAATTTTGAGGAAATCCTCGTGCATGACTATGGTGATCTTAATGTCCAGAATCTAACATCAAAAGAGGTGTTTGAAACAACAAAGACGTTTACCTCAAAATTGCTTGTAAAAAAGAAAATCCCGATAGCTATCGGGGGAGACCATTCGATCACCCCTGGCATCATCGCAGCGTTTCCAAAGGATATCGCGGTCATTTCCCTTGATGCTCATATGGATTTCCGTCAGAAATATAAAAACGATATCTACAATCATGCTTGTGTGATTCGCAGGGTTACCGATCATATTCCTCTCCAGAACATTGCTGTGTTAGGTATACGATCTGTTGAAAAGGAAGAATATGAACAAGCGCAAAAACAGGGACTCTTTTTCCGTGATGCATTTACTATTAATAAAATAGGGATTGGGAAGAGCATCCAACAAACAAAAACGCACCTGAAGGGGAAACAAATCTATCTGACGTTGGATATCGATGTCGTTGATCCCGCCTATGCACCTGGAACAAGTACACCAGAGCCGTTCGGGCTTACCCCATTGGATGTACTAGAAATCATCGAAGCATTTTCACCACAACTCATCGGCTGTGATGTCGTAGAAGTCTGCCCGCCATACGACCATGGACAAACCGCGGTTCTTGCAGCAAAATTAGTTCAAACATTCATCAGTGGGATATGGAGAAACCGAGAGGCTTAAGTTAATATATACCCACTTCATTCAACTCGCTCATGCAAAAGGAAAAAATTGCTCTTATCGCGCTAGTGATCATCGTCGTCGCAGCATTATCGGTTTTTTTGATAGCGGTTAACACTGACATCTTTGAAAATCTCTTTAAGGAGAAACTGACTATTTCAGAAGGTGATTGCGCTGACGTCAATTACATTGGTAGGTACACATCGAATAACACAATTTTTGATACATCCTATAAATACGCACAAAATAAATCAGGCGGGACACCATTAAAAATCTTTGTAAGCAACAATACAAATGCGACATCCCCGAAACCAGGATACACCGCTGGAATGATAGAAGGATTCAGAGAGGGACTCATCGGAATGCAAGAAGGTCAGACAAAAATAATTGGTCCTATCCCCCCAGAGAAAGCATATGGAGCAAAAAAACTTACAGTAGGGGCGATTTTTACTACCCAATTTACTGCATTCGGAATGAACCAAACTGTTGAAGTCATTAATTACACGAGTGAAAATCTAACCCTTAAATGGATAGATGTAGAAAATCATAGTAATTTTACGATGCCTCAATTAGTCATTAATAACCTCCAAAGCACCAATCAGACAGAATATGTCACCTACCTTCCACCGTCTTATCTATGGCCGAATTCCACTCAGATTTTAAACATCACAGACAATAATGTAACCGTATATACTACTCCAACAAAAACCACGAATTTATCTACAACAATAGTACAAGTACAATATGGGGAAATACTCATGTTGATTTTCCCAAATGCGACTACTGCGACATGGAATAATACTTCAATAACTGTCACTTGTTCACCAATGGTCGGAACAAATTATACGTTCCAGACCCAAAGCTATACAGGGATGCTCAATGTAACTATTACAATTATTAATATAACTGACGATAAAATCAATGTTTCCGCAATAAATGACCAAAGTCCAGAACCACAATATCTAGAGTTGTATAGGACACTGACTTTTAATAGAACAGTTATCCTGCCACGTTTCTATAGAAATATTCCTACGATGTATGTTTCTTATCTTTATGAAAAAGATATTCAAAATGCAGGATACAGCTTAAATCCATTGGCGGGAGAATCGTTAACCTTTGAAGTCATCGTCGAAAAAGTGTATAAAACGTCTCAGGGGACAAGCTGAAGTTTTATCTCACGTTCTACTATCTGTAAAAACTCTTCTTCTTTTCCTTTAGGGATGGTCGCGCCAGCAGCGATGTTATGGCCACCACCTACCCCATTTAATTCTTTTGCGGCACGGGTGAGAACTGCAGCAAGATCCAATCCGCGGTCCACCAGGCTTTGTGTGGCCCGTGCGGAGACCTTCACATCCCCATTTTCAGTGAATGCGAACCCGATGAGGGGTAATTCTTTATCGACGTCTTCTGTGTTTAACATCATATTAGTGACAATTCCAATAATGGTATCGCGGATACCGTCACCAGCGTGGAAATATTGGAGGTGGGTTCGTTTCTGGATCTTTTCTTCTCGTGCGAACTGTAAGCCTTCCACGAGATTATGGCGATGGCCACTGAGGAGATTTAACGCTTCTTTGAGCCATTTCCCCCGGTCACCTAGGCATACCTGTAGTCCGACCTCATACTGACCGTACCGTGCCGTGGAATTCAGAAGCGTGGCGAATTCTTTAGCCTCATGCAGCTCTGTTCCTTCTTCCTCTTTACAAAGGATGTAAGATTCTCCTAGGACCCTACTTGCCGCCTGATACCCAAAGCCTTTCGAAAGGAGCATCTGAATAATCGTGGAGATGATCTTCCTTTTCTCCTCTTTGTCAAGATCAACCCATGTCCTCCATGCATCCCCCTCTTTTAATCGAATCTGTAATTCCTGCAATAAGGCAACGCAGGCATCTTCACGTCCACTGACACCAGGGATAAGCGGGTCACTTGCATACTGAAGGAGTTTTATAAGAGGCCTAGTTTCTTTTCCGAAATACCGGATGTCCTTGATTGTTTGAAGAACACCAGCGTCTTTCCCATCCTTTACGATCTCGGTGTTCATTCCTCGAAGCTCACAGAACTTCCGATCCTGAAGATCACCGATTGCTCCGACGATCGCAAGACCAGATAAATCCCTGTTTTTCAGGTCAAGTGCTTTTGAGACCAGATAGGTTGCCCCTGCACCAGACAGTTCGTAAGACCCATCACGACCAAACAAGTGAGGATTGAAATGAAACGGGGCATCACAATCCGGGGGACATTCATGGTGATCCGTGATGATTTTTTTGATTTCCGGGTACTGGGCGCTAATCCCACTCCCCAAGTCGGTAAACCACACGAGTTCATGGCTCTCAGTAAGTAACTTATTAATCACAACCTCATCGAGCTGTTTAATGCATTCAATGGAATATTTTTTTCCGAGTCTCCGAAGGGTCTCTGAGGCGATTGCTCCTGCGGTGATCCCATCTGCATCGATATGCGTCACGATATGGATCTCTTTGGATTTTCGTATGATGTCTGCTAACTCGTTTGCTCGTTGTATCAAAGAATTACCTCGTGCATGAAGAATAGGAGAGGGTGCTGATTAGTCTTTTGGTTTCTCATAGAGTTGTTTTTTATAAAAGAACCTTGATATTTTTTCACAAGCTCATACGTGGTAAACAAGAAATCTAAAATAATAGCAGTGGTTACAGAATGTGCTGCAAAGGAGGTTGTTTTGCTATGAAGAAAGAATTTAAAGAAGGCAATATCACCATAACCGTCGACTATGATAAATGTAAAGGCGCAGGTGAATGCGTGACTGCATGCCCCGTTCAAATCTTTGAACTTGTCAACGGCAAGGCTGCCGTAAAAAATATTGGGGAATGCATCGAATGTTGCGCTTGCGTCAACGCATGTCCCTATACTGCGATTGAGCACAGTTCCTGCTGATCTAAAAATTCATTTGGATTTTATATGGAGAAAAAACAGATAGAAATACGTCTTGTCGACTCTTGGCCTGAAGACGAAATCGTCGCATTATACAAAGCAGCAGGCTGGTGGAAAGACTCCTATGACAAAGCAGGGATCCCTCAGTTGATTGTAGGGAGTTTTGTGTTCGCGGTAGCTGTCGATAAAAAAAACGAAAAAGCAATAGGGATGGGCCGTGTTCTCTCCGATGGTGCCTCTGACGCATATATCCAAGACTTGGTGATTCTCCCCCCCTATCGTGGTCAGAATCTAGGGAAAAAACTGGTTCAAGCACTCGTTGACCACTGTCTCTCCAAGGGAATCCTCTGGATAGGATTGATTGCGGAACCAGGGAGTAGCCAATTTTACACAACCCTTGGTTTCAAACCAATGGAGCACTTTATCCCCATGCTTTATACAAGGGAGCGATAACCTGTGATTTCTCTTGATGATTTCCAAAAAATTGGGGAAAATGATAAACCTGTTTTTGACAGATACTACGCGCGATTTCCTCCAATTCATAGTGGTGAAGTATTCACAACTATGATCAGCTGGGGGGAATATGTTGAATATCGGTATGCACTCATTGAAAACAGTATCATCATCATGAGTAAAGACAAAGATGGAGCGGTTCTGCATGCACCATCTGGGAAATTCAATCTGGACCTCCTCAAACAAGTCATTACCCTTGCAATAAAGGAAAATGCGGTCTTCGGATTCATTAAAACATCGGAGAAAAATCTGCTTGCAAAACAATTTCCTTCGTTGACGTTTGTCGAAGATAGAGATTTTTTTGATTATATATATCGTGCGTCTGATCTGGCAGAACTTCCTGGAACAAAGTACGGGAAGATACGAAATCGATTGAACAAGTTCACAAAAAACTACGCATATACGATAGAGGACATCTCAGAGAAAAATATGGACGAGGTAGATGAGTTCATGAAACGATGGTGTCTCTGGAAGGACTGCGGATCTGATGAAGTGTTGGAAAACGAGCGGAAAGCAATCGTGTATGCGATGTCACATTTTTTTGACCTTGGTCTTTCTGGACTTGCATTGAGGATAAATGGTTCAATTGAGGCGATCGCGGTGTATGAAAAAATGAATGCGGATACCGTGGTTGTCCATTTCGAAAAAGGATCTCCTGATTTTGATGGGATATACAAAGCGATTAACATGGAAACAGCGCAACGTGTGCGACATCATGCTCTGTTTATTGATCGGGAAGAAGATCTTGGGATTCCAGGATTGCGACAAGCGAAACTTTCCTACCAACCTGATCATTTTATAGAATTATATCATGGAACAAAAGAAAGTATCCGGACTACAACTTTTTAAGCGTTGTAGTCCTTGAGTAATTAATGTTGTTTTTTATGGGTTTAACGGGATCGGTAACCAGACAGTAATAATGGTTAATCCTGCAACAGTCACACTTGAATAGACACCAGTCGATGTTTTTACTCCAAACCAGTATCCGAAGAAGCCGAACATAAAGCCAGCATATTCCCCAGGTGGAACAGAATCTGAAATCAACCCGTTTGTCTGGATTCCGTTCGTTGCATATCCTTTATGGAAACTGATAATATCAAAACCAATATAGTTTATGAAGGTATTTAATCCCAATACAACTGTCGTCCCATTTTGCAATGTAAAAGTTATCGCGCTCATCGCACTGAAGATTGAATTGTTGATAATTGGCGCGGTGTTCATCCTCTGAACAAGGGATTGGATTTTCCCGTTGTTTGTTCGTTGGTTGGTTTTGCTGAGAAGACTATCGCTAGTTACGTCATCAGAAACGAGATGATGTTTTTGAAAAACTGTGAGTTGAGTAGATAGGGTTTCTTTCATTGATGTTCCACTGGTAGAAATTTCTTGGAGTTCATTACAAATCGAAATCCATTCCGCTTTAGAGATAGTGATTTCTTTTTTTACTGGAGCAGCACCAGTACAATCTACAAAATCAAGTGTTACTGACTCAATGGTTACGTACTGTGGTGTGATGTTTCTATGACCAGCTTCACTCATGCTTCCGATTGCTGGTGTGACCATTAGACCTGCAACAAGAAGCACAGTCAAACAAATAATTTTTCCCATATTTTTCATAATAATCATTATTTATATCCAACGACTTGTATTTAGATATTTCGTTGAAATGACAAGAGCACCTTTTTTTAAAAAAATTTGAGTTGCCATATTATGTAATGAGCATTAAAAAGAATTTTATTTTACATAAGTTCATCTCTTCGGTTTGAAAAGTTGGATATGTTTTTTTGATTTTATTATTTAATTCTAAATTTTTTGAATTAATTAAGTAGGAATCATAATTTTTTTAGTATATTACGTTATTTTATAAACTAATTAATTTTTGTACTTAAATTTGTGTTTTGTTGTGTGTTTTTGTGCTAATTTTTGTCATGATTTTTTGGTAAAATTTCGTTCGATTACTATTGTGATCACCGAATAATAAAAATATTGAAAAATTTACATTAAGCCATTATTTAATTATGTTTGTTGCTAAATATGTTTAATTAGTTAATATCTAAGTTTAACTTTAATTATTCGTGTTAGCACATATCATTATATTATGCTATACAATATCATGCAATATGATTGAGAAAGACTAGCATATGTCATCATAATATGATTGATAATTTCTAGCATAGTTACAACTGTAATGATACAAAAGAAACATCTATTTCTTAATCAATTGTGCGATCTCAAGTGCCAGTTTTGCATTCAGTTCGAAACGGAACTCCACCCCATAATAGTTAGCAGCTTCCTTAAAGGAAGCGAAACGCAGGAAATACATCTGATAGATTACGAGATCCTCTTTGTGCTTCAGATTAGGTGCGGTATGATGACAATTCGTACATAACAATGAACAATTTTCCGCTGTATCTTCACCATTATTTACAACTGGTATGATATGATGAAACTCTCCTTTGAAATCATCATCGAAATCAATACCGCAACGTTCACAACGATTTTTTGCTCTCTTCACTACTTTTTGTTTGATCTTCAGGGGAAAATTTATTATCCTTTTGTTCATCTTTCTTATCTGCCTCCCGCATTAAAATGTTTCTCACTGTACATGAGTACCAACTACATTTATTTCCCTCGCGTTTTAATCGGGTTGGTATCCTATTTTCATTCAAATAATTCGCGATTTCACTATAACTTTTTTCCTCTGCTTTTAATTGCTTCATGAGAGTTAAAATATTTTGTTCTTCAACGTTTTCAATAAGTCGGGTATTCTTTTTTCTGTTTCCAATGGTATCAGAGAGGATTGTATATCCGTATGGTGCTTGTCCGAACCATTCGTTTTTCATCTTTTGTTTTACACCTGCACGAATCTTTGTAGCCAATTGTCCTCTAAAAAATTCGCTAAATGCTGCTAAATTCGTAAGCATAAATCTTCCTTGTTCGCTATAGATATCAATATGTTGGAGGTTGTGAATATGTAATTTTACTTCATATGTGAGGAGATCATCCATAAGAGTTAACATATCTTTTGTAGATCTACTAAATCTATCACTATCTACAATGCATATACCATCGAAAAGGCCATTTTTCGCATCGGCTATCATCTCTTGGAATTTTTCTCTTTTGGTATCTTTTGCACTTGCTTCATCATAATATGTTTTTACCCATGTCCAACCCATATGAATTGCCCAAGAGGTTAGGATTGATTTCTGTCCTTCTAGGCTGTAGCCTTTAGTTTGTTCTCCAGTACTTACTCGAATGTAGAAAGCGACTCTATATTTTGACATTTAAATTACCTCATTTATATGACAAGAACACATATATGGGATGTATTACTTATATTTTATGCTTGAAAAAGGTTACCCTCGGTAGACCGATAGTAACTGATTTGAGGCCGCTTCAACCAAAAATTCTGCGGGATGACCCCCTTGTTCCGCGATAAATCGTTGGACAGTGTTAAAGGATTGCACGGCAATGATTGGTTCGTGATCGCTCTTGTTCACATATTTTTCCCAATGGAGATATCCGCAATAGACTGGATTTTTCAATATCGTCGAAACCATCTTTTTGGCCCACAACCCCTGGTTTTTCGTAGGAACTTTTGCATCGTTGAGCATTGTAGCTATTTCACCCATGCTTTTTCTGTCTATATACCAGGAGTAAATATTTTTTATCACGGGTGCTTCTATTTCGTTTACGTTCAATTTTCCATCGTTATAATCATAACCGTATGGTATGTTAAAACCTAGCACGCCACCATTCGTTCTTGCTTTTTGTTCCATGCCGATGTACACGCGTTCGCCGATTTGTTCGGATTCTAATTGTGCAATCCCCTGAATAATATTCATCACAAAACGTCCTATCGCAGTGGAGGTATCAAACGATTCACTCATGGAGACAAATTCTTTTTTGTTCTTATTGAGTTGTTCCATCATGAACATGAAATTTTTCTGGTTTCTGTGGATTCTATCCATCTTGATGACGAGAAGCGCGTCCCATTTGGCCATCTCTTCTAACATTTTCATATACGCAGGTCGTTTTGTTTTTCTCCCGGAGTATCCATCGTCGATATATTCACCTGCAATCACCCAATCTCGTGCTTTACAATAGGATCTGAGTTTATCGAGTTGTGCATCGAGTGAAAATCCCTCTTTTGCCTGCTCCTCAGTAGATACTCTGGTATAAATTGCTGCGCGTATCGCTTGTGTATCCATCCAACATTTGCTAGCGGTTGTGAATTTATAAAGATTTTGTGATGCTTACCATGCTAAATATTATCTATCAAAATTTAACAAGACTGTAGTATGCTAGATAAACTCTAGCTTTTTATAATAAGAGACTCTGCTGCATGGTAACAAGAATATGTTATGTTAATATTAGAGATTAACAAACAAAACTAATATCTTTACAATATTTACAAAATTAACTATTTTATTTAATTTTCTCCCGTGTCTTGCTGTTCGTCATGCTCAATCGTAAAATCTTTAAGATCATATTCCTCAGTAATCGTACGAGAACGAGCACCCGCTTTTTTTATCTGACGTCCACAGACCGTACATTTTCCAGTTGCCTCGTCATACGCCCGCCATTCCATACACGTGGGGCAAAACTCATCTTCACCAACCATAACCTTCTGTACCGTCGTATGGATATCTTTCTTCTCTCTCTTTTTCGTCGATTTAATAGGCCTTTTTTTTACGGTCGTCTTTACCTTCTTTTTCATAGTCTCTCGCGTCGGTGTCGTGAGAATAGATATCAAAAAAGATTTATATTGATTTTTCTACCCAGCCTTGCCTCCCTCGAAGCATATGACAAAAGAAGAAAAAATAAAGATTTATATGAAGATAAACGATACATGAAATCGCTTTGATCAGGTGAACTAGGAGAAAAAAAACTTGGATGCACTATCGTTTTATAATTCAGACCTCTTCAAATGGGTTATTCTTCCCATACTGATTTTTGTCGCACGTTTAATGGACGTAAGCCTTGGGACGTTACGGATTATTTTTGTGTCTCATGGACTGAAATATATTGCACCGATCGTAGGGTTCGTTGAAATCAACATCTGGTTGCTTGCCATCGGACAAATCATGCAGAACCTGAACAATCTCGTCTGCTCCCTCGCGTACGCAAGTGGGTTTGCATTGGGCGCTTTTATTGGCATGTTAATTGAGGAGAAGCTGTCAATTGGGATGGTCATGGTTCGGGTGATCTGCAAACACGATGCCACTGAACTTATCAAATCACTCCAAGCAGCGGAGTACGGGGTTACTACGCATGATGCAGAAGGTGTGAAAGGACCTGTGAAGATTATCTTTGCGGTGATCCGGCGAGAGGATCTGCATGATATCTTGGATCGAATCCATAAGATTCATCCGCATGCGTTTTATTCAGTGGAGGACGTTCGATCGGTGGGAGAAGCTATGTTTCCATATCATCAACATAGATTGTTACAATGGCATCGAAAAGGTAAATAATAAGAAAAAAGAACTGGTAACAATTTATTCTTTTTCATTAGGGGATTGTTTTTCTGCTAATCGTTTGAGTGTTTCTGATGATAATTTATGATACCCGTCTTTTTGGTCAATAACTGCTGCCTCGACCATCTCTGTGTTGAATTTCTGTTTGGTTATTTTCTTCAGTGTTTGAAACCCGAGTTCAAGTGCCTGATTTAATGAGATATCTGAGGCGTAGTTTTTCGTGAACTGGGTCATAGCGTCATTGCTTTTTTTGCCCTCGCAAACCGCCTTATATCCAAGATAGGCACCAGAGGGATCCGTTGAAAATAAGTGCTTGCCTGTGTCATCGATACCACCGATGAGTAACACCACACCGAAAGGTCTTACGCCATCAAACCGGGTATACATGTGTTCGTATTCGCAGAGGAGATTTACGAGATCTTTGACAGAGATTGGTTCGTTGTAGCGGACCTTGTTCCATTGTGCTTCTTCACGTGCGATTTCGACGAGGTGTCGTCCATCCGCAACAAGACCTGTTGCTGCGCAGGCGATATGGTCGTCAATCTGATAGATCTTTTCAAGAGATCGTAGGTTGACAAGCCGGCTGGTTTCTGGCTTGTGTGCAAGAAGAAGAACTCCATCTTTCCATTTGAATCCCATGGTAGTAGAGCCTTTTTTTACGGCTTCCCGGGCATATTCAACCTGATAAAGCCTGCCATCAGGAGAAAAAATCGTACTTGCTTCGTCGTACTGTTGTCCTGATTGTTCCATAACCCGGCTCCAAGAGAGTTGAACCAGAATGTAATGTTTATATTATATACTTTCTGACCTTAGAGTCGGTTTGCGAGCTGTATGAGAAGTTTGGTTTTTGGTCCTTTTTTTTCCACGAGGATTCGCCCTTCTTTTTTCCAGGGTGTGGACGGATGAATCCCGTCTTTTTCTAAAATAGGGTTTAACCCGAGGGATTTTGCTGCTTTTGCGATGTTTTCTAAAGATGGTTTTTCGACCGCGTGTTTCTTTGCGACCTTTCGTCCATTCAATCGAGAAACCGCGCTATCAAAATATAGAGGGTATATCACATATTTGTTTTCATCTCTGGAGACCATTGATAATCACGACGGTTTTATTTAGTGAGTAAGACTGCGTTGATGACGCCACTTTGTCCAGGGCGGGAGGTTATTTTTGCTTTGCCGATTTTTGTGTTGATAATCGCTCCTTTATTCATGATGTTTCGTCGGACGTAGTGGACGTTTGCTGAGTTTTCAACGACGGTGACGATTTCTGTTTTTGTGGTTTTATTGGTTTTTGGGTCGATAACGTATGCGGTATCTGCGGTGAGAATTCGGGATTTTTTGTTGTTTCCTCTGGTTCGGATCGGTTTTCGTTTCATTGTCCCGATGGTGGTGAGGTGGAGTTCTCGCCCTATCTCGAATCGTCTCTTGTTTCGTGCGTATCGGATGC
>Ga0315289_10007517_pt1 | contig 15855 bp, 14 predicted proteins | sample YL17G11_40_MG_FD_203452 | JGI IMG/M metagenome (GOLD analysis project Ga0315289, IMG submission 203452) | Sediment microbial communities from Yellowstone Lake, YNP, Wyoming, USA - YL17G11_40 | ecosystem: Environmental > Aquatic > Freshwater > Lake > Sediment | place: USA: Wyoming | collected... | reverse complement strand
CGTCTGGATTATTAGTAATCTCCCTTAGGAATATCTCAAGACTGACGCAATCTCGCCCTATCGAGATGGCCATGTAGTTCTAAAATAAGAGCAGAAGGGCCGTTTGTCAAGTGGGAAGACAAAGGCTTTGGGGGCTTTACTCTCATGAGCGCCATAGATATAATAATTGTCCAATAGCGCGTGCGGAAGTGGCGGAATTGGCAGACGCGTAAGCCTCAGGAGTTTATGGCCGATAAGGCTGTGTGGGTTCAAGTCCCACCTTCCGCACCATGATAACGATAGGGCCGTTTCCGGCAGTGTCCGGAAACGGCTCTTTTTTTAAATGAAAAAAAATATTCTTCTGATCAACCCGTGGATCTATGACTTCACGGCGTATGACTTCTGGCTCAAGCCCCTGGGATTGCTCTATATCGCTTCGATCCTCAAACGCCAGACGAGCTGCCGGCTTCATTTTATCGATTGCTTGGACCGCTTTCATCCGCTCTTGGAGAAAAAGCCGAAATCCACGGCCGACGGGCGGGGGCATTTTCCCAAGGAGGAAGTCCCAAAGCCCGAGGTCTTAAAGAATGTCCCGCGGAAATATTCGCGCTATGGGATCCCTCTCCAGCTTTTTCTCCATGAGCTCGACCAGGCGCCCGTTCCCGACCTGGTCCTGATCACGTGCACGATGACCTACTGGTATCCGGGCGTCCAGGCCGTGGTGGAGCTCGTCCGGGAAAAATTCGGCTCGGTCCCCATCATCCTGGGCGGCATCTATGCCACGCTGGCTACAGATCATGCCATCAGGTTCTCGGGCGCTGATGTGGTCCTTCCTGGGCCTTCGGAAAATAAGATATTGCCGGTGGTGAAACAGATCCTGGGCGACGCGTATGTCCGGGAGGCCGAATTTCGAACATTCCGAGACCTGCCCCGCCCGGCCTACGATTTGCTGCCCGCCAAAGGCTGGCTGCCCCTCCTTACGTCCCGCGGCTGCCCGTTCCGCTGCACTTTCTGCGCCGGGCCGCTTCTTTATGACCGGTTTGAGCAGGATAATCCTTCCGAGACCGCTGAGGACATCGGCCGGCTTTTTCAACAATTCGGGACGCGGCATTTTTCTTTTTACGATGATGCGCTTCTTCTCAACAAGGCTGCCCATATCATCCCGATTTTCGAGGAGGTCGTCCGCCGGGGATGGCCGGTTTCCTTTCACACTCCCAACGGGCTCCACATCCGGGAAATCGACCAGGACCTGGCCTTTCTCATGAAAAAAGCCGGTGTCCGGTCGCTCTATCTCAGCCAGGAGTCCTTGGATGCAGCCGTAATCCGCGAGGCCTGTCCCAAAGTCGCCGAAGGAGATTTGGAGAAGGCCGTCGCCTGTCTCGAAAAAGCGGGCTACAAACGCGACGACATCAATGTCTATTTGATCGCCGGCCTTCCCAACCAGGAGGTCGCCGGCATCAAGGAAAGCATCCTCCATGTCCGGCGCCTCGGCGCGAACGTGCGCATGGCCTACTTCTCCCCACTGCCGGGAACGCCGGTCTGGCACGATCTCGTCGATAAAGGGGTTTTGAAGAAAGATGCGGACCCGCTCATTTACAATAAGCTCGCATTCCCCTATCTTTGGGGAGATTTTTCCGCCGGGGATTTCGAGTCGCTTCAAAATATTTTAGAATCTTCTTCGAGGGATTGAACCAGGCGTTCAAAAAGAACGGCTTTACGAAGCTGACCCAGTCAATACTAACCTCCGAAAGTGCTCTTTGGCCATGCACATAAAGGTCGATCAGGTCTTCGTCTTCCGTCTTTTAAGCCGGGCTTTTTTCTGATATCTTATAATTTTAAGAAATTTTCGGTCGCGAAGAAGGAGGGTTTGCGAATGGAAAAAATCTTGCGGCGGGCTTGTTTGGGCGCCTTGGCCGCTCTTGTCATCTAGGGGGCAGCAGCCTGCAAAAAAGAGACGGCGACTAAAACAGATAAAACGGAGCCAACTCCAATGAAAGGAATCGCGCAAATGGACCTAAAAATAGAATCATTTGGGAATTTGCCGGACGGCACGGCGGTTGAGATCTATACTCTAACGAATGACAACGGCCTAAAAGCCCGGCTGATGACTTACGGCGCAACCCTCGTCTCGCTCGAGCTTCCGGACCGCAACGGCAAATTGGAAGACTGCGTGCTCGGGTATGATCATCTCGACGGCTACTTGAAGAGCAGCCCATATTTCGGCTCCATCGTTGGGCGCTACGGCAACCGAATCGCCAAGGGGCAGCTCGTTCTCAACGGAATCACCTACCATTTGGCCAAGAATAACGGCGAAAACCACCTCCACGGCGGGGTCAAAGGCTTCGACAAAGTCGTCTGGAATGCGGAACCCGTGAAGGAGGCCCGGGCCGTCGGCGTGAAATTCACCTACCTCAGCAAGGACGGCGAGGAAGGCTATCCCGGGAATCTGACCTGCACGGTCACCTACATGCTCACCAACGATGACGAGCTCGTCATCCGCTACGGGGCGACGACAGACAAAGCGACGCCCGTCAACCTGACCCACCACAGCTATTTCAATTTCGCGGGCGGACGCCGCGACATCCTCGGCCACGAGCTCATGCTTAACGCCGACTGCTACACGCCGGTGGACAAAGGCTTGATCCCGACCGGCGAGCTGCGCAGCGTCAAAGGGACTCCGATGGACTTCATGACGCCGATGCCGATCGGATCAAAGATCACCCAGGTCGAAGGCGGCTATGATCACAACTATGTGCTGACGGGGGGCGGCGGGACGATGGCACTCGCGGCCCGCGTGGTTGAACCGGACAGCGGCCGGGTCATGGAGATTTCCACGACCGAGCCGGGCATCCAATTCTATTCCGGAAACTTTCTGGACGGGACGATCTCGGGGAAGTCGGGCCGAGTCTACCAGAATCACTTCGGGTTCTGCCTTGAGACGCAGCATTTTCCCGATTCCCCCAACAAGCCGAATTTCCCTTCGACGATCCTCAACCCGGGGCAAAAATATAGCACGGAGACTACCCACAAATTCTTCGTGAAATGAGATCGACGGCGGCGCGTTTTTTCGGGCGGCCTATTTCTTCTTCATAAAGGCTTCGATTTCCGGGATCTCCCGGGGAATCCCCGGAGTTAGATTTTCACAGCCGGTTTCCGTGATGACCACCGTGTCTTCGACGCGGACGCCCAGGTTTTCCTTGGCGAAGACGGCGTAGATGTCGCAGGCGAAGACCATGCCCGGCCGCAGCGGTCCCCTGGGCCCGCCGCCCACGTCGTGCACGGCCATCCCTACATAATGGCTGACCCCGCCCTGCATCGTCCTGATCTTGAAAAGGTCCTTGTCGAGATCATAGCCCCGCTTTTTGAGAAGCTCATTCACCTGAGCGCGCACGTCTTGGGGGGTGATGCCCGGCCTGTAAACTTCGAGGCAGGCTTTCTGGACGGCCAAGCAGGCCTCGTAGATTTCGCGCTGCCGCGGCGTGAATTTGCCGTTGGCCGGGTAGGAGGCAGAAATATCCACGGTGTAGTTGCTGTAATTCGGGCCCGCATCGACAACGATGAAATCGCCGTCCTGGAGAATGCGGTCGTGCTTGTAATAATGAAGATAGGGATGATTCTCGGCCGAGCTGATGATGACATTGTACCCGATGTCGCGGCAGCCTTCCTTCTTGCAGGCGTACTCGAAAGCCGCGGACATCTCGTATTCCGGGGCGCCGACTCTTGTCGCCCTGAGCATTTCCAGGTGGGCCTTGACGCCGATCCGGCCGACCCGGCGCAACAGCTCGATCTCGGCCGGCGATTTGATCATCCGCAGGTCCCAGATCATCGGGGAACAGTCCTTAACCGCGGCCTGGGGGAACCGGTCATGGATGTTCTTGACGAGCTGCAGCTCGCGCGTCAGCCGGCCGTCCCAGAGGTTGAAGGTCATGCTGTTCTGGAGGATGCCGAACTTTTCCGACGAGCATTCGCGGCTGAGCTCCTCGGGCTTGAACGAGGTGTAAAGGACATATCCCTGGCCGGCCAGCCGGGATAGGGCCGACGTGAATTGTTCGACGGGAGCCACGCGTTCGATGCCCGTGACGTCTTTCGCGTTCCGGACCAAATCGAGGCTGATGCCGTCATTGCGCGCCGCGTTTTCGGAGATGGTGAAGAAGAGAGTGGTCGATTTCTGTCTGCCGTCGATAATCAGCATCGCGTTGGGGATTTCCACGCCGCTGAAATACAGGAAGTCGTTGTTCTGGAAGAATTCGTTATAGCCGGTTGGGGGAACGGCGCCCAGAATGACGGCCGCTCCGTCCGGGATCATCTCCATGAGCTTCTGGCGCCGGGCGGCGAACTCGCTTTTATCGAACAGGAGGCCGGTTGAATAGGCGGAGCCGGCAAGCAGGAGAATGAGAACAGAACAGATTATGGGCTGCTTCATTTTCATGATAAACCTCCCCGTTAATTTAGGATTTTCAGAGTGTCATCCCCTATTTTGCATTTTCCAGTCTGCGGCCAGCTTTCGCATCCGGGCGTCGGCGTGGGCGAAAAATGTTTTGTAGGCTTGGCAAAAATGATTGTGCCCCCGGTCGCGCGGATCACGGAGGCGGTCCTTGGTGCATCCGCCGCGGCAGATGCGGAACCACTCGCAGGCAGGGCAGGCCTCGGGAAGATCCGCCTTGATCCGGCCGAATTCGTTCTGCCGGGCGGAATTCAGCATATGGATGAGCTTTCCCTCCATGACGTTGCCCAGCTTCCAGCCTTCCTCGACAAAGAAGTCGCAGGCGTAGACATCGCCGTTGTGCTCGACGACGACGTAATTGCCGCATTCGGCCCGCAGGTCGCATTCCGGAGGATCCCGGTCCACATAACGATAGAAGACGGAATCGAAAAAGCGAATAGAGGTCGTCGGCCGGCCATCCCGAAAATCCGCCAGCCAAAGATCAAACAGTTTATCTAAAAACCGGCCATAGCCTTCGGCCGGAGCGGAGAATGGGGCGGCGCGCGATGTGTCCGCAGGATCGGTCTCCACGCAGGGAATGAACTGCATGTGGTCGAGGCCCAGCCCTTTGTGAAATTCATAAATTTCTTGGGGAAATTGGACCGAGTAATCGTTGACGACGACTAGGGCATTGACTTCGACTCCTTCATCCAACATGAGGCGGGCCCGGTCCACGACTTCCGTCCAGGAGTCCTGTCCGCCCAGCCGCAATCGATAGCGGTTGTGAATATGTTCCGGGCCGTCGAGCGAGAGGCCGACAAGAAACTGATATTTTTTCAAAAATCCGGCCCAGCTTTTGTCGATCAAGAGTCCGTTGGTCTGGAGCCCGTTGCCGACGGATTTGCCCTTTCCGTATCGGATATGGAGGGCGACGGCCTTTTCAAAGAAAGGGAGTCCCATGAGCGTCGGCTCTCCGCCCTGCCAGCCGATGGAGACGGCCTGGAGCGGCTGCGCGAACACCTGCCTGATCGTCTCTTCCAGAATCTCATCGTTCATCCTGTGGCTTTTGCCCCCTGGGAAAAACGCCTCCTTATCCCGGTAGAAGCAGTATGTGCAGGCCATGTTGCAATCAGGCCCGGCCGGCTTGATGAGGACGGAACTCAGCTGTTTTTTAAGAGGAAAGCCTTTCTTTTTCATCGTCGATTGGATCGGACTTCGAATTTTATACCAACTCCATCCCTTCTTAAATGGGGAATTGATTTCAGAGTATCAAATCGTGATTCCTCCTTTCCAAGACCTGTCTTGTTTTTTAGTTTAGGGGATAGGTAAAATGTAAGTCAAGCGGGATTTATTCCCGGGGAGAGAGATCCATGAGAACGCGACGCGTGATCATCGACTGAGGATTATTCCCATTTAGCAAGGAGTCCGACAAGGAAGATATTCCATGAGACGGCGGGAGTTGATTAAAACCATCGCTGCGGCCGGCGTCACTTCATTGGCCTGCCCCTTTGTGGCCAAGACTCTTGAATACCAAGACATTGATCCCGAGGATGGGCGGGCCGCGAAGAGCCTCGACCGCCTCCGCGGAGAGCCGCCTGTTTCCGCTTCCGTGAAGTTCGAGCGGGGCGGCCTGCGTCTCTATGTGAACGGCCGGGAGCAATTCCCGCTCATGTGCGTGAGCACGAACCTCCTGGCGACCGCCAAGAGCTACCGCGCTTCAGGCATCCGATTCTTCCACCCGCTCCTCGGACTCGATGACGGATGGACCGGCCCCGGCCGCTATGATTGGCGCCGGATCCTGGCCTATTTCGGCAGGCTCCTGGCCATCGTCCCCGATGCGTTCTTCCTGCCTCGCCTTCATCTCAACGCGCCCCTCTGGTGGAAAGACGCGAATCCCGAAGAGCTCATCGGCTACGCCCTTTCCGTCGAAGCCTCCGGCCACAAAATGCCGCCCCGACGGATCGACAGCGGCTTCAATTGGAACACAATCGTCGACACTCATGCGGCTTCCCTCGCCTCGGCAAAGTGGCGGATGGATGTGGCTGCGGCCCTGCGGGATTTTATCCGGGCCGTCGAACAATCTCCCCTTCGATCGCGCGTCATCGGCTATCATGTCGCGGGCGGCCTGAACGGCGAGTGGCACTACACGGGCTCCCGGTTTCTGCCGGATACGAGCTCGGCCATGGCCCGCTTGACCGGTTCTGTCCCGGGAGCCGACGCGCGGCGGACGACGACTAGCGGCCTCCTTCGGGACCCTGCCGTGGAGAAAGATGTTATCCGTTTTTATAGAAAATTTCACGAGTCCGTCGCCGATGCCGCCCTCTTGTTCTGCCGTGTCGTCAAGGAAGAGACGCGGGGGCGCTTGCTCGCGGGAATTTTTTACGGATACCTTCTGGAGAACGTCATGATTCAGGAGGCCGGACATCTTGCTCCCAAGAGAGTCTTGGCCAGCCCGGACGTCGATTTCATCGCCGCCCCGTACTCGTATATCCACACGACGCAGACAAAGACGCGGCCGCGTTGGGAAAGCGATGTCTATGATGAGGCAGGGAACTGGCTCGGACGGGCACGAGGGGTTAGCGGGGACGGAGGGCTCCGGGTCATGGCCGAATCGCTCCGCCGCCATCGAAAGCTGTTCATGTCCGAGATGGATTCGAGCACCTATCTGGAGCCCGTCCGGTCGACCGAAGGTGGATCGGGGAATGACACTTTGGAGGGAACGCTGCGCATCCTTCGCCGCGACCTCGGTCAGGTCTTCGCAACCGGAATCGGCGGTTGGCTCTTTGACTTCGGTCATTTTGACCCGCCTTATAAAGCCCGGCGCGGCTGGTATGATGATCTGCCCATGATCGAGGAGATCCGGGCTTGGTCGGAACTGGGGGAGAAGCGCAAGGAATTCGACCTGTCCCCGGTTGCAGAGATCGCCGCTGTTTACAGCCCGGACAGCTTTTTTGTGACGCGGCACTGGACGGCCGAGGCTCCGTGGGAGGGCTACGGTGTATCCATCATGGACATTTTCGACCACTGGTTCCTGGCCGCCCAGTCGCGAAGCATTCACAGGATCGGCGCGCCCGTGGATTTTTTATATGATTTCGATTTAAACGATAAAGACACTCAAAAATACAAACTGCTCCTCTTCCCCAACCTGTTTTATCTGACGAGGGACGAACAGGACCGGCTGAGGAGGGTCCTGCGCGGGAGCGGGGCGACCGTCGTCTGGTACTATGCTCCCGGCTATGTCGCTCCCGATCGGCTTGACCTCGAACAGATGGAGAGCCTAACCGGCTTCAAATTTCGGATCATCCAGGAGCCGGGGCCGCTCATCATCCGCTGCGAGATGGGCGAGGGGAGCCGTCCGCTTCGGACAACCTTCGGAATCCGGAAGGAATATTTTCCACGCTTTGCCGTGGACGATCGAGACCAGGCCATCCGCGTCCTTGGCCGCTGGGAAGACCGGCGGGACGTCTCCTTTGCCCGGAAAGAATATGACGGCTTCACCTCGGTTTATGTTGGCGCCGCCCCTCTTCCCGTCGAGGTTCTTCGCCGGCTCGCCGAGGAGGCAGGCGTTCTTCTCTGGAGCTCCAAACCGGACGTCGTCCGGGCGACTCATGATGCGGCGATGATTATCGCCGCGGACGACGGGGAGCGAGTCATCCGCTTCCCCCAGCCCTTTTGGCTTGTCCGCGGGGGAGCCCCCGCTGCCCTGGAACACAGGCTTGAGATGAAATTCGGTGATGTCCTGGCCTTCATTCGTTCTTACAGAAAATCTTAGTTATTCGGAATGAAAGGGACGGCTTAAAACCTTTTAATATGGCAAAATCTCGATAAAATATTTAAATTGTGCAATTTAGAAGCAAAAAAATTAACCTAAAAATATGAAAATTTTACTTGATTTTCATACTGATATCTGATATATTAGACTCGGAAACGGAGAAAAAGCGTGGCTAAAGGCATGATTTTCGACATCAAGCGCTTTGCCATCCATGACGGCCCTGGGATCCGGACAACCGTCTTTTTAAAAGGCTGTCCCCTTCACTGTCTCTGGTGCCATAACCCGGAAGGGATTGAAAATGACTTCGAGCTGATAGCCCGGCCGTCGCGCTGCGCCCGCTGCTATTCCTGTGTTTCCGCCTGCCCCTTGGGAGCTATTTCCGAAAATTCGGGGCCTGTCGAGATCGACCGGAGTCGATGCGATCTTTGCGGGAAATGCGTCAAGGTCTGCATGTATGAGGCGCTGGAAATGGCCGGCCGGAAGATGAGCGTGAAGGATGTCATCGAGGAGGTCGAAAAGGACCGGATCTTTTATGAGCAGTCCGCCGGCGGCGCGACTCTCTCCGGAGGGGAGCCGCTCGGCCAACCCAAGTTCTGCCAAGAAATTTTAACCGCGCTCGACGAAAGAAAAATTCCCTCGGCCCTCGATACGTCGGGACTGGCTCCTTGGGATATCCTTGCCAAAACCGCGCGCAAAGCGGACGTCGTTCTCTATGATTTGAAAATGATTGACGCCAAAAAGCATAAAAAATATACAGGCGTCTCGAACGGGCTCATTCTTGACAACTTGAAAAAACTGTCCCGTGAGCACAAGAGTATCGTGATCCGTATTCCGCTGGCGGCCGGCGTCAACGATGACGAAGAGAACATCCGGCTGACGATCGATTTTCTCAAGCCGCTTAAGACGGTCAAGAACGTCAGCCTTTTGAAATACCACAAAGGCGGCTCCGAAAAATACAAGAATTTAGGAAAAGCGTCCTGTTTCAAGATCTATGAAGCTCCGTCCGAGCGAAGGATGGAGGAGATCCGGCGGTCATTCACAAAAGCCGGGTTCACCGTCAAGATTGGAGGCTGAGCCATGAACGAACGAGTCAGAAAGCTGCGCGAACAGAGCCTGAGCGCCAAACCGACGATCACGGCCGAGCGGGCGAAATTGGTCACCGAATTCTATAAAAGCCCCGAGGCCTGCCGGCTGTCCGCTCCCATGCAGCATGCCCTGGCCTTCAAGCATATTCTGGAGAATAAGACAATCTGCATCAACGAAGGCGAGCTCGTCGTCGGCGAGCGTGGCCCTGCTCCCAAGGCGACACCGACCTACCCCGAGATCACCTGCCACAGCGCCCAAGACCTGGAGATCCTCGACACGCGGCCCAAGACCTGGTTCAAAGTCGATGAGAAGACCAAGACATTCTATAAGGATGAGATCATTCCTTTCTGGAAAGGACGCTCGATTCGCGACCGAATCTTTGCCGAAGTCTCGCAAGAATGGATAGACGCCTACGAGGCTGGGATATTCACCGAGTTCATGGAGCAGCGCGCTCCGGGGCATACCGTTCTCGACGATAAGATCTATAAAAAGGGGATGATCGATTTTAAAAAGGACATCGAGGATGCTATTGCCGGACTCGATTTCCTCAATGATCCCGAGGCCTTCCTGAAGCGCGAGGAACTGCGGGCCATGGCCGTCTGCTGTGACGCGCTGATCACTTACGCCGGCCGCCATGCCGAAAAAGCCCGAGAGCTGGCCAAAAAAGAAAAAAATCGCCAGCGCAAGAAGGAGCTAGAAAGGATCGCCGAGGTCTGTTCCTGGGTGCCGGCTCATGCCCCCCGCGATTTCTGGGAAGCCCTCCAGTACTACTGGTTCGTCCATCTAGGCGTGATCACCGAATACAACACCTGGGATTCGTTCAACCCCGGCCGGCTGGACCAGCACCTCTGGCCGTTCTACAGGAAAGGCCTGAAGAGTGGCGCGCTGACGAAGTACAAAGCGAGAGAGCTTCTGGAATGTTTCTGGGTCAAGTTCAACAACCAGCCGGCGCCTCCCAAGGTCGGCGTCACGGCCGAAGAGAGCGGCACTTATACCGACTTTGCGCTGATCAACGTTGGAGGGTTGAAGGAAGATGGGACCGACGGCGTCAATGAGCTGTCGTTTCTTATCTTGGATGTCATTGAAGAGATGCGGATCCTTCAGCCCAGCTCCATGGTCCAGATTTCGAGCAAGGGCCCGGATTCCTTCTTGTGGCGGGCCTTGAAGATCGTCAAGACCGGCTTCGGGCAACCTTCGATTTTCAACACGGACGCCATCGTCAAGGAGCTCGTCCGGCAGGGCAAATCCGTCGAGGACGCCAGGAACGGCGGCGCCAGCGGCTGCGTTGAGGCGGGAGCCTTCGGCAAGGAAAACTACAACTTGACGGGCTATTTCAACATGCCCAAAGTCTTCGAGATCACGATGCACAACGGCGTCGATCCACGCACGGGGAAAACGATCGGCCTTCAAACGGGCGACCCGTCGAAATTCAAATCATTTGAGGAGCTGTTCGAGGCGTTCAAGAAGCAGATCAAGCATTTTGTCGACATCAAGGTCGCCGGCAGCAACATCATCGAGCGGCTGTATGCCGAATACCTGCCGTCACCGTTTTTGTCCATCCTCATCGACGATTGCATCAAGAAGGGCAAGGATTACCACGACGGCGGCGCCCGGTACAATACGTCCTACATCCAGGGCGTGGGATTGGGCACGATGACCGATATCCTGACATCGATCAAGTACAACGTTTATGACCACAAGCATGTCGCCATGAAAGAGATCGTCGCGGCGATGGGCAAGAATTTCGAAGGCAAGGAGAGCCTGCGGCAGCGTCTGCTGAACAAGACTCCGAAATACGGGAACGACGACGATTATGCCGACGACATCATGAAATCCATCTTCGAGGCCTATTTTGGCGCCATCGACGGCCGGCCCAACACCAAAGGCGGCCGCTACAGGATCAACCTCCTTCCGACGACCGTCCATGTTTATTTCGGCAGGGTCACCGGCGCCAGCGCCGACGGCCGAAAGGCCTGCGAGCCCTTGTCGGAAGGCGTTTCTCCCGTCCAAGGCGCGGACCGGCGCGGACCGACGGCCGTGCTCAAATCGGTGGGTAAAATGGACCACGTCAGGACGGGCGGGACGCTCCTCAACCAGAAGTTCACGCCCCAGCTGGTGGCCGACGAAGAAGGAATCAGGAACCTGGGCCATCTCGTCCGGTCCTACTTCAAAATGGACGGTCACCATATCCAGCTCAATGTCGTGACGGCCGAGACGCTGCGGGACGCCCAAAAACACCCGGAAAAGTACAGGGACTTAATCGTACGGGTAGCGGGCTACAGCGATTATTTTGTCGACTGCGGCACGGAGCTCCAGAACGAGATCATCAAGCGCACCGAGCACCAGGAATTCTGACCTTATTTTTGGCAGCCCAGCCAGTCAAAAAAGCTTTTGTGGTCTTTTGTGAGTTGGCCGGCCAGAACACCGTTGGTGCTCATCCACAAGCAATAGAAATCGCGAATCCGTTTTGTCTCGAGGCTCGAAGGATCGGGAAGCGCCGTGAGTTTGGAAAGAGAAGCTTTGACCGCTTCTCGTGAATCAAAGATCTCGATTTCTTTAGCAAAGAGCGGCCGAACTCCTTGTCTATCGAGCCTAACGATTTTCGTCGTAAGGTATTTGATTTGGGGGAAGCGGCCCGGAGATATCATAATTCGGGCCCAGGGAGCCCCGACATATTCTGCGTCGGCCAGGTTTCGAATATTCAACCCATAGGGAACGGCATAATAGACGAGCCCATCTCCGGGCTTGGGAGGCCAGTTCTCGGGAAAGGGAATGGTAATCCTGTAATCCCAGTTTTCTGACCGATTCGGAGGCAAGAAGGAGCGGGTCGTTTTCGCCAATTCCTTCCATTTTTGATCCAGAACAGGCTTGAGTTTGTCGATCTCCTGCGTGTCTCCTGCCATAGCGGCCATCATAAAAATCGCGATGATTGATGCGGATATTATTTTCATCAAAGCCTCCCTTTACAGGGTTTCATCTTTGCCGGCGGGAGGGCCAAACATAGCATCAAATCACGATGATGTCAATTTTCGAAAGCAGGACTTGATTATTATTGATATTCTTTATTCCTTCTCATTTAAGTTTTCTTTAGAACCCCATCATCAATTTGGGCAAGAGCGAGGGGCAGCAGCCGTGCCCAGACCTGGCCGGAGCGAATAAGGACCGCTTGACAATTCATTAATTTTGGGTACAATATTTCCATATTGAGTCGCAATATGGAAATATTAGATCGCTTTTTGCAGTTGCCCAAGGACAGCTTTTTCCTTTTCGGGCCGCGGGGAACCGGAAAGTCGACATGGATCGGCTCCGTCCTCAAAGAGGCGATGGTCATCGATCTCCTCGAGCCGGATATCTTCCGCCGCTATGCCGCTCGCCCAGAGACATTGCTTGATGTCGTCCGCGCGCTCCCGACTCCGAAGACCGTTGTCATCGATGAAATTCAAAAGGTTCCGAATGTGTTGGACTCGGTCCATAAGCTCATGGAAGAAAAGCGTGACATCCGGTTTGTCCTCACCGGCTCGAGCGCCAGGAAGCTGAAGCGCGCCGGGATCGACCTTCTCGCGGGGCGGGCCCTCCTGAAGACCATGCATCCGTTCATGGCCGCCGAGCTGGGATCGCGATTCCATCTGGATGAGGCTCTGAAAACAGGCTTGGTTCCCGTCGTCTGGGCCGCTTCGAATCCGCAAGAATCGCTCGCGGGCTATGCGTCGCTTTATCTTCGGGAAGAAATTCAAATGGAGGGGCTGGTCCGGAATATCGGCCATTTCGCCAGGTTCCTGGAAATCATCAGTTTCTCGCATGCGTCCTTGTTGAACATTAGCAATATCGCTCGGGAATGCGAGCTGGAGCGCAAAACCGTGGAAGGATACATCGGCATTCTCGAGGATCTGCTGATCGCCTTCCGGCTGCCCGTGTTCGCCAAACGTGCGAAACGAAAGGTCAGCGAGCATCCCAAGCTCTATCTTTTCGATGCCGGAGTTTACCGGTCTCTGCGCCCACAGGGGCCATTAGACAGGCCTCAAGAAATCGAAGGCTGCGCCCTTGAAGGGCTCGTCGCCCAGCACCTGAGGGCCTGGATCGCCTATGGATTGGGCCGGAACGACCTCTTTTTCTGGCGGACCCGCTCGGGCGTTGAGGTGGATTTCATCGTCTATGGCGATTCGGGGTTTTGGGCCATCGAAGTGAAGAACGCGGCGCGCGTCCGGGATGAAGACTTGCGCCCGCTACGGGCATTCCGGAACGATTTTCCCGAATGCCGGCCGCTGCTGTTGTATCGCGGGAAGGAAAGGCTATCGCGTTACGGCATTTTATGTCTTCCGTGCGATGAGTTTCTCCGCTCGCTGAGCCCGGGACGGCCGCTTATGGGTATCTCAAATCGATGAGATCGTCGGATGATTGTGAAAATGCGGGACTTGGACTGTTTCTCGAATCCGGCCTTTTTTAGGTATTCCTTAAAGCGAGGATCGGAGCGGATGTTGTCCATTGCCGGATCGAACTTGAGTTGACACATCGTCGAGAGACGATCTTGATACGTCTTTTCCAGCCACTTGAAAGCTTCGTCCTTCTCGCCCAGGGCCGAATATATCTCCGCGATCGTGTAGGCATCGATCGGCTTCCCTTTTCGCGAAGCCAAGCATTCATCCAAAAGCTTTAAAGCATCATCACGACGACCCAAATAGGCATAGAAGAGAGCGACGCCGAGATGGAGAAGGTTGTCGGAAGAAGGAGCCAAGGTCAGCGCCTTCCTTGCCTCGATGAGGGCTTCGGTCGGCATTCCCTTCATGGCGTAAGCTGAGGAGAGAATCATTTGAGCACCCGCGCTATTGGGATTCAGTCGAAGACCTTCTTGCAGCACAGTGATGGCTTCGTCATATCGTCTCGCTTTGAGAATAATTGGCGGGAGGGGCGTCTTTTGCTCTGTGAATTGGATAATTGCCATTATTTAAAAACGGTGCCATAATGAAACCATTAAGCAACCGTAGCCAGGACATTATGGCCATCAACATTACAGTCAAGAATATCCCACCGGAGCTCCACAAAGATCTCAAAGAAAGCGCCGTCCGGCATCGGCGAAGCCTTAACGGCGAGATCATCGCCTTGCTCGAAGAGCGGCTCACGCCGCGAAAGAGAAGCCCTAGGGAAATGCTCGCGGTTTCTCGCGCTCTAAGAAAAGGCCGGAGCGGAGTTTGGCTCAGCCAGGAGATGATCGACCATGCTAAAAAAGAGGGGCGCCTTTGATTGTCGTCGACACGAACATCATTGCCCATTTTCTGCTGCCCGGAGAGCATTCCTTGGCGGCGGAGAGAGCTTTCAGGAAGGACCCTAGTTGGGCCGCCCCACTCCTTTGGCGAAGCGAATTTCGGAATATTCTCGCGGCATTGTCTCGACGCCGTATCATCGACGCTGCGACCGGCCTGATGATCATGGAGGAAGCCGAACGATTAATGGACGAGAACGAATTCATGGTTGATTCGGCGGAGGTCTTGGCTCTGTGCGGCCGGAGTCCGTGTTCGGCCTACGACTGTGAGTTTGCGGCCTTGGCCCGCCAGTTCCGGATCCCCCTGGTCACCTTGGACGAGGCAATCCTTGCTGCTTTTCCGGAGAATGCCGTCGGCCTGAAAAAATTCCTTGGCCGTTAAGGCGTGTGAGAATTGTAGATATTTTATTCGTCATGGTCTATTGAGGACATTGAGGACAACCAAGAGAGGAGCCCTCAATCAATCCGTTCTTGACATATTTCCTATATGTATTTAAGATATGTATAGGAGATATGCATGAGAATGACCTTGAACCTTCCGGACGATCTCATGAACGAGCTTATCAAGACCACCGGAGTAAAAAACAAGACCCACCTTATCCGAACGTCCCTCGAGGAGATGCTTAAAAAAGCCAAAAGAGACAAGTTGTTGGAACTACGAGGGAAAATCAAGCTGGATCTCGATCTCGAAGGCCACCGAAGCAAGGATATGATATGACGAAATCATATTTCGTCGATACGAGCGTTTGGATCGAATATTTTAGAGGCACGCTCTCGGCACGAACAGATCTTGTCGAGGATCTTATTAAAGAAAATCGTGTTTTTGTCAACGGGATTATTGTCGCCGAATTGATGATCGGAGCGCGGACGGAGAAAGAAAAAGAGTTTCTTTCTTTTTATATGGACGGACTTCATGTCTTGGAGCTCAAACGATCCGCTTTTATCGGCGCTGGTGATAACGGATTTTTCTTGAAGACGAAAGGCATTTCCGTTCCCTTCAGCGACCTTTTGATTGCGACGCAGTGCATGGAAAACAACCTTATGTTGATGGACAATGACCGCCATTTCGGCGCCATCGCCAGGCAGTTACCCTTAAAACGGCATAAAAAAGGATGATTTACGCCGGGCATTAAATAAAGATTTCGAATCGAAAGAAATCAGGGCTACGAGGACAACGTCTTTGCGGAGGCCGGTTTGCGGGGTCAAATTTGCGGGGGTCAAACCTCAACATTCAACAAATAGAGACTGTTCAATAATACAAGTTTAGAGGTGTTCAATAATAAAGGAGGTATCTGTTCAATACTCTATCTCCTCAAAATAGGGGAAAAACTGCGAGAT
>Ga0315289_10007516_pt1 | contig 15857 bp, 19 predicted proteins | sample YL17G11_40_MG_FD_203452 | JGI IMG/M metagenome (GOLD analysis project Ga0315289, IMG submission 203452) | Sediment microbial communities from Yellowstone Lake, YNP, Wyoming, USA - YL17G11_40 | ecosystem: Environmental > Aquatic > Freshwater > Lake > Sediment | place: USA: Wyoming | collected... | reverse complement strand
CAGGGGCGCGCCTGGAGGACCTTTTGCGAGCACTGCGGCTGGTTTGCCGCGGCGCTGCCCTACCTGGTGCTCTGCCCCTCGCACGCGTTCTTCTCGTGCGCCGTCCCCCTCTTCGTGGGGCTCGTCAACTTCGACCACCCGCTGCTGAACGGCGTGACGCTGGCGTGGGTCGCGGCGATGGCGGCCGGGAAGCTGCGCAGGGGGCTGCTGTCGGGGCTGGTGGGGTTGCCGCCGGGCTTTTCGGGCGTGTGAAGGGAGGACGAGGGTGGGGGTTGGGGGTTTTTGTTTTCTTGTGTGGCCCTCCCTGCCGTCTCTTGCCCCCCCTCCCCCCCCCTCTCTCTCTCTTGTGAAATATGAGCAGAAGGAACCGAATATTTTACACCGAGCCTCTCCTCCTCCTTCTCCCAGCGAGGAAAAGAAAATGAGGCGAGAGGGAAAGGAACAGGAAGGGAGGAGAAGATCTCGACGGAAAAAACCTCCCGCGCGCTCTGGAAACCATTTCAGAGCTTCTCGATCACCCGAAGCTTCGCCGACCGCGCTCTGGGGTTGCTCCTGCATTCTTCTTCCCCTGCGACGACGGGCCTGCGCGTCACCAGCCTTGCCACGGCGGGAGGCGGCGGCGGTGGCGGCTCCGGCGAGAGCGAGCTCGTCCTCCGGGACGACACGAAGCCTGCCCGCCCCCCGCCGCCTCCCTCGAGTTCCTCGTCGTCCTCGGGCGGGCCGGGCCTGCCCGCGGCCGCGAGGAACGCCCTCTTGACGACCCGGTCCTCGCCCGAGTGGAACGAGATCACGGCGAGCCTCCCTCCCGGCTCCAAAAGCCTGATCAGTTTCGGGATCGCTTCCTCGAGCGCCCCGAGCTCGTCGTTGACGGCGAGGCGCAGCGCTTGGAAGACCCGGGTTGCGGGATGAATGCCGTTTCCTCCTTTTCCTCCTTTTCCTCCTCGTGGAGGGGGCCCGAGCCGTCCTATTGCCAGCGCGAGCTGCCTCGTGGTCTTGAGGCCGCCTGTTTTTGTTGTTTTTGTTGTGATTTTTGGATTTCGAGGTCAGTTTTTTTGTTGATCTCCCCCTTTTCTGCTCTCTCTCGAACAAACTCAAAAAAAAATCTTCCCCTCCCTCCCTCTCTCCCGTACCTTCGGTCTCCTCCCTCGCCTTGACTATCCTCCTCGCCGCCAGCTTCGCGTGCCTCTCCCCTCCGTACTCTTTCGCGGCGAACAGCGAAGCGAGGTCTGCCTCTGGCCAGGTGTTTACGATCGTCGCCGCCGTCACGGGGGTCGTCCCGCGGCCGTCTCTACTAAGGGCGAGGTCCTGGGAGCCTCGGCCGGCGCCTCCTCCGCCGTCGAGCCGCATGTCGAGCGGTCCGTCCGCGGCGAAGGAGAACCCCCTCTCGGGCGAGTCGAGCTGCATCGAGGAGACGCCGAGGTCGAGCAAGATCGCGGAGGCCTTGACCGTCGTCGATCCCGACTTCGACGACGGCCTCTTCGACGACGACGGCGACGGCGAAGAAGAAGAAACAGGAGGAGGGGGAGGAGCAAAGACCCCTTCGGAGGCGAGCAGCTCCTCCGAGACGCTCCCCAGGGCCTCCTCGACGTCCCTGAAGTTGGCGTCGAGGACCCGGATCGCAGGGGGAGGGGGGGAGGGGGCAGGGGAAGCCTCCGCCGGGAAGGCCTCCGCGGCCGCCTCGGAGAGTGCCCGGCGCGCGAGCTCCCTCGCCCGCGGGTCGACGTCGAGCCCGACGACGGCCTTAAGCTTTTTTTCCCTCCCCAGGCTCCTCACGAGCGCCGAGGCGTGCCCTCCGGCACCCAGGGTGCCGTCAACGTACAGGGCGATATTTTCGAGGGCGGAAAAGGCCTCGAGGACCTCGGCGAGGAGGACGGGGACGTGGCCGGGGAAGTTGTCCGGGGTCAGCGCTGGCAGAGAGGTTGAAAGAGACGAGGCCGACGGAGATGAAGCCGACAACGAAGCCGACGACGGCGAGGTATCGCGGGCTTTGCGCGTCTGAGCCGACGCGCAGACGCCTCGTCCGTGCCTCTCAGGGGCAGAGTGCATTGAAACGACACCGGCGAAGCGCTGACCGGATCGAGCCGAGGTCCCGAGAGAGAAGAGAGAAGAGGGAAGGATCCGAGGCATCGGCGGCGTCGGCCGTCGCCGCAATGCCGTCGTCGAAAATGCCCCCGTCGCCGAAATAATTGAGAAGGAAGCCGTCATCGCGCTTCGTCGTACTATAGCAACGGCAAGAGCAGAGAGCATCCGCTGGTACGAGAAGAACGAGATCGAAGCGGCCCCCCAGCCCTAGCGAGCTAGCTAGCTTTCCGGAGAAAAGAAGAGGAAATGAAAAAACCCCCCAAAAAGTTTTTTTTTCTTCTTCCCTTCGGCTGTCGTCATCACTCTTTTCTCAGCGCACGATGCTCCTCGCCTCTTCGCTCCAGAGAGGCCTCCGCTTCCGCCCCTCGTCCTCCGCGCCTCTGCTCCCCCGCCGCTTGCGCCACAGGACAGAAACCGCAGCCTCCTCCTCCGCCGTCGCCATGGCCTCCTCCAGCGGCGGTCAGGAAGAGAAGCCAAAGCAGCAGCCCGAGCCCGTCGACCCGGCGACGCTCTTCGACGGGGGGGCCGGCGCCGCCGACCTGCGGGCGCTCTGCGTCGGAGCTTGTTCTCGGTGAGGATGGAAATAGTTTTTGATGTCGCGGAGCTGCTGGCGCTGAGAGGAAGAGCGCACAAGAGGCAGAGAGAGAGAGAGAAAGAGAGAGCTCATCTTCTTCTTTCGACGTTCAATCGATGCGCCCCCGCCGACCTTCTCACCGCCCTCTTTCAAAAAAAAAAAAAAAAACCTCGACCTCTTTTGCCCAAAACGTCTCTCAACAACAACAGCGACACCCCGCTCCTCTCCCGCGCCGACCTCGATGCCAGGCTCCGCTCCTTACCCGCCTGGCGCCTCTCGCCCGACGGAACCCTGCTGTCCCGAGAGTTCCGCGCGAAAAATTTCGCGGCGGCCGTCGCGTTCCTGTCGGCCGCCGCGGACGTCGCCGAGGCCGCGGGCCACCATCCCGACTTCCATCTGACGGAATGGAACCGCGTTCGAGTGGACGCGACGACGCACGCTGCCGGGGGGATCACGCTTGCTGATGCGTCCCTGGCCGCGAAGCTGGACGCCGTTCCGGTGGTGTACTCCCCGAAGTGGCTCAGGGAGCAAGCTGCGGCGGCGGCGGCGAAGGAGGGAGAAGGAGGGAGGTGAAGCTTGAGAGAGAGAGAAAGAGGCAAGGAGCGAGAGCGGGGTCGAGGTCGAGAGAGAGGGAGGGAGAGGAAAGGTGTTTTTTCTCTCCTTCTCTTCTCTCTCTCGATCGACCCCTGCTCCTTTCACTCTTTTCCCTCTTTTCGCTTTCGAATCGATGCGAGAGAGATAGATTGAAAGAAAGGAAATTGTAAAAAAAAAAGAACAGGAATGAGAGTACGAAAGACAGCAGAAAAGTGTCAACACGAAAAAAGAAAAAAACGAAAACAAAAGTTCGTTCCTTCCCTCCTCTTCTCCTCCTCTCTCCGCCTCTTCACTTCCCCAGCCTCCGATAGACCCCCCGGAGGTCGACGTGCTCCACATCCCCCGCGAGAACGGCCCGGCGCTCCTCCTTCTTCGGACGGGGATCACCGAGAAGAGCAGCCGAGGAAGCGTCGGAAGAGGAAAGCTCCCTCGCTCGACGCGCTTCCTCTGCTTCGATCGCCTTGACGTACTCCCACCGCCGCACTTCCCTCCCCAGCGCCGCGGCCTCCTCCTCCATCCGCTCCGGCGCGAGCCTCTTCTTCTGCCGCGCGGCGAGCTTTCGGGACTCGAGCAGCCACGCCTTGAGCTTGTCTCCGTCGACCTGGTTCTCAAAATCGATGTCGGGCAGGGGAACGGGGGGCGGGTCGAGCACGTCGGAGAACTCCGAGGTTGGGAAGCGCGGGCCCAGCGGGCAGTCGCCGTGGGCGCCTCCCTTGCCGAGAGCCCATTGCAGGAGGTACGTGGCCTGTTTTACATTTTTTTCGGGGGAAGAAGTGGAACAAGAAGCCGAAGACACGATGGAGAGAGAGAGGGGGGGGGAGGGGGAGAGAGAGGGGTGAGTTTTTTTTTTCGCGTTTTTTCCCCGAGGGGGAAAAAAAAGGCCAAGAGAAAAAAATTAAAAAGATCGAAACTCACCGGCGCGAGGAACGAGAGCCCGCCCAGCTGCGCCCGCCGCCCCGCGTGCCTCGCCACCGCCTCCGCCCTCGCGCGCTTCCTGTGCGCCTCCGAGGGAAGCCAGTCGTACCGCTCCTGCTGCCATTTCCTGGACGCGCGGGCGGACTGTGCGGACCCGAGCGCGAGGCCGACGGCGGCGGCGGCGGCCGCGGCGGCGAGCAGTCCCCGCCGGTGCCTGCTGCCCATCCCGGAGAGGGCGCGGGCGACGGGCCCGAGGGGCCGCAGCGCCCTCGACAGCCAGGAGGAGGGCGGGAGGGGAGGCCCGGCCCTCGCCCGGAGCTCCTCGGCGAGCCTCGTCCGCAGCGAGGCCGAGGAGGAGGGGGCCGGAGAGGAGGCGGCCGAGGCGGCCGAGGCGGCGGCCGAGGCGGCGGCCGGGAACGCTTTCAACCCCGAGAGCGCCGACCGGAGCCGCGCCGCGAGCCCCGCCGAGGGGGCGGCCGCCGCCGCCTCGCCCTCCCCCTCCTCCGCGGAGGACGCCACCACGGCGGCCGCCTCGGCGCCGCCCAGGCTGACTGCCAGCTCCCCTCCCTGCCAGACCTGGAACGAGGGGAGGGCCCCGACGCCGCACCGCTCGGCGAGCGAGGCGGCCGCCCTGCCGCTCCCCCCTCCCCCGCCGCCGGCGCCGTTGCCGCTGCTGGCGGCGTTCTCGCCTCCTCCTCCTCCGGTGTCCACGACGGCAAAGCGCACCTCGGAGCCGAAGGCGGTCCTGGCCTGCGCCGCGAGGTCGGAGAAGAGCGAGCGGAGGACGCGGGCGTTGGGGGCCCAGGGCTGTTTCATTTTTGTTTTTTGAGATTAGAGAGGGAAGAGGGGTGAGGGAAAGGGCCGCCGGCGGAAAGTGCGGCGGAAAGAGTCGCTCACCTCTCTCTCTCTCTCTCTCTCTCTCTCTCTCTCTCTCTCTCTCTCTCTCTCTCTCTCTCTCTCTCTCTCTCTCTCTCTCTCTCTCTCTCTCTCTCTCCCCCCCTCCCTCTCTCTCTCTCTCTCTCTCTCTCTCTCTCCAATCTCTCATACTTACCGATGTAAACATTACGCAGACCACTCCCTCCTCCCCGGCCCTGTCCAGCAGCCGAGAGAAGGCGTCGACGTCGCGGACGGCGACGACTTTCAACGCCGGATTGGAACGCGAGTGAGACGAGGAGGAGGCTGCTGGCGCGCGGGCTGGTGCGGCGCGGGGCCGCCCTCGGCGGGGCGGCATGGTGACGGCGGCGGCGGTGCTATAGAAGAAAGGGGGGAATGGGAGAGGTAGCCGAGCACGAGGCCGAGCGCGAAACGAGAGACGGGATCCGTTCGCTCGGCCAGGCGTCAGAACTTCTTTTCGCCGGAAGTGGTCTTTGCCTTCGGGCGTCACAGTTTGTGCGGAGTCACACTCGAGAGTTTCTGAGCAAGAGAAGCATCGAGAGAGAGAACAGCCTCTGTCGTTCTCCCCTCTCGCTCCGGCTTTTCCCTGTCAGCGCACAGGTACGTAAACTTCAGCCCCTCTTCTCTCTGTCGGCACGCGCGGCGCTCGAGAGAAGCGCTGGCGAAAACCCGCGGGGCGCGAGAGGGAGAGCATGCAGCGTCGACGAGAAAGAGAGAAACATGCCCCTTGCCTGTTCCGCGCCTCCTAGCGCTCTGCTCGAAGCCTTCCGATGCCGTTTTTGTCCAACCGCGGGCAAGAGCACATTGCAGTGCGCTCTCTCTCGGAGGGCGAAAGATCCATCGTCGCGAACAAGGAGAACCCGAGGTGAAGTCGGATTTCCACACGGCGGCGACGGTGGCCCTAGACTCAAACCCCTTTCTACCTCAGTCCCCCCCCTAACCAAAAAAAAAACATCAAAACAGAAAAAATGATGCCCCCGACAATAACGCACGCGCCGCTCTCGCAGCCCACGGTGGGCCAGATGCCCCTCGCGGCCCTGCTCTCGGCCCTGGCCTTTACAATCGCGGACTTGCTTTGCCGCTCTCCTTTGATTGCACCCCGGGTTTCGCGCGCCTTTGCGAGAGCCCGCGCTGAGAGTTCTGAGAAGCAGAAAGCGGAGAACGAAACCGAAGACGGAGTGCACCGCCGTGCGCGGGAGCAGTCCCTGGTCGCCGTCGTCGAGGACGCGGGGATCAAGCTGGTCGGGACGCTCCACGTGCTGCTGTGCCTGCCCCTGGCAATCGCCGTGCTCTCCGGGAAGAGGAGACATTCGAACTCTCCTTCTTTGGAATCCGTCCACGAAGACCCGCGGCTGCTCCTCTACTCGTCGACGCCGGCGTCTCGCCTCCTCGTCTCCCTTTCCTCCGGGTACTTCCTCTGGGATATCGTCTCGATCCTGGTTCGTACGTACGTCGCAGCGACGCCTCGGGGAAAGAGGGAGGAGAGGAGCGTCGGCGGGGGGTTCTTGGCGCACGGTAAGTTTTTTTTTATCTTTTCAGTTCTATAAATTTCAAAAACATTTTCGTGCGACGAAGAATTAAAAAACTCTGCGAAAAAAAATAAAAAACGCTCACTCCGATTTCTCTCTCTTTCTCTACCCTCTTTTCTTTATCTTCTCGCCGCACACCAGGCACCGTCTGCTGCTGCCTCTTCGGCCTGGGCGCCCTCACGGGCAGGCTCTCCCACTTTGCGGCCACCTTCCTGCTCTTCGAGGCGTCCACGCCCTTTGTCTACCTCCGCTGGGCTCTTTCGGCCGCGGGAGAGAAGGGCAAGAAGAGCAGAGCGTACACCCTTTGCGGCCTCGCGATGGTGTCGAGCTTCTTCGTGGCCCGGATCGTCCTCGGGGTGAAATTCGCCATCGAGTTCTGGGGCGCGTGCCTGGCGGAGATGAGGGCGCCGCTGCCGCTGCTTTCGAGCTCGAGCTTGGGTCCGATTTCGATTTCGTCGCTCGGCGAGGAAGGGAAAAACATCCCGGCTCTCGCCCTCGCTCTTTGCCTCCTCGCCAACGTCGCGATGAACTCTCTGAACTTTTATTGGTTCTCCAAGATGCTCTCGGGGGCTGTGAAGCATCTGCTGCCCTCGAAAAAAAAGACGACGGGAGGAGCGACGGCGGGTGCCTCGGCGGCGGAGGCGGCCGCTGCGACGACGACGACGACGACGACGGCGACGATGAGCCCGGTTTCTTCTGGAGCAGCGGTTTCTTCGCAGAAGGCGGCGGCGACGGCGACGGCGACTGACACTCTCAACCGCCGCGTCTTCTCCGTCAGGAGCACGAGCTCCGGGCTCGAAGCCAGCGAGGGCAAGGCCGCCGCCGCTGCCGACGCCGCTGCCCCGCTGACGCCCGAGAGGAGAGCGGCGACGGCGGCGCGTTAATTTTTTTTATCATCCTCTTTCGTTTCTCGTTTGATTCCTTACGTTTTTTTTCGTTTCCTTTTTTGGCAGCACCAGCAACAACAAAGAGGTCACCCCGCCGAGAGAGAGAGCGGGAGCAACAACGAGCGAATAACGGGACAGCGCACTTCAACTACCACCAACACTTTCTGTAAAACCTGAAAAAGTAAAAACATTTTTTCTCCATCAAGGTCGAGGGGGTCGAAGAAAGAAATCACAAGTTGGAATCGATGCTTTCGCGGCGGTCTCCTCTTTGGAGCAGCTGCGGCCTCGCCGCCCTGTTTCTGTTGCTCTTGGTCTCTTTAGATGTCCCCGCTGATGCGGCGGCCGTCTCCTCTCGAACAAAGAGGAGGTGGAGCAGCAGCAGCAGCAGCGACAGCTTGCTCGCATTTTCTTCGTCTGCTTCTCGATCGCCCATCACGTCGATCGCCCACCTCCGCTCGGTCGTCTCGCCCTCGGCTTCCAACCTCCCGGGCTGCGTCCTTTTCCTGAATGCGACCTCGGCCACCGCAGCGGGATGCTCGTCAAAGCCGCGCAGGCTCAGGCAGGACCCGCCTCCGACTCTGCCGCTCGTCGGAGGGCTGCCTGAGAAAGGGAGAGGGAAAGGGAAAGATGGGAATGATGCAAGGGGAGGAGGCGACGTCGTCGCCGTGCTCAGCGCCGGCGACGACGCTGCTGCGCTCGACCTCCTCGTCCGAGGAGGGAATTCTTCCTCCGACGAGCTCTCGTCCCGCGGCGTCGCCGGGCTCGTGGCTCTACCGGGACCGCCCCCCGAGGGAGACTGGTCCCCGGATGACGCGAACCCACAGGTGCGAGAGAGAGAAAGAGAAAAAAATGGAGGGATAATATTTGTTTTTCTCTTACACGCGAAAAGAAGGCCCCCCCCCCCGAAAAACTCACAACCTCGAGCAAAAGGCTCTCGAAAAACGAAAAAAACAAAACAACAGAGCGAGTACTGCCCCTACCAGATCCCTGCCAACTTCTCCTGGGTCCGCGGCGCCCGGGGCCTCCTCCGCGCCCCGCTCCCGGTGCCTATCTTGGCCCCCTACGGCGACTTTGCCGCGGTCGTCGCCGAGGCGGCCGGAGCGAAAGTCGACCCGAAAGACAAAGAAAGGAAAACGCCGCCGCCGCCGCTGCGGCTCGCGGCGCTCGACGACGCGATGGAGGCCTCGCGCTCCGGAGCGAGGAACTCGTCGCACTGCCTGGCGCAAGGGACGTGCGGGCCCATCGGCGGGTATAGCGTGTGGGCGGCGCTCCCGGCGATGCCCCCTCCTCCTTCCCCGGAGCAGGAGGGTCCCGCGGCGGCCGGGAGGGCTCCGACCTCTCCCCCTCCTCCCGTCGGCGACGGACTGGGACCGCCGCCGCCGCCGCCGCCGCCAGTGCCGCCGCCGCCCCCCGCGCCGCCGCCCCCGGCTCCAGCCCCGACCCCGCCTCCAAACTCCTCCGCGACCGCCCGGACCGTCGTCCTCGCCGCGGCGGCGGACTCCAGGCAGCTCCTCCACGGCGGCTCCGCGGGGGCCGGGGCCCTCTCGGGGCTCGTCGCGCTGCTCGCCGCGGCGGAGGCGCTCGGCAACGCGACGAGGTTTTCTTTGGCGGCGGCGGCGGCGAGGGCCGAGGGAGGGGGGAGCGCCGCCTCCCCTCCCGCCCCCTTCCCCGGCAGGATCCTCTTTGTGGCTCTGGCGGCGGAGCCCTGGGGCTTCCTGGGCTCGAGGAGGCTGCTGTGGGAGGCGAGGAGTAGGAGCGACGGCGACGGCGACGGCGACGGCGACGGCGGCGGCGGCGGCGGCGGGGGCGAGAGCGGCGGCGGCGGAGGCGACGACGCGGCCGGCGGGTTCCCGCTCGGCGACGTGTCGTGGCTCATCGAGCTCGGCGCCGTCGGGGACGCTCCCTCCCCTCCGACGAACGGCTCCGGGGAACCCTCGCCGCCGCCGCTCCTGTTCGCGCACCCGGGGACGACCGCGGGCTCGAGGGAGGGCCCCGCCGCGGCGCTGCTGCTCAACTCCTCGTCGCCGTCGGCGCCGTCGCGCGTCGTCCTCGCGGCTCCCGCCGCCGCCGGCGGGCCCGGCGGCCCCCCCCCGGGGTCGCTGTGGGCCTGGGCCGCCGCCGCCCCGGACGTCGCGTCCGCGCTGCTCTCGGCGCATGAGGGCTCGCTGGGAGGCCCCCACGCCTCGTCGCGGTGGGACGACGCGAGGAGGCTGGACCCGCGGGCCGTCGCGGCCGCGGCGGCCGTCGCCGCGAGGGCGGCCGCGGCCGGCGCCGGCGCCCCGGCCGAGTTCCTCGCGCTCTCGCCCTCAAACGCCCCCTCCTCCTCCTCCTCGAGCGCTTCCTCCGCTCCTCCCTTCCTCTCGGCGGAGGCAGTGCTCCCGCGCGTCCTCGACCTCATCTCCTGCCTCGTGGCCAGGGAGGCGGGGCTCGCAGGAGGCGGCGGAGCGAGCGGCGGCGGAGCGAGGGGCGGCGGGCGGGGGCGAGGGGGCGGCCCCTGCCGGCTGACGCTCGAGCTGCTGGGCGAGCGCGGCGCCGCCGAGGCGCACGCCGCGGCGCTCGCCGGCTCCGGCACGCCGCACCACGCGGGCCCCCTGCCGACGCTCTCGGCGGACCCGCAGGCCTTCGACCCTCTGACCAAGACGCCGTACGCGAGGCTCCTGTGGGAGTTTCTGGCGGGGGCGACGAGGGAGGGGGGGGAGGAGGAGCCCCCTTGCGAGAGGGGCGGCGGCGGGAGCTGCCCCGCCGGCACCGTCTGCGCCCGCTCCTCCTCGACCTCCTCCTCCTCCTCGGACCCTCCTTCTCTTTCCTGCGTCAGGGCCTCGGTCGCCTTCGTCGCGGCCTATCCGCTGAACATAGAGTGCTCGGGTTGCGACGGCGCCGAGAACTACGGCAACTGGCACGCGCTCCCGGAGACCCAAAGCGACGGCGGAAACCAGACTCGACCCCCTCCCGCCCCCCCGCTCCCGGCCGCGGCCGCGGCGGACGCCTGGCGGCGCTCGCTGGGCTGGCCGCGGGAGCCCCTCTGGGCCGAGTCGAGCTGGGAGGGGGGCGTTCCCAGCCTGTCGCTCTGGAGGACGTCGGCCTCGCCGTCGGGCGGCCCGGGCCCCGGCCCCGCGCTGCTCTGGGCGGCGGCCGCGGCCGCGAGCGCTGGCGTGGCGCTCGGCGCCGCGGCGGCCCGGAGGGAGCTCGAGAGGGAGGGAGGCGGCCTCGGGGGCGAGGAAGCAGAGGAAGGCGACGACCAGGGCTTCGTGCCGTCGTTTTGAAGAATGTAAAAAAAATCGAGCGAAACATTTCTTTCATTTTTTTTCTTCTGGTGTTGCACTTTCTCTTTCCCTCTCTCCCTCTCTCTTTCTTTTCTCTTCCCAAACACAACCAAAAAAGTCCGTTTCTTCTCTTCAATGCGCGGCTGCTGTCCTGCTCGACCTCCGCACGGGAGAAGCGGCGGCGGCAGCAAAAGGCGCGGACGAGGGCTTCCTCTCCTTCTTGGAAGCAGCAGCAGCGGCGGCGGCTGAGCTCCGCGCCCTCTTTGCCGTCGCCGGGGGGGCGCCGCCGCCGTCGTCGGCGGCAGAGGGAGCGCTGCGCTTCTTCGCCGCCGTCGGCTTTTTCGCCGCCGCCGCCGCAGCAGGGGCGGCAGCAGCAGCCTTCTTGGAGGCAGGCGTCGTCGTCGACCTTTTCGTCGCGCGCGTTGGGGGGGCAGAGGCGCCAGCAGTTGCGGCGCCGCTCGTGGAGACGGTCTTCCTCGTTGCCGCCGCCGTCGCTTTCCTCGCCGCCGCCGCCGTCGCCTTCTTCTTGCTCGAGGCCGCGGTCGGCGCCGAGGCCCTCTTCTTCGGCCTGCCCGCCTTTGGCGCCGCCGCGACCTCCGGGGACATCTCGTCGTCGTCTGCAGGGAGCGGAGCTGCGACGGCGGCCTTCAGGGCGGCCTCGAGGGGGGCGACCGTTCCCCAGGCCCCGGGCCTCTCGCCCCGCCGCCCGCCGCCTCCCTCCCCCTCGCCTCGCCCGCCTCCCTCCCCTTCCCCGCCCTGCTCCCCTTCCCCGCCGACGGTCGGCCTCCGCGACAGGAACCTCCCGATCCTTCCCGCCGTCGCCGTGGCGGTGGCGAAGAGCGCCGAGCCCGGGGTGCGGGAAGGGGCCCTGGGCTGCTGCTCCTGCTGCGCCGCCGCGGCGGCGGCCGCGCCGGGACCAAGGCCCGGCCCCCGGGGCGGCGGGGGCTGGGCGCGCCGGCCAGAGCGGCGCGAGGGGGGGGAGGCGGCGGCGGCGGCGGGGGTCGCCTCCGCGGCCCCTCCTCCCCGAGATCTGGCGGCGGCAGCGCCCGCGGCGGCGGGAGGGGAGGCGTCCCCGTCGTCGGCGGCTTTCCTTCCGCTCGCCGCCGCTGCCGCCTGCTTCGCCGCCGCCGCGTGCGCCGCGGCAGCGTCGTTCCTGCCGCCCTCCCTCAGCAGCCTCTCTGCGGCCTCGGCCCTCGCCTCCGCGGCCTCGGCCCTGGCCGCGGCCACCTCGGCCCGCCGCCTCCACGACGCGGCGTCCGACGCCGCCGCGGCGGCCTCGGCCCTCGCGGCCCTCGCGTCCGCCCTCGAGGCCTCGCGCGTCTCGGCGGCCGCCGCCGCCTTTTCGCCCGCCGCCGCCGCCTCCACGCGCGCGCCCGCGGCGTCGTCGCGCGCCCTCGCCGCGGCCGCCACCGCCGCGTCGCGCGCCTGCTCCGCCTCCCGCTGCGCAGCGGCGGCCGCGGCCGCGTCGGACCGCAGCCGCCGCTCCCTCTCGGCGCCGCGCCGCGCCTCGGCCAGCGCGGCGGCGCACGAGGCCTCCGAGGCCGCCGCGTCCCTCCTGGCGTCGGCCGCGGCGTCCTCGGCCTCGGCCTTGGCCCGGAGCGCCTCGGCGGCCTCCGCGGCCGCGGCGGCGCGCGCCCGCTCCGAGGCGTCCCGCGCCCCCTCCGCGCTCGACAGGGCCGCGCCCCACTCGCGCCGCTGCGCCGCCCAGGCGGCCTCGCCCTCGTCGAGCCTCCTCCTGATGTCGTCCTCGTAGTCCCGGAGCTCCTGCCAGTAGGCCGAGAGCTCGGCGTCGCGCTGGCGGGCGGCCTCGAGGTCGGCGCGGGCCGCGGCGAGCTGTCGTTGGAGTTTTGTTTATCGGTCGAGGGTGAGATTTGTGTTGGAAGAGAGCGACGGGGGGGGGAGGGCGACGTCGAATCGATTGGGAGAAAAAAAGAAAAAACCGACGTGACGGAGAGAAGGCGCGAGAGCAGCACGCCCTTCCTCCTCAGAGCTCCGTTTCTCCTTTCCCCTCCCCCCCCCCAGATCAGACCGAGATGCTCCATCTCTGCATGTGCGCATTGAGAAAACCCAAACCCTTCGTGGAGAGAGAAAGTGAAAGAGAGAGAGAGAAAGAGAGAGCGAAAGCGAAGGCGAAACAAAAAAAGAAAAGGCATTGAAAAAAAGAGCGAAAAACGGACCTGGCTCCGCAGCTGGTCCACCTCGTTGGCGAGGCTCTCCCCTCCGGCGCCTGCCGCGGCGAGACGATCGAGCATGCCTTGTTCACTGTGTGTGCGTTTTTGGCGCCGCGAGTTTTCGCGTGGGAAAGGAGAGAGAGGGTGAGAAAGGAGCGTTGGTCGTTGCGATTGCCATCGTCGGAAAGGGGCGACGACGATTCCTCTCTCTCTCCTCCCTTCTTACCGTGCGAGCGTCCAGGCGCCGCCGAGCCTGCTCATGGTTGGATCCAGGCGAATATGTTGCGTGCCTAGGGAGAGATGGAGAGGACAAGGAGACGAGAGAGAGCAAAAGAGCGAAGGAAGGAGAGACAGAGGAGCGAGAGAGCGGGAGAGAGCAAAATGAGTTTTGGCTCGAGCCAGGAGGAGCCTTCGAGAAGAGGAGCCTCTCCTTCGAGGAAAAAAAATAATCGAAACGCCGCCCAGCTGCTCTCACACCGATCTCCTCTTCTCTTCTCTTCTCTTCTCTTCTCTTCTCCACCTTAACTCTCGCTCACGATGCTGTCCAAGACCATGATGACGCGCATGCCCTGCGCTATCTTCGCGCCCAGGGTGAGTTTTCAAGCTGCGAGAAGGACACGGACGAGGGGGGAGACAGCGGGAGAGGACGGACCGAGAGCTGCCTGTTCTGCTTTGCTTCCTTTTGCCGTCGACGTCTCTTCGCTGTCTCTCTCCATTTCCGTGGCATGCTCTCCCTCTCCGGGGCACGCTTCACGCGCATTCGCGTTCCTAGGATGTGTTGTCGACAAGCGCCGAGTCCTGATGCGGTCAGAACCCGAGAAAAATGCGCGGATTCGTCCGTGCGACCTCGGCCGTTTTCCCGGTCGATTTCGTATATCTTTTTCCTGTTTTTTTGCTCACGCCGAAGAACGAAACTCGAATTCACAATCAACAGGCCGTCTCCGCCCCCCGCCGCGCCGTCGTCTCCGTCCGCGCCGCGGCCGTCAACACCAGCTCTTACGCCAAGGTCGAAGAGGTAAGGAAGGCAAAGGAAAAGAGGGGGGAGAGAAGGGAGCGTTTGCGGCTCAGAGGAAAGGAGAAAAGGAAGGAGCGGCCGCTAGCCAAGAACCCAGAGATGAGGAGAGAGCGAGAGGACGCTGACCCCCTTTTCCCTTCGACCTCTTTTTTTTCCCCTCCTCTTGCCCCCCCCCCAAAAAAACAAACAAACAAACAAAAACCCTCTCTCAGGGCAAGCGCTCCACCACCGACTTCCGCATCTTCGCCGAGGAGAAGGGAAAGCCCATCTCATGGTGGCACGATGTCCCCCTCAAGAACGACGACGGCACGCTCAACTTCATCTGCGAGATCCCGAAGGAGTCTAGCGCCAAGATGGAGGTCGCGACGACCGAGGCGCGCAACCCGATCAAGCAGGACATCAAGAAGGGGAACCTGAGGTTCTACCCGTACAACATCAACTGGAACTACGGACTGCTGCCGCAGACGTGGGAGGACCCGGCGCATGAACACCCCGAGCTCAAGGTCAAGGTAGGGGGAGGGAAAGGGGGGACGGGCGGAGAGAGAGAAGAACGGAGAGAGAGAGAGAGAGGAACGGAAGCGACTTTTTCCCCGCTGAAGAGAGCAAACAACACACACACATTTATATTCGAGACTCCCCCCTTCGGGGGAGGCTGATCGTTGAATTCAGTCGAAACTGACTTAATTCTGCAATACCGAGGGGAAAGTGGAGAGGGAGAGAGAGGGAGGGTGGAGGAGGAGGAGCGAGAGAGAAAGAAAAGAGAGGGAGAAAAAACCCGGACGAAAAAAAATAACAATTCCTCGAAAAACTCCATCTTCGTCTTTTTCGAAATTTTCTTCACTTTCAGGGCGACAACGACCCCGTTGACGTCGTCGAGATCGGCGAGGCTGAGTGCGCCATGGGTTCGGTCACGCCCGTCAAGGCCCTCGGCGTCCTGGCGATGATCGACGACGGCGAGCTCGACTGGAAGGTGAGAGATTATCAAGTCAACTTTTGTCGATTTTTTGAGGTCTTTTTTTTTCCGCCGAAAACCTTTTTCTCCGCCTCATTTCTTCGCGCTCACGACGAATATCTCGTCATTAAAACCAAAATCTTTCTAAAAATGAAGATAATCTGCATCAACTCTGCCGACCCGCGCGCCGCCGAGGTCAATGACGTCGAGGACGTCGAGCGGTAAGAAGAAGAAGGATTTTCGTTTTTTTCTTTTCCCCTTTATTCTTTTCATTTTCTTCTCTCTCTTTCTCTCTCTCTCTCTGGCTTTCTCACTCACTTTCTCCGCCTCGTTCCACCCCCCCCTCTCTCTTTCACCTCAGCGTCTTCCCGGGAGAGCTCGAGCGCATCCGCGTCTGGTTCCGCGACTACAAGATCCCCGACGGCAAGCCCGAGAACAAGTTCGGGTGAGAGCAGAAAGGATTTCCTTCCTTTGTTCGCGTTTTTTCTTTCTTTCTTCTTTCTCTCTCCTTCTCTCGCTGCTCCTCCTCTCGCCTCTCTCACCCCTTCTCTCTCTCTCTCTCTCTCAAAACAAAAAAAACGCAAACATAGCTACAACAACAAGGTCCAGCCGAGGCAGTTCGCCCTTGACGTCATCGAGGAGACCAATGGCTTCTGGAGGGACCTCACGACGGGCAAGCGCGAGAACGACGAGGGCATGGCGTTTTAGACGCCATGCCCGTTCTCCTGGAACCTTTACGACCTCGGGGGCGCAAGCGCGAGAACGGCAACGAGGAGGGGATTTCTTTGGAGCTCTTCTTTTCCCTCTCCAAAGCCATTTTTTTGAGCTCTGTCGCCGCCGCCGATTTGGAAGAGGATAGAGAGAGAGAGAGAGAGAGAGAGAGAGAGAGAGAGAGAGAGAGAGAGAGAGAGAGAGAGAGAGAGAGAGAGAGAGAGAGAGAGAGAGAGAATAACACAAAGAAAGAGACAGAGAAAGAGAGAG
>Ga0315289_10007515_pt1 | contig 15858 bp, 17 predicted proteins | sample YL17G11_40_MG_FD_203452 | JGI IMG/M metagenome (GOLD analysis project Ga0315289, IMG submission 203452) | Sediment microbial communities from Yellowstone Lake, YNP, Wyoming, USA - YL17G11_40 | ecosystem: Environmental > Aquatic > Freshwater > Lake > Sediment | place: USA: Wyoming | collected... | reverse complement strand
AAGCAATAGCCTCTCTAGGCTCCTGATTGGATCTTAGGTATTTAATCACGTCCCCGGCCACATTTTTGAATACAGGTGCCGCCACCACGCCGCCGAAATAATACGGGTGCGGCTCATCCAGGCAAACCACGATCGTCACTACCGGATCTTCAGCCGGAGCAAAACCTATAAAGGAAGCGATGAATTTGCTGTGCGAATAAGTACCGTTAGGCTCAAGCTTCTGCGCTGTCCCGGTCTTTCCTGCGGCAGTAAAACCTTCCATCTTCGCCATCTTTCCGGTCCCCTCTTCAACAGCCCCGGTCAGAATCTTTTTAATTCTATTGGCGGTATCCAGGGATATTGCTTTATTCACCAACTGAGGCTGATATCGCTTAAGCGCCTCTCCCTGCTTATCGCGGATTTCCTTGATGATATACGGCTTCATCAATTGCCCGCCGTTAGCGATCACGGAGATGGCGCTTGCAAGTTGCAGGGCGGTCACGCCCACTTCCTGCCCTATGGGGATTGCGGCGATGGAAATCTTTGACCAGGCTCTCGGCGGCTTCGCAACGCCTGATATCTCACCGGGCAGGTCTATCCCCGTCTTATTCCCGAACCCGAAAAGCTTAATGTATTTGTAGATGATGTCCGGCCCCAGTATCTGCGCCACCTTGACAGTACCGATATTGCTGGACTGCTCGACTACCTCACGAAAAGTAAGCCAGCCGTGGGCCTTATGATCATGTAAAATATGCGAGGCGACCCTGTATTGTCCGTTTTCGCAGAAAAATTTGTCTTCCTCGGTCACCTTCTTCTCTTCAAGCGCGGCTGATGCCGTGACGATCTTAAAAACTGAACCCGGCTCAAACATGTCAGTGATGGCGCGGTCACGGATAAGGTCTTTACTGATGGAATTACGGTCATTCAGATCAAAGGTCGGCCTGCTTGCCAAAGCTAAAATCGCTCCGGTATGCGGGTCCATGACTACAATACTTGCGCCCTTGGCGTTATATTTCTTATATACCTTATCTAACTCACGCTCCGCGATATACTGGATCACCTCATCAACGGTAAGCACCAGGTCGAACCCATCTTTAGGAAGGACCATTTTCTCCCAGAGATCCAGCTTTTTCTGGCGCGCGTCGCGCAAAAAGAGCGCCCATCCCGGCTGGCCCTTGAGGTACCGGTCACCTAAAAGCTCTAATCCTTCCTGCCCGGAGTTATCCATTCCGGCAAACCCGACAATGTGGCTGGCCAGATACCCGTTAGGATACGAGCGCTTGCTCTCCTTGACCAGGCCGATCCCCTTAATATTAAGCCTCTTGATCGCCGCGGATTGTTCAGGCGTGATTTTACGGGCTATCCAGATAAAGGATTTCTTGCGGTAAATCCGATCGCGTAAGTATGCAAGATCTACGTTTAAAATAGAGGCCAGCTGCATGACAACCGTTTCTCTATCCTTGTCCTTGATTTCATTGCAAGCGACGTAAACTGAATCAACGGGGATATTGAATGCCTGAGGCCTGAGGTTAGAATCGTAAATCGTGCCGCGGGTAGGCTCTAATTCCACAAAAAGATTTTGCTGTTTCTTAGCGATGCCGGTGAGGTAAGTGGAACGGAAGAACTGGATGTAAAAAAGGCGGGAAATGCAGAATAATAAGAATATTAAGAAAAATATGAATACCGCCTCGCAGCGTGGGCGATAGTTGCTTATATACACAATATTTAATTATAAAGGTTTAATGGTTAATGGCCCTTGTGGCCGGGCTATTAACCAAAGGTCGAATCGATGGGGTAACTGGCTTTGCCTGGGCTTCGCTTTTGATACCGAAGATCCGAGACAGCAGCGTTTCCTTAAGCTTAGGCGCAACCTTTAAGCTTAGGTTCTCGCCGGTATAATACATCTTCATCATCCGGTAACTTTCCGGCATTTCAAAGTCTGACTTTTCCGAAACCTTGTCTCCGATCCGCACTAACGAACCGTTCTTTTCTATACTGTATTTCAGGACGCAATTCTGATTATGCAGCTCATCCACGGCTATCTGCTTCTTCTCTCCTGCATACGCAAGGCGGTATATTTCTGACTGCTGGTAAACATAGAGCAGCGAGAAGAGCGTGACTGAAAATATTATGGACAAAAATTTGGATAATCTCATCGCGATTTTTCCGCTACCCGGAATTTGCTGCTCCTTGATCTTGGGTTTACCTCGGTCTCTGACTGCGTAGGCGTCAGAGGTTTTGGCGTTATTATATTTATAATTTTCTCATTTGCAAGCCTTTTAAATGTATGTTTGACCGTCCGGTCTTCCAGGGAATGGAAGGAAATCACGCAGATTACACCGCCCTTTCCAAGCGCTACGGCTGCTTTCTCAATCGCGCTCTCTAATATCTCAAGCTCCCTGTTCACGGCGATACGCACTGCCTGAAAAGTCCTCGTCGCCGGATGGATCCTGTAATGCCTGCCCCTGTATCGCGCAGGAATCGCCCTCTCCACGATATCCGCTAATTCCCGGGTAGTGGCAATGGGATGCCTCTGCCTTTCTTCCACTAACAGATGCGCGATGCGGTTATGCCACCTCTCCTCGCCGAAATTCCACAGGAGTAATGAGATCTCCTCCTCGTTAAGATTATTCACCAGGTCATACGCGGATATGTAGCTGCCCCTGTCCAGCCTCATATCCAGAGGCCCCTCATTTAAGAAGCTGAATCCGCGCTGGGGATCATCCAGCTGAAACGAGGAAACACCAAGGTCGAATAATATGCCGTCGACTTTTTTAATATTGAGCTCCTTTAAAACCTTATCGATATCTACGAAATTTCTGTGCACCAATTCCAGGGAATCTGCCGAATCTTTTAACCGCTCACGGGCGACTGCCAGCGATTCTTCATCCCGGTCAATGCCGATCAGCCGGCCTTTAGGCACAATGCGCCCTAAAATCGCCTTGCTGTGTCCGCCTGTGCCGATGGTCGCATCCACAATCACCTTCCCCGGCTTTAATTTCAGGTATTCTATAACTTCATTGAGCATTACCGGCGTATGATATTTTAAATTCGTGGCCACGTCTACAATCATGCGTCTAATAACTTCTCAGCTATCTCCTCAAATGACTGGCGGAAATTCCCGTAAAAACCTTCCCATTTATCCTTTGCCCAGATCTCGATCCTGTTGGATACGCCCACGACGATCAGGTCTCTTTTTATCTCGGCGTAGTCTTTCAAATATTGCGGAAGCAAGATCCTACCCTGGCTGTCGAAAATGATCTCGCATGCGCCGGAAAAAAATATGCGGTTGAATGTCCTTGCCTGCTGATGGGTGAATGATAGGGCTTTGAATTTATTTTCCTGCGTGCGCCACTCCTCTTCAGAAAACATGAAGAGGCACTTATCAAGGCCTCTGGTGACGTAGAATTTTTCTATGAAATGGGATTTGGCGACTTCGCGAAATTTGGCAGGTAATATCAGGCGACCTTTGCGGTCTATGGAATGCAGGTATTCACCGTAAAACATCTATTATAAAGCCGCTTCGAAGACGCGTCAATTCGCGCCTTTTGCGGTCCTCCACTTTCCACCACTTTGTAAACCAAGTATAGCAAAAGAGCCTGTTTTGTCAAGAAAAAAATTAACATCAATCATTAGAAATCAATAATTAGGGGTGATTGCGCTCGCCCAGCGCAATATATTGTGGTATCTAGCGGTGGAGGCTAAAGGATTTTGCGGGCGACGGACACATCTTTTTCTATCTGCCTGGAGAGGTTTAGAAGGCTGGAAAACTTTTTATCCTCCCTTATTTTCTTAATAAAGTTTATCTCCAGGTATTTATTATAAATATTTCTATTAAATTGAAGGATATGGACTTCAATTTTTAATTTCGGATTTTGAGTTTCGAATTTCGAATTTTTTAGAGTTGGCCTTCTTCCAATATAACAAATGCCATTATACTTCTTCCCTTCGAAGATCACCCTCACCGCATAAATGCCGGATGGGGGGATCACCTCATGATGGGGATTGATATTTGCCGTCGGAAAGCCTATCTTTCTTCCCAGATAATCTCCCGGCATCACTGAACCTAAGATGCTCACCGGCCGCGTCAATAATTTAGCGGCGTGCGCAAGGTCGCCTTTTCTTATCAGCCTGCGGATATAGGTGCTGCTTATCGGCTTGTTCCGGACTTTAATGACGCTGAAAGCTTTTAATTTATAGCCGTAAACCTTTCCTGATTCAGCTAAAAGTTTTAGATCGCCCTGCGCGCCTTTGCCGAATCTGAAATTTTTACCGACGTAAATATAGCGTGCCCGGATTTTACCGGCTAAGATATCCCTGATAAAATCCGGGGCGGATATATCGGCAAAGCCCTTAGTGAAATTCACTACAACACAAACATCGACTCCTAACCGCTTGAATAAGCGCAGCCGATGATCCAGGGAATAAAGGCTTTTGACTCCCTGAGGATGCGGCCAGAAAGTTATCACTATGCTCTTGCCTTTTACGCTATGCGCCTTGGCAACCGCGCACTTTAAAATATTTATATGCCCGCGATGCACTCCGTCAAAGACCCCCAGCGCCACAACGGGCCTCCTAAATCTTCTGATCTGATTAACGCCGTAGATCTTTATCATTCTCCGAGCATCGAAATAGCATCACGCGCGGCTTGCTGAACATATTTCCTTTTTGAGAGCATGATCGTCTTTTCAAACTCCTGCCTTGCCTCATCGTACATCCCCAGCGTGGCATAATCCATCCCCAACCCCAGATGCGCAAGATCGTACCTATCGTTTATCTCGATGGCTTTCTCATAAAACTTTATGGACTTACTGATATCGGCTCTGACGTTGGCATAAAGCCCGGCGAGCGCAGTCAGGGCCACATAATTATTCGGATTTTCCTTCAGGGCCTCCTCGTAGAATAGGATGCTGTTTTCAGGCAACATAGTGCCTGCGCCGCCATAATTTTGCATCTGGTACGGCGAAGGGGCCTGCGCATCAACCTCCGGCCTTTGGCGCTCGCGCTGCATCTCCTGCGTCAGGTCCGATACCTCATCCGATAGAACCTCCTCGCCCTCGACAGGCCCCTCAGGCTCTAAGCCCGCGTTTTGCGCAAATGCTATTCCAGAAATAAATAACAGGGCCCATATCGCAACTGCAATTTTCTTTTTCATAGACTCTCCTTTATCTTCGCCAGGACTTTCTTTCGGATCGTATCGAGCTTGCCGTGGACTGTTGCGCCGCTGGCAGTGCGATGGCCGCCACCGCCGAAGTATCCGGCGATCTTATTCACGTCCACCTTTCCTTGCGAGCGGAAGTTCACCCGGATTTCATCCTTTACTCCGAGGTTCTCTTTAAAAAGGACGACTACTTCCGTGTCTTTGATCGCCCTTCCGAAGCTTAAGACATGTTCGGAAAGATCAAAACACAGCTTCTTATTCTTTAGCATCTTCTGATTGATGGCAAACCATACGATCCTTCCCCCCGCATCCCTCTTCATCCCCGGCAAAATCGAGCTTAACAACTTCATATCCTGAAACGGGACATTCTCGTAAATATTCCTGTAAATAAACGGCACATTCAGCTTATGTTTCAGCAGGTCGGCAGTGATCTTATGTGTTTCGCTGGCGGTGTTGGAATAGCGGAATGACCCTGTATCCGTGGATATGCCCACATACAGGCAAAGCGCTGTGTCCCGGTCAATGGGAACGCGAAGTTTCTTGTACAGCTTATAGATCATCTCTGAGGTCGATGATACGTGCGACTCGACCCAATTAACATCCCCGAACTTTTCATTGCTGATATGGTGGTCGATATTAAGCACAGGCGCCCCCGCCGTATTCAATTGGGCGATCTCTCCAGTGCGGGCCATATCAGAGCAATCCAGGACCGCCATGCAGTCGAATTTCACGCGCATCGCATGCCTTCCGAATTTCTTTATATTATTGGCCTCGGGCAAAAAGGTATATCCGTAAGGAAGCTCATCATCATTGACCATGACCGCGTTCTTGCCCAGCTTCTTTAAGAGCAGGTAAAAGGCGATCTCAGACCCCAGGGCATCCCCTTCCGGATTGGTATGAACGGTTATCAGGAAATTATTTTGCTTTTTTACGAACGCTGCGGCGTTTTTTAGGTTTAGGCTCACCCTGCCCTTCCTTTCTTCTTCTCACCCGCGCTTCTTTTTCGGGAAGGCAAGGGCTCATGCAGCTGTCTTTCTTTACGCTCTTCTTCTTCCTTCCGGCGTATCTCGTTAAGCACCTCCTCGATGCGCACGCTATACTCGCTGGACCTGTCTTCTCGGAAGATTATCTCCGGAGCAAGCCGCAGATTGATCCTTTCGCAAACATGCTTACGGATAAACCCTAGCGCCGAATCAAGCGCATCCTTGGTCTTTTTATACGCATCTTCGTTTCCCAGGACGCTAAAAAAAATCTTTACGCTGCGCAGATCCGGTGTCAATTCCACCCGCGTGATGGTGACAAACCCCAGACGCGGGTCTTCTATCTCATCATGGATGATCGTACTTGCTTCTTTTCTGATCGCCTCAGCTACTCTATCTACTCTGGACATTAAATTAACTCCATTTGAAGGATCCCGATCGTCATCTGACTTTAAGCAATTTGCCTACCAGCGCCAGCTCTTCCTCTTTTGTCTTGACCATCCCGTCAAGCTTGGCGTTCAGGACTTTCTTGAAAATATTCTGATAATACGGCCCGGGAGCAATGCCTAATCTGCGCAGGTCATCTCCGCAGATATGGATGCGCACTCCGTTATAAACTCCAAGAAAGCCTTCGATATGTTTCTTTAGGCTTGGGTTCTTATATTTCGCCTTGAGAAGCAAAATCACCTCATAGCTTAACGGTTCAAGCATCTCATAGATCTCTGACGGCCTGATTTTCCTGCTTAATTTCGCGATAAAGCCTTTGTTTACGCCCTTGCAATCAAGGAGGCGCTTTTCTTCTCCCTTCCTGAAAGCGTACCTACGGCAGATACCCTTGATGGCCGCGGCATTCAGAGAATCAAATAAACCCATCAGGTAGACCAACCAGGCGTCCAGGTGCCTTCGCTGAGAATGGGCCTCCTTAAACCAGCTGATCTCTTTCGCAATAGCCTCAAGAAGCGCGTACATCTTTGCTGACCCTCGGAGCTTTTTGTTCAGGAACTTAAGCCCGGCAAGTTTGTGAATACGCCTGATTACCTTTAAGGGCATTTCCTCCTTCAAGATGAGGATCAAATCATCGCGGATCCTTTGCGGCTCAACGACCTCAAGCATCTTAAGGCACACAGCTTCTTTGAGGAATTTAAGGGTCTGGGGCTCAATCTTGAAATCATATCTTTGCTCAAAACGCGCCGCCCGCAAGATCCTGGTCGGGTCATCGATAAAACTTAATTTGTGCATCACGCGGACTGATTTCTTGCGTAAATCGTCCCTGCCGCCGAAGAAATCGATCAATTCGCCAAAACTGTGATCCGCTATGCCGATGGCCATGGCATTAATAGTGAAATCCCTGCGGAAAAGATCGTCTTTCAACGAGCCGCTTTCAACCACAGGAAGGTGCGCTGGCTCAGGATAAAACTCTTTGCGCGCGGTGGCGATATCGATCTTTAAATGCGGCTTTGGCAGGACAGTGGCAGTCCCGAAGCGCCTGTGCCGGATAAGCTTGGCATTTAATTCTTGGGCAAATTCTTCGGCGAATTTGATCCCGTCGCCTTCAACCACAATATCCAGGTCAAAATTCCTTACACCCAGGATAAGATCCCTTGCAAATCCTCCCACCAGATACGACGGAATATTATTGCGCACAGCGATATCCCGTGCCAGATAGATAAGGTCCTGGATCTCTTGCGGAAGTTTTTTTAAATATTCTTTCATCTCTTTTAAGGCCTGGGGTGAAATTGTTTATGTATGCTCTTCAACCTCTCACGATTAATATGCGTATAAATCTGGGTAGTCGCAATATTCGAATGCCCGAGCATCTCCTGCACCGAGCGCAGGTCTGCACCCCGCTCCAACAGATGCGTGGCAAAGGAATGCCGCAAAATATGCGGGCGGATAGGTTTTTTTATCCGCGCCTGTAGAGCGTATTTTTTAATCAGCTTCCAGAATGACTGGCGGGATATCTTCTTTCCGAATCGGCTTACAAACAAATATTCTGAGCCCTTATTCTTCAGGAGACGCGGGCGGCTGACCTCTAAATATCTTTTAACGCTGGCTATCGCCTTTTTGCCAAGAGGTATCACGCGCTCTTTATTTCCTTTGCCTATACAACGCAAAAAGCCGATATCCAGATTCACATTATCCACCTTCAGATTCACTGCCTCGGAAACCCGCATACCTGTGGCATAAAGCGTCTCCAGGATCGCCCTATCCCGGACACCCTGCTTATCGCGGATGTTCGGCTGGGCGATCAGCGATTCGATTTCATTAAGCGTGAGCGTATCGGGGATCTTCTTCCATAATTTCGGAGAGTCGATCAAATTTGTGGGATCGCTCTTTAAGATCTTCTCGCGCGCTAAGAATCTGTGAAACATCCTGATAGCGGCCAGGCGCCGGGCAACTGAATTCACAGATATACCCCTATCCTTCTGATCAAGCATGAAGTTCGTGATGTCATTTCTGACTATTCTGGATAAGGCATTTATCTGCCGGCCTTCCATAAAATCCAGATACGCATTCAGGTCTTCGCGGTAGGAGATAATCGTATTGTTGGATAGCCCGCGCTCGACAGATAGATAATTAAGGAAGGTATCGATCAGCTCTTTCATCTTAAAAATGGGTTATTTCTTTTTTCCTCGCCAATGGTCGATGACGGCCCGTGCCCCGGATAAATCACGGTATCATCGGGAAAAATAAGGATCTTCTCTTTAATGGACTTTATCAGAAGGCCCTCGTTTCCGCCCTCAAAATCCGTCCTGCCGATACCCTGGCAGAATAAACTGTCGCCGGTAAAAAGGACCCTGTTCTCAGGCTTCTTGACTAAAAACGCGACACCTCCCGGAGTATGCCCCGGAATATGGATCGTTTCCAGTTCTGTGCCGCCGGTTCCCACTATATCTTTTTCTTCGAGAGCGCGTATTTCAGAAGCGACCTGATACGGCATATCGAAAAATCCGGAGAGGTTCAACTTTGGCTCCCGCAGCAACCTCACATCCTGCTTATGCACATAAACAGGAACGCCGAATTTGTCATCGCATCCGATATGGTCGAAATGGCCGTGCGTGTTGACCACAAATCCGGGCTTTAGATCATGCCTTTCCAAGATCTTCCTGATTTTACGCTCATCTGCGCCGGGGTCAATGATCAAACAGGGCTCATTTTCACCCGATGCCAGGATATAACAATTCACCTGCATCGGACCGACGATGATTGTTTCTAAGATCATGTAAGTATATAAGGCTTGATCTTGGGAAACGAAAAATCGCGGATGATGTCTCTTCTTAACTTTTCAGCCCTCAAGCGGTTCCAGTTAAGGTTGCGCCCATAGCGATCTTCGGCGATCAGCGACTTCAGGTCATTCATCTTCACGATAAATTCATCCAGCTTTTTCTGTTTTTCCGATTTTAAATACTGCCGCATAGTCACCAGGTTTTTTATCGCTTCATTGACGCAGCCTGCCTGCTTCTTATAATTGGGGTTCTGGACAAATAAAAGCGCCTGGATCAACTCATCCTGCCATGACCTCCAGAAGATAAAGGACTGGCGGTACTGCTCTTCTTTTGTGGTCTGCGGCCCCTTGTATTCTTCCGGGGCGAGCACCGGAGGCTCCTGGACCACTTCGCCTTTACGTTTACGGGTGAATTTGCGGATGAACGCCTCGCAGCCCACGAGGCTAAAAATCAAACAAAAAATAATAACAACGCGTACGACATGCGGCCTGTAGCGCGTAGCTCTCATTTGATCATCTCCTTAAGCTGCTTCTCATCGATGATTTTAACTCCGAGTTTCCTTGCCTTGTCATATTTTGACCCCGGATTAACGCCTGCGACTACAAAATCCGTGGCTCTACTTACGCTCGAAGACGGATTGCCGCCTAAAGAGCGCACCAATTCTTCTGCCTGCAGGCGGCTGTATCCCTTCAATTCTCCGGTAAAAACAATAGCTTTGCCCGCAAGCGCCGTATGTTTAACCTCCCTGGCCGTTTCTTTGAAATTTACGCCGGTTTTTCTTAGTTCTTCGATCAATTTTTTAGTCTGGGTCAAAGAAAAATAATCCAGTATCGACTCTTGTATCACCGGGCCGACCTCATATATTGCATCCAGATCCGCATGTGTCGCAGCAGCCAATTTATCCAGGGTGAGGAACTTCCCCGCCAATACATACGCTGCCTTCTCGCCCACATGGCGGATACCCAGGGCATAGATAAGGCGCGATAATGGCTGCGTTTTACTTTTCTCAATAGCCAAAAGGAGGTTGCGCGCTTTCTTTTCCTTAAATAATTCCAACTTTCCCAAAGCCTCTTCCTTCAATTTATAAATATCCGCGAAATCCTTGACCAATTTCAGCTTCACCAGCTGTTGTACCACAGACTCGCCCATTCCCTGGATATCCATTGCCGCCCGGGAGGCAAAATGCAGGAGCCCCCGCTCAAGCTGGGCAGGGCAGGATGGATTTATGCAGCGATACGCGACATCCTCTTCTTTCTCCTTGACCACTTTTCCGCTACAGACCGGACAGGCCTTAGGGATAGCGAAATGTTTTTTGCCTTTACCCTCCACTACTTTAACCACTTTAGGGATGACGTCTCCGGCTCTTTCGATTAATATCCGGTCGCCGATCTTTACATCCAGGCGCTTGATTTCATCAAAGTTATGCAAAGTAGCATGCTTGATGATCACGCCTGCGCATTCGACCGGTTCAAGCTCTGCCACCGGAGTGATCACGCCGGTCCTTCCTACCTGAACCAGGATATTTTTCACCACAGTCGTTGCCTGGCGGGCGGGAAACTTATACGCCACTGCCCAGCGCGGGCTCTTTAAGGTAAAACCCAACCTCTTCTGTTGAGCGAGGCTGTTTACCTTGACCACCATCCCGTCTATTTCATAGCTTAACGAATCTCTTTTCTCCTGCCAGTATAAACAATATTTGATGACTTCATCCAGGCTCTTGCAGAGCTTTGAATTTTTGTTTGTGCGCACACCCCAATCCCTTAAATTCTGGAGGTATTCCCACTGGCTTAAGATCTCTGTTCCTTTATATTCGCCTAAAGAATGCGCAAAGAAATTCAGCCTTCTTTTAGCGACGACTGCTGTATCCAAAAGTTTTAATGAACCGCTTGTAGCGTTGCGCGGATTGGCGAATAACACCTCTGCCCGTTTCTCTCTTTCCTTGTTTAACAAATCAAAATCTTTCCTGTCCATGTAGACTTCGCCTCGTATCTCGATAAATCCGGGGACTTTTTTCCCGAGCAATACCAGAGGGATCGCGCGGATAGTCTTGATATTGCCGGTCACATCCTCGCCTGTTTCTCCGTCGCCTCTTGTCGCCCCGACAGTTAATCTTCCTGACTCATAGGCGATATTCGCGCTTACTCCGTCAATTTTGTGCTCAACCACGAATTCGATAATTTCTGCATGGCTTAAGCCCTTATGCACGCGCTGGGCCCAGTCTTTTAAATCCTCGATGGAATAGGTGTTATCGAGGGAGACCATCTTCTGCTTATGCCTGAGAGTCTTAAAACCCTCTAAAATACCCCCGCCCACGCGCACGGTAGGTGAATCCGCGGACTTAAATTCCGGATGCGCATCCTCCAGTTTCCTAAGCTTGGCGACTAGATCATCGTATTCCTTATCCGAGATCTCAGGCTGATCCTGGACGTAATAGCGGTAATCATGCTGGCGTAAATCTTTTCGGAGCTTTTCAATCGATTCCTTGATATGCGGCTGCATTTTTATTTACCTAAAAAGAGCCTATCTCCAAGGAAAATGGGCAGGCCAGCTTCAACGATCTTTTTTCTTGCGGTCTTTGTATCGTATTCTACGCGCTTGATCTGGATTTCTTTTTTATCGCTATCGTAAATACAATAGGCTGCTTTGGGATTGGAGTCTCTGGGCTGGCCGACGCTTCCGACATTTATGATATATTTATTTTCAGGCTTAATGCCAAAATTCGCATCGAGGCGGTAAGAAATACGGTCATTGTCTTCCTTAATGAATGTGCCTGCGATATGGGAATGGCCGATAAAACAAATATTTGTCTCCATGCGCATGAAGCTCTCCTCCGCGATATAGCCGTCACTCATGTAATTGAAATCGCGCGGGCTATCAAGCGTGCCGTGCACCAGCGTTAAATTTTCGTTTTTATGGACAAGCTTCAGGGTCTCAAGAAAATCTTTTTCTTGCGTCTCAAGCTGTTTTCTTGTCCAGAGGATGGCCTCTTTGGCAAAGGGATTGAATGTTTCAGGCGAGAATAAGCTGACTGCTGCCCAGTCGTGATTTCCGGCGATTGTGACCATAGCCAGGGATTTTACCTTGGCGATGCATTCTTTGGGATTGGCGCCATACCCCACGACATCGCCAACGCACAGATACACATCGACGGACTCTTTTTTGTAGGCTGCGATGACCGCATCCAGCGCTTCGAGGTTGGAATGTACGTCAGCAAATATTCCGTATCTCATAAGTGAGTGCACCCCGCCTTCATTAGAATTTCAGCGTAAAATCTTTGAATTCGCCGGTTGCCGGCTGCCAGTCTATATCTTTATCCTGGATGTAACGGGAAAAAATATTCTCAAGCCGCGATAAAAAGCCGGTAAGCACGCTCTCCGGCGCCTCAGCTACGACCTCGACTCTTCCGTCGTGCAGATTTCTTACCCAACCCGCCACATCTAGATCCCGCGCCACATCTATGGCCGTAAAACGGAAACCGACTCCCTGCACCCTGCCGGAATAAAAAACATGTACTTGCTTCTTCATCTACGCTATGGACTGCGTCCGCCAAACCCGTAGGGACACCCAACAAACCAAAGCAAAGGGTGTCCCCATTGGGGACACCCTGCCGATTGGATTATTGGGTGTCCCTATTGCTATAAATTAATTTAGGGCCAAATTTATCGGGGAGAGCGGACTTGAACCGCTGGCCTTTTGGTCCCGAACCAAACGCGCTACCAAACTGCGCTACTCCCCGGATTTCTTAAAATCTAAATTGGTATATTCGTAAATAGCCTTGAGCCATCCCATCAATCTTCTGTATATTTTAACATCATAAACATTTATATGGGCTGTCCCGAATTTAGAACGGCGGGCATGGCGATTAGGCGAATCTTTATAGCTGTTTTTTATGAAACTTTTTTGAAATTGATTCCGGGTTATATTTAATTCATTCGCCCAGTATTTTTGGGCTTCTTCCTGACTTATATCCTGATACAACATAAGACGAACCTTAATTTTTCCTCTCGGGACAGAACAAATAGATGTTAAGAAATTAATAAAAACGCGTAAGATATCAGGATCAGAATTAGTTATCTCTATATGCTGACTTGAAACTCCTGAAGGCTTGCTCCCTTCTCCGGCATAAAGCATTAAGCCTGCGATCCAAAGATCGCGATAGGAAAACGGTAATATTTCTTCTTTGCATTTAACATTTAACTCAAAATTCTTATGTGCAATATTAGAAAGGCGGGATCTGCGGCTGTTTTCTCTCCCTAATTGTAACCGATTATTGATACTTACAAGCGCATCTTGAGATAATTCTATGTCACGTACCCAAGCGCTGACTGAGCCCTTCGAAACAAACAAAGATGCAGCAATCTGTTTTAACGAAAATCCCTTTTCTCGTAACATGCGTGCTTTAATTCTATCTTCTGTTTTCATGGATTTAGTATATCAGAATTTGGTAGGATTGGCAATAATTAGAGTTAACATAAGCGTAAAACTCGAAACGCGAAGTTAAACTTTAAGCCGTAAGCTTTAAGCCTTAAGCTTATAACTTATAATTTAAAGCTTAAAGCTACACTTTACGCTTTTTTTGCGAGGATATCGAATTCGATATTGACTTTATCTGACGGGCCTTTGAAACTCAAGGTTGTTGATTTGAGGGTATGCGGGATTATATAAACGCTGAAGGTATTTGATTTTTTATTCACAAGCGTCAGGCTTATCCCGTCCACGGCGATAGAACCTTTGGGAAGGCAGTATTTCAGAAATTCAGGCGGGATAACAATCTCAAAGCTTAGATTTCCTTTGATATAATGCTTACCGCGGATAATTCCGATACAATCAATATGGCCGGTAACAAAATGGCCGGATACCCTATCCCCGATCTTGAGGCTTCGCTCTAAATTTACTTTATCCGTGACCTGTAAAATTCCCAGGTTAGTCAACTTTAATGTCTCAGGCATCGCCTCAAAAGATAAGTTATCATACTCATTCTTCACTACCGTAAGACAGGCGCCGTTGACCGCGATACTATCCCCGACCTTTGTGTCTTTGGCAACCGTGTTTCCGGCGACTTCAAGAAGCGTGATATTCCCATGCCTTGAAATCTTTTTAACCTGTCCTAATTCTTCGACAATGCCGCTAAACATAAGCGAGTGCACACTTTATGGAGCAAAGGCGAACATAAAGTGTATGCACGAGCTTATCCCTGCAGCTACGCGAAAAATTTTAGGGCGAAGCCCACAAATTTTTCGCAGTGTTTTGCTGCAGGGATTAATTCAAACATACAACGTATTTTCCTTCGCTTCATAAGTTGTGACTTCCTTTATTTTATGTACCCTTCCACCAAAAGGTCTTCTCCCAGACGCTTAAACTTTGTGTCCTTTAATCTGATTGCCTGGTCCATGCGGCCGATGCCCTTACCCATTACCGAGCTGATGGCATCTTTGCCCCCGATGACCTTTGGGCTGATAAAAATGAGGACCTTGTCTACCAGCCTTTCGTCAAACAAAGAGCCGATCAATGTCCCGCCGCCTTCGACCAGAATATTAGCTAACCGCATCCGCGCAAGCTTTTTCATCATATCCTTAAGGTTTATCTGGCCGTCTTTCTCCTTGACCTCCAGGATATTTGCTTTACTAGCGAGCAACTTTCTATTTTCGGTCTCCTGGCCCGGACGCACGGGCAAAGTGACGATGATGACCTGTGATTTTCCCGAAAAAAGATTCGCGTTTTGAGGGATGCTCAGCTGGCTATCGACAATGATCTTCGCCGGGTGTTTCCTAGAAAACCAGGCATCCAGTTGCGGGTCATCCTTTAAGACGGTATTCACGCCGACCATGATCGCGTCATACTGAGAGCGGATCCTATGCGCGTATCCGCGGGATTTGTCGGAAGTGATCCATTTTGAGTCTCCGGTGCGAGTGGCGATCTTTCCGTCAAGCGACTGAGCGGCTTTGACCGTAACGAAAGGGGATCTCTTAGTGATATACTTGATAAAAGACTCATTTATCCTGCGCAATTCTTCCTCAAGGAAACCGGCCTCGACTTTTATCCGGTTCTGCCGCAGGATATTGATCCCCTTGCCGTTATTGACCGGGTTAGGGTCGATCATCCCCACGATGACTTCCTTTATGCCGCTCTTGATTATCCTGTCCACGCACGGAGGGGTCTTGCCAAAATGCGCGCACGGCTCCAGAGTAACGTAGAGGGTCGCTCCCCTTGCCTTACTTCCTGCCTCATCCAAGGCCACGATCTCCGCATGAGCAAGGCCCGCCTGCTCATGAAACCCCTTACCGATGATCCTGCCGTTTTTTACAACTATGGCGCCGACCATCGGGTTAGGCGAAGTCCTGCCTCTGGCCTTAAGGGCTAAATTCATGGCGAGGCGCATAAAAATCCCTCGATCATTCTTCATTTTAAGTCCTTCCTTGCTTCCTTTAATTTTTCGACTAATTCATAAGGCACTTTTATGCATCCGACTTTTACGCCCGGCTTAGCATCGCCGTGACAATCAGAGCCGCCG
>Ga0315289_10007513_pt1 | contig 15859 bp, 12 predicted proteins | sample YL17G11_40_MG_FD_203452 | JGI IMG/M metagenome (GOLD analysis project Ga0315289, IMG submission 203452) | Sediment microbial communities from Yellowstone Lake, YNP, Wyoming, USA - YL17G11_40 | ecosystem: Environmental > Aquatic > Freshwater > Lake > Sediment | place: USA: Wyoming | collected... | reverse complement strand
AACCTCTTCTGTAGCCTCCAGTCGTGAACCAACGGGAAGCTCCAGGTTTATTTCAATGCTTCCCTGGTCAATTTTGGGCATGAATTCTGTTCCTACAAAACGGAGTGGCCATACGAGGAGAAGGCTGGTAATAAAAAGACCTCCAATACCTATTATGGTCAATCTTCGATGGTCGAGACACCAGTTCAGGATGTTCTGGTATCTACTATCAAGCCAGCTAAGCCAGCTACCGACCAGGCGATAAACCCTTGAGCCCATTTTTTGAGATGGATTGTTGGGTCTAATGACAATAAGTCTTGAAGCAAGAAGCGGCACTAAAGTCAGGGCGACAAACAAGGAGACCGTAAGGGAAAGTGTAACCGTAAGGGCCTGCTCTCTGAATAGCACACCGACAATCCCGGGAACAAAAAATATAGGAAGAAATACTACGATGGTGGTAAATGTAGATGCTATGATGGGCATAGCTACTTCCCTGGTCCCCCAGATAGCGCCTTCCTTGGCTGGTTCTCCTTCTTCCCGATGCCGGAAGACATTCTCCAGCACAACAATGGAATTGTCTACAAGCATTCCCACTGCTAACGCTAATCCTCCCAGAGACATCATATTTAGGGTCAGGCCGGCAAGATCCAGAGCAACGAAACAGGCAACTATGGAAAAAGGAATGGAGAGGGCAATAATGAAAGTGGTTCTGAATGAACGGAGGAAGAAGAGCAATACAAGTACTGCAAGAATTCCTCCCTGGACAGCCACATTTGAAAGATTTCCTATAGACTTCTTTATGAATTCAGATTGGTCCATAATTATTTCCAGGCGGACCCCTTTAGGAAGTTCCCTATTTAAAAGTCTTATCTCTTCTTTCACCCTATCGGCAGTCTCCACTGTATTCGCCCGCGTGCGTTTCTGGATGAGGATCATTACAGAAGGCTTGCCGTTCAACCTCATTTCCGTTTCTTTGTCCTTGAAACTGTCCTCAACCACAGCTATGTCACGGAGATAGATGGGCGTACTTCCCCGCGTGTAGACAACGATGTCCCCAATCTCGTTCACAGAGCGAAACTCACCCAGCGTCCTTATAAGATATTCGTTCTGCCTCTCTTTTATATCGCCGCCAGGCAAATTGAGATTCTCGTCACTGATAGCATTTACCACCCTTTCAATGGAAAGCCCAAACGCCTCCATTCGTCTCCGGTTGAGCCTAATCTGAATTTCTCTCTCCAGACCACCGTGCGTGTCAGCCATCGCTACCCCGTCTATTCTTTCCAGCCTGGGCTCAACCTTATCTTCAGCAATCTCCCTCATTTGAGCAGGGCTCAACTCCCCTGAAAGTCCCACGAAGAGGATGGGCATCATCGATAGGTCGAATTTGAATACTATTGGTTCATCTGCATCCTCAGGAAGGGTACGCTTAGCAAGACTTACCTTCTCCCTTATGTCAGAGACAGCCACATCCATATTTGTGCCCCACTCAAAATCTATACTCGTTACGCCAATTCCCTCCCGGCAAGCTGACCGTATCTCCTTTACCCGGTTTACTGTGGCAACAGACTCCTCTATAGGACGAACGATTAAAGTCTCAATATCTTCCGGCCCTACCCCACTATAAGTCACCATAACTGCTGCTGTGGGAAAGGTTATATCGGGCAAGAGTTCGGGCTTCAACCTCAGAAGAGATACTATTCCGAAGGCACTAATGGCAATAAACACCATTATATATGTTATGGCTCTTTTGACTGCTGATTCGGCAAGATTCATTGCTCCACAACCTCCACCTTCTCTCCACCTTTAAGGTAATGATGACCGGAAACAATCATTTTTTCGCCAAAAGAGAGCCCAGATTTTACCTCCACCAGTCCTTCCTGAAATATCCCTGTTTCGATATATCTTTTCACAGCACTACCACCTTCAACAACAAAAACGAAGGAACTCCCGCTATTGAGATCTTCTAAAATTCCTTCTTTTGCCACTACCATAACTCCTTTGGAGGAAGCGATTACAATACTTATTTCAGCAAACATTCCTGGCTTCAATTGGTGATGAGGGTTAGAAAGGGTAACTTCGGCATAGGCACTACGGGTCAAGGAGTCAACAACAGGGCTAAGGCGCGTAACCTTCCCATTAAATGTTCTATCAGGATAGGCATCAACTTTAACCCTCACCTCTTGACCTTTAGACGCCTTCACCATATCTTTTTCCGGGATACTGAATTCTACTTTAACTCTGTCCATCCTGGCAATTAGCGCCACAGGGGTTTCCAGACCGATTGTACTTCCCTTATCCAGATAGAGACGCCCCACGGTTCCGCTTAAAGGCGACTTTACTTTTGCCTCTTCAAATTCCATACCGGTGACTGCCCGGTCAACCAAAGCTATGACCTGGTCCTTTTCTACCCGGCTCCCTTCCTCAACCAGATATCGAGAAAGCCTGCCCGTGGCTTCGGAGTACACGGCCACCTGGTCTTCTCCTTTAATATCACCTACAAAGGAGAGGACCGATTCCAGATTTCCCGACTTCACCTCTTCGATAGCTACCGGGACAAAGGCTTCACTAACATCCTCCTTCGTCTTCTCTTTTATCATCTCTTTCCTTGTTCTTACTGCATACCCTATTCCCAGAATAAAAACAATAACTATTATCCAGATAATCTTTTTCCTCATCTAATCCTCCATAACTCATCCTTCCGCTAAAGCGGAAGTTTAGGCCATCGGGCGACCAAGGTCGCCCCTACGCGACTATGTCCTAAAGCACATAGCTTCCTGAGAAAGCTCCGATTTATCGGAGTCGCTTACATTTTAACCTAAGCCCTGCTTTTAAGCAGGGCTTTTTCCCCCGCCCCAAGAAAAGTTGGTTTGCGAGGAGCACTTAATTTCTTGCGTTACCAAATCTTTGCGAGCGAAACGATAAAATTTCAATTGTCCGAGCCCCGAGTTAATCGGGGCGAGTTTTTGAAATTTAGTGAAGCGAGCAATAGATTTTGTTAGCAAGAAATTTCAGCGACGAGCAAACTAACTTTTTCTGAACTCATCTACCTATTGCTTTTACCAATTTTGCTTTTGCTATTAGATAATTCGCCAAAGCCTGCAAATAGGCGGTTTTGGCCTGGGTTAGTGCCAGCTGGGTATCCATAAACTCCAAATTAGTTATCATTCCGCTAACATACCTCGTCTCGGCAATCTGCATCGCCTCTTCAGCCTGGCCCACATTCTCGCGTTGAGAAATAATTGTCTCCTCTTCCTGGCGAAGATTAAGGTATGCTTCCCTTACTTCAAGTTCAATCTCTTCTTTCTTGTCTTCCAAGTTATAGTTCACCTCTCGTAGCTGGAATTCAGACTGAAGTACTTTCCCCCCTGTAGAAAACCCGCTAAAGATTGGAAACTGCAGAACTACCATAGCATTCCATTCTTTTCCCCACTCGTCCTTCCAGTGGTAAGGTTTCTGAAACTGGTAATTATAAAGGGCTGAAAGCATCGGCTTATTGGAGGCACTTGCCAGCCGCACCTGGGCAAGAGCAATATTTTCTGTCTCTTTTAAAGAGATTATCTCTGGCCTATTTTTTAGAGCTTCCTCTACGGCCCGAGAAAGTTCTATCTCCATTGGTTCGTATTTCAACTCGCCTCGAAGTGTCACTTCCATCTGAGTAGGAAACCCAAGCAATGACTTAAAATAATTTTCAGCTAAGGTCACGCTATTCCTTGACTTGATCAATTGAGGTTTAAGGTTGGCTAGTTGAACCCGGGCTCGCAAGAGATCAAACTTGGAAGCTAATCCATTCTCATAACGGTTTTCTACTTGCCTGAGATGCCTCTCCATCTGAGCATAGGATTCCTGGGAAAGTTTCAAAAGTTCTCCAGCCAGGATAAGATCATAAAAAGATTCAGTTACTTTGAATCTCAAAACATTTTTTTCTCTTTTATAATCTTGCTCCTGAATCTTCTGATTTGAGATAGCCTGTCTATAGCCATTCAGAATTCTTCCCCAGGCGAATATAGGCTGTTCAATAGTTGCCGTGGCCGAATACGTATCCTCTCCCCTAACAACAATCTCACTTCCTCCGCCTATTGAAATCTTTTGCCCTTTACCAAGCCGAAGATAGTTGCCTCCGAGAGAGAGAGTAGGTAAAAATCCAGCTCTGGCTACAATTAATTCTCCTTTAGCTCCTCCGAGCCTCTCTTTTGCTGCCAGGATCTTCTTATTACCCTCCAAGGCGACTTCGATACTTTTCTCCAGAGTCAGTTCCTTCGGCTCCTCTGCCCAAGAAGGGAAAGATGAGAAGTAAGTGAGAAGGACGATGATACTGGACACCATTTTAATGCGGATGCGAATCATTTGCTAATCCCCTTAAGAAAAATCTCCATTACCATAGGCCTGTATCTATCCAGAGAGGTTCTCTCTTCTCTAACGAACCAGCTGAAGATTACCGACCTAATTATTCCCATAAGAGAACCTGCTGCCACGGTTGGCTCAACTTTCCTGAATTCTCCAGATTTTATTCCATCTTGAATTATCGAGGCTATTCCTTCCATTGTCTTCTTGTGCTCCCTAATAATAGAAGAATGAACTTTTTCTAACGTAGTAGAGTATAGTTTCTGCGACTCAGAATGTACAATTCGAATGAAGTCTCTATTCTCTTTAACATATTCAAAATATTTGGAGATGATTGCTTTCAATTTTTCCACATTTGAGAGTTGGCTACTCATTACTTCTTTAAGCAAATTTTTCTGCCTTTCCATTCCAGCTTTAATCAGGCTCAAGAAGACCTCCTCTTTCCCTTTGAAATAAAAATAGAGGCTTGCCTTGCCAAATCCAGCTTCTGAAGCAATGTCTTCCATAGTAGTTGCCTCATATCCTTTACGAGAAAAGACTCTCTGGGCTGCGGATAGAATCCCTTTTTTCCTAGTAGCCTTCTCTTTCTCTTTCCTTTCTTTCCTTTCTTTTCTTTCCATTCCGCCTCCGGGTTTAGACCCTTTGGTCAATCTTTCGACTCTTTAGTTTAATTATATACTTTTTACCAAAAACTGTCAAGTACTTTTTTTGGCTTCTGAAAAAGTCTAGGATTGTGCACTTTATTTAGGGGCTCTATTGTAGGGGCGGCATTTATGACGCCCGATTTTGCGGGTTTGATAAATCAAACCCCTACAAACGAAAATGCTGCTTTTTCAGAGATTTCTTTTAGGACATAAAAAAAGGGAGAGGCGCTTTTTTGGTGGGGTTAATAGAGGTATTAAAAGATGTAGTTTTAGCGCTTTTCCCTGCGTGAATATTCGTCCATAGTTCTTCTCTCTTCTGTCGTCAAACTATCCACACCTTGGACCAAAATTTTGTCGAGGATCTGGTTAACTCTTTCTTCAATTTCATAAAATTCAGTTTCAGGTATTTTTTTCTTTCTTAACTTAAATTTTGGCAACTGTAAAAATGCGAATATTTTTGCTGGACGGAGACGATATTTCCAGACATCGAACTTTAAATATACATAACCTACTAATAAGCCACCGAGATGACCAAAATGGGCAATGTTAGACCTTCCGCCCGAAATCCCACTCAAGAAGGCAATAGCTCCAATCAAAATAGCAAAATGTTTCGCTTTAATGGGAAAAAGGAAGTATAGATAGATTATGGAATCGGGATATAGCATTGCAAATGCAAGCAGAACCCCGTAGATTGCTCCTGAAGCTCCTACAACAGGCATTCTTGAATTTAGAGAACTGAGGAGAATAAAAATGCCAGCCCCTAAACCACAGGTAAAATAATACTTAAGGAAGGAACTGGTTCCCCATTCTCTCTCTATTGGTTTTCCAAACATCCAGAGAACAAATAGATTTATTAACAGGTGGAATAGTCCCCCATGAAGAAACATGTGGGTGAATATTTGCCAGAGCCATAAATTCCTTATCGCCTGGTAAGGAACCAGGCCAAAAGTGTAGAGAAAATTTCTCCCTGCAAACACCTGAATTACGTATACAGAAACATTGGCAACTATTAGCCATTTTATCGCCTTGCCCCATTGATGGGATAACAAAGGTTGATGATAATATCTATAAGCCATTTTAGTTTAAAAGATTAACGATTCTTAAGCTCTGCTATATAATGCTCAAAGTTCGATTTCATCTCTTTAAAAGAGTCGCCACCAAACTTCTCTCTCATCGTGCGGGCTATCTCAAAAGCGACTACTGCCTCTCCAATCACGCAGGCTGAAGAAACAGCACAGATATCGGCTCTGATGACCTCGGCTAGAACATCTTTTTTTGTAATCATGTCTACTGACTTAAGGGGTTTCTTCAATGAAGACAGTGGCTTCATTGCCGCCCGGACGATAATATTTTCTCCATTACTTATTCCGCCTTCAATTCCACCAGAATTATTAGTCTTTCGGTAATAGCCCCTGCCAGCCTCATAGAAAATCTCGTCGTGTACCTTAGACCCGGGCTTTCTCGCCATGCTAAACCCTTCACCAATTTCCACTCCCTTCACCGCTGGAATCGACATCACTGCCTGAGCCAGCCTCCCATCAAGCCTTAGATCCCACTGCGTATGGCTCCCCAGCCCTACTGGAGGATTTATAACTAACACGGTGAACACTCCGCCCAGCGTATCTCCTGATTTCTCTGCTTCTTTAATTGCCTCTATCATCTTCTTCTCCGCTCTTTTATCCGGGCAGCGAACTGCAGATGACTCACTCGCTTTCTCTATCTCTTCTGGACTTAAGTTTGAAATTCCAGCCTGGATACCACCAATTTCCTCAGTCATGCTCACCACTTTGATGGCAAACTCGGCCAAGAGCCTCTTGCACACAGCTCCTACTGCTACCCTAGCAGCGGTTTCACGAGCAGATGCCCTCTCCAGGATATCTCTTAAATCCTCACGGCCATACTTCAAGGCACCAGCCAAGTCCGCGTGACCTGGTCGGGGACGAACCATCCTGGTTTCCATTTCCTTATCCGAGGCATAAATAGACATCAATTTTTTCCAGTTTTCCCAGTCTTTGTTAATTATGGTCATCGTAATGGGACTACCTATGGTTTCTCCCCAGCGTAACCCAGAAGTAATTTCCACTCTATCTTTCTCGATCTTCTGCATTCTCTCGCCACGGCCAAAGCCTCTCTGTCGTCGAGCAAGTTCTTTATTGATGTCTTCTTCGCTCAATTTTAACCCTGAAGGTATACCCTCAAGTACCGAATGCAAGCATTTCCCATGAGACTCACCAGAGGTAACATAACGAAGCATAGATGCCCTCCGTTGACAGTTTTTATCTATTCCTTCCCTTTCTTAAAGAATTCGAGCTCCCATAAATCCTGAGTCTCGCTATATTTTAAAATATAAGTGTTGTTATTGTTGTCTCTTACTTTGAAATAGAGACAACCCGGGCCATACCATTGGTCGAGTATCTCCTCGATGACAAATTCTCTGTTGTTAATGGTAAAACTGATGGGTCTTTGATTAACTTTATAATCGGAATAACATTTTACTTTTAGCATAGTGCCATTTCGGGTTCGATAAACCGACCCCTGCATTATTTGTAGGGGCTCAATTTATTGAGCCCGTTACTTCAATTCCGCCAGGTTTTGTGTAGTGTAGCCTTTTATGGGCGTAATTTTTACGGGCATAAAGCCCTACACTACTGAGCGACTCCGAAAACTATCCTTTCATCCTATCACGGGTTCGATGAAACGCATCCCTACAATAAATATGTAGGGGCTCAATTTATTGACCCAGTTCCTCAAGAATTTTATTTCTCATTACCTCTATAGGTGCCTTTTGACCTGTCCAGATCTCGAAGGACGCTGCTCCCTGATGTATTAACATTCCCATTCCGCCCAGAGTCCTTAACCCTCTTTTTCTTGCTGCTTCAATTAATGGGGTTTCTCTGTTATAAATTACATCATAAATAAAAAGGTCTTTATGGAGATACTCCGGGTCAATAATGGGAGGGTCTCCCTCCTTCATGCCTACTGGCGTGGCATTGATAAGCAGTGTGCTTTCCAATACGGTTTTTGCAAATTCCTTATCGCCGGGAGGGATGGCATAGACCGGACAATCGGGAATGTTTTCTTGAAGTCTCCCTACCAGAGCTTTTGTCTTTTCCTCTATCTTGTCAGTAATAACGAGTCTTTCCACTCCCCTCTCAGCCAATTTTACAGCTACCGCCTTTCCTGCCCCTCCCGCACCGATTAGAAGAACCTTCTGACCTTCAAGCTTTACTCTACCATCAGTGAGTAGTGACGTAATGAAACCTTGACCATCTGTGTTATAGCCTATGAGTTTTCCATCCTGGTTATGAATTGTGTTTACAGCACCAATGAATTTCGCTTCAGGAGTGATTTCATCCAGATATTTCATCACCTCTTCCTTATACGGGATGGTTATATTTGCTCCCACGATATTCAGTGCTCTTAAACCCATTACTGCTTCCTTCAGATAAGGAGGCCTTACCGAAAAGAGGAGATACATAAAATCGAGCCCGAGGGAATCGAACGCAGCATTATGCATAACCGGACTTTTAGAATGCTCTACCGGATAGCCAATCAGTCCCACAATTTTCGTAGAGCCTGACAGTTTCACCTCTACTCACCACTGATAAAAAGGTCGGAAATTCTTACCGTAGGGGACCCCAGACTTCCATAAAATTGTAAGTCATCCCCGATGGCATCAATGGAATCCAAAAGGTCGAGAACATTGCCTGCTATGGTGACCGCGTGGACAGGAAAGGAAAGTTTTCCTTTCTCAATCCATAATCCACTAACTCCCACTGAAAAGTCTCCAGAAACAGGGTCGGCTGTGTGCATTCCCATAGTTTCCATTACATAGAGTCCCTTATCTGTACTGGCAATCAATTCCTCCCTTTTGGTCCTTCCCTTCTCCAGAAAGAAGTTGGTGATCCCCACAGAGGGTAGAGCCTTAAAAGAGCTCCTGAAAGCATTCCCAGATGACTCGACTTTATCCTTCCTCGCAGTATAGGAATCGTAAAGAAAGGTGGAAAGTATGCCATCTTTGACCAGAACTGTTTTCTTTCTCGGTATACCTTCATCGTCGAACGGGGAGGTAGCTACTCCTCGCGGCAAGGTACCATCATCGATAATGTTGACAATCTTATTGGAAATTCTCTTTCCCCTCTTTCTCGCAAATGAAGACTTCTTCTTCTGTACAAAGTCCGCCCCAAGACCTCTGGCAATAAGCTCGAGAAAACCCGAAACCACAAGCGGCTCAAAAACGACAGAAGCCCTTTGAGTTCTTAACCTCTTTGCTCCCAAAAGAGAGACAGCCCGATGGGCTGCATTTCCAGCAAGCCGGTTAAAATGGATATCTCGAAACCTCCTCTTTATGGCAAAATCGAATCCAAGTTGAATCTCTTTACTTCCCTTCCCTGAAAACACCTTAGCCTCAGCTACAGCAATCAAGCCAGCAGAACATTGAGTGCCTCTATAACCTGCCTCCAGTCCTCTCGAATTGAAAATGGAAATTTCGTACTGGCTATCACTATAGGATGCCCTAAGCACTCTACTTATCCTCTTATCGTAAGCAAGAGCCTTCTCTTCCATCTCTCTAATTTTGTCGATCTTTGTTCCCACTGGAATTCTAGTTAAGTCTTCGTCAAATAAATCTTCATGCAAAAAACTATTCGATTGGCCATGTCGGGTGACTTGTGGCAATGAGTTGCACTCATCCGGAGTACCATTTAAGGCATTATCCTTAGCCTGCTCAATTAACTTCTCAATACTCTCTCGGCCAAAACCCGTAGCATATGCAAAACCCATCCTGTTTTTAGAAAAGACTCTTAAGCCAATTCCAGAACTATTAGAGGTATTGAAATTTTCCAGTTTCTGTCCGGAAACATCGATATCGATTGCCCGAAATGTCTTTATATAAACTTCGGCTTCTTCTCCTCTTGAACGGCAAACTCGCTCAATTATTTCCTCACCTATCTTTGAATAGTCCACATTAAATCCTTTCCACTTAAAGACTAAAATACTACTTTCCTACAAATCCGCCATAGAGGAAAATGATCGAAATGATTAAAAGGACTGCACCTATCTTCTTACGCTGGGTTACCAATAATTGATCATTAAAAAGATACTTTCGGCCCCAGGCGTTAAACTTTATTATAGTTGTTGGCCGGTAAAGGTAACCCAAACTGATGATGAGAAAGAAAAGGCCTACTAGGACTTCTAAAAGTCTCAAACTAAACCCCCTATTAATGTTGACTCTACCTAAAGTTACCAAAAAACTGGTCTTTTGTCAACAAGCTTATTTTAGAAAGCTACTAGCCCTAAAAAATCAAAAAATAAGGGACCAGTCGGCTGCCAGGACCACCCCTTTTATGGATAACAAATTTATAATAAATTAGTAATTATTGATACTTTGCATTTGTCATTGACCATGAAGGGCAAAGACTCAATATTAAGGTCTAGAAACTATAGAGCATATTGAAATTCTGCAAAAGTTAACCTAATTCATCTTATAGACCACCATAATTTTTGCTCCGCCAATTCTTACCGAATAGTATTCTTCTTTAAATGGATATTCCTCCTTGTGCCATCTATAATTACTTAAAAAGTATTTTGCCTCCTGAAGATTTTCTACATACAATAATCTACCTCTATCATCAGGAGGTAAAATATCAGCATTGGCTTTTCCGGACCAATTGGCAACATTAACTTTTATAACCTCGCTTGCATCATTTTCTAAAATGTATTCTAATGCCTTTCTATAAGATAATCCCCAATAGTCCAAATCGAACTTACTCTTTGCCTCATTCATATCCTTGCCCGCTAATATATTGAAATAGACATTCTGATAGGGGTGATACTTTATCATAAATTGAGCAGTTTTGACTAAACTGAATGTTATTATCAAAATAAGAGCTGCATTCATGATTGGGTACTTCGGGCTCCGAAATCTCATCTTAATAAATTCAAATAAGGATTTTAACCCTACCAAAGAAAGCATTAATAAAGCAGGATAAACAAAAAACATTTGTCTCCACTCGTCGTATAAAACTGACCTAATTCCAATTATAGCCAATATTGGCAAAAAGAACCACAGTATAAATATGAAATCATTCCTTTTACTAAGGTAAGAGTCTCTTAAATTACTTAATAACGGTCTTACTGAAATAGAACACCCTATAAAGAAAGAGAAGATATAAAGTAGTGGCGTAGAGATCATGATCCATAGAGGAATATAGTGCCATGGTAAGTCCTTGCCCATTATATAATCTCCCAAATATAGAACAGGATAAGGATGGCCGTAACGGCTCATAAGCCTAATGGCGCTAATAAAATGGTAAAATGGACCTTTCCACAACAAGGGCCAGAAAAGTATGGTAAAAAAAATCAATAAAAACATATATGTCAGGAAACTTGCCCCAATCTTCTTGTATTCTGTTCTTTCCAATCTAATTATCGATAAATCGGCAATAAGAAAAATAATTGTAAGGAAAGGAACCACAATCCCTACAATACGTATGTCAACCAGAAGAGCACAGGCTAATGCATGAGAACCCGCTCTATACAAGCTCTTCTTATCTAAGTACCTGATTAGTGTGTATATGCTTATTATGAACATCACTAAACAAGGAATGTCTTTTGAATTATAAAATGAGTGGGCAAATATTCTTGGACTCATAATCAAAAATAGACTTCCCAACAAACCAATTTTCCAACTGCCAAATCTATATTTTGATAATAGATAGAAGAAAAATACACCTGTGTAAAATAATAGAAAGGTGACTAAATGTCTCATAAAAAATACAGCTCTTGGACTCTTCGTTAGGTCTAAAACTCTTTCGATAGCAACCAATAATGTTTCAAAAACTGTTCCATAATATCGGTCTCTATATGTGAATAATGTTTGGTCTCTTTCAACAACATATTTTACCGTTATTACTCCATTCATTCTTGAAATATGCTCGTCCCAAGAGATACCATAGTGCTTAAAGATACTTATACCAATAAAAAGATATGCTACAAAAAAAAGGCATACTACAATTTTATATTTTTTCTCAATTAGAGCTTTAACTTTAGCCATTTTTTTCTTTACTTAATTTTATCATAAATTTAAAAATATAACTTATGGTTTTTAGCTCTCTTTTAAAATATAACGCACTTTTTTTCCTTTCACTCCACCATATTGGTATCTCTTTTATCTTATAGCCATGTCTACGGGCTCTTATTAAGAGCTCCGTATCCCAGAATATTCCTCTTGTTAAAGACTTATCATAGCCCATTTCATCTACCAATTTCAATATGGCATCTTTTTTAAACGCCTTGAAGCCGCACAAATGGTCATATGTATGTGTTTCAAATAAAAATCTAATACACGTATTATATATAAGGCTCATAATTAACCTAAAGGGTTTTCTTTTTATTTTAGATCCGGCAACGTACCGGCTTCCTGTTACAATATCATAACCTAAAATTATCTGATCTATTAAATCTGGCAAAAAGCGTAGACTCGCAATCAAATCTACGTCAACGAAAACAACTATATCTCCGTTCGCAATTTTGAAAGATTGCGCAAGATTTTCTCTTCTTGTAGGCCCCCTTTCATAATTAAGCAGCTTGACTTTTCTATTAGTCCGTTCGACCTTTTGAGCGATTATCTTTGTTTTGTCTTTTGAAGAATCGTTTACTATAAATATCTCATATTCCGTAGGTAATTTCCTGATTATATAATCAACCGTTTTTATATCTCTATCAATTATTTTTTCCTCATTGAATACTGGTATGAAGATAGATACTTTGTGTTTTCTTTTTGCTTCGTCCGGAACTTTATATTTCACTGCCAGTATCGTAGTGCCAAAGTTTAAATGTAATTTTGACATTTTGAAAAATACGTCATCCATAATCCTTAGCAAAGGCTGATGCCGTAGCCTTAAGAGTTTTCGAAGAAAAAGAATTGGCACTAAAAACCAGAAAAGATGCATTATCTCAAAACCAGGAAAATCATTTGCGTGATATCTTCGTTTATGGCCAAGAAGACGGTCATATTTGCCATATAGCCATCTATAGGCAGGAACTGTGATAATTACTTTTTTTCTAGCAATTCGCAGTAATTCCCCAACTGCTTGTTTATATGGCCCCATATCTTCTAACACATCAGAACATATGACCGTATCAAATGAATTATCTGCACAGGGTAAATTGAGAAGTCTTTCATCTATGTTTACAGCGTTCTTTATAATGTAGCTTCTGTAACTAACATTCAAACAGGATCCTACTATCATTGATTCTAGCAATTGTTGTTTATACCTAAAATAGAAATTCGGCTTACCCTTTAGCCACTCAATATTCAGCTTATCCATTTATAAAATTCCTATGCAAACTATAGCTTATTGTAAACATTGAAATCTACTATCTTCCTATTTATTCCTGTTCTATCTCCACCGCTCCGGAGTCTTTCAAAGAACCCTTATAAGTAGAATCTAAACTAACTGCCTTGCTAAAATATCTGGCAAATTCCTTTAATTTACCCGTTCTCTTATAAGCTATCGTAAGATTATGATAGGGAACAATCCAGTCAGGGTCAATATTTAAGGAAAATTCATAGCTTTCAATTGCCTTGGAAAATTCATTTTTGTGGAAATAGGCATTGCCAAGACTGTTATAGATATCTCTGTTATAAGGTCTTATAGGTCTTAAAGTCAAAGCTTTCCTATAATTAGAAATTGCCTCATCATATAATTTCTCCCTGGCGTAAATCATTCCGAGGTAAGAGTAAAAATCTTGATTATTTTTACATTCTTTTGGAAAATCTCTTAATAGGTTTGAAAAGGTCTTTATCGCTACATCGTACGGCCCTTTTGTAGCATAGTATTCACCCAGCCAAAAGTATGGCTCAAAAGAATTCGGATACATCTCATGTGCTACCGAGATATGATATAATGCTTTTTCATAATCTTTTTTTCTCATGTAGTTTTCAGCCAAAAAAAGGCGTGCATACATCGATTGGGGATAAATATTTACATTTTTTTCTAATAAGGTCATTTCATCTTTCCAGTCTATATTCCTTTTAATAGATAGAAAAAAATAGAAACAGGTTAGCGAAACAAGAAGAATTATTCCAAACCCTTTTAAGTTTTTGTCAAAAAATAGCCTCTTAAGCAAAATTGCAACAAGCAAACAGAATCCCAGAGATGGAATATATAACCAGCGTTCTGCATAAATTACACTGAAAGGTATAATCTGTGAGACAGGCAGAATGCATATAAAGAAATAAAAAATTGAAAAACTGGCTTCTTTAGAAAATTTTTTCATCTTAATGGTACAAATTAGAATTATAACTAAAATCAAAAGCAAAAAAATTTCCTTTGAAGTGGGAGTGAGACCTTTCAGTTCTTGCGGATAGATTAAGGCTAAATTTAGGGGGAAAAAAGAAATCCAAATATATCGCAAAATAGAAACTCCCATCGAGGACAAAACCCTTAAATGTAACCTACTACCAAATGAACTTCCATAATAGAGTTCACGCTTGCCAATAAATATGCTGTCTAGTTTGAATTTAGTACCCACTACAAACCACAGAAGAGCTATAAGAAAAAACGGCAAAATCGAAACAAGAAGTTTTTTTCTTTCTCTTTTCTGTGAAAAGAAATAAATATACAAAACCATAATTAAGGGCAAGGCGGCTGCCGTTTCCTTTGAACATAAGGCTAAAAAGAACATTAAAAGAGAAAGCAAATAAGAAACCTTTCTAACTTTTATGTTTCCTATACTCTTTAAATATAAAAAGAATGACCCGATAAAAAATAGACAGGCAAGCAATCAAGCAATTCCGTCCGGTAAACTGCGACATTAACTGCCTCGGTATGTACAGGATGTACCGCAAAAATCATTGCTGTAATAGAAGAGACTAATTTATCCTTGAAAATATATCTAATCAAAAAATAGACTAATATAGTATTCAATACATGTAGAAAAATATTAAAAATCCGCCAACCATATACATTCAATTTAAAGAAATGGTAATTCAAGAATAATGTTAATGTATAAAGGGGGCGGTAGGTTGTCTCACGGAAATATGAGAGATATTTTGAATTGAAGAGTAAGGGGAGATTACTTAGTCTTTTTATATAGCCATTTTGGACAATGCGTCCTATATCGTCCCAGACAAATGGATTTTGAAAAGTATTCACAAATGAAATGAATGCGAGAATTCCAATTATAATTAAGATTATTTTTTCATTTTTTTCCCACCAGTTAGATGTTATTGTCTTGTTTTGCTCTTCGGGGTTTTCCTTATTCATGAATAACTCGCCCTTCTATCCGCTATAAGAGATTACAAAAACTGTAAACCCCATCATATTCAAGAATTCCTAATTCCCGATTAGCTTTTTCTTTTGGAGTAGTCTGTGGTACCTGATAGCAAAGCGGTGAGCCTCGTCTCTAATATGCTGTATCAGGTGGAGAGCGGGTGAGCTAGAGGGGAGCCGAATCGGACGGGAGTGCTGAGGCAGAAATATCAACTCTTCTCCTTTTGCAAGTCCGACTACTGGAATACTCTCCAGTCCCAGTTCCTTAAGAACTCCTTTGGCGCCGTTCACTTGCCCTTTCCCTCCATCAACCAGAATCAAATCTGGCAACAATCCTTTTTCTCTTATCAACCTGGTATATCTTCGATGAATCACCTCTTTCATCATACCCACATCATCAATTCCTGAGACCATTTTTATCTTAAATTTTCTATAAGACTTATTTTCAGGCTTTCCAACGGAAAAGACGACCATGGAACCCACAGCTGAGTCTCCATAAATCTCAGATATATCGAAAGCCTCTATCCTTTCTGGTAAGTTTTCCAACTCTATTGCTTTCTGAAGCTCAATCAAAACCTCTCCCATTCCGGCAGCCTTTAATTTCTGCTTCTCTACTTG
>Ga0315289_10007512_pt1 | contig 15860 bp, 20 predicted proteins | sample YL17G11_40_MG_FD_203452 | JGI IMG/M metagenome (GOLD analysis project Ga0315289, IMG submission 203452) | Sediment microbial communities from Yellowstone Lake, YNP, Wyoming, USA - YL17G11_40 | ecosystem: Environmental > Aquatic > Freshwater > Lake > Sediment | place: USA: Wyoming | collected... | reverse complement strand
GATCTCGTAGTCTTGCGCCAGCAGCGAGCCACGTCTGGTTCTAGAGTTCATGGTCAACCGCCCTTCCGTGTTTCCCACAAGCGCCTTTACAGGCACGAGGTAACACTTCCCAGTTGAAGGACTGTACATGCCGTACGCATCGACGCGATCGCCGTACGGTTTTCGAGACCATTTCTTTGTCTGTGCGTCACGCGTCACAGAGCAAAGCTGGAAACAAATCGAGTTTCCTTTTAGCTGTCCACTCTTGCACTGCACCTTCGTAAAACGGCTGCCCGCTTCGATCTTCGATCACCAAGTCGTATGGATGACGGTCACCAAACGGAAGAAGCACGTTCTGCCCACGTTTGAGCAGTGCTGCGAGAATCATCGCAACAGCTACGTCACCAACGAGTTTGGTGTCTTTCACGGGAATCTGACGCGCCTCCAACCAGTGGATTCGATCCTTCGCGGCAGAAGTAGGAGTTGAACCCGACCGCTTTCGCGGCACCCGATTTTCGAGACCGGTGTCTGCACCACGCAGACCTATCCTGCCAAAACGCAACGTGTCTAGGAGTCGCTACGAGCGACTCGAACTAGACGAGCGTGATGAGAGGAACGTTGTCATCGAAACACTTGGTTGCGGGAGCAAGATTTGAACTTGCGACCTCTGGGTTATGAGCCCAACGAGCTACCAGGCTGCTCCATCCCGCGATGAGAAATGAAGGCTACGCGCGAGTCGAGCAAACGTCAAGTATGCCGTTCGTGCTTGACCAGATCCCGCTTGCGTCCGCATAGTTCGCGCCGTCTTTGAAAACTTGGGGGCGTACAGGTTTCGACGGGGATGTCGATGCTTGAACTGCGCGTCGTGGCGCCCATGGCCACGTAAAAATGGGCAACCTGCAACTGCGAACGATAACAACGGCGCTGTTGCTCTCGCCGCTGCCTGAGAACCAGGTGCGACGACGGTGCTCGTAGCTTCCGTCTGTAGCTACGAAGTACCGCCACAATCAGGCTGGATCTCCTGAGCTGCTGACATAGGGAGATCGAGAATTCGTCAGCTCGTCGCGACGCAGGCCGGCCGCTGCCGGCGATCGCGAGACACCAAACAGCGAGCCTACGCGCGTAGATGTTCATTCGGGCGCATTTCCGGACGCGGGTTCGATTCCCGCCGCCTCCACGACTGCTTGTTCCTTCGTTCCGACGAGGACAAGCGGACTACAAAACTCATGACTCTTCACGACAAACCCGGCACGCCGGTCATCGGATTCTTTTCGTTCACGGCGTACCCGCAGCCGCTTCCGGTTGCGATCCCGGCAGGCGCGAAAACTTTCGTTCGGCCACGCACTCCACGGGCTCGTGTATTGACGAAGCCATCTCGCGCGCGGTAGCTGCGTACCCAGGCGCCGACAATATTCCATCCCGTTGGTGCACCACTGCGGATGGATGCGAAGGACCTTTGCGAAGCGGGCTCGAATCGAAAGATTCGGGCCCGTGGACTTTTCGGGTACGCGATCGTCGCCGACTCATCCCTCGAAGTCGTCGACGCGGCCTCCTTGTGCGGCTGCGAGCCACGCACGTGCGAGGCGCTTGCTCGCGAGGCGGAGCTTGAACGCTTCGCGATAGCCCACGTAGCAGATGCCGCCGCCAACCTTGGGGTTGTGCCGACTACGTCGACGACAGTTGCAGGTTCGTCGCTTCGGTTTGCTGTTCCACATCGTCATGCCTTTCACGAGGCGCGCCCGCCAGGCGCGCGATCGTGTCGGCAGCAACTGATGTGAGTGGATCAGTGAAGCGTTTCATTAGTTGAGGATGGGTTGCTCGCGTTCGAGCACTTTGTCTCCAACGGCACCGACGAGAATTGCACCGAGCGTGGCGCCCGCGAGCGTCTTGCCAGGTTTCTTCGAAAAATAGAAACCAGCGACAGCGCCGAGAATTCCGCCACCCCACCAAAGCAGCCTGGACTTCTGCAACGTCGTCATCCTGCCAACCGTACCACAGCGAACGCTTGGATCATTTGGGCGACCTATCCCTGACCGCCGTGCGCGGGTCGATCTCCACCCATGTGCTCCGCGACGCCGTTGGGTTACAAGTAGCGAAGGAGACACGCTACATGAAGACGGATGCAGCCATCCGAGAGCTTGTCACGCAGATCGTCGCTCGCGATGTCGCGGCAGGGGTCGAACTCGCACGATCGATCGGCCATCAGATGCCCAAGGACTTCGCCGTGGGCGTGCGTTTCATCGAAGATGGACCTCGCACGCGCATTCGAATGCGACTCGACGACGTGACCTACGACGCGATCGTTCAGCTGCCGCACCTCGACGGCCGAAACGGCGTCTCGATCAAGACAGTCGATCACATGTGGAAAGTCGCGTGGGAGCGCATCCATGTCGATGCGCTCACGCTCGCACAGGTCTGGATCGACAAGCATCCCGAGGCGCGCGTCGCCAAAGAAGGCGCGACCAAAGCACTCAAGATCCTCGATGCGCTCGCAGCCGACGATGATCTGCATCAGCGTCATCAGCGTTGGATGGCAGCGTGCCAGAGCGAGCGAAGCACTTCACCTATCGCTAGTGCTCGCTCACGCGCGCCGATCACAAGCCCCTTGACAGCTCCCACGAGGCGACGCAGGATGAAGGCCATGTCGAAGCATTGACCGCGAGCGCCTTCGTGCGTTCTCTCCATTCCCGCAAGTTGATGATGCTGCTCCGAGTCCCTCGTCGAGCAGCGTCACCCCGCCGATCTCTTCGGACAATCCACCGAAGACACACTTCGTGATCGTCCGCGAGGACCTTCCCAAGGGGTTCCTCGCCGCTCACGTCGCGCACGCCGCTGGCGAAAGTGGTCCCGCTCCGCCGGGATCCATCGCCGTGGTCCTCGGTGTTCCGAACGAGGCCGAGCTGCTCGCGATCGACGCGCGCCTCACCGCGCGCGGCGTTTCGCACGTGCTGATCCGCGAAGATGCAGGGCCTTATCAAGATCAGGCTACAGCCATTGGTCTCGTGCCTACATCGGATCGAGCGCGGGTTCGCAAGGTGCTTAGCTCCCTGCCGTTGGTGCGTTGAAATGGCGGGTCTTCAAATGCCAATCCTTGCTTTGTCCTCTACCGCAGCCCCTACCCGGACCACTGAACGCAAGGCGGGCAAGATCCTCAACGCGCATCGCCGCGTCGTTCGCATATTCAGGATTGTGCTCTTCAGAGTGGCAATTACGGCAGAGCAGGACGCATTTTTTAAGTTCAGCCTCCATACGTACACGATCGCTAACGGCGTAATGCATCTTCATGCCGATATTGAAGGTCTTGGCCTTATTGTCGCTGTGATGAAAATCCATTGCTGCGAGATTACGTGCGTAACCGCAACAACTGCACGTGCCCCCGAGAAGCGCAACCGCCCATGCCTTTACGGCGCGATGATTGAGACGCCTGCGTTTATTCAAACATCCTTGGCAGTACGCGTTGCTCCGTTTGTTGAAGCCCTTGCGCGTTTTTTGAGAAAGTCGAAATGCCTCGGCCGGAAACACACCCTCGCAACCGAGACAAGCCATCAGCGTTGCGGGATCGAGTTCGGCGCGACGAACATGTGGGCCGCCTTCACCAAAGGGCGAGCACTGCAAGCAGTAGCTGCGCGCGTGCATTTGACGCCGTCTCCCGTCGATCATGACGCTAGGCGGAATCTGTTCACCGCACTTCTCACACGGATGCGGCGTGATGACCCGTTTGCTTGGCTGCGGATGCGCTTTCCGCCAGCGTCGACGGTATTCACGCGCGTGCTTCCGACGGGCGTCTGGATCTTTGAAAGGCATTGGTCACAAGTATCCACGGATGGTCTGACATCACAGCCGCTAGACGGTCAAGCGATCGCGCTCGGTGTTCACCCCACACACGATCGCAAGACGGTCGGGAAGGCGGTGTCGAGCCTGCGGCTCGTTCGCTAACGCTTATGGAGGCGTTACCGGAAAAACCGGCGCACAGCGCGAGCTGGACGTCGGAGGTGGCGCCTCCGCCATGCCTTCGTAGCTCAACGGTAGAGCACCGAGTTTCTAACTCGGCGACACGTGGTTCGACTCCACGCGAAGGCTTTGCAGGGATAGCTCAGTGGTAGAGCGCCGGGTACATCACATGGCCCGGAGGTCGGGGGTTCGAACCCTTCTCCCTGCACGTGCACATGATCCGAAATCTCTTGCTCGCGCTCTGCGTGAGGATCGCAACGCATCGGTTGGTGATCGATGAGTGACGTCGACAACACGATCACCGCCGAATGCATCGAAACGGCGCTTTCGATCCACGAGCCCGAGTGGCTGCTCGCGCACCTCTTGCTCAACGACGTCGTGTTTCTGAACACGCACTGGTCCGAGAAGGAGTGGCCCGAGGAAGCGCGGGACGGTGTGGTCATCCTCATCAACTGCAACGACTGCTTCGGGCCGTACGCCGACTGCGAGCGCATCAAGCTCTCCGAGATCGAAGCGCTCTATCGCCTGTGGCAGCGCGATCCGATCTATGGCCCACTCGCCTGGGTGATCGCGAAGCGAAAAGAGCGCACGTGGGCGCATAAAAAGATCGATGCGCGAATGATGGCACGCGGCTGGGATGTTGAAGCCCTCGTGCAGGGACAGTTGCCGGCATGAAACAAATTCTGGATCTCTTCGCAGGTGAAGACGCGACAATGATGCCGTCGCGAAGGTCGGTTCGACTCCGACGGGATCCGCCAGCGCTTGCCGTGGTCTCGGAAGCCACGGCCTTGTCGTCACCTCAGACGTGACGAAGCGCCCACCGTACCGGGCCCGTAGCTCAGATCGGTAGAGCAACGAAGTGATGAAATCGTTGGTCGCGGGTTCGAGTCCCGCCGGGCTCTCAAACTTCAAGGCGCAGATTCGACCAGGCACTGGACAGCACGAACCATCCCCCACGCGCGCCGCCATCCACGTGTCCGGCCAAATACCAATTCGTCGCGAAGGCATTCCTCTCGATTTCTTCCCCACCTCCTCAGTGCTGCTCGTGTGTCTTCATTCAGAGCATCGAACCACGCGATCGCCATCCGAATGGGCGTGGGGTCATCGGAGCGAAGCAGCTCCAGAAATCCTTCCGCTGTGTTCACGCGTGCGGGGTACCAGTGACGCGCGATCATGGCCACAGCTCCAGCTCGATCGAACATCGACGCCGACGCTGCGAGTCGCATCGCCAGCTCGTTCAACCACGCCGGACCGGGTTGAGCAACAAGCCATCGCGCGACCGGAGGTGTCTCTATGTTGGTCACACGTAGAGAACGCCGCCGAAAGTGGACTCTGAGAGCTGCCTGCCGATCCCGCCGAATTCTCGATTTCCAATCCGGGTGCCGCGGTACCCGCTGTTCGGTGTCGTCGAGCTGTGGCACGAATAGCGGGTGAGCTGGACCCGCTACATCTTCGAAGAGCACCGCACGCACTGCGTCCCCAAGCGCCTTGCAGCAGCGGTGCTTCACGAGCTGACAACGTTCCACGGCGCGAAGCTGCGCGACTTCGCTCCCGCCAGCGAGTTTCGACACACGTCGGCCACGGAGACGTGGGGACTCGATCTTGGCGGCATGTGGGTCCAAGGGCAGCCCACCGAACAGGTCCGTCTACGCGGGCTCTCGATCGAAGTTCCATCGCAGCACGTCGAGATCGCCATCGCACGCCTGCGCAAGCTCCGTCCCCAGCGCCTCGCCAACGGTGACGTCTGGTATGGGATTCCGCACTTCCATCACGCGCTCATCCTGCTCCCGCAGCAGTACCTCTCGCTGCTCGCACAGCTGGTCGCCATCGCCCCACGAGCGGCTGGGCGCTGCGGCGTATTTGACAACGCACGGGCGAAGCTGAACACCATCCCCTTACTTACGCCCGACGGAGAACTCGTTCGCGGTATCGTCCCGTACACGACGCAGCCCCACTAGACGGCCCACTAGACGGTCACATCACTTAGTGTCACACTGACACCATGAGACCCAAGACCATCCGGGGCTTCGCTCCCGGCGTCGACGCCCGCACGAACACGTTCACTTGCCCGCGCTGTCGAGCGTCGCGCGACTGCCAGGCGCTCAATCCCGTGTGCCTCACCTGCGGCTACCAAGATCCACGACGGTTCGAGATGCCCGACGACGGCGCTTACATCATCGTCGGTCCCTGGCGACCCGCGTCGGGGTAGATCCCTACCCATGTTCGCCGCGGCAGCTCTCTGCGAGAGTAGCTGCTATGACGATCGAGAACCGCGAGAGCTTCTTCCAGCGTCTCTACCCCTTCTTCTCGCCGAAGATCCTGCGGGACATCGAACTGGCCTACATCCTGGCGAAGTCCGCGCATCGATCGCACACGCGCAAGGAACTCGACGAGCACGGCGAGCCCGTGCGCTACTTCGAGCACGTGCGGCGCGCGACGCTGATCGGGATCGATCTCGCGCAGATCGTGCGCTCCGACACGGTGATCGCGAGCATCCTGCACGACGGCATCGAGGACACTCGCGATCTGCGGCCGGAGATGATCGAGCACGTATTCGGCGCGGATGTGTGCGGCATCGTCAAGGTGCTCTCGAAGGATCCCAAGGAGGGCTACCTCGATCGCTTCTACGTCTGCACCGACTGGCGGCCGTACTTCGTCAAGGCGTGCGATCGGCTCGACAACCTACGCTCGATGGCCGGATCACCGGCGGACTTCCGGCGCAAGCAGGTCACCGAGACGCGCGACAAATACTTTCGTCTCTTCGATCGCATGATCACGCTCACGCCCGACGTCTACCGTGACGGCGTGCGCCGTCTTCACGAGCAGATCGTCGCTACGACCCACTCGATTCCGCTGGACTAGGAACACACATGACAGCTCAACAAGAAGCACGCGAAACGCAATCATCGTCCGACCTATTCGATCAGCTCATGGCGATCGTGCGTCCCCGGGGAGCGTCGCTCGGCGCCATGACGGCGATCATCGCGCTCGTGCGCCAGTCGATTCACATGGCAATCCGCAACGCCGATGGTTCGGTCAACGAGGGCAACGCCAGGAAGATCCTTCGAGAGGCCCACGGCGCGCTCCGAGGTGTTTCGGCCTCGGCGATCTAGTCAATCGTGACTGCGGCAACGGTCGCGCCATGCAGGCGCTCGAACGCGGCACGATCGAGCGCGAACACGAGATCACCCGGCACGTCAGCGAAGCCCCGTGCCCGCGCACTGTCATCGAGCCAGTACCCGAGCTTCTCGAACACGCGCCTCGATGCAACGTTTTCCGGCACGACCGAGGCGAAGATCGTGTCGAGTTCGAGGACTCGAAACCCGAACGTCGTCAGAAGTAGCGCGAGCTTGGTACCGATGCCCTTACCCTGCTCGGAAGGCGACGCGATCAGGAAGGCAAGCTCGGCAGCGCCGTCGGAGATCCCGCGCAGATCGCCGTCACCTACGAGACGATCACCCTCGAACAGCATGAACGCGTGCGCCTCGTCCTCCGCGAGTTCCGCATAGTGCTCGATCACTTCGTCACGATCGATTTCGTCTTCATGCCCGAGCAACGGCGCGTTTTTCGGGTCGTTGTAGGCACGCACGAGCACGTCGGCGTAGCGATCGACATCGGCGGGCGCGGGCTCGCGCAGGGTCAGCGTTCCCCATTGCAATCGTGCAAGCTTTTCCACCAGCGCAGTATGCCACCGACGGACAGCTCAGCTGTAGCGGGTCAGCGGCTCTTCGATCTGCGCCTGCATCTCGCGCCATTTAGGCAGGTGGCGATCCATCAGGCTATAGAACTTGGCGTCGTGTCCGTCGGTCACCTGATGCACCAGCTCGTGCACGACGAGATATTCCTGGTGGCGCTCCGGCAGCTTCGCCATGTCGGTGTTGAACGTGATGTGTCCATCCCGACAAGCAAACTCGTCGCATCCTGGCCGCCTGGACGACCCCCAGTATTTCTTCATCTTCCGCAGGTTCCACTTGTCGACGCTGATGCCCAAGCGAGGCTGCCACTTGTCGAGAAACCGCTGAATGCTCGCGCGAAGAGCCGCGCGCGTTTGGGTGTTCGACGGCGCCTTCTTCGGCGGCGTCTTCTTCGGCAGTGCCTTCTTCAGCGGCGCCTTCTTCACACTGGCCGGCGGCAACTTTTTGGCGTGTCCGGTTCTGCGCTTGGGCAGCAGGACTTCACCACCGCGTCCGCGCCTCGCAGGCTTGTAGTCGGGAACTTCATCCGCAGACTCGAACGGGCCGGCGACCCGAGCTTCGCACGCCGGGCAAACCAATCCGTACGTATCTTCGAGGACGAGTCCCCCATCGCAGTTGGGACACGCGAACTTCGCCGCCTTGCGCGCGTGTCCCCGCGCGCCTTGGCTACGATGGCCGCGCAAGAAGTCATCCACCTCGCGTTGAAGCTGTCGCGCGCTCTTCATACAGCGAGCGGCACCGGCAAGGAATCGACCACCACGAGCTGCACGGGATAGCCGTCGATCATGGGCGGCAACTGCGGAACTGGGTAGCCGCGCAGCCAGCGCACTTCGTACGCGTTGTACCAGCGGCTCGGATGATCGTGCGGGTTTTGAAGGACGACGCCGTGCCCTGCGAGCCCCGGATGATGAAACTTTTGCGGATAGAGATATTGCCACGGAGCGTCGCGCACGAAATCGTCGCCGTGTGCCTCGCGCGCCTTGCGCGCACGTATCGCGCGCGCCTCTGCCGCCAGCTGATCGAGGGGCGTGCTGGCGAGCCTCGCGGCGCTGGCGGAGATCGTCTGCTTGACCTCATCACCGGTCAGCCAGTTACTCGACGTCCGCGGCACCCCTGCTTCAGCGGCCAGATCGCCGAGTGGTGTGTTGATGAGCTTGGCGAGCCCGTACGCGATCCCATCAAGCAGCGCGAGATCCTCTTGGGACAGTGCAGCCTCGACCAGTTGCTCCACTTGATCGTTGGACAGCCTCCCAGCGTTGTGAAGCCGCTCTGCTTCCTCGCCGATCTGATCGAGCTGGCACTCCGATAAGCGACCAGCCTCACGCAGCTGCCGCACGTCGTTACAGAACTGATTCCACGCGGCCTGCATGGGATCGATCATACCTACACGCTGCGACGTTTGTCAGGTTATCGGCTTGTAGCGACGCTAGTACCAACTGCTGCGCTTGCGAGCACCCGCGGCGCCCGCGGCAGTCTCTGCGGGTACAAGACCCTTGCCGCGTGCCTTCGCGAGGCATTCCTCGACCTCGGCTTCGATCTGAGCTTCGCTCTTCTTTCCACCGTTGCCATTGCGCGAGGGAGCCGCGACTGGCGCCGACTTGCCTCGACGCGCCTTGGGAGCCTTCGGCGGCTTGCCCATCGCGGCCGGCTTGTCGGCCTTCTTCGAGCGACGCTTACCGCCACCTTGCGCACGCGCCTTGCGCGAGATGTCGCCGTCGCCGTCGAGGAAGTACAGGTAGCGACTGTAGTCCATCTCGATGCCCGCATCCTCGATCAGCCTGGGCTTACCCTTGGGCTGCCCCGGCTTCTTGCGCGGCGTCGCCCAGACAGCGCCGTTCTTGATGTAGTACATCAGGTCGTTGTCACGCTCGATCCCGAGCTTCGCGATCTTCTCGCTCATCGTTTTTCTTCCTTCCCTTGCCGAAGCTGGCAGAGCTTACAGCAGAACCACCAAGGTTGGAAATTCCTTGACCCCCGGCCTTCTTGCCCCTGCGGCGCCGCTGCGCCTTTGAATTTTCCTGGCGACAAGCGGAACAAGGACGAGTGCCTTGGTTAATGTGCCGGCGATAATTCGCGTACGAGGGTGCATTGCAGTTAGGCGCGCTCGGGCGCTCAGCGGGTTCATTGGCAAGGACTTCACGAAAGCGGCTTTTCCTACGCTTCCCTAAGTGCTCGCCTATGAGTTTCCAAAGAGCATTGACAACTAACCATCCGCTGCCTCTCCAATGCCACTGAGGTTTGGTTGAGAGCTTCAGCCAATAGGGTCCGTGAATACGTCCAAAACCTACGAGCCGCTTGAATTTTCTGATCACGTCATTATCGGTAGACGCAATAACAACCACCGGATAAACAGCTTTTGACCTGGTGTTGTCCTTTAACATCGTCTTGTATCTAGACAGCGATATACAACCTTCGCCTTCAAAAAGTCCTGCAAGCCAGGAGCGCTCAACGTCAGAAGGCTGATGCGCAATTTTTAGCGCGGTGCCGTTTGAGCTTCTGCGCTGGCGCATTATCTGACCAGCTTAGCAGGTATAGGCTTTACCGGCTGTAGTCCGGCAAGCCGACGATCCCGGCACGAGATCCCGCCATCCCGGACGCGCTTTGGCCGTGTTACAGCCGGTCCATGGAACAGCTCCTCACCGCACTGTTTGCCTTCTTCACGTCGATGACCGACGTGCCTGCTGCCGAGGCGCTCATGTCGACCGCGAAAGACACACGGCTCACGGTCGAAACTGCGGTCCAAAACATCGCCGCGGCACGGTTCGCGGGTGCCTTGACGGACATCGATCCCGATCTGCTCCTCGCGATCGCCCACCACGAGTCCCGGTTCGAACCCACGGTCGTCGGACCCCTGGTACGCGGAAAGCGTGCCTGCGGTGTCATGCAGCAGGTTCCGATCAAAGGACGCTGCCCCGAGCCCTCGCTCCTGCGCGACTACGTGGAGGGCGCGAAGCACCTCGCAACCTGGCTTCGAGCGCAGCACGGTGACCTCGATCGCGCGCTCATCGGATACGCCGGGGGCTACGCGCTGCTCAAGCTCTACGATGAGGGAGGCGCGGATCGCGGACGCGCCGTCGTGCGGCTCGAACGTGGACGTGCTCGTCAGTTCAAGCGTACGCGCGAACTTCGCCGCGCCAAGGAGGCGCGTGCACAAGGAGGCGCGTCGTGAGCAACGGACCGCGAGATCACGGCGTGTTTGGATCGAGGCCGAGCGCGCGTAAATCCTCCGCGGTCAGCGCCCCTGTGTTTCCGTCTCCCGGTGCCGGCGAAAGCTCGGCGGGCAGCGTCGGCAGCTCGCAGATCGTGGTTGGCAGGCCGAGGTGCGCAAGCGCCTTCGTCGTGCACTGAAGGCAGAGATCGTGATCGAGGAAAGCAGGCTGCTCGGGGGTCGGTAGGCCCGCAGTGACGAAGGCTTCGATCATTCTGAAGTCCATCCGCGGCGGTGTCACGTGCAAGCGCGACTGCCCACCATCCCGTTGATATTTCGTTCCACACGCATCGCAGACCATCGCCATGACGGGAACGTACCAGTGCTCTCGGAGGTGGTGGGCGGACCCTCCAAGAGCGATCCGCTTGCGCAGATCCCCCTCACCACGCTACCTTTTCATCTCGGTACCTACCGGGATGCCTGAGCCCCATCGACCAACCGCACCTTGGTCGTTCGCGGGGATGAAGGGGATGACCCACCGGGATGCGCTCTTGATCTCTCTTGTGCTCGGACGATCTATCGGTGCGGGACAGCTCGGACGAGACAACGAGAGGTTTCGATGAGCGAAGACGACAAGAAGCGCGATCGCGCGTTGCAGCGCCGTGTGCGCGAGCGCCAAGCCAAAACCGGAGAAAGCTACCAGGCTGCGTGGCGGCAGCTGACTGATCAACCGCCAGACGATCAAAGTGAGCCGTTCTCGCGTGTCTCCACAGGACTACCTGATCTCGACACCGTACTCGGCGGCGGCCTCATCTCGGCGTCCGTCGTGCTGCTCACAGGCGCGACAGCCGCTGGCAAAACATCACTGACGCTACAAGTGCTCGCGGGCCTCGGGCACCAGTGCCTGTACGTCGCGACCGAGGAGACCCGGGAAGCCGTCGCGGCAATGGCCGAACGAATCGGCGCCGCATCAGATCGCGTCTACGTCAGCGCAGAGCGAAACCTCGCAAAGATCCTGGCCCACGCTCAAGAGCTGCGTGCCCAGACCGTCGCGATCGACACGATCCAGAAGATCTTCTGCGAAGACATTCATGGCGAGGCGGGCAATCCGAAGCAGCTCGTCACGAGCATCGATCGCGTGGTGCATTTCGCCAAAACCACCGACACCGCGTTCTGGCTCGTCGGTCATGCCACAAAGGACGGGGATATCGCCGGACCCCGGTCAATCGAGCACAGCGTCGACGTCGTCCTCAGCCTGGCTTGCGGCGAAGACTTCGACGGCACTGAGCGAATCGTGCGGTGTCGAGGCAAAAACCGTTTCGGATCAACGGCCGCGGTTGGTCGTTTCACGTTAACGCCAAGCGGGCTCGTTCCCGTACCCGACCAAAACAAAACCAAGCGCGTCCCCAGAAACCAACGCCGGATTCCTCTGCCGGTCAGTACGGAGGAGCGGATCCTTCCGGGACAGTCCGCGCAGATCACGGCGCGTCCGCAGGTCGCCACGTTCTGGCCAGATCGGCTGCTGATCAAGGACACGGAAAACTGGACCATCCAGCAGCTGACCGTCGAGCGTAAGGATGAACCCAAACACTCCCTGATTGAGACAACCGATCAGGCAGCCGCGTTCGCGTATGACACCTGGCAGCCACTCGCCGCACGCGAAGTTCTCTGCGGCGACGCTGTCGTTCTCGCGGTGACGTATCGTGGCGACAACGCGAAGGGCGAACGTTTCGAGGGCGCCTTGTTCGGCTGGCAGGACGGTCTTCCTGCCAAAGCAGCGCGTCGATCCAGTTCGAGCAGTAGTGCGGAGCGGATCTCAGAGCGCCTGGAATCGCCCCAGGCACGTCCCGCCGAAACCATCCGACTGCCGTGGACCATCGCGTCTCCTTCGCTGTTCGTCGATCGCGTCACGATCGAGAACGCCAAGGACTGGATCATCGAGGACATCCGAACGCGCGGAAGATCCATCTTCGCGCAGGCCGGAGCTGTCCCGGCAGAGATGTTCTCGGAAGCTGCGGACGTGATCTTGGAACCCCTGAAAGAGGGCGACCTCGTCCTCATCCTGGCCACCTACATCGGACGGGAATCCGCCAGGCTCGCGGTCGAGCTGTCCGGCACAGCAACCCCACCAACCGGTCCACGAGCACTCAGCTACTTCTTGCCGGTGTCCACGGGCGTTCCTATCCTGCCGGCGCAGAGCGCCCAGATCACGGCACGCCCGCAGACCACGACCTTCCTGCCAGAGCGCGTCGTCATCGCAGATGCGGCGAACTGGGTCATCAACGACCTCAAGGTCGGCAACAGCTCGTGCTTCGCACAGGCGGGAGACGTTCCAGCACAGGCTTTCGACAGCCGCGCTGTCGGCAGTCACGTGATGCTGGGTCCTGTGCGCACGGCACAGGACTTCATCATCGTCACGACGCGTGTATCGAGTCACGACGGAAGCGCTCCCTTCTTCTGCGGCGTTCAGGGACGCCTCGCGGAGGATGACGAAGCACCGAAGCGAGAGCGCTCGCGCAGTATCGATGCCAACAAGAGCGCCTCGTCCTACAAGCCGCGTCTCGTGATGTCGCTGGCCCCCGACGCGGAAAATCCGCACAGAGTAGGCGCTCCGATCCCTCGGATCCTGCCGAAACATAAAACCCGCGTCGTCATGCGTCCTATCCATGGCGCGTTCGTAATCGACAATCTGCACATCTTGAATGCGGGAACCCCCGGAGGATCCGCGGACTGGGTGGTGAACGAGATCGAGATCGACGGTCGTTCCCAACACGTTCCCAAGGACATTTCAGGAACGCTGTTCGGAGGAAGTCGTGCTCGGGTGTCCTTCACGGGTCTCGATGTCGTCGAGCGCGATCGTGAAATCGCGATCACCGTGACGTACGTCGGCCCGAATCCCGAAGGCGTGCCTTTATTCGCGGCCATCACAGGATCTCGCCCACCCCAGAATCCGACCGTGATCCCGATGGCCCCCCGCGCGCCGTTCCCGCCGACGCGCACGACAACGATCCGTGTCAGCGAGCTGAGCGCGCCGTTTCAGGTCGAGCGCCTCATCATCGAGGAAGGCAACACTGAAGGCGGATCCGCCGACTGGATCGTCAACGATCTACGCATCGGAAACCGATCGCAGTTCGTGCAGTCCGGCAACATCCCGGGCGATCTCTTCGCAACGAACGCGCTGGACACCTTCGTGAAGTTCGATCCTTCGCCCGCCAAGGCTTCGATCGAGATCGACGTGACCTATATCGGCCTGCGTAAGGACGGGGCCTTGTTCCGCGCGAAGCTCGAAGGGACCGTCGAGCGGGACGACTATGATGCGGCGCCACCAGACCTGAGCGTCCTCGTCGAGACCGTCGGCCAGGGTGCCGGAGAAGTCGTGATCGCGACCTGTAACTTCCGACCGCCAGCAACGAGCTACAGCGCGCCCTAAAATCAGGGCGCGGCGCGCTTCGCGCCTTCCCACGGATCATCCGCCACCGCAGGATGATCGAACCAGATGCGCGCGCTCGTGACGTCGCAGAGATGCGCGAGCGCCGCTAGCGGCCCCATCTTGCGCTCGCGGCTCGAATAATCGTCCAGCTCGCCCTCGGCGTACTTGAGTCCATTCACGTGGTCATCGTTCAGCGCCACGCCGTATTCGGCGAGCTTCTCCATGCGAAAGCGCTGGTGATCCGCCTTCGTCAGCATCGTCGGCTTGTGGCGAAGCTGGCCATCTTCACCCAGCTCGTACTTCCACGGCTTCTCGATGTCATGCAGGAAGACAACGAGCAAGATGTCCGAGAGCGAGAAGGGCAGTGCCCGCTTTTCGTTCAGCGTCCCAAAGAGCATCAAAGCGATGTTCATGACCTCGGTGACGTGATCGAGATAGCCGCCCGGCCACGCTTGATGGTTGTGAGTAGAACCCTGCACCCTCGCGAACAGATCGCGGTTGTCCGCGAGAATCTTTCCCACGGCCGTGCGGTTCGGCTCGGTGATGAGCTGGACGAGGTCGTCGATCGAGACGTACCGGCGCGCCCTGCCGATCTTTGCAAACGCTGCTTCGGCTTCGGGGTCATTCGCGAGTCCGAGGGAATCGTGACCATTCGCGCGAGCTTGATGCATGAGTTCAGTCACCGTGGTTGGTTTGTCGTTCATTGATCAGTCTTCGATGTGGATGCAGCGCCCGTAGACGCAGTTGCGGCCAACAGTACCGTTGGTGTGTCCGCGATTGTTCGCGATGGTGAACGTCTTGTGCCCAGCGGAGATCGCCTTCACGAGGTGCAGGTACTCGTTACCGTTCACTTTGCAGAGGACGACGTCACCGACCTCCAAGATCGCATGATCGGGCACCGGCTCGACGGTGACGAGCTGCCCGGACGCGATCTTTCCCTGCATCGAGTTCCCGCGCGGCCGGAACCGGACCGTCTCGCCGGCCTTCAACTTCGCGATGTAGTGCGTTGCCCAACCCATCGTCTGGTACCTCCATGCAGTGGGATCAGTGGCCGTCGGTGACTTTCAATCGAAAGTCACTGACGGACACCGATCCCACTCTCCGATGGATCTTACCAGCGACTCGACTTCGACTTCGAGACGCCCTTCTTGGTCGGCTTCTTCGGCGCGGCCTTGGCGGCGCCGCCCGATGCCGAAGCTGCCGGCAGCGGGTTGCCAGGGATCAGCATCGAGCCCGCGATCGACGCGAGATCGTTACTGCCCTTCTGGGCGTGCTGCTCGCCGGCCTGGAAGCTGTCCGCCGTGCTGCACTGCGCGGCGTTGGACATCGCGAACTCGGAGACGAGGCCCGAGGACACGATCTCGCGCTCCAGATCGCCGTCCATCTTCGAGACGCTCATGCCGCGGGCCGAGTAGCCCTTCGAGCTACGCAGATAGCCCTGGCTCGACGCGTAGCTCTGCTGATCTACGACCTTGGAGCTGATGCCCTTGGCGAACGCTTCGAGCTTGTCGTGTCCGCGGCTATTGAGCGACACCTGCATCACGCTCATCACGGCAACCGCGCCCTTGAAGTCACCCCTCTTGGCCAGCTCTTCGGCCTCGACCTGCGCCTGACCGACCTGCGCGAGGCCGACGATCTGATCGACCTCCTGCGTGGG
>Ga0315289_10007511_pt1 | contig 15862 bp, 15 predicted proteins | sample YL17G11_40_MG_FD_203452 | JGI IMG/M metagenome (GOLD analysis project Ga0315289, IMG submission 203452) | Sediment microbial communities from Yellowstone Lake, YNP, Wyoming, USA - YL17G11_40 | ecosystem: Environmental > Aquatic > Freshwater > Lake > Sediment | place: USA: Wyoming | collected... | reverse complement strand
CAGGTCCTGGGCAAGGTCGGCCAGCGTCAGGTTGCGGTCGGTTACGCGTGCGTCAATGGCTTTTGTGATGGTATCGAGCCACTTTTTATCATGTTCCCCGATCCCTTCGAATTTGCGCAGAAATCGTTCGGTGGGATTAAGCGCGCGCATGAGAAGACCGATCACCATGGTGATACCAAAGCCGGCGAAGAAAAGCGACATCCACAACAGCATTGCGCGCTGCAGGGCCATACTCGGTAAAAATCGCACGATCCCCCAGGTGAACGGGCTGTAGACGTCGTTGCCCGCGCCTCCGCTCCACGAAAGTCTGACAGGTTTTCCTTGATTGTCAAATGTATTGATGATGATGTTGCAGCCCAGATTCGGCGGCGGCGTCGTGGCGTTGGCGGGAAGAGGAACATCGGCTTCGATTTCATAGCCTTCGCCGTTCACAGCGCGGATCCGGCATGGCCAGCATGAATCGCCATACGCGCGCTCCAGCGAGAATGCGGCGATGTTGGGCGATCGACGGAAGGAAAAGGTGCGCGCTTTGTCTTCAAAGGGAATGGCAATAAATGGTATCGACGGCACGGGATATGCCGTGCGTTTCTGCTGCCAATCGAGACCGATTTCCACCGATGCCGAAGCGCGTCGCTCCGGAGACGCGCCTGCCAGTATGGCGTCTTTGATTTGCACGGTGATTAAAAGATTTTGTTTGTTCCAATTGAAATATGCCTGCACGAAGGCCGGCATGTCCACGGACGCCATGGTGATTCCCGACGGCGGCGGGACATGGGGTCGCCTGGACGCATATACGGCATCAAACGATGGCGGCGGTGTGGGATGATTGATAAAAAAGACGCCATTGCATAGTGTGGTCGCCTGGGTCCCATCGTAAAACCGGGCTTCGGCGGTAAGGGCCATTCCGTCAAAAAGCTGGTTCGGTATGTCGCTCAGGTTCCACGGTAGCGTGAAGGGCTGACGTTGCAGATTGCCGAGGACGCGCTTCTCTTTCAATTGGCGGTCTGCCGAGGAAAACTGGGCAATAAGGCTCAGCGACTGTAGCGTCGCCGGTCGGCAGACCTCCAGAGAAAGGGTGCAGGCGGCCCCTTCAATAACGCTGTTGGGCAATGGGTACAGAAATCGGATGCAGGGCAGCGCAACCGGGGGAATGGAATCGGCAACGGCAAAAGTGCTGATGACAAAAAGCGCGAGAAGTGCTTTCCTCATGCCGTCTGTCCGGTTACTGAAGAAGAAGGGACGCGGGAAAAAATAAATGGGCGCAGTAGGACTCGAACCTACGGTCTCCGCGATGTGAACACGGCGCTTTAACCAACTAAGCCATGCGCCCGAATGTAAAACTTAAAAATAATTTCCCGCATGCGAAAGCTCAATCCGGAGATGCAATCGGAATTTCCGCCGGTTTCGCGGTCCCACGTTCAGCCAATCACTACTTGCGCGTTTTGGCCAGTCCCAAAGCGGCGATCATCGCATCATCCTGGTCCACACCCGTGCCGCTCGTAGTGAGATATCCGCCGGAAATATAGCTGTTGGCGCCGGCAATGAAAATCAGCGGCTGCAACACGCCAAGATTGAACTCCCGACCGCCGGCGACCTTGATAACCGCATTGGGATGCGACAGCCGGAAGAGAGCCACGATTTTTAATAGCTCCATTGGCGGTTCACCGGACGGTTCTGCTTTCGTTCCGGGAATGGCATTGAAAAAATTGATAGGTATGCAATGGATATCAAGTGTCTGCAAATCTTTGCAGAGGGAAATACGGTCTTCCCACGATTCGCCCAGACCGAAGATGCCGCCGCAGCAGATTTCCAAGCCGGCCCTATGGGCCGATCGCACGGTCGCGACCCTGTCGTCCCACGAATGCGTGGTGCAGATCCGCGGAAAAAAAGCGCGGCTGCTTTCCAGATTATGATTATAACACACGACGCCGGCTTCCTTTAATTGTCGCAATTCATCAAAGGCCAATATTCCAAGCGATGCATGGACCGGGCCGCCGCAATGCCGGACCGCATCAATGACCATCCCGAGATCGCCCGGGGAAAGACGCCGTCCGCTCGAAACCAGGCAGAAATCCAGATCATGCTCCCTGGCCGCGCAATAGCGTGCGACGATCTCCGCAGCGCCGGACAATTGCGTGACGTCGACTCCGGTGGCATGCCGTGCCGATTGCGAGCAGAATGTGCAATCTTCGGTGCAGCCGCCGGATTTTACGTTCATGATGCCGCACGGTTCCACCGTGCGGCCGAAAAACCGGCTGCGTACCTGGTCGGCGCAGGAGAAGAGCACCGAAAGACCGTCCCGCGGCCATTCTGCGATTTCGGCCATGTCCGCGGGCGCTATATTCCCATTGACGGATGCCTGAAACAGGCGCGCGGCTTTTTCGAAAAGGGATATCATGATGCCGCGGCAACTCCCGGTTTGATGAATGCATCGATTTCGGTCTTGACTGATGCGCCATTTTCAAGGAAAAATGCGTGGCCGCCTTCCATGGCCGCAGAGCGGGCGCCACATTTTTCCGCCAACCATTGCCCGGCGCCTGACGGGACAATCCGGTCTTTTTTGCCGCGCAGGACAAGCATGGGACAAGCAGCCTTTTCAAGCGGCATCACCGACGCATGTTCCAGAAATACCGTTCCCGCGATCATCTGGTCGGTTGACGCAGCTATCCGCGGGACATCGGACCCGCCGAAATCGCACTGATCGCAGAATTGGCGTACTGCCGCGTCACGGTCCGCTTCAAGCTGCGCACGCATGGATTGCAGTGCCGCGGGCTTCCAGCCGAATGCGAATCCCTCACGCCGGCAAAAAGACGGCGTAGGGGAGAGCAGGATCATCCGTGGTGGCTTGATAAAAGGCGACAAGGCCAATGCTATCAGGCTGCCGGCAGACCATCCGGCGAGTGCGATCTCATCACAAGTCAGGTGCGACAACACCGCCTTGTGCATGATCTCTTTCCAGTCGCCGCGCAGACGATCATCATCCACAACATACGGAAAAAGCTTGTTGATATCGATATAGCGGGCGTTTGCCCCGAAAATCGGTTCAAGAATTTCCGGCGGAAAACCCCAGCCGCCAAAGAGGATGATCATGATGGTATGCCATTCATAACGAGATTTAAAAATACCATACGCCATGGGATTTCCGGATGAACGTATTTTGGATTAAAATCCTTGCGGCGATGAGTGGGTGACCGGACTTGAATGCATGATCGAGAGTACGAGTAAGAGTAGGAGTACGAGCAAGAAAGAAAGACGATGAAATACCGCTATCTCTTCTGGGACTGGAACGGCACGCTCCTTGACGATTCACTTCTGTGCATCGAAATTCTGAATATCCAGCTTGCGCAGGAAGGCCTGCCCGCCATCGGCATCGACGATTACCGCCGCCTTTTTAATTTCCCCCTGCGCGATTTTTATCAGACCGCCGGGTTTGATTTTTCCCGCACCCCCTTTGAGACCATAGCCGCGCGGTTCATGGAGGTTTACAACCGGCGGCGATTTGAATGCGATCTTCAGCCCCGCGCGCGAGAGACGCTTGCGGCCCTGTCACGCGCAGGCCTACGACAATCCGTGCTTTCGGCCTACGAACGAACGTCGCTCTCGGAAATGGTCCGGCATTTCGGATTGTCGCCGTATTTTGAACGGGTGATCGGCCCGGACAACACGCATGCGGAAGGAAAAGTCGGAGAAGGAAAACGCCTGCTTGCGGAGATCGGAATTCCCGCATCATGTGCCGTTTTAATAGGCGATACGGCGCATGACTACGAAGTCGCCCGCGCCATGGGAATCGATTGCATTCTCTTTGCCGGAGGGCATCATATGAGGGAAAAATTGGAGACCACGGGGGTCCCGGTGTTTACGGGAATGGATGAGATCGAAAGGTTTGTGGCAGGCAAGTCCGGATGAAATCCGGGATAATTTGTATCGATTTGCAATGAGATCCGGTTTTTACCAACTTTCGATAGGTCCGGAATAGATGCATTTTAGCCACGAATCTGCACGAATTATCACGAATACGATTTGATTCTATTAATCTGCAACCCCCGGATTTATGACAAATCAGGCAGGTTTGCAGCTGCAGCTGTAATAAGATGCAGTAGCCTTGAATTTCGATATAAAGACCGCGTGAACGGAATTGTATACATTGATTCAGCGATATATCAGATGATGGGGATTTCCCAATAATTATTTTGATTCTATCGAAGAAACAAGGCTATTATCGCCATTACCGAGCTTTCGTGGTACTGAATAAAATGAGGGACAAATAATTTAAGGAAGGTTTTATGGCCCTTCAAGACGTCGATGCATTCGTTGAAAATCGAATCCTTCCCGAGCACCACGGCGTTGTTGCGATGCTGCGAAAACTCATGCGTGAGTGCGCCCCGACCGCCGAAGAATGCATAAGCTATGGGATACCCGTCTGGAGGGGGAAAAATATTCTGGCGCTCATCAGCCCGACAAAGCAGGATATCACCTTTGCCTTTACCCATGGTGCAAAGTTTGACGATAAATACGGCCTGCTTAAAGGCGCGGGGAAAGTCTCAAAACACGTGAAAATAAAGGACCTGCGCTCGGCAAACAAGGAAGCACTGCGCTATTATATCAAGCAGGCGCTGGAACTGGATGCGAATTGAGGGGAATTGCAGTGCTTCATCCCGGCCTTGATACGCGCAAATCCTTCGACCTTTTCGATTCATCCCCAACTTTTCATGCATCTCATGATCGATCCGATTTGATCTTCCCTTAACCCTTCATACACCGAAAACCGTACCCTTGCCCCATTCTTCGGCACCGTCGGCGGCCTGATGGCCGGCGCTTTGATGCCGGATTTTCCAAGATGGCGCGACAGGCTGAGGGCCGCAGCGTCGGCTTTCACGATGCAGGGGATGATGTGCGTGGTTGACGCGCCGGTATCGAACCCGGCGGCGCGGAGTTTATCGCGGAATTCAGAGGCGATTTCAAGCAGCCGGACTCCTGCTTCCGGGTGTTTGCGGATATACCGGACTGCCGCAAGGTCCCAGGCGATTATCGAATGGGGGAGTGCTGTGGAGTAGATCAGACTGCGCGCGTGGTTGACAAGATGGTCGCGGAGTATGGGACTGCCGGCGAAAAAACCGCCTAACCCCGCCACGGCCTTGCTGAGCGTGCCCATGCGGATGTCAATCTTGTCTTCGCACCCGCATTCTTCCACAAGGCCGCTTGCGCGCGCGCCGAAGATGCCGGCGGCATGCGCTTCGTCAACCATGGTCATGCATGCGTGCTGCCGCGCAAGCGCGCAGATGTCCGCCAGGGGCGCGCGGTCGCCATCCATGGAGAATACCGATTCGGTGACGATCAGCTTTTCCCTTGCATGGGAGGCGGCAAGCCGCGAATTCAAGTCCCCCGCATCGCAATGGCGATAGCGGATGAATTTGGCGCCGGAGAGCATGATTCCGTCGATGATCGAGGCATGGTTCAAACGGTCGGAAAAGACCTCGGTGTCGCGGCCGCACACGGCCTGCAGGATCCCCACATTCGCCGCGTATCCGGAATTGAAAAGCAGCGCGCATTCCGCGTTTTTCCATTCCGCGATTTCAGCTTCCAGAATTTCCATGAGCGGGGAGCGCGTTTCGATCAGGCGGGAGGCGCAGTTGCCGGCGTGGAGATCATGCGCAAGAATGCGCGCGGCGTCAATCACTTCCCGGTTTTCATGGAGCGAAAGATAGCTGTTGGTGGAGAGATCGATTGCCGGCGCCCGGATCCATGGCGGGATTTCGCGAAAACGGTCCTCGTTGCGACGCTTGCGTAACGACGCTTCGATGCGGTCATGTATGGGGGAGTTCCGCATCCATAGCCTCGTTGATTGCTTTATGCGCTATGCTGAACATGGTATCGATTTCATCGGTGGTGATCGTGAGTGGGGGAACGAAATAGATGACGTCGCCAAGTGGGCGGATGATAAGTCCGTGCGAGAGTGAGCGCCGGCAGATGTGAAATGCGATGCGTTGTTCTGCCGGCAATTTTTCTTTGGTCCTTCGATCGCGCACCAATTCCAGCGCGCCTATCATTCCCAATACCCGGACATCGCCGACGATCGGCAGGTCAGTGAATTCCCGCAACCGCATTTCAAAATGCCGCATGGCGCCGGATACCGATTCCGGGATGTTTTCGCGTTTGATGATGGACAATGCCGCGCATGCCGCTGCCGCGGCAATCGGATTTCCGGTGAAGGAATGGCCATGATGGAAAATACGGTCCGAACCCGGCGCGCCACAGAATTCCGAAAAAATCTCTTCGCGCACCAAGGTCGCTGCCATGGGAAGAAATCCGCCGGTCAAGCCTTTAGCCGCGCACATGATATCGGGGGTTCGCCCCGCATGTGCGCAGGCGAACATGGTCCCGGTGCGGCCGAAGCCGGTGAAGACCTCATCGGCTATAGTCAGCACACCTGATTGCCGGCAGAGATCGAAAATGCGCGTCAATACTTTGGCCGGATACACGCGCATGCCTGCCGCCCCCTGCACCATGGGCTCAAAAATGCATGCAGCTATGGTGTCGGCATGCCGGTCGATCAGGGTCGCAAGGGAATCCATGCATTCGGCGCCGCAGGTTTCTTTACATTTGTTAACCGGACACCGGTAACAATACGGTCCGTCGGCTGCAAGGTGGCCGCCGAATACCTCGTGGAAAAGACCGTGGTAATTCCCGATGGCGCCCACCGATGCGGCGCCAAGGGTATCGCCGTGATAGGCGCCGGAAAGCGAAATGAATTTGGTGCGTCGCTTGCCCCTGAGGGACCAGTATTGCAGCGCCATCTTAAGCGCCGCTTCAACGGCCGTGGAGCCGTCGTCGGAATAAAAGACGCGTGAAAGGCCTTTGGGCGCAATGGATATCAGCATTTCCGAAAGCTCAATCGCCGGACGGGTCACGAAGCCTGCCATCATCACATGTTCCAGCCTGCCGGCCTGTTCCTTGACCGCCGCGATTACTTCCGGGTTGCCGTGGCCCAAAATACTGGTCCACCATGAGCCCACGGCGTCGAGATATCGTTTGCCTTTTAAGTCTTGGAGCCAGACGCCCGCGCCACGTTCGATGACAATGGGCGGATGGTCCAGCACGTCCTGATAGCAGGTGAATGGAAACCAGAGATGCGGATAGGGGTCACGCGACAAGGGCATGGCAGAATGCTTTCAATGAAGGTGATGGGTTTTCGCCGAAGCGCGATTCGATCACCGGGATGGGCGAAAGGCGGCGGCGCAAAAAGGCGATGTTTTCGCGATAGACAGTATCGCGCGAAAACCGGCGATGCGAATTCACCACGATCGCGGCAAGCATCAGGTCCGCTGCGCCGACGGCGAAAGCGGAAAGCAGGGTATGGTTGAGGGTTCCCAATCGCAAAGAGGCGACCAGCACAACCGGAATGTCGAGAAGTCGCATTATATCAATCATGGTGCGCGATTCGCTGATGGGGGCAAGCACGCCGCCGGCGCCTTCCACGATCGTATAATCCGCGAGCGCGCTCAGCGTATGGAATGCCGTGCGGATCCGGCGCAGGTCAATGGGCTTTCGCGCCAGCCGTGCGGCAAGGTGCGGGGAGCAGGCCGGCCGGAACCGATAGGGGACATGCAGATCATACGAGGAGATGACGATGGAGCGCGCATGCTTGACGTATTCGAAATCAGGGGCGGCCAGAGATCCGGCGGCGGTGCGCGGGCATCCCGTCTGCACCGGTTTCATATAGGTCACGCGCGCGCCACCTGAGGAAAGCAGAAAGGCAAGCTGCCGGCACACATGGGTCTTGCCCACGCCGGTGTCGGTGCCAGTGATGAAAATGCCGCGAATGGGGAAGTGCTTTTGGGTCATATTGATTTGTGGCTTCGTGGAAAATCGTATTTCCTGAATAGCATTGCGCTGCAGCTAAAATACAGGATACGCTTCTCTTGCTTCAATGATCCCCCATGCATCTGTAACGCTTTTCCATCTCCAATCGTTGATATGCATGAGCAGCGTCATGCGGGTATTTTCAAGGAGGAACCATGGGTCCGATATCATCGCTTATCACCAGGTGCGCCTCGCGATTTGAAGAAGAAGAACAGCCGGGCCGCATACTCAGCACCCGCGAATTCGCGCAGGCCATTGCGCTGCGTCCCGATATTTTCGCCTGGGATGAATCTGAAAAGCGCATGCGCCTGATTGAGGCCGCGTTCCTGGGCATCGGCGTATCGATGACCTTATGGATGCGCGCTATGAACCCGATTTCATTCGGGCCTGAAATGCCTTTTGAAATTCAGCAGCCTCCCGCTGCTACGATCCACGATCCTGTCGCGCCGCTTCCTGATGTTGCGAAACCGGAACCCCGCGTGCATGAAAGGTCCGGCGTTGTTGCTCCGCATGGAAACCGCGGCACGCGAAATGCTCACGGCAACGGCATCCGAAGCGGACGCGCAGGTCGTGGTATTTATCAGACGATCCGCGATCGCGCCATGCAGCACGGCCTTCTGGGAATTTTGGGCGGCCGCATTATCGGGGTTGGCGTTCATGGCGACCCGGACGGCCTTGGCGGCAGCGCACGGGGAATTGACAGGGCGCTACGCGGCCTGCGCGGACTTGCCGCCGGCATCGAAGGATCAGGTCGCCGGGGATTGGGCGCCGTGACCGGTCTGGGCGCCGGCGACTACGGCAATGGCGCCGGCTCGGGCGAAGGCTGCTGCGGTGATATCGGGATTGATGATCTGATGCCGCGGGAAGCGCCCTTGCATCTCGATCACAAGGCGCAGACCATCCGGACCATCGCACCGGATATCCATCCGATTTCGGAGAACTGGGCGCCGATTTCCGGAGGTCGGAATTCCGCGGAGATCATGCAGGTGGTGCGGCAGAACCTGGTGTCGCTGCGGCATGCGTATAACCGGTATTTGCGGCAGGGGAACGCGATCGCGGGCAAAATCACCGTTGAATTCGCCATCGACGGGTCCGGCAAAGTGGTTTCATGCCGGATCGTCAATTCCACGATCAATAATTCCCGGCTTGAAAATGAGATTATGGGTATCATTTCGCGCTGGGTATTCAAAAGAATCGATACGCCCGATGACATAACGGTGGCCGTATATCCGTTCGCCTTCAGTTCATGACCGACGGTTGCACGCGGGGACCGGCCTGTTTGCGCAAGGTATATTATTCAGAGGCGCCGGGCCGGCGCGTCAGCGGAGGAATACGTGACAGAATCGGAATTAAGCGCTTTATATGCCACGTATGGCCGGAGGATTTACAATTATGTCTTGTGGCTTACGCGCAACCGCTCCTCCGCGGATGATATCGCGCAGTCGGTGTTCATCAAGGCCTGGCGACAACCCGGACCATTCGCCTCAGAGGTGGAATGCGAGCGATGGCTTTTTACCGTTGCAAAGAACGCGTGCCTTGACCTGTTCCGCTCGCGCAAGCGCCAGACGGAGCTGCGCGAACGGTTCGCGCGGTCCCAGCCTTTGTTCAGCAAACCGTCGGTGGATGAAGGGCACGCCTGGGACCTGCTTGAGGTGCTGTCGGCCGAAGAACGGAGCGTTGTTTACCTCCATATTAAAATGGGGTATAATTATAAGGAAATCGGGCGCCTGCTCGATATGAACGAAAATGCCGTTCGCGTAAAAGCGTTCAGGGCGTTCAGGCGCCTGCGCGAAAAAGCCCTTGGAGCCATACATGACTGACCAAATTTCCAATCATCCGTCCCAGGAACAACTCACCGACTTTGCGCTCGGATTGAACGGCGGCGCTGTCGCGGAGCATGTTGCCGCATGCGAAGAATGCGCGCGCATCGTACGCGATATTCGCGGCGTCAAGCAGACGCTCGGGGCCCTCCCCGATGAAGACCCGCCCGAGAGTCTGCGCCAAAAAATTCTGGAGCGCCGCCGGGCGGTGAAGCCGGCCGGATTGAATCTGTTTTCATTTTCCGGTAAAGGATGGCTGAGGACGGTCATCATTGCAGTGGCCGGTTTTCTGGTGCTTGTTTTCTGTTTGTATTATTTAATAGCTTTCAAGCTGTAGCCGCATGATACGATGTCGCGGGACCCTTGTCGTCCTTTCAATTATCGTCGGAATGTCGATACCCGGCCGGGCGGGAGATGCTCTGCTTGATTCGGCGCTGTATTGCCTTGGAACGCAGGACTATGCCCACGCGGAAAAGCTGATCTCGCGGATCCTTGCCGATAACCCTTCGAACATCGATGCGCTCTATTTTCGTGTCGCGATCGAACAGTCGCGCATCCTCGATTATGAATCGTATACGATCGATCAGAAATCATTCGCCGTACTCACGGACAGTGTTGAAAACCAATTGGAGCGGCGGCTCCATACCTTAACGGGGCGCGATTCGCTGCGGTGCCTGTTCTATCTGGGCAATATCAGCGGCGGCGAAAGCCTTATCATGGCCAAATGCGGATACTGGTTCGGCGCCGTCAAGCAGGCCATGCTGTCAATCAACAGCCTGAACCGGGTCGTCAAATGCGCGCCATCGATGTATGAAGCCTATCTGGGAATCGGCATCTTTAATTATTACCTGAGCGTTAATTTCCGCTGGATGCCGCTTATCGGCAATCAGATCGAGGAAGGCATTGAAAACATCCGGACAGCAACGAGGGCGCCGTTCCCGTACGATCTCGCGGCGAAAAACTCGTTTTGCTGGGTCATCATGGACAAAGGCAATTACCGCGCCGCGGATTCCATTGCCACGGCGGTCCTGGCGGAGTTGCCTGATAATACCATATTTTTGCGGATACGAGCGTATGCGCTTGCACGCCAGGGACGCTTTGGCGAGTCCCTGACGACATCGCAGCGGCTGGTTGATGTTTCCAAAGCGCGGAAACCGGTCAACTGGTCCGACGTAATGACCGGATATCACTCGATGATTGAATGCCTTGACGCGATGGGCGACAGCAGACAACTGCTGGCACTGGCCGATGAGGCCACGCGGATGTTTGTGCCGCGACCCTACGATAAACTGCCGTACGTAACGGAGAGCAGAAACGCCATTTGCCAGCTGCGGAAGAAGTATCGGAAATGAATATGCGTGGAATACCCGCTGCCATGGTGCTGGCGGCGACGCTCGCGGTCGGCACCGAGACCGGCTACGCGCCCAACCTCAGGTTCGACGCAACGCTCAGCGATTTCATCCTGCGGCTTTCCAGCCGCTACGGAATTTTGGCGCCCGCATCGCTCTTTTCCCAACCCATGAACGCCGCGGATGCAGCAGCCTTCTTTGCGTGCGCGGATTCGCTGGACAAGGCGGGGACGCTCTCCGCGCCGGAGTCCTACACCCTTGACGTCATGCGGCGATATGCTGCATCGGAAAATGCGCTGTTTTCGTGGAGCAATGCGGAACGAGAGATCGAGACCCGCATCCGGCTGCAACTGACCGGCCGGATCGATCCCGCGTACGGCGACAGCGCATCAATCGGATTAAAGGGCATCATTAATCCTTCGCTCATGGGAAATATCGGTCCGCTTTCCTATTTCACGGATATTGACGTGTGGACAGAATATCGGTCAGATACCACATGGCGCAAATCCACCTACCAGCCATCCCAGGGCACGCCGCATAATCTGTACGGCCGCGTGGATTCGGGCAGGGTCCGCGCTTCCGATATCCTGCGCGGAGGCATCTCATATCGCGGCAAATGGTTTGACCTGGAAACCGGCGTTGATCGTCTGCGTCAGGGCCCAACGCTGCTGTATCCGCTGACGCTTTCGGGAACAGCGCCGCCTATGATTTATGCGCGCGGCCGAACAGACCTGGGCGTCTTTTCCTATGTCCAGAGCGTGGCGCAGCTCAATGTGCAGAAAGACCGCGCTAAATATCTCTATACTCATCGGATCGGGGCGCCGATCCGTCCGTGGCGCACGAATCTGGGGATAAGCGAAGTGATCGTAAACGGCAGCACCGCGGAACTTGCGCAGACCGATTCGTTGCGCGCCGACGGCTATAGCCAAAAGCGGGGCGTTGAGTGGGCCTACCTGATTCCGTTCATCCCCTATAAATTCACCGAACATTTCATGGGCGATCGCGACAATGCGTTCATCTCCCTGGATGCGAATATCAATTATCCCTTGTCATTCCGATGGTACGGCGAGTTCCTGATTGACGACATGACCGCGCCATGGACCATGTTTTCCAGCGACTGGGGCAATAAATGGGCGTTTACCGTTGGCGGAGAATGGTTCGGATCGCTCGTTGGCCATGACGTCTCCGCGATCGCCGAATACTCCCGTGTCGAGCCATGGGTATACACGCATTTTTACGGCGCAAGCCACAATTACCAGCACTTCAACGCGTGCATAGGGTCGCCTTTGGGCCCGGACGCCGATGCGCTGACCTTGAACGCAAGCAGTCAGATCACCAGCCGGATCGCGGCAGGCATTGATTTCACGACCATCCGCCAGGACCCGTCGGCCCGGGGCGGGAACATCACCGACGTGTTCCAATTCAAGGATTCGGTGTATCTTCACAATGGCGCATTATATCCTTCATCAACACCCGACAACTGGCATAAGAAATTCCTGGGGCCGGGGACCGTCCGCACCTCCACGATTTCTCTTTACGGACGCTATGCGCCGTATGAGCTGTTTTCCGTGAATGCGCGCGTGGGCGTGGAACGGGCGGGAGAAAACACCTCTTTACGCGCGAGTGTTTGGGGCGGATTTTTGTTTTAGGGCTTATCCGGGACCCCAAAGCCCGAGTACGCAGAGAAAACGCTGAGAATCTCAGAATTCGCGGCGCGGGCGGATGATATAGCAAAGGCCACGCCCCGCGGCGTGGCCTCTCTTATCTTTTTATGCGATCCCCAGGTATACTCAGAACCCGCTGACGTTGAGCCGGCCTCCGGTCACGCACTTGCCGGCCAGGGAGGCTGTGGGAACGGCTGCCGACAAAATCGCGGCCTTGATGTCGGCTGCAGTCGATCCCGGGTGGGTCGCGGCGTAAAGAGCGGCCGCGCCTGTCACGTGCGGGGTCGCCATCGAAGTTCCGCTGTAACTCGCAACCGCATCGTTGTTGCTGCTGCTGTTGTCCGCCGCCGCGACAAAGAGAATGCCCGCCGAGTTGGCGCGCTCAATCGCGTCGTACAATGCCTTGGAATAGCCGCCGCGGGTGCCCAGGAACTTGGCAACAAGCAGCTTTACGCTCCAGCACACGCCCGCAACGCCCGCCGCGTTCCCACCCACGGCGCCGATGGTGCCGGCAACATGTGTACCGTGGTCGTCGCTCACGCCGTCGAACACGGTCTTGTCGTTGCGGTCAAAGTCCCAGCCGTATACATCGTCAACATAGCCGTTGCCGTCATCGTCCTTGCCGTTGCCTGCGATTTCGCCAGGCCCGGGCCTTCCTGCATCATCTGGGTATCCGTCGGAGACAACGAGGTATTGCTGTTCTGGCATCCTGCGATACCAAGGAGCAGGAGACCCGAACAGAGACAGATTCCTTTTAGGACAACGGATGGTGTGTTGGGGTGACGCATACAATCTCCGGTGAAAATGGGTGAGGGGGGCGCAACCGGCCATTGGGCCGGCCTGATTGACATAAGTTACTATTTTGCCATGCCCGAAGTACAGAAAAGAACGGTCCTTGGGCGCGAGCGATTGGGGCGGAAAGGCCCAGCCCAGCACAACCAATATACTCCGAATTTCAAGAGCATTCGTGCTCGATTGCCTTTGAGGCAAGGTAGATGTGGGTGTTGTGTTTCATGGGTGCTTGTTGTTATTCTTTCCGGTTCATGTTCTTTTAGGCTGTTTGCACATGAGCTTGCCTCGTGTGCGCATGGAAATATGTTGTATGCACGGTGATACATACGTGTTTGCACGGCATCTGACCCCTGTGCATACGGGGTATTTCCTCCGCGCATACGGAGCTTTGTGCCGTGCAAACGGCATCTGACCCCTGTGCATACGGGATTTGTTGCCTGTGCAAATAGGTATGACCTTGTGTCTGAAAGCCTGAAAAGGCTGTGCGGCCGGGAATCCCGGCCGCATAGCCGCACTGGCAACCGCTAAGCTGCTATTTGGCGGGCTTGTCACCGGGAGTTTCGGGCCCTTGGGCGGGTCCGGTATCGCTGGCGTCTTGTTCGTCCGCGGCGTCTGTTTTCCGGTTCCGGTAGGAGCTGTGGTACAAATCAAGGTGTTTCGGGTCGTCGCGGAAAACGTATTCGGCGGCGTCCAGGATTTCACCCATCATCATACGCATATAGGTGAACGCGCGATCGCGCAGTTGCGAGTATTCAACGGTCTTTTTCTCAATAGAGTCGGAATAGTACTCTCGTCTCGGCATAAGTGACTGCTCTGATTGGTTCTGAATCGCTTCCTATATTGCTGGCGCTATTGCCTTGGAGTCATTTCAAACGGGCAGCATTTCCGGCAACGGTGGCCGATGTGTGACGTTGCCGCATATCAATCGTCGCGGAGTGTCTGTAAGCAGGGACACGCAGCGGCATGCACCTTGACCAATCGCCAATGACATGCTGTCTTGCCGCGCGCTCTTATTTCTACTATTTTCCCAATTTTCAGGTAATGTCAGGTGGCTCCGGCATATCGCCGGCAAGGTCATGTGTTTTTCCCGAAGCAGCGAATACCTCGGCGGGTGTGCCCCGCGCTATGATCTTTCCATCGCGAATCTTGAATACCCTGTTTGATAATTTGCAAATTTCCCGCAGATCGTGGCTTACCATGATCATGCATATCCGAAGATTTCTATGGATCTTCTGCAGCTCGTTATGCAGACCTTCCCGCGTTTCCTGATCGAGCGCCGAGAGCGGTTCGTCGAGAAGAAGAAAGCGCGGCCGTGAGGCGAGTGCCCGGGCGAGCGCGACCCTCTGTTTCTGGCCGCCGGCGAGATGGTCGGGATAGCTTCCGGCGAGTCCGAGCAATCCCACCATGTCCAGCAACTCGTCGACCTCTGATTTTTCACCGCCCCGCGGCAGAGCATAGGCGCAATTTTGCCTAACGGTCATTGCGGGAAACAAAGCGTAGTCCTGGAACACGAAACCGACACCCCGCTTCTGTGGTGGCACATTGATTTTTCCCTCGCTGTCAAACCATACCCGCCCGTCAACGCAAATACGGCCGCGCATTGGGATGGTCAGGCCGGCAAGCATGCGCAGGACCGTCGTTTTTCCACACCCCGATTTTCCATACAGCGTTGCGAACTCGCCATCATCCAACGACAGATCGACGGAGAGATCGAAAGCCCCCTGTTCTCCCGTAAGGGCTATTGCGAGCGAGCACTCTAGCATGCTCTCTTCCTTCTATCTCGACCCGGCGTCGACGTATGCCGGATATTGATAAAAAACAGGGACGAAAGGACCAGGAAGGAAATGGTGAGGAGAATCGCCGCCAGCAGATGGGCCGCGCCGTAGTTAAGCGTCTCCACTTCGTCATGGATTGCTGCGGACGCAAGAAGCGTAACGCCGGGGATCTTCCCGCCTATCATCATAACAACGCCGAACTCACCCATGGTATAAGCGAATGTCATGGCAAGACCCGTGAGGAGCGATGGTTTGATTGAGGGCAACAGGACGGAAAACAGGGTACGCAGCCGCGATTTGCCGAGTGTCAACGAGGCCTCTTCGAGAGACGGCGGAAGATTTTCGAAACCGGCTACGAGAGGGTTCATCATCATGGGAAGACTGATAAAGAGCGACCCGACAACAAGGCCGGCGAAAGTAAAGACCAGACGGACATGCAGCAGGGAGTCGAGCAGCCGGCCGAGTGGAGATGCCGGAGCGAAGGCCACGAGCAGGTAGAATCCGACCACGGCCGGCGGCAGGACGAACGGCAGATTCGCGAGGGTCTTGATGAGCACCTTCACCAGCGGCCGGGCGCGTGCCGTCAGGTAGCCCGCCGGCAC
>Ga0315289_10007510_pt1 | contig 15863 bp, 11 predicted proteins | sample YL17G11_40_MG_FD_203452 | JGI IMG/M metagenome (GOLD analysis project Ga0315289, IMG submission 203452) | Sediment microbial communities from Yellowstone Lake, YNP, Wyoming, USA - YL17G11_40 | ecosystem: Environmental > Aquatic > Freshwater > Lake > Sediment | place: USA: Wyoming | collected... | reverse complement strand
CACGGGGATGCAAGTGAACACGGTCTACCGGCTGCGTCAGGCCTTGGGCCTGGATGCACCCGGGATGCCCGTCAAGGTCGTGGAGCCGTACCAGATGCTCGGTGAGATCCAGCCGGACCTGATGGAGGCCTTGGGTGTGGACGTGGTGGGCCTGGGGACGACTGGAGGGTTGTTTGGTTTCCCGAATGAGGGGTGGAAGCCGTGGACCACCTTCGATGGCACGCCGGTGTTGGTGCCGGCAGGCTTCAACACGGAGCCGGAGCCCAACGGCGACATCCTGATGTACCCCGGGGGTGACAAGTCGGTGCCGCCCAGCGGCAGGATGCCAAGGGGCGGATGGTACTTCGATACCATTGTCCGCCAGGATCCTATTGACGACGACCTACTGAACGTCGAAGACAACCTGGAGGAGTTCGGCCCCATTTCGGACCGCGATCTGGAGCATTTCCGAAGTGGCGCGGAGAGGCTCCACACTCAGACCGACAAGGCGATCCTCGGAAACTTCGGGGGTACATCCTTCGGCGACATCGCGTTGGTTCCCGCTCCGTGGCTGAAGCACCCGAAGGGAATCCGAGATGTGGCTGAGTGGTACATGAGCACCGTGCAGCGGCGCGACTACATCTATCGGATCTTCGAGCGCCAATGCGAGATTGGCATCGCCAATCTCGAGAAAGTGCGGGGTGTTGTGGGGGACCGGATCAGCGTTGTCTTTGTCTCGGGCACCGACTTTGGCACGCAGAACAGCCAGTTTATCTCCCGCAGGACCTATCGCGGATTGTTCATGCCTTTCCACAAGGCCGTGAACGACTGGGTGCATGCGCACACGTCATGGAAGACCTTCATCCATAGCTGCGGGTCGGTGCGCGCGCTGATACCCGATTTCATAGAGGCGGGGTTCGACATTCTCAATCCGGTGCAGGTCTCTGCAACTGGAATGGCCCCGGAGAAACTGAAGAAGGACTTCGGTGACCGGATGGCCTTCTGGGGCGGCGGGATAGATACGCAACATGTGCTGCCGTTCGGCACGCCTGACGAGGTGCGCGCAGAGGTGCACCGCCGCATCACGGCGCTAGGGCCCGGTGGAGGCTATGTGTTCAACACGGTCCACAACGTGCAGGCCCGCGTGCCCGTCGAGAACCTGCTGGCCATGTACGAAACGGTGCGCGAGTATGGGCGCTACCCGGTCGACTCCGCAGGCTGACAAAGACCTGCGCCCTTCAGTAACCAGGTGACGCGACTTCGGCGGTCTCGGCTGCCATGTCCCCGAGAATGCGCAGGGCCGGCTGTAGCGATACGCCGAACCTGCGAGCGCCAAGCCAGTACAGGTCCAGCAGGGTCTCCTTGTCTCGGATGCCTCCGGCCGCCTTAATGCCGATGGCGTCCCCCACGACCGACGTGATGAGCGCGATGTTGTGCCGCGTCGCGCCGGTGGGCGCCCACCCTGTCCCGGTTTTGACGAACGCTGCACCTCCCTCAATGCAGAGAAGGCAGGCGCGACGGATCTCATCATCCGTCAGGTAGTGACACTCCAGGATGACTTTCAACGGGGCAGAGCCTGCGACCTCTGTGACCGCGCGGATATCCTCCAGCACATTCTTGTCGTGGCCTGACCGAAGCATCCCGATGTTAAGGACCATGTCCAACTCGGAGCAGCCCAGCGCTAACAACTCCTGCGCCTCTGCCACTTTCATCCGAGTCGTGTTGCCGCCGGACGGGAATCCGACGGTGCCGCCCACATGGACCTGAGGTAGGTCGCCCAGAAGCTCCACCAGCAAGCCCGTAAACGACGGCAGCGCAAAGACGCAAGCGCACTCGTAGCGCCTGGCGGCCTCTGCCATGGCGCGTACTTCGGACTCGTTCGTATCAGCGCGCACGGCGCTCAGGTCGAGCATGCGAGCGATCTCGTGAAGGGTCAAATCCATGCGTTCTTTTCCTCTTAGGGCAACAAGGTGCTGTGGCCATGCGGGGTGCAGAGCCTGGTAATGCGCCAACGCCAAGAATACATCACCGCTCTCTGTGGGTCAACCAGCCTTCCGGATTCGACATTTCGCTGAGGCCGAAACCCCACAAAAGTCTGTTCCACGCCAATTCCGCAGGCCTTAGAGTAGCATGCAGTCGTATCCTGTGAACGGAGTGAGTAGGTGAACCACGCCTACCACACCTCGGGAGGTATGCCATGAGCACCTACACAAGGTCGAATCCTGTTGAGAATGCGTCCAGCAGCACTCGGAAGCCCCAGGCGCGGCAGTTCATCATGCCTGTGCTCGAGGATCGGACGCTACAGGCGGAGCTGGAAGGGTATCGCGAATACGCCGCGCGAGTGTCCTACCGTCTGCTGCCGGGTGTGTGGTGAAAGAGACCAACTGCTGACCGGCACCCCCTGCCCTCCGGCTGCGCCGTTAGAGACTGGGGATGCCGGCCGGCGGGCCCTCATGCTACGCCGGTTGCACGCGCACCGCCTGGGTGGCGGTGCGGCCTTCGGTGCATAGAAGCGCCACGGCGCCTCCCTCAAGCGGCTGGTCGGTATCGACGACGTCAAACAACACCTTGCCGTCGATCGCGGCCCGGATTCGGTTTCCGGTCACCGTGAGGGCCAGATCATACGTCGCGTCGAGCTGCCATGCGAAGTCGACCTCCGCGAGCACCCGATCGCCGTCCAGTGCCTTCACCAGGCGTGCCTTGCCTCCAGCGCACAGCAACAACGCGTAGTACCGCCGAAGGCCTTGCACGCGCGCCGCGATGCCACTTCGCTCGACCATGTGGGGCGTCACGTCCGCGCTGACCCGGTAGTCAGCCCACTCGCGCAAGCCTTGGATCAGCATGCCTGTGCCTTCGTTCTGCATCAGGCGAAATGGCTCTGCCCAGCGGCCTTCGTATTGGTCCACCGCGTTGGCCCAAGCAGAACGCCACATGGTGCCCGCGAAAGCTGGCCGCGTGAAGGTTGCGTCGGGCGTACCGTCCCACGTCAGAAAGTCCAGATACACTGCCCCACTCGCGCCGCTATCGCCCGTGATCTCAATCCCTACCTCTGCGATGGGCCCACCAGGGTCAGATAACTTCCATGTCAGCTCCTGGCAGGTGCCGGCCTCAAGAAGATGCTGTGGCCCGCGCGAGATGACGAGGGCGTCATCCGCCCCGTAGCTGCGCAGATAGAGCCCGCACACCACTGGACTGGTGTTCCCCGCATCGGCCGATACAGAGGCATGGATGGTCTGCCCTGGGTAGAGGGTCGGCGAGCTGATCAGGCCGTAGCCGCGCCGCTCGAAGTATTCTTTCACCGCCAGAGATGGGATGAACGTCGGCGTGGCCACGCGTGCCGCCCGGCCTGGTGCAAGCTGGCGGTAGCTGATGGCCAGGCTGCGCTCGCCCGAATTGCTGTGTCCTGCGCCGTTTTCCGCCGTAACCGTGCCTTTGACCTCAATGCTCTCTTCCGGCAGGAAGCCCTGCACTGCCCCCGGCATCTCGAAGTGGAATCGTGCACCCGCTTTGGGTGAAAGTGCAGCCTCTCCCATCAGCATCCGCCCGAGATTGGCTACGCGGTATGCTTCTGAGACCGCGTCGGTGATTGCGCGCCCCCCGTCTGCCGTAGGCAAGTACATACGGTCGGCCACCGGCCCGCGCAGGTCGGCTCCAGCAGCGATGCCCGCCAACCCGTTCTTGATGCCCATCAGGCAGCCCACGTTGCCGGAGTTGCAGTCAGTATCCCAGCCACACGTGTTGACGATCATGAGTGTCTTCTGAAAGTTGTCGTCTCCGTGCAGCAGGGAATGGATGATCAACGCATGGTTCGGCACCATGTGGCAATTGCCGCCGTACTTGTCGTAGCCGTACTGGGCGACAATCTTCTCGCGGGTCTTGCGCCAATCCGGTTCGGCGGCGCGCCAGTCACGCAGGTCGCCGATCATCCGGTAGATGATCGAATCGCGGGGGATGAGGCTCACGGCGACGTCGAGAAGCTTGTTGGTGTCGCGCTCAACGAATGCCTGGGCTTCCATCGCAGCGAGCACCTGCGCGCCGTAGATCGCTTCCCCATCGTGGCTCACGCTGGCGGCTCGGCGGGCCAGGTCGGCGGCGAGCTCCGGGTCACCCGGCGCCACCATGGCCCAGCCGTCGATGAAGATCTGCGCTCCAATCTGTTCAGCAACGACTTTGCCATTGGTCGCGATGGCGCCGCTCCGCGGGGCTTCCATGCCGCTCTTGAGGCGGAGATAGGCGGTGTGCTCTGTGGAGTTGCCCAGGCCGCCCCACCAGAGGACTGTCCGCTCCTCGATGAGGTAGTTCAGCCAACTCTGGCCGATCTGCGCTGGCGTCGGAGAAAGCAGAGGGCGTCTACGAACCGGGGCCAGGTCACCACGGGCGATGCTCGGGGGCTCATCGTTGTCACCGAAGGGCGGGTAGTCGGCCAGGGCGCGCAGGAAAGTGAAGGTGCCCGAGATGTCGTCGTCAGTCACGATGAGGGGGACGTTGAGCTTCTCATGGACGTAGTACCACACCTCGCCCAGTTTGTCCATGATCAGCTCGTAAGGCCATCCCTCAAACGGGCGGCCAAGGTAGACGCCAATGATCTTTCCGAGCACGCCCGCGTAGACGCGTTCGGTATAATCGCCAGGTAGTGGCATGAACACCTCCGTTGTTTGTTGGGTACGCGGCAATGACCGCGCCTAGTTTGTGACCACCGCGGTATCTAAGGTGCCCACGGATTGGCCGTGCTCGTCCAGCAATGCCAACTCGGCGCGTGCGACGTCCGCGGGCGCACGGCGCGCCACATCGACGCGAAGCACACTCCTGGGGTCAGCCTGGGCTATCGCCTCTGCGCCGAGTGCGTGCCCTCCGGGGTCTACCCAAACAACCTGCACCGTGCCGGGGAAGAACACCCCGAAGATGCCCGTCAGCCGAACCGTCCCGCCCCCCACAGATGTAGCCTGTAATGGCTCGTGACAGCAGCCGGCAGACGTAACATTCACGATCGGGCCTGGGCAACGCCCAGCATACCACTCGATGTCCAGGCTCTGCTTCACGCCTGGCGCCATGGTGCGCAGTGGCCCCAGGACCTCTGCCTCCAGATAGTACATCGGGTCGCTACTGTAATCCAGGTCACCGGCAGAACGCCCAAGCCCGGTCGTCCAGCACTCTACGCTGGCGCCGCCGTCTGGGTACGATGCTCCGGGAAGATAGGCGAACCGTTGGCAGAAGGCGTAGTCGGACCGGCCGTCTACATAGGCTAGCCATCCGGCGTTCGAGTCCAACCCAATCTTCCCCACTCGGAAGAGGTACTGTGCGCCCAACACACCCGGGCGAACACCGGGCTGCCACTCTGGATTGTCGTGTTCCCCATACATCACGTTGTACCCGCGCGGAAAGCGGCTGTCGGGATTCATCGGGACGTAGAGCCAGGCTTGCTCGTTATGGGTCTCTCCGCCGGCAGAACGGAGGGTCGCCTCCAACTGTACCACGTCCCAGATGCTCCATGTCCGCGCTCGCGCGGAGATGTTTTGCATCTCCAGGTGAAGGGTAGCGTGGCTGCTTCCGCGATGGAGTGTCAGTTGCCGGCTGATCTGAATGCCCGTTCGCAGATCCCTGGGGCTCTGCACGCGCACGACGGCCTGCTCATCCGACGCCTCGACCGCTTCCAGGGCGTAGCGTCCGCCGTCGAGCACGGGATCCGGCGGCCCATGCCACTGATCCTCGTTGTCCCAGCCCTGGGGTGCAGGCCAGGTCTTGGAGCCGCCATAGTTCAGCCACGTGCTCATGGAAGCGCTCTTGGCCTGCTCGCCAGGCGGGATGAGCCTGCCGGCCAGGCGTTCGTCCATCCAGAGGTATTGGTGGGACCCGAGGCTGTAAGCAATGATGCGACCGCCGGCGTCAGGAATGACGACCGCTTCTGCCAGCCCATTCGAGAGCCTGACAGCTTCCCAACCGAGGAAGTCAACGCGTTCGGCACGACATCGGGGCACAGTCATGTCTCGATCTGGTCCTCCAGGTCGCGCAGTGGATGCGATGCGCTACCCGACCGTCCTCAACCTCTCAGCCCACCCTGGGTAAGACCCTCGATGAACCGGCGCTGCAGCATGAGGAACAGGATGACGACCGGCAACATCATGATCGCCGCGGCGGCGCTGGTCTTGCCCCACTCACGCCCATACCGCGACATGAAAGCGTAGAGGCTGGTGGAGATCGGCTTCACCTCTTCCCGGTGCAGGAAGGTGACGGCAAACAAGAACTCGTTCCACGCTCCCAGCCCGACGACCAGGCCCACAGTGAGGAATCCTGGCCAGGTAATCGGCGCGATGACGTGGCGCAATACCTGGAGCTCCGATGCCCCATCAACCCGCGCCGCGTCCTCGAAATCCTTGGGGATGGCCATCATGTACGAGCGCAGGAGAAACGTTGCGAAGGGGCTCTGGGTGGCCCAGAAGATGATAATCACCCCGAAGAGGCTGTCCGTGAGGCCGAGCTTGGTCCACATGAAGAAGAGGGGCACCATGAAAAGCTGCGCAGGCATGCTCGTCCCAACGACCAGGTAAAGTGTCAGGATATCGGCGCCGGGCAGGTTCATCTTGGCCAGCGAATAGGCCGCCAGGCCGGCAATCACCAGCACACCCGAGATGGTGCCCGAGGTCAGGATGATGCTGTTGCGCATGGTCACGGAGAACTTGGCGTCGCGCCAGGCTTCGGGGTAGTTCTGCCAATGAATGCCGGTTTTCGGCAGGCCCAACGGGTTGCTGCCCACCTCGGCGTCGCTCTTCAATGAGTTGGAAATCAACAGCGTGAGCGGCAGGAGCGAGAACAGCACAAGGGCCGTGAGAATGATGTAGTTGGGGACCAGGGATACATTGCGTCCCGAGCGCTTCCCGGAAAGAGCGGTCATACCTCCCACCCCCGACGGCGTAGCATCAAGAAACCGGTTACCACCAGCGCAGCGATGAAGCTCATGCTGAGGCCGATCGCAGCGGCATAGCCGACCTCAAACCGGAAGAACGCGGAGTTGAACACCTCGGTGGCCAATACCTCTGAGGCATGCGCTGGGCCTCCCTGCGTCAGGAGGTAGATGTAGTCAAACACGAGGAAAGACCAGATGACAGTCATGAGGATCGTGAAGACGAGGGTGGGCAAGATACCAGGAAGCGTGACGAATCGCCACTCCTGCCAGCGGTTGGCCCCTTCCAGACGCGCCGCCTCATAGAGCTCGAAATCAATGGCCTGCATTGCCGCCAGGTAAAGCACGACCAGGAAGCCCCACCAGTGCCAGTTATCTACGAAAGCGATGGCATAAAGTACTGTGTGCCGATTGCCGAGGAAGGCCACATTCATGAACGTCAGACCTTTGCTTGCCAGCAGTGGCCCGATTCCCATGATGGGGTGCAAGATCTGGCGCCAGATCTGCACATTCACGACGCTGGCGATGACGTAGGGGAGGAAATATGCGGTGCGATAGAACATCGCGCCACGTCTGACGGGAGCGAGCAGCGCGGAGCCAAGCAAGCCCATTGAGATCGGCACGGTCAGGAAGATCAGAGTCCACCGGACATTGTTGGTGAACGCCATGCGGAAGACCCGGTCGTGGATCATGCGGTCGAAATTGGCCAGTCCGACCCACTTGGCCGGCCCAAGGCCCGACCATTGGGTGAAGGCATAGAAGCCGCTCCCGATCGATGGGCCGAGGATGACCACAACATTCAAGAAGAGCAAGGGTGCCACGAAGAGCCAAGGCATGATTGTCTTCCGCCATGCCCGGGAGCGGCTGGGCCGCATTCGCAAGGTCGACACGGCTGGCGCCACCTGGCCAGCTTGGGTTGCCATCGTCACTCCTCCCGTGCGCCGCTGTGTTGGGGGCGCACGGACGTACGCCCCCAACGGGTCACATCGCTTGCCGCTACTACACGTTCCGCTTGGGGATGGGCGGTACCTTGCCGGCAGCCTTCTCCTCGTCGAACATTTTCTGCAACTCGGTCAGGTACTGTTCGACGGTGAGCGTGCCGGCCAACACCTCGTCGAAGCCCTGGTATAGGTAGACTTCGGTCTTGGCAGGCCAGAAGGTCCAGGTGGTGTAGCCGTAGTCGCCGCGTCCCGTGACTACGCCGAAATCCTGCAGGAACCGCGCGATGCGCTTGTCGGCGTCGACGGGGAAGTCCTCCGCCTTTACCGGGATTGGAGCCAACCACTCACCGTAGCTGTAGCATGCCGCCCGGGTTATGGCGGCCTTCGAGTCGGCGAAAACCCAGTCCAGGGCGGTCGCCGCCTGGTCCGGCGCCTTCGACTTCTCGTTGAGGGAGAGCGTCTGGCCGATCGCCAGGGCATAGACTGCCTTGACGCCTTCGCGCAGGGACGGCATCGGGAACCAGTCCCACTCCTGTTTGGAGTCGGTGAACGCGGGGATGGCCCCTTGCCAGCCCCAGGTCCCCACCATCATCATGGCGCCCTTGCCTGTGGCGAGCATCGGCCAGAAATCGTTCCAGGTGAGGGCATGGTAGTTGTCGACGCTTCCGGAGTAGTAGCCCTTCTGGAACCAGTCGTTCATGAGGCTCATGGCACCCACGAACTCCTCATCGGTCCACTTCTTCTCGCCGATGAGAGCTTTGTAGACGTTGTCGGCGCCCGCGTAGTGATCGAGGAACATGCCGATCAAGTGCTCCGTAGCCGGTTTCCAGTCGCCGTTGCCGTAGGCGAAGGGGGCAATGCCGTCCTTCTTGGCGGACTCTGCAATCTGCTCGATCTCCGCGCGGTTGGTCGGGATCTTCCAGCCCTTCTGATCGAAGAGGGTCTTGTTGTAGATGACGACCATGGACTCATAGGTCAGTGGGAGGCTGTAGAGCTTTCCTTCCACCATGCCAGTCTCGTAGGCCCACCCCAACAGCTTATCCTTCCAGCCGAACTGGGTCGCATACGGGCTCATGTCTTTGACAAGCCCCGCGATGACGTACTCCAGTACGAAGCCAGGTCCGGGCGTCGCCACGATATCGGGCCCGGCGCCGGCCTGCATCGCGGTGCGCAGCACGCGATCCAGGTCTTGCTGGAACACGTAGTCGAGCGCGATATCGGGGTGCTTGGCATTGAAGTCGTCGACATACGTCTTTTTCAAGCAGTCGGACATCTGCGCGTCGCCGGCTTCGCCCCACCAGACGACCTTCGTCGCCCCTGCAGCGGCAGCAGGAGCTTCGGTTGGTGCAAGAGCCTCGGTCGGGGCTGGGGCCTCAGTGGCGGCAGCGGGCGCTGTGGTGGCGGCAGGCGCAGCGGGCGCCGGCGTCGCTGCCGGCGCGCAGGCGGCAGCCGCCACGCCGGCCAGAGTGATCGTGCCCGCGCGAACGAAGTCGCGCCGGGTCAGCTTCTTGCCTTCCATGTCTTCTCTCCTCTGTTCGTCGATAGAATTGTAACGAACGCGTGTTCAGGCACCACCTGAGTGCCGTGAGTAAGGGGCAAACCGTCATTTTCGTCCGCCCCCTCTACACCCGGATTGGCACATCGCCTCCTTTCGCCGTGATTCGCCAGAAGCTGTGTCGCCCTCATTTCTCCTCAGCAGGAGATGGGGTAGCCGCCATAGTCGAACGTGGCCTCCAACATGGCCCTGAAGTTCGCCTGTGGAACGTAGTTGGTAACGCTGTTCGACGATCCCACGCAATACCCGCCGCCGGGGGCGACGGTATGGATGCGCTCGCGCACCTCAGCGCGTACATCCTCGGGGCTGCCCAGCACGAGCGTCGAACCGAGGTCGATGTTGCCGACCAGGCAGAGCCGCCCTGCGTAGTCATGCTTTAGCTCGCCGATGTCCATAGCCTTGGGCTCGATTGGCTGGATCGCCTGGATGCCGCTGGCGATCAGATCTTCCAGGATGGGTCGCAGGTCGCCATCGGAGTGGAAGAGCAGTGGCTTGTCATTCCGAGCAGCCGACTCGCCGATGCGGCGGTACCAGGGGAACAGATGCCTGCGCATGATGCCCGGCGAAAACAGCAAGCCCTCCGTATAGGCGATGTCATCAGCCAACCAGAGGGCAGCCACCTCTGGGAGGGCCGCCACACGCTCGTAAAGCGCCGACCACAGCTCACCCACGCGGGCGAACATGCGCCAGATCAGGTCCGGTTCGTCTCTAAGCTTGTAGCAGAAGGTCTCGAAGCCCATCAGGTCTTTTGTGAACCGCTCGAAGATCCCATCGGTGCACAAGATGAGCCCCATGTGTTCGGGCAAGGCCGCGCTGATCTGCCGGATCGCTTCCTCCAGGGGCAACACGTCCAATCCCGAACCGTGCGCCTCAAGGGCCGATCCGGGCTGCGGCCACGGGAAAGCGTCGAATTCCGGTAGCGAGGTGATGATCCCGCCGCGTTCCGGCGACCATCGGCGTGGCCGAACGTTGCCGTAGGGGGAATTGGTGAATGTCGTGGGTTTGTCCAGGTGTGAGGCGATCTGCTCCCTCAGCCCCTTGTAGACTACCCAGATGCTGTAGTAGTCATAACCGGCAGCGTAGTGGAACTCGATGTCATCGGCCAGAGTGCGCAACGGTCGGCCGAGAAACGCCTCTTTCACCTCGACGTCATGAAACAACTCGAGCGCCGGAACGAAGTCTGGCTGCGCACATATCAGTGAAGACCGCAAACGAGAGAAGTCCGGCTGCCGGCCGGAAAGCGGCCTAAGGTGGGACATCTGCGGCCTCCGTTGGCGCCTACGATGACGAGCTAATCGCTAAAATGCCGTTAGGCGAGGCTGGGCACAACAGCACAGACTGGGTGCCAGAAGCGATGGTCAGGCAGAAGATAGCACACAACCAGGAGCGTGTCAACGTTTCTATGCGCCAATGCGAATTCATGGGTCCACCCGGTTTCTGGTGAGCTGGGTCTGCTACGCAGGATTTCGCGAGGAATCGGAGGCTCACGCCTTGCCAGCCGTACCTGATGTCCGAACTTGTATCCGAAGAGTAATGCAAACACCTGACAAAGGTTGGAGATGGTGTATGATGTGTGGGTAGTTTTGTGGTCGGGCAGATGCTACAGTGACACGGGAGAGGTGACATGCCGTTTTACCTGGCATTCAAGGAGCTGTGGCGGGCACGAGGGCGGTACATCCTATTCAGCCTCGTGATCGCTCTCATCACTCTGCTGGTGCTGTTCGTGGCGGCGCTCGGCGAGGGCCTGGGCTCGGGCAACCGCGAGTATATCGAGAAGCTGAACGCCGATCTGCTGGTCTACCAGGCTAACGTGGATCTGAACGTGGCCGCCAGTCGCATCGGCTCCGCGCGACTGAGCCAGGTGCGCCGCGTGTCCGGTGTGCAGGCGGTGGGCCCCATCGCCACGGCCAGCGGCTTGTGCCGCACCCCCTGCTGGTCCCGGTAGACCCGCCGGCTGATGGTCACCTTCCCGGCCAGGGTCTCCAGTTGCCGCCGCTCTCGCCCCAGGTTCTCCCAGCCGGCCGGCACCTGTTCCCGCAGCGCTTCGTCCTCCCGACCTGGCACCACGGTCGCAATCTCCTGCCCGACGTCCTACAACCCTTCCAGCAACCGCTGGTCTCAGGCTGCATCCGCCAGATCCAGCGCAATCTCGCGAATCTCGCACCCGTCCACGATGACGGTTACAATGTGGCCCGTTGAGATCCTGCCTTCGGTGTCGGTTGGTTGTTACTTCACCCAACACTGAACCAGGATCTCCTTCTTCCCGCAAATTCATCCCCTACCCTGAACTACGATACAGGATCTTGTGAGCTCACCAGATCTCGTCGATCAGCTCGCGGGTGATCCGGACCGCCCGGCCGGGCTTGGCGCGGTCGCCAGATAGGTTGTAGATGTCCCGGAAGATGATCTCAAGGTAGCAGCCGCGGGCCGCCCGTAGCGTCCGGGCGATGTGCTGGCGGAAGCCCTCGGCGTCGAAGTCCGTGCCCACACCGATGAAGATCGGGCTCGGCTTTCGTGAATAGATCACGCGGCTGCCGCGCAGTGCCTCGCCCATGAGCTCCTCGTTGCACCAGGCCGAGATCGACACCTTCCTCAGGTTCGGCAGCCGGCTCACGGAGTCGGCCCAGATGGCGTGTGCCGGCTCGCAACAGCCGTAGTAGAGCAGTCCGAACTGTACGGCGATATCCCGGTAATACGGGAAGATGAACTCATGATACATGCGCGGCGAGATGCTGACCGTCTCCTGCGAGTTCATGTTCAGCCACAGGTCTTGCATACGCACCGGCCCGGCCTGCCCGTAGCCCGGCGCGGGGAGCTCGTCCGTGAACCCATAGCTGCCAGCCCCGGTGTAGTCATTGTCATTGTTCAGGGTCAGCAGCCCTTCCGCTTCCTGCCACCTGGCATACGCCAGGATGTTGTCTCTCAGGTACGCGAACAGGGCGTGCATCTCATCGGGCTCGTCGAGCATCGAGTACATCATGGCTTCGAGCCCCATCAGCGACACCACCTTCGCCGAGGGCGCCACATGCCACCTCAGGCTTTCGTTCTTGATCTTGACCGGCAGGATGTCGCCCAGGATCTCCTCGACAAAGCTCTTCCATGCGCGTGTGCCGGCGCGGTCCACGCTGAAGGTGGCGGCCTTCAGCCGCGGCAAGTCCGCCTTCAGCGTCTTCACCGGGTGCTTCCACGCGTAGCCCAGGGTCCTGCCTTGGCTGTCCGTGGCGTGCTCGATGGGGATCTCGAGGCCGAACTCATCCAGGTGGATCTGCCAGCCCACGGCGTAATAGTCGGGCACCACCTTGTCATCGCCGATGAGCTCGCAGTTGATGATGTGTCTCAGCAGGTTCCGCTCGATCTCGACCGCGGCCGGAGAGGTGCACTGCGCGGCAGGGAGCATGTCCTCTTCGAACGTGTCCATTTCCATGACGATCACCGGCCGTTCGCCGCGCAGCGCGTTGTGCCGGTACCAGAGCGCCCGGCGTTCCTCCATCACCGGTTGGGCCGCACAGGCGCGCTGCCTGACGGCCAACTCCCGCAGGTAGCGTCGCTCATCGGGTGTGATGCGGGGTGAGTGGGACATTGTGTGCATCTCCTTTTGACGATCGGCTCTCCAGCAGGTATGATGCGCTCTGCGCCGGGCGCTGTCTCCAGGCCGACGCACAACCAACCCTTCGCTCGCCCGCGAGTGCGCTGGATGCCATCTCTTACTTCACGGCCAGAGAGCCAGCTAGGGCCGGTAATGATCGCCCCCGGTCTGGCGTTCCTGGCGCTGAGGCGCCTGTTCAGCCGGCCAGCGCTCACGCTGCTGGCCCTGGCGGGGATCGTGCTCGGCGTCAGCCTGGTGACCAGCGCCGACTTCTTCGCCCAGGCGGTAGACCGCGTCCTGCTCGGCCAGGAGCTAGCCCGTTTTGCCGAGCAGACCGGGCGGCCGGCTTTCTCCATGCGCGTCTACCAGATCCCGTACGCGGATAGCCCGCTCGGGGTCGACGACGCCGAGCAGCTCGCACGCCACGTCGGCGGCAGCCTGGCGGGCGAGATCGGCCTGCCGCTACAGTACGCCGGGGTCGAGGTGCACAGCGGCGAGATGGTGCCCGAGTGGCCGGCCGGCGATCACCCGGCCAGGGCCGCCAGGCCGGGGGCCAGCATCGGCGACGCGGGCCAGGTCAACAGCGTCATCTTGGTCTATCTCCAGGACATCCAGCAGCACGTCCAGGTCCAGGGCGACCCCATGGACGGGGAGCAGTCGGGCGATCGCCTGGACGTCTGGGTGAGCAACCACTTTGCCGACCAGGCCGGCGTCGACCCCGGCGACGAGTTCACAGTGCGCATGAACATCGGGACAGACAGCATCCCCGTGCGCGCGAAGGGCATCTGGCAAGCCCAGGACTCCGAGGCCCCGTTCTGGTTCGGCGACCCGGCACTGTCGCTCGACAATGCGCTGCTGGTGCGACGGCAGGACTACGCCGAGTGGGTGCAGCCTCGATTTGCCTCCCAGAGCCGATTCGTGGCCTGGCACGTCATCCTCGACGAGAGCCGGATCTCACCCGGCCGGGCACGCGAGTACGTCGCCGGCTTTCAGCGCGCGATAGCTGTCGTGCAGAAGTACCTGCCGAACGCCAAGCTGGACTACTCACCGCTCGACGCGTTGGCCAGTTTTGTGCAGCGCAACCGCGCGCTGACGACCCTGCTGCTGGCCTTCAACGTGCCGGCGTTCGGCTTCTTGCTCTCCTTCCTGGTGCTGACCTCGGCCATCATCGCGCGCTGGCAACGCCGCGAGACGTCCGTCCTGCGCAGCCGTGGCGCCAGCCGTTCCTCGCTGCTGACGATCACCTTGCTCGAGGAGCTGTTACTCTTCGTCGCCGGCGTGCCTCTCGGCGCCTTGGCTGGCGCGAAGCTGGCACAGTTCATGAGCCACACCGTCAGCTTCCTCTCCTTCACATCCCGGGCGGCCATGCCGGTCTCTCTCTACCGATTCGACGTGCGGCTGGTGGCGGTGACCCTGGCGGTCGCCCTGCTGGCCCGCCTGGGGCCGGCTTTCAGCGCCGCCCGGCATAGCGTGGTCGAACAAGAGTGGCAGCAGGCCCGCCCGCTGCGCGCTCCGCTGTGGCAGCGCTATCACCTCGATTTCCTGCTCATCCTCCCGACGGCGTACACTTATTGGCAGTTGGCGCAGCACGGCACGCTGGCCATGCTGGTGCAGGATCGCCCGGCCGAGCTCTACCAGGACCCTCTCCTGATCCTGGTGCCGGGGCTGTTCGTCCTGACCGCAGCCTTGCTGGCCATGCGCATCTTCCCACTGCTCACGTGGTGCATGGATCGCGTGGCCGGCCGGATCCCGTGGATCACGCTGCACCTGGCCTTGCGCCAGCTTGGGCGGAGCAGCCAGGCTTACATCAACCCGCTCTTGCTCATCATCGCCTGTCTCGCGCTTGGCATCTACACCTACTCGCTGGCCGCGAGCCTCGACCAATGGCTGGTCGACCGCATGTACTATCGCGCCGGGGCGGACCTCGCCTTCCGGCCTGTGCCCTTGTTCCAGGCCGAAGCGGGCATGGGGACGGCGTCGGCAGAGGCCGAAGAGCCGGCGGTGCTGCCCATCGAAGACTACCTGCGACTGCCCGGGGTGGCCGCGGCCACCAGGGTGGGGGACTACCAGGCCCAGGCGACGCTCGCCGCGCAGGGCACAGTCATGGTCCGCTTCTTGGCCGTTGATCGGCTGGCATTCCCGGACGTGGCCTGGTTCCGCCGCGACCTGGCCGATGAGCCGCTGGGCGGATTGATGAACCGCCTGGCCGAGCAGCCCGAAGGCATCCTGGTGTCGCAAGACGCCCTGGACGCCAACTACGCAAAGGTGGGCGACTGGCTGCCGATGTACGTGGACATGGGCCAGGACTTCGTAGCCCAGGGCCGTTTCGTCGTGGCCGGCACCTATCGACACTTCCCGACCGTCTACCCCGGCGCGGTCACCGTGGTCGGCAACCTCGACTACCTGTTCTCGTTCTTTGGCACGGCCGCGCCCCACGATATCTGGCTGCGTCTTCAGCCGGGGGCGAGCGGCGCGACGGCCCTCAAGGCCCTGGAAGACATGGGCCTGACGACCGGGCACGCCGCGGATGCCGGGGCGCTGATCGCGGCCGAACAGGCCAAGTTGGAGCGTGTCGGCGTCTTCGGCACCCTCTCGGTGGGTTTCCTGGCGGCTGCCCTGATGGCCTTCTCGGGACTGCTGATCAACACCCGTTCTTCGCTCAGCGAGTGGCTCTACCGGTTCACCGTCTTGCATGTCATGGGCTTGCGGCGCCGCCAAATCCTGGGCCAGGTGGCAGTCGAGTACGCTTTCCTCACCGCCTACGGTGCCGCGGTGGGTGGGCTCATCGGCGCGATGGTCTCCGAGTTCTTCGCCCCCTTCTTCCGCATCACGGGTACCCGCGAGATCACGCTGCCCCCGTTGATCCCGGTGATCCCCCAGGACCGGATCGTGGGACTGGTGGCC
>Ga0315289_10007509_pt1 | contig 15863 bp, 14 predicted proteins | sample YL17G11_40_MG_FD_203452 | JGI IMG/M metagenome (GOLD analysis project Ga0315289, IMG submission 203452) | Sediment microbial communities from Yellowstone Lake, YNP, Wyoming, USA - YL17G11_40 | ecosystem: Environmental > Aquatic > Freshwater > Lake > Sediment | place: USA: Wyoming | collected... | reverse complement strand
TCACCCATCATTAGTCGCTTTTTGTTGTTGACATCTGCCACCGACAATCGACCCATGTTCGAAAGGAGAAGAACAATGGGATTACTGACGGAGTTCAGGGATTTCGCCGTTAAGGGCAACGCCGTGGACATGGCCGTGGGCATCATCATCGGGGCGGCCTTCGGCAAAATTGTCACCTCTTTGGTCAGCGACATCATCATGCCCCCGATTGGCATGCTCCTGGGCGGCGTGGATTTCAAGAACCTGGAGGTGGTTCTCAAAGAAGCGACTACCTCGGCGACGGGCGAGCCCGTGGCCGCCGTAGCCATCCGCTATGGCGTGTTCCTGAACACGGCGATCGACTTTCTGATCGTCGCTTTTACCATCTTTCTCGTGATCCGCACCTTCAATCGCCTGGCCAAGCTGCGGCTGCCGACCTCATCAAAGCCGGTTGCGTAGACTCCGCCCGCCATCTTCCTACGAAACATGTAGCCTGGTCTCGGACTTCCCCAGGCCTCTGCGAGTCCCCTCGCAGAGTGCAAGCAGAAGCCGGCACCTTCCCCGACTGGTTCGCCCCCTTCGATCTCTACGTCTATCACTTCCGCCGCACGGACAAAAATGCCATCCCCGTTATCCCTACGGAATTAGTGAAGTAGCAACGTTTCTGCAACACTTCAAAACCTAAAACCCCCCCGCGGCACAATTTTTTTTATTCTTTTCCTACCAAACACTTACAGCTTTTTGGGGCTGCTCGCGCGCACAGAATTCCGGCACGATTCGTGCAACACGGCCCCATTATAGAGAGACCGCGAGATCCGCGGCGGCCCTCTCAATTGATGATTTATGATTGATTATTGATGATTTGAGAAGGAAGGAGAAGGCCGATGACAGGCGACAGAAGGCCGATCACGAGGGACAGAAGACTGACGACGGAGGACAGAGGACGGAGGACGGAGGCCGGCAACGCACCCCTCCCAACGGAGAACCGTGAACTGCGCACCGGGAACTGTCCGCGCGTGCCGCCCGGCCGGGCGCAGGCCCACGCGGACTCCCTGGAGGCCCAGCGGCTCGAAGCGAGCAAGCGCTGTTGCCAAAACTGCGCCTTCGCGATGCGGCCGACGACCAAGTGGTTCCGCATCCTGCTGGCCGAGTTCCCCGGCCTGTTGGCCTGCTTCAATCACCCCAATGCGCCGGGCGAGATGACGGAGACCAGCCGCCTGAGCGTCTGCCGCAACTTCCGCTACCGGCACCGGCCCTCGTTCCGCCTGGAGGCCCCCGCGCCGCCGGGGCCGGGCATCTGCGTCATCCCCCTGACCAAGGGCAAGAGCGCCTACGTGGACGCCGAGGACTACGACCGGCTCATGAAACACAAATGGACCGCCTCCTCTTCCGGGCCGAAGTGCTATGCACAGCGTAACGAGAAGGGCCGCTCGATCATGATGCACCGCGAGATCATGCACGCGCCGAAGGGCATGGTCGTCGACCACATCGACGGGAACGGCCTGAACAACTGCAAAAGCAATCTGCGAATCTGCACCCAGGGCCAGAACATCTGCAACAGCCGACCGCGAGGCAAGACCTCCGTATTCAAGGGGGTCTCCTACGACAAGGAAAGGGGCAAGTACAAGGCCTTCGTATGGGAAAATGGCGCCACGGCGATGATCGGCCGGTACGATGACGCCGCCGAAGCGGCCAAGGCCCGTGACTATCGAGCCGTCCAGCTCCACGGGGAATTCGCCTACCTGAACTTCCCCGCCGCATGGCCGAAAGAAAGGGTCCAGGCCGTCTACGCCGAGGGACAGACGCTCCGTGACAAGCTGGAAGCAGAAAAGTGACAAGCCGGAGGCGACAAGTGATAGGTGACAGGTGACAAGAAGGCAAGTGACAAGTGACAAGAAAGACGCGGGCCAGGAGCCGGGCACAACTTGACGCTTCTCTCAGGTTCTTGCTTGTCACCTGTTACTTGTCACATGTCACTGCCCTTGCTCTTTGACAAGTTCATGGAGGGAATTATCCAACCGCCGAGGACGCAGAGGGACGCGGAGGTGGTCAAAGCCCGGATGGACACGGACGGAATCGGATCATCCCGCGCGGAGGCGCGGAGACGCGGAGGAAGCACCGGCCGTCTATTCTTAGCCCTCAGCGTCACTGCGTCTCTGCGCGAGGTCTGGATGATACTTCTTTCTCTGCGTACCTCTGCGTCCTCCGCGGTGAGTTGTTTTACAGGTTCTTCATCCAGCGGGGCCAATCATCGTTCGTGACGCCGCCGGCGACGGTCCAGGGTCGGGCGGTGTTGAAGGTGCGATGCAGCTCGATCAGCGTGAAGCCTCGGTGTCGGTTCATGACGTTACTCCCACGGCACAAAGCCGTCCGGTACGCCCAAGCCCCCATGATACCAGAATCCCACGGCGATTTCATCGGGCAACAACGAATCACACCAATCACCCAGCGCGGCCTTCGGCCGCAACCAAAACTGCATTAGCCGAAAGAAACGCAAAAACGCGCAAAAAGGAGAAGCAGAGACGGCACCCTTCCTCGTCTTTTTTCGTTTTTTGCGGCCCTATTCTTCTGTCTTTCTTTCGGTCCTTCTTGTCAAAAAAACAAGATTTGAACAAGTAGTGGTGCGAAGGAAACCTTCCGATCGTGTCATTGCGAGGAGCGCAGCGACGCGGCAATCTGAATCTGCGTTAATCGGCGTAATCTGCGGATAATCTCCTGAGTTTCTGCCCGGCCGGCCTCTGCCTTCCCGCTTGTCACCTGTCACTTGTCGCTGTTTCTTGTTGACCTTCCCGCCTCCATCCTCCATAATCAGCAATGGTTTGGTGGCTCCACAACCGCCCAAGCAGAAGGCGAGGCGATGTGGCAGCCCTGTTGGAGGCCAAAGAGAGGATGAGCGAAGTATTCCCAGATGGCTTCGACCTTCGCAAACTGCACGGCCCAAGAGCCCGTCAGTTTGACTCTCGCGAGGACGCGTTCCAGCAACTCGTGGGTGATGGCCTGCTGGCCATGGCGGGCCACTTGGCATCGGTGGCTCCCACCAAAGGACAGGACGGCAGCATTGACGCATTTGTTGAGGCTGGTTGCCAGTTGACCGGGCCATTCAAGGATGTTGCCCAACCTTTGATTCTGGAGTGCAAAGACCACGACGATACGCTTGGTCGCGTCGGGGAGAACATCTTCGGTGCGTGGCAGAAGGTGGCGAACAAACTACTCAAACACGCCCAAGCGGGGTGGCCTGGTCTGTTTTCGCCATGGAAGCGAGCGGCAGGCTACGCATATTGTGTTAGCGCGTCAGTGCCTAACAAGGAGACGAAGGATGAGTTGGAGCGTAGGATCTGTGCGTTCTTCGCCAGTTTGCCCGAAGAGTATCGGCCCCCAATCAGATCCATTCGAGTCATAGGTTGGGCTGATCTGCGTCCGTGGCTCGGGACCCTGTTGCAGGTAGCTGATGCATGGCTAGGAGTAGGACTTCCGGGAATCCTTGATCACCAGAGCCATCTCGCAAGATTAAGCGGGTTCCGAAGATTCTTACTCAATTCTGAGCTCCCGTTCGTGCCACCCGCGGATACGGACCCCTGGCATCCACGTCAGTTACTACAAACGATTGAGAAGGCGAAGGGCAAGCCTGGGATTATGCTGGTGGGTGCTGGTGGAGTGGGAAAGACCAGGATTTCACTGGAACTCGCGACTCTGGCCGCCTCAGAAGGCTGGCGAGTGCTCAATGTACAACCAGGTCAGCCTGAAGTGACCACCGACGATCTTGCAGAGATCATTTTGCCCCAGATAACGCCGACACTCCTTGTCTTCGATTACCTTGACCAGATGCAGCATCTCGACCTGGGAACGATTCGACGGAGGTTGCTCCCGGAGGCCATTCAGCGCGGCATTCGGATTGCGCTGCTCGCCAACTCTCGACCCGGATGGATGCGCGTTCCAATCGCCGAAAGAGATGAACTTTTTGCCCAGGTACCGATACGTCCAGAAGTATCACAGAACCGCAGGATTGTCCAAGCCATAGCTGAGACAGCGGCACCAACAGCTTGCTACAGTGTCGGTCGAGAGGCGGTAATTAGCATATGTGGCAATCGACCGACTATCGGCCTTCTGATCGCGCGCGAATTGGAGCGCCGGGCACGAGACGGCAGTCTTCAAGCGGCGGACGTACAAAATCTTCGAACCGGCGACTTGGCTCATTGGCTGCGTCGGCGCTTGGCCGAACCTCCTCTGTGTGTTCGGCAAGATCAAATGCTTCTAAGTCGTCCTGCCGTTCCTGTCGTCGCTGTCGCGGCGGTCTTGGCCTGTGCACCTCATCCGAGGGACACCCTGGTACTTACGGCCCAAGCCTCACTGACATCCCTTGGCTGGGATCGGCCTGAGGATGCTGATCGCTTGGTCGATCTACTCGTGGAATTGGGCTGGCTGGAGCAAGAACACTCTTGGTTGGGAACCGCTCACGACGTGGTGGCTGACGAGGTGGTCGACCAGGTAATTCGGGATGGGACGAGTGTCCGAGAACGTGAGTTGGAGGCCCTCCTCGCTGTAACCCAGCACGTGGCGCATAGTTTAGGCCGGTTCGCTGTGGCCTTGCGACGGGTACTCGGGTCGATTGAACTGGACGAAGCGGTCAACCGAGTCCATCAGGCCTGCGTCTCGTGGATGCGCAGAAAGGCACTCTCTCTCGGCCAGTCCTTGTCTGGCGATGATCCAGATGCCACGGCCTACGCGTTAGGTGCGGTACTCGGTGGGCCACCATGGAATGATCTTGCCGTTGAGCTTTGGGACATGTTGGTCGGACCATGGCTGAGTGAGCATGGCAACAAGGAGGAAGCGCGACATCTACTGTACAGGGGCCTCAGAGTCACTGATCTGAATTGTTCTCCGATGCTCCTCGCTGCAGCACTGGATTGGCTGGGCAGCAATGTGGGATCACCAACTGGCTCGTTTGTCTTGGGCCCGTTGCTGGGGCGAACGGATTTGGGCGAGAAGGAAGCGGAAGCAGGGACCGCGCATGCATTGACATCGTTGGCTAAACATGGCAAGAGTCCGGACGCGGACTTCGTCTTCAACCGTCTTTTGCGCAAACGAAATCTCTCTGATTCAACCTGGCAAGTTGTGGCAAATCTGGCACTCTGTTGGCTCGACCGGATGCCGGACGATCAACCTGGACGGGACCACGCACTTTATTCTATCCTGACACGCCCGGCGCAACTGCCGCCTGAGCACCGAGAGAAGATAGCAAGACACTCGTTGAATTGGCTCAGAAGCCACAGTGCGGACAAGTCTGCTGATCGCATGCCAGCAGCCCTCCAGAGATTGCGCTGTGCGCTGCCCAAAGACCACGCCTTGGCGATGGAGATTGGACGCGTTGTGAAGGCACTTGGTGTCCCCGAACAGCCTGATCATGGTTACTTCAAGAGCCTTGTGACGTCCCTGAATGAGGCAGCGAGAAAACCGTCAGAATCAGTCGACATCGCGCTCGTGGAGGAGGGTTGCATTGAGGTGTGTTCGAGAGCGCAGGCATCACCCAGCTCCGCGGGATATGCCGTCGCGCCTCTCTTGGTTCTGGGGTGTCGGTTCGGAGGGAGAGCATTGGACGAAGTCACGAACGCTGTCACAGCCATTCTAGGCGATGAACGTCTCACCGACTCCCAACGCAAAAGAATTGCCGGCGCTTGTCTCCGCTTCCTGGACGCAAACGCGTTTCCTTCTCGAGAGAAAGCCACAGACCTTCTGCGGAAGCTGCGTCTCTACAACTGACGACAATTCGGTGGGCGGAGCCCACCCTACCGGCTCCCGCCGAAGCTGCGTTTCGGCAATTTCTTCAGCCCCTCCGTGGCGACAAATCAACTTCCATGTTCGCGCGGCTCGCGTCTTTCGCGGGTCCAAGGACGGCAAATCCCAAAGATCATCATCCACAGATTGCTCAGATTTTCACAGCCCGGCCTTCGGCCGGAACCAAGATTTCCTCTCGCCAAGACGCCAAGAGCGCCAAGAAGGCGAAGACCAGGTCTGTGTTTTCCCCTTGGCGATCTTTGCGTCTTTGCGCGAGACATAATCCTTGCTGTTATCGGGACTTACATCGCCCTCCCGGAATTATCTGGAAATGGTTTTCAGTTGTTGTGAGTTAGTAGCACAGATTTAGAAGGAATAATCTGCGCTAATCGGCGAAATCTGCGGATTCATACTCTGTGATGACTCCGTATTTCTCGTGTTCCTCGTGGTCTGCATCCCAGACTGGTAGGAAAGTCTCTCGGCCAGAGGACTCGTCACGTGGCGCAACAGGTCATAGTCATCCTGTGCGATGTGCGACGCCAACAACCGGCATCGAACACAAACACACAATCCTCCAGTACCCGGTCCATCGCCCTGTCCAACCGACCCGCCACGTCGTAGGTCCCCTCCGCAAGCCAGCGACGGATGTCCAGCACCTTGCCTCGTCGGCTGTCGGGCAGGGAGGCAATCCTCTTCAACACCTCCTCCGGAGGCGTCATATCCATGTTCTCAAGAATCTGCTCCAGCAAGGGATCGCCCCTTGGCGCCGCATCACGCCCCTGGGCATTCGTCGCATCCTGGGGTTTCCGGGGCTCTTCAGGTTGACGCTTCAAAGATGTGACTGTCCGTGCCATGATCACCTCTTCCTGAATGGCGCGTATGCACGCGCACACAACCTATAAAGGAACGCAACGTCAAACCACCATTGACGTCTTGGCATCCTGTCAAGGCACACGAACCCCCGCGGGCGCACAGAGCTTCGCGCACACCGCACGTGCAATATAGAAAAGGGAGGGCTATAGAGGCTATTGTGGAAAGTACGTACAAGGGTATACGCGTGAGCAAGTGGAGGCATGGGCCGCACTCGCCGACGAGCACGAAGAAGTGCATGGGAGCAATGAGATCCCTCTTCCCTTCTGACCCCCTGCGTACTACTACTCGTTCAAATCTTATGCTCCCGCGCAAATTCCGATCTCGGCCACTGGCCGCGCCGTGTCCTCGGTGGTAAAAGAACGAGATTCTGAACCACGGAGAGCACGGAGATCACGGAGCAAGAGAAACCGTGTGCTCGGCGTACCCATGTCCTTCTCGAACTCTGCGGTTGGAAAGGCGGTGTCGAATGGAACTGACGGTTTGTAGCGATGAGTTGATTGAAAAAGTGATCGGCGCTGCTATTGAGGTGCATCGTGTCCTGGGACCCGGCTTACTGGAATCGATCTATGAGCGCGCGCTGATGATCGAATTGGCGGATCGGGGGATCGCCGCCCGCCATCAGGTCGAGGTCCCGGCCTCGTACAAAGGCCGCGATCTCGGGGTGGGTTTTCGGGCGGATATCATCGTCGAGCAGTCGCTGATTGTGGAGGTCAAGGCCTGCTCAGAGTTTGAGCCTATTCACGTGGCGCAGACGATGAGCTATCAGAATCAACTCCACTTCAAACGCGGGCTGTTGATCAATTTCCACTGCAGATTGCTCAGGGAAGGCATCAAGAGAATATCGATCTGAACCGCCGATGACGGATGGAAACCGAAAGGGAAAGCCTTATCGCCCCGTGATCCTCTTCTCTCCGTGTCCTCCGTGATCTCCGTGGTGAGCAAGGAAAAAGGGGTTTGGTTGCCGCCGAGAGCGGCCGGGATCTTCGCGTCCTTCGTGGTTTCGAGCTTCTGGTTACAGGTGGCTAAGCAACCTCCTGCTGCCCAATAGGCATTTTCCTTACCCGGCAGCACGATGGAGCACGCCGGAGCGTAATAAGCCTACAGCGAGCAGAGGCTCTTGTCTTCCGAAGTGCACCACGGCCGTCCGGCCGGGCATAGTCCAAACAGGCTGAGAACCGGCTTGGGCACGGGGGCGCGCCGGGAGGTAAGAGCATGAGCGTGTTGCTCGCCATGGTTGAAAGTTGCATCCGGGCATTGGCCGTAAGGATTGCGGCCACCGATGCCAGCGAAAAGAGCAATACTCGTCGCGTTCAGGTGAAGCGACAGAGGTGAAGTTGTATGAGAACGTATATTGCAGTCACAACTTTGATCACGATGCTGGCGGCATCCGCCGCGTTTGCGCGGGCTCCGGCGGCGGTGCCGATAGGGGTAGACCAGACCGCTGCCTACGGAAGCCCGGCCGATGACGGAATCCATGCGGCGTGGGCGGCCCAGTACGCAACGGACCGCAAGACGTCAAGTCTAATGCAGACGTCGGCCACGGCGAGTGCCGGCGTGGTCCTTACAGCCAGTCAACGCGGGGGCGCGATGCCTGGCCGAGGCGGGGGCGCGATGCAGGGCGGTTTCTCCGGCCATTCGGGCCGGGGGCACAGCCCGATGCAGGGCGGTTTCTCCGGCCGTTCGCACTCGGGGCACAGCTTCCACACCCGCCCCTTTGTAAACCGCTCCTTCGACAGGGACCGGTTCATGCATAGGGACTTCAACAGGAACCAGTCCTTCCATAGGGACTTCAATAGGGATCGTTTCCATCATAGGAACTTTGACCACTATCCTTATCGCCCCTATTATTCCTATCCCTATCGGTACTATTACCCCTATACGTACTACTATCCCTATGGATACTATCCGTATGGATATTACCCCTATGGGTACTACTACTACTACGGGAATCCCTGGTACTTCTATCCCTATTTCTATTTCTCGTGGTAGTATCGCGTGCGGGAGTTCGCCAGCGTAAGGAATAAGAGCGTCGACGGCCGCTCTCGAAGAGGGCGGGAACGAGGGGAATCGCGGCCGTTGACGCCCCGGAGGGGCCCGTGCCCTCTACGGCAGCGAACAACTTCTGTGTTCGCGCGTGGTTCGCGCCTTTCGCGGTTCCAGGGACAGCAAATCCAGAAGACGATCATCCACAGATTGCTCAGATTTTTCTAGCCCGGCCTTCGGCCGGAACCAAAATCAACTCACACGAAGGCACGAAGCCACAAAGGGAAGATCGTATTCAGGGACTCCTCACTTTGTGATCTTGGTGGCTTTGTGTGAGAATAACCCCTTATGCAGTAGGGATTTATGTGGGCCGAGCGAAATGATCTGGAAATGGTTTTCAGTTGTTGTGAGTTAGTAGCACAGACGTGTAGGAAGTAATCTGCGCAAATCAGAAGATTGCCGCGCTTCGCTCGCAATGACATGATCTGTGGATTTATATTCCGCGCTGTTCCTTGGCCGGCGGACAAAGCCGCCGGCTCATGCCGCAGCCGTGGCCGTTTGATTTCCTCTGCGGGTCGGCGGCGCCAGCTTCAGCACGAACAAGGACGTCAGCCTGGACGCCGACGACCCGGAAAAGGCCTATCAGAGGCTCGTCAACAGCCTCGTCTACGCGCGGCCATCCACGGATTCTTGCGGATGGACAGGGGAAAAATCTGCGTTAATCGGCGAAATCTGCGGATCGGAAGATATTTTTCGTTTTTTTGGATTTATTTTGTAGACAGTCTGGCGGGCGGCAGGTAGAATGATCCGATAGTAAAGGAGTATGCTTTTCTCCCTCGGAGTTTACCCCTTGTGCAGTAACAGAGGGAACAGTCTATAGGCCCGCAGGGGGTCTAAGGAGAAGACACGTGGCAAAGGGTACAGTGAAGTGGTTCAACGCGGACAAGGGATTCGGATTCATCACGCCGGAGGATGGCGGCAACGACCTGTTCGTCCATCATTCCGAGATTCGGATCGAGGGGTACGCGTCGCTTGATGAAGGCCAGAAGGTCGAGTTCCAGGTGGGACAAGGCAAGAAAGGCCCGTGCGCGACCGGCGTCCGGCCCTGCTAAGGCACACCCGCAGGCGGTAGAATCAACAAAAGGCCCCGTCCTCAGGCGGGGCCTTCTTCTTTGCGCCGTCCTACACGCCTTCGTCGGCAACCGCAGGAACCGGCAGCCGGAGTTATGGCCGAGGCGTTGGACAAGATTTCAACGGGCCGGTATCCCCAGGATGGTGGCGAGAGAGTTGCTGAACACCGTGGCCTGGCGCAGCATTCCTACGTCGTTGGGGTGACAGCCGTCGACGGTGCCGTCGCCATCGGTTCCCAGCATGTCTCGATTGGACAGGAAGTGCAGGGCCGTGATTCCCTCGGCCTTCAGGTCTTCATAGATCCGACGGAGCAGCGTGCCCTTTTCCGTCGGGGTGGTATTGCTTACGCTGGAGTCTTCCACCAGCAGGATCGGTGTGCCGGGCCGGACGGCACGGAGCTTCCTGACAAAGGGTCCCACTCGCTCCGCTGCCTCGGCGGGGCGCATATTCCACAGGCAGTCGAGGACATACACGGCGGGGTCCAGCTCCGCCAGGAGATCCGCCATCTCCGGCTCCATTCTGCCATTGCCGGAGAAGCCGAGGTTGATGACCGGTACATCCAGTTGTCTTCGGACCAGGGCCGTGGCGGCCATGCCCGGGCGGGAGGCACAGCCGCCCTGGGTGATGGAGGTGCCGTAGAACACGATCGGCTTGTTCGGCCGGCCGGGAGACTCGATCGGTTTCGAGAGGGCCTTGTCCTTGGGAACGCCGATCTTGAGAGACTCTACGCCGTTGTAAAGGGGCAGGTACAACAGGCATTCCGCGCCCGGGGCCACGCGGAAGGAGGCCTCGTTCGACACGGCGGTGGGCCGCCCGTTTTGCACGAACGTCCAGCGACTGTGGTCCGTCCGCATGTATAGGTCTATCCCGCTCACGCCGGTGGCCGGCATGTGCGGCAGGGCCAGGTTCTTCTGGCGGACTGTCCAGCGCACCTTGATGGACGTGGCCTCCGTCACGAAACGAAGGCACATCCCGGCGCTGTTATGACTGAGATCCCAGACCGGAGCCCGAACCTTGCCTTGGGCCGGAGCGGGCAGGCGGTCATAGTACGATTCGGTATTCTCCCAGCCCTTGCCTTCCAGCAGAAGGAGGCTGCCGTCATACCACAACTCCTTATCGCAAGGGTCTGCCGTGCCCTTCAGCGGATCGATTTTCTCCGCAGAGACCGCGGCCGGCGTGAAAGGCAGAAGCAAGGCGGCAAATAACCACAAGGTCAGTTTCATACGCCGTTCTCTCCGAATCAAGTAGTCGTGTGGCACGCGGCAGAGTTGAGCATGTCTGCGCGGGCGCCGGTCCGGCACCCGGCCAAGATCATAAATCGTCATTCGTAAATTGTAAATGGCCGGACCGCCCGGCCCCTCAGTCGCTGGTATCGAGGATGCTCATGAACGCCTCCTGCGGGATTTCGACGGAGCCGACGCTCTTCATCCGCTTTTTGCCTTCCTTTTGCTTCTTGAGGACTTTCATTTTGCGGGTGACATCGCCGCCGTAGAGCTTGGCCGTGACGTCCTTGCGGTAGGCCTTGATCGTCTCGCGGGCGATGATCTTGCCGCCGATGGCGACCTGGAGCGGGATCTCGAACTGCTGCCGCGGGATGGCCCGGCGGAGCTTGATGATGAGCTTGCGGCCGCGGGCCTCGGCGTTGCTGCGGTGGACGATCAGCGACAGGGCCTCGACCGGCGTGTGGTTGACGAGGATGTCGATCTTGACGAGTTCGCCGGCCTCGAAGCCGGTGAATTCATAGTTCATCGTCGCGTAGCCGTGACTGATGCCTTTGATCTGGTCGTAGAAATCGTAGACGATCTCGGCGAGCGGGGCCTTGTAGTCAAGCATGACGCGGGTCGGGTTGAGGTAGTCGGTCTTGACCAGCTTGCAGCGGCGGGCCTCGGCCAGCTTCATCACGCCGCCGATCGTGTCGGTCGTGGTGATGATCTCCAGGCGGACGAAGGGCTCGCGGATCTCTTCGATCATGGTCCGGTCGGGCAGCTCGCTGGGCGAGTCGATCCGCCGGACCGTCCCGTCGCGCAGGAGCAGCTCGTAGCTGACGGTCGGGGCGGTCTGGACCACGTCGATGTCGTTTTCGCGCTCCAGCCGCTCCTGGATGATCTCCATGTGCAACAGGCCCAGGAACCCGCAGCGAAAGCCGAACCCCAGGGCCTGCGAGTTCTGCGGCACGAAGGAGAAACTGGCGTCGTTGAGGGCCAGGCGGTCGAAGGCGGCGCGGAGACGCGGATATTCGGTGTTGTTGCCGGGGTAGAAATCGGAGAAGACCATCTGCATGGGCGGCTTGTAGCCTTTGAGCGGGTCCGGGGCCGGGCGAGCGTCGTCGGTGATCGTGTCCCCGATCCGCACATCGCCGAGGTTGCGGATGTTGGCGATGACGTAGCCGACCTCGCCGGTGCCGAGTTGCTCGACCGGCCGCATGTCCGGGCGAAATTTGCCAAGCTCCGTAATCTGATAGGTGGAGCCAAGTTCCATGAAGCGGATGCGCTGGCGGGGCTTGAGCGAGCCGGAGAAGACGCGGACGTAGCAAATCACGCCCCGGTAGTCGTCGTAATGGCTGTCGTAGGTCAGGGCCCGCAGCGGCTCGTCCTGGCGGTCGGCCGGCGGGGGCAGAAGCTCGCATACGGCGTCGAGCAGGTCCTTCACGCCCACGCCGGTCTTGGCGCTGATCCGAAAGCACTCGTTTTTCCGGATGCCCAGCACGTGCTCGATCTCCTCCGCCACCAGGTCCGGCTGCGCCGCCGCCAGATCCACTTTGTTGATCACCCCCAGAATCTCCGCCCCTGCCTCCGTCGCGAGATACGCATTCGCCAGCGTCTGCGCCTGAATCCCCTGACTGGCGTCCACCACCAGCAGCGCCCCTTCGCATGCCGCCAAAGCCCGAGACACTTCGTACGAGAAGTCAGTGTGTCCCGGCGTGTCGATGAGATTCAGCATGTAGGTTTCGCCGTCGTGCTGGTACGCCATGGTGACGCCGGAGGCCTTGATCGTGATGCCGCGCTCGCGCTCGATGTCCATGCTGTCGAGAATCTGGTCCTTCGCCTCGCGGGCGGTAATCGTGCCCGTCAGCTCCAACATGCGGTCGGCGAGCGTGCTCTTGCCATGGTCGATATGGGCGACGATCGAGAAGTTCCTAATGTGCTGAATGTCCATCGGCTTTTTTACTCCAAGGCCGCAAAGTCGCACAAGATCGAATCCGCAATGGGCAGGGCCTGCTCCGTGAGCCGGACCGAGCGCTCCGTGATCTCCATCAGGCCCAGGTCACGATACCGCCGGATCGGCTCCGCAAACACCTGGATCGCATTGCGCCCGGTCCTCCGTTGGAAAGCGGCCAAGTCGATTCCGGTCCGCGTCCGCAGGTTGAGGACCGCCGTCTCACAGATCCTGTCTTCCCAACTCACCGGCTGAACCTCGCCCGGGATCTCCCCGCCGCTCTGCACGGCCGCCACATACCGCTCAAGATCCGGATCGTGCGTCACTCGGCTGCCCTGCCCGTAGCATGGGCGTCCCGCCCATGAAGTAGCACGGCCGTCCCGGCCGTGAGTACCACGGGCATCTTGCCCGTGGCTTCTCCCGGCATTCATGGGCGGGACGCCCATGCTACTCACGGGCAAGATGCCCGTGCTACTCGCCGCTCCCGGCCCGATTCCGACATACGGCCGGTTGGCCCAACAGCCGAGGTTGTGCCGGCACTCGAACCCCGGTCGGGCAAAGTTCGAAATCTCGTACTGCTCCAACCCGGCCTGCCCCAGCCGCTCGATAGCCCACTCATACATGGCCCGGTCCAGTTCCTCATCCACGGGAGCCAGCCGGCCGCTCCGGCGCCACGCGTCAAAGACCGTGCCCGGCTCGAAACTGAGGCTATAGGCCGAGATATGCTGCACGCCCAAGCCAAGAGCCGCGTCCACGCTGTACCGCCAATCGGCCAAGGTCGAGCCCGGCAGCGCGAAGATCAGGTCCAGGCCGACATTGCCAAACCCCGCCTGCCGCGCCAATTCCACGGCCCGGCCAATCTCCGCCACCGTATGCCCGCGTCCGAGCAACTCCAACTCCGCCGCCCGGAACGACTGTGCCCCAAACGACAGGCGATTGACTCCGGCCCGCCGCAAACCCGCCAGAAGTTCCGCGTCCACCTGCCCCGGGTTACACTCGACGGTGAACTCCTCGACCTGCGGAAACCACTCCGCGATCCGCCGGACCAGCCCAATCAACTGCCCGGCCGGCAGAGCCGTAGGGCTGCCCCCGCCGACATAGGCCGTACAGAACCCGACGCCGCCGTATTGCTCCAACTCCCTCAGCATCGCAGCGACCAGTCGCCCGGTATCCCGCCCCGCCGCCGGCACCGAGTAGAATCCGCAATACCGGCACTTGCTCCGGCAGAACGGCACATGGACGTAAAGACCCGCCGGCTCGGCGGTCAACATCCGATCCCCGATGGTAGGGGCAGGTCCCCGTGCCTGCCCCAACGGCAATCGCGGTTCCTGTTCCGCCAGCAAAGGGCCACCACAGGGGGTCGCCCCCACGAGTCTGTCAGCAAGTTCCACCATCACATCGTTCCAAGGGATCAAAACGAGACTTGGACGGCCTCAAGACCACCCCATTGTAGCAAATCCGTCGCCTTTGGCAAGGCTCATGCGGTCCGGATCGACGTCTCGCGGGTAACCCGTAGATCATACGGGAATCCTGCCCGCCCGTGTTCGCACCACCTCAGACAAGGGCGCGTCTATCTCTCTCCCCTCGACGGGCGGCGTTTGTGGCGAGCGACCCAGCATGTGGAATTGAACCCCGTGCGGGTGCGCCTGTACCGACGGGCCTGGCAGTACGCCTGGTCCAGTGCCGCCGCCAATCCGGAGGGGAAGGCGGAATCGGAATTGCTGCACCTCTCCCGCTGCTAGCAGGAGACGGCGGTCGACGCTTCGCACAAACAACTGACGCAAGGAGTGGCGGAGGGCGAGGCGGCCCAGATTCGCTTGCGGACGCAGACGGGCCGATCGGCGACGAACGATAGCCGACGCCATCCGCGGCGATGAATGGTGATCTTGTGCCACCTGACAGCTTCACCTGGGGGTAGGTTCACCGGATTTCATGCCGCCGGCGCGAGAGCGCTATCTCTTCTCAAAGCGGATGTCGTCCGGGTAGAACGTGACCCCATCAGGATTGTCCTCCCACCTCGTCGCCCAGCAGAACCCCCCGATGATGTGCTTGAGGTTCGCCCCTTTCAGTTTGATCTCGTACCACCGCCATTTCGGTCCCAGTTTCGTTCAGACCACCCCAGCCTCCTTGAGGCTGTCCCCGTAAGGGCCCTTGATTCCTCCCACTTTGAAGTCAATTTCGCACTCTTTCTCCGCTCGGGCCCAGACGGCAAGGCTCACGTAACCTGATGTCACGTACACCGTACCCGCGACGGCCAACTACACGCCATACGCGTACCACACCGCGCCTTCATATGTCCACACGTGCGGCCACAGGTTGATCAGCTTGTCCTTCTCGCTCTCCTTGATCGTGTAGAAGTGGCAGTTCAACGTGCCCGACCAGAAGCGGTACACTGCACTGGTGCCCCCGGGCTGCGAGCCCGACGTATATGCGTAGAACGCCACGCGTTCATAGGTCCAGACATGCGAATAGTTGTTGAGGAGCTTATCTCGTTCCGGCTGGCTTATTGTGTAGAAATGAGCATTGAGTGTTCCCGACCAGAACCGATAGACGGGTGAGGTGTTTGGCTGCGTGTCATTCGCGAACGCATAGTAGGCCACTTGTTCGTACGTCCAGACATACGAGTAGTTGTTGATCAGCTTGTCTCGCTCGGCCTCATCCATGGTGTAGAAGTGACGAGAATAGACCGGCGACCAGAAACGATAGACAGCGGACGACGCATCATCCCGCTGGCTCCAGAGAGTGCCGGATTCACCGCGGCCAGACCCGGCTCCACCTGCGACCGAGCACTTTCCGGCAAACAGGTTGCCCGGACAGGATATGGCTATTCTCCCGCCACCGCCTCCGCCTCCACCAGAACTCGGCCCCCCGTCGGCGCTGATCGACCCGGAACCTGCCAGTTCGTGCACGGTCAGCAGGATTGTCCCACCCGAGCCACCCCCCCCAGCCCCGTGGCCGCCCCCGTACCC
>Ga0315289_10007508_pt1 | contig 15864 bp, 10 predicted proteins | sample YL17G11_40_MG_FD_203452 | JGI IMG/M metagenome (GOLD analysis project Ga0315289, IMG submission 203452) | Sediment microbial communities from Yellowstone Lake, YNP, Wyoming, USA - YL17G11_40 | ecosystem: Environmental > Aquatic > Freshwater > Lake > Sediment | place: USA: Wyoming | collected... | reverse complement strand
TGGAAATGGGCAGGCAGCAACTGGCTGAGAGGTTCTTGTGCAGCATCAGTGAAATAGACAGCCAGAAGGTCAGAAGAGGCCTTCTGAACGATGAGCATTACAAAAAGCTGGCAGATGCATGCGCGGAACTGTCCGAAGCGCCCATTTATATCGACGACACTTCGACGCTGACGCCGCTTGAGCTTCGCGCCAAGGCAAGACGGCTCAAAAGCAGGCACAATATACAATGTATCATGTTGGATTATCTGCAATTAATGAATCTCGGCTCGGGACGGATTGAATCTCGCCAGCAGGAGATCACTACGATTTCAAGATATCTCAAGGCCTTAGCCAGGGAGCTGGATATTCCGGTTATAGTTTTGAGCCAGTTGAATCGGTCTCCGGAGGACCGAGAGGGACACAGACCGAGGATGAGTGACCTGCGGGAGAGCGGCAGTATCGAGCAGGACGCGGATGTTGTCATGCTTCTGCACCGCGAAGATTATTACCATCGTGGACAGGAGGATTACGAGGAGGATAATACGGCCGAATTGATCATAGCCAAGCAGCGAAACGGGCCAACAGGAACTGTTAAACTGACATTCAGGGAAAAAATTACACGGTTTGAGAACGCCGCCCGCGTAGGAGAACAAGTAGCACCATTTTAGTTTGAGGACAGTAATTCGTGCATGGTCTTTCCGTTAACGATGCGCAAAACATGAGATACGAGATACGAAATATGATTTTGATTGTTTTTCTATCGATGGCACTCTCGAATCTGCCCTTGGTTTGTGCGGCAGCTCCGGACCTCGCGGAAAACAAGAAGACCAATAAACCAGCCATAGACAGCGGTAAAAAAGACGTTATCAAATCGATCAAATTTGAGAACAATCGCAAATATAAAGACAAGACTTTGCTGAAGAAGCTGGACTTCGAGGTGGGCGACTACATCGATCCGATTCTGGCTGAGTCAGGCAGAAAAATCATCATTGAATTTTACCGAACCAAAGGTTTTCCGCATGCTGAGGTGATGCTGAACAGAAAGAAGCTGTCGGAAGGCTATGTCATTTACACTGTTGTGGAGGGCCCGAGAATCCGAATCAAGTCCGTGAGTTTCAAAGGCAATACGGCCATAAAGACGGACGATCTTAAAAATGCCATAAAGACAAAGACCAGGAGCTGGCTTTTATGGCCTGTCTACTATACCGAGGAGAAAATAGCCGCAGATGTGGAAAAGCTGCGAACTTTTTATTATAACAGGGGATATCTGAATCACCGTATCGCCGTTCAGGGCCAGACTCACATTACTTTCATAATTGAGGAAGGGCCGCTCTATAAGCTCAGGAATGTCACCCTCACGGGGAACACACGCTTCGATAATGAAACGCTGCTGGCAGATTTTAAATTAGAATCCGGGCAACCCTATTATCAGCAAAAAGCCCAGGCACACACCAAGCGTATTCTAAAGCTTTATCGTGAGGATGGATATGTGGATGCAGATGTCCAGCAACGACTCAGGTTTGTTCCGGAAGCCAACATTGTGGACGTTGAATACGAAATCACCGAGGGCAAAAAATTCAGGATCGGCAAGATTGAAATCACAGGTAACGAACAGGTCCATGACAAGGTAATCCGGCGAATCCTGGACGAGTATGATTTTTCACCGGGCGAATTGTACAACGCCGATATCGCTCCCAAACAGGGCGGCGGCCAATTGGAACGATATGTCCAAATGATGACGATGTCCGAGGAAGCGATGATCAGACCTGCTAAACCCGCCGAGGGAACACCTGACAGCCTGGATGCCCTTGTGGACATCAAGGAAGGCCTGACGGGTATGTGGAATCCGGGGATTGCCGTGGGCAGCGACAGCGGAGTCATCGGCCAGTTGATCTGGCAGCAGCGTAATTTTGATATTCAGGACTGGCCCGAAAACCTCGACGAGTTTATCACTATGCGGTCATTCAAAGGCGCCGGCCAGAGCCTGAGAGTCGCGCTTGAGCCGGGGACCGAAGTGAGCTACTATTCGGCGACATTTACGGAACCCTACTTCCTGGACAAACCGACATCACTTGATGTGGCCGGCTCAATCTTCGAACGGTGGAGAGAAAGCTACGACGAAAAAAGGGAAAAAATATCTGTCGGATTCGAGCAGCGGCTTAAGAACCGCTGGCGACCCAGTTTCGGCTTTAGAGCTGAGAACGTCGAGGTTTTTGACATTGATTTCGATGCGCCTCAGGAAATTATTGATGTCAAAGGGTATAATCTTCTCTTAGGAACAAGGCTTGGCATCGGCAGAGACATGAGGAACGATCGATATACGCCAAGCGATGGTTATCGCTTCGATGTCGGCTACGAACAGGTTACCGGTGACTATGACTTCGGAATATTAAAAGGCAGCACCGTCGGATACAGAACGCTTTATGAGGACTTGCTCGAACGAAGAACCGTCCTGGCGCTGAAGCTGCTCGCAGCCACAACCGTATCCGACGCGCCTCCTTTCGAAAAGTTTTACGCCGGTGGAACAAGCACTTACGGTATAAGAGGTTTCGAATATCGGGGCGTAAGCACAAGAGGTATGCAGACAAATGTTTCCAACCCGGTGCGAAAAGACCCAATAGGCAGTGACTGGATATTTCTGGCCAATACCGAGATAACCGTGCCCTTAATCGGCGAGAACTTTGGTGCGTTGTTTTTCATAGACAGCGGAACAATCGATACCGGCAGGTACCGCGCTGCGATTGGGGCGGGCATAGAAATATCGATACCCCAACTGCTTGGCACACGCGTGCCGATGAGGTTCGAGTTTGCCACGCCATTTATGAAAGACGAAGAAGACGAGACACAGGTCTTCAGTTTCTATATGGGAAGACTTTATTAAAATTGATTTTCGAACTGTCAATAATGGCCTAATTCGAGAAAGGGAAACTTTTATGAAGATCAAAACGGCAGTTTTGGGTTGCTTGATGGGCTTGGTGGTTTTACTTCTGGTCCATGAATACGGCATGGCACAGGTGAAGACTAATGATACGGTCCTGCCGATCGGCCTTGTGGATGTCAGGCGTGCGTTGCGTGAATGTAAGGCAACAGCAAAATATAGGGAAAGAACGAATGCTGAAAACAGTAAAATGGACGCGGAGGAGGAGCAGCTCTCCAGAGAGATTCAGGCGCTGGCAGCCGGTCTCAGGGCCCTAAAACCGGGCAGCAGTGACCATTTGACACAGTATAAGGAGTACCTGCAAAAACAGGCCGACCTTAAGACTCTGCAGGAATTCAATCCCCAGCAGAAAGGATTAAAACATCAACAATGGACACAAGAACTCTATAAAGAGATCCTGCGTATAACCAAGGTGCTGGCCGCTGAAAAGGGGCTGCCTCTGGTACTTGAGAGCGACGAACCTGAATTTCCAATTCAACGGTATGAGGACCTTGCTATGACTCTCAGTACCCATAAAGTATTATACGGCAATGGATGTATAGATCTAACCGTTGAAATCATCGCCGAGCTGGATAAAGAAGAATCGAAATTCATTAATTAAATAGTGGAGCAAAGAATGTCCCTCACTGACGGGCTCGATACTTTTTAGTCATAAGACTCAGGTTTGCCGTATGGTTTATATGCCACAAGTCCGTATTCATATGACACACTTTACTGTTTGAATAAAAATGAAGTTAACGATTGAACAATTAGCCAAGCGGCTCGGCGCCGAGCTTACCGGTGACGCCAATGAAATCGGCAGGCAGATTATTGCCGTATGCCCGATTAAGACGGCGGGCGAAAATGAAGTAACCTTCATCACAGAGGACAAACATAAAGCCGCTATAAGCCAGTCACATGCGGCCGCGGTTATTGTCTCGGCACGTATCGAAGGCCTGGACAAACCGCAATTGATCGTTAAAAATGTTAATGCCGCTCTCATAGAAACCCTGAAAATTTTTGCTCCCAAACTCAAAGCCGTAACCGAAGGCGTCGATCCGACTGCCAGGCTCGCCGACAATGTCAAGATAGCCAAAGGTGTGTATGTCGGTGCGAACGTGGTAATTGACGATGGCGTCGAAATCGGACAAAACAGCATCATCGGCAGCGGATGCAAAATAGGTGAGAATTCAAAGCTGGGTGAGCATTCTCGCCTGGACAGCAATGTCGTCGTTTACCACAACTGCTGCATAGGCAACAATGTTATCATTCAGGCAAACAGCACGGTCGGCTCAACCGGCTTCGGCTATTCATTTATCGACGGCGAGCACAGGCTGATTCCGCATAACGGCGGTGTAATCATCGAAGACTTCGTCGAGATAGGAGCCAATTGCTGCATTGACAGGGCCAAGTTCGGAAATACCATTATCGGCGCCGGGACAAAGATCGATAATCTCGTACAAATCGCTCATAACGTAGTCATCGGTAAATGCTGTTTGATAGTGGCTCTGGCCGGTGTTTCCGGCAGCTGCAAGCTCGGTGACGGTGTCGTATTAGGTGGTCAGGTCGGCCTGGCCGACAATATAGAAATAGGTGATGGCACGATGGTCGGCGCTCAGGCCGGCGTGATGAGCAGCGTGCCAGCCGGTCAGAAACTGGTCTGGACACCGGCGATGAAGAGTGAGGACGCTTGGCGAACAATCGGCTTGGTTCTGCGCCTGCCAAAGATGGCGCAGCAGCTCAAGCAAATGAGCAAAAGGATAGAAAAAATTGAAGCTGCAGAAGACGATAAAAAGTGAAAGCAGAATTCGAGGACGCGGCCTGTTCGGTGGCAAGGAAGTAAAGGTTGTCTTCCGCCCCGCTCCTGCAGATTCCGGCATCATTTTCGTTAGGACTGATGTCCCCGAGCCGGTACGGATTAGTGCCGTTGCGTCCAATCTCGCCGAGCGCAGCCGCCGTACGACGATCAAGAAAGGCTCCGTCAGCATAGAGACCATCGAGCATTGTCTGGCCGCAGTGAACGCACTTGAGATCGACAACATGATTATCGAAGTCAATGGCCCTGAGATGCCGGCTCCGGACTGCAGTTGTGCAGAGTATTTCAAGGTCCTCAAACGCACCGGGCTCGTCGAGCAAAACGTCAGCCGGAAAGAGTATGTAATCCGCAAACCTATCACTCTGACCGCCGGTGACACGTGCATTTACGCCCTGCCTTATTCTGATAACGGATTGAGCCTCACCTACGATCTCGATTACGGCGGGCATACCGGTATCGGCAGGCAAATTTTCAGTTGCCAGCTAACACCGGAAAACTTTGAGAGGCATCTTGCACCGGCCCGGACCTTTTTACTTGAGGCGGAGGCAAAACAGTTTCAGGCCCGCGGCATGGGAACGCACATCGGCCCACGCGATCTTCTGGTCATCAACTCAGACGGACCAATTAAGAACAGTTACAGGTTTCCCAATGAGTGCGTCAGGCATAAGCTTGCCGATTTAGTGGGCGACCTGGCGCTAGTCGGCCGGGCTGTGAAAGGGAGGATTGTCGCCTATAAGAGCGGCCACGCCCTCAATCAGCAGCTTGTCAGGAAATTATACGAGGCGGCCCAGCAGCAGGAACGCATCGCCAAGTTTGGCACCGATGCCCTTTTGGATATTCGGCAGATTGCCAAGATTCTGCCGCACAGATATCCGTTTTTGCTCGTGGACAAGGTTATCGAAATCGAAGGAGAGACACGAATCAAGGGCATTAAGAATGTCAGCTTTAACGAGCAATTCTTCCAGGGTCATTTTCCCGGCACGCCGATTATGCCCGGCGTTCTTATCGTTGAAGCAATGGCACAGATATCCGGTTTGTTGTTCGCACAGCGACTCGAACATACCGGCAAGCTTGCAGTGCTGTTGAGTATGGATAATGTAAAATTGCGTAAATCTGTTGTCCCCGGCGACCAGCTTATTCTTATCTCAGAGACGAACAGATTGAGGAAAAGAACCGCACAGTGTCAGTGCAAAGCGATGGTCGGTGATGTAGTAGTCGCCGAAGCACAGATCAAATTTATGCTTGTCGACGATGAAAAAGTATAGAAAAAGTTTTTAAAGAGGTAATATGACTCAGATACATCCCAGTGCAGTAATCCATAAAGACGCCCAGTTGGCCGACGATGTAATCGTTGGGCCTAATTGTGTAATTCACAGCGGAGTCACGATCGGCTCCGATACAATCCTTGAGGCCAATGTAGTAATCAATAAGGACGTCAAGGTCGGCCGGAGGAATCAAATTTTTCCCAACTGCGTGCTTGGGAGCCGGCCGCAGGTTCTGCGTTTGAAGCCGGATTCCGAGATCGGCGGGCTTATTATAGGTGACGGAAACGTAATTCGCGAACAGGTCACCATCCATCCTGGTATTCATCCGGGCGATCTGACAACAATTGGGAACGATAATTTTATGATGGTCGGTACGCACATCGGACACGACTGCACAGTGGAAGATAATACCGTGATGAGCAACCTCGTGCAGATTGGGGGACACTGCAAGATCGAAACGGGAGTTTGGTTCAGCGGTTTGGCCGCTTCACATCAGTTTGTGACGATCGGCAAGTGGTGCTATGTAGCCGGTTTAGCCGGGATTAATCGAGATATTCCACCGTTCCTGACAGTCAGTGGACATTATCCACCGAGGATTCGAGGGGTGAACCAGCGAGGTCTGAATCGAGCCGGCATGAGCGAGGAGCAGCAACAGCGAATATTCGAGGCATATAAGAAGCTATATCGGCAGGAAGGCACCTTACTTGAAAATGTAAAAGCTTTGGCAATGGAGGATGGACTCGATGATAATATTCGAGCCATGATTGATGCGATAACCAAAAGCAGTGAGCACCAGTTTGGCAGGTACCGGGAGAAGTTTAGAAACGGTTGATAGTTCATCGACGAACAATTAACAACGAGAACCAAACAATGAATGAATCTATACAAAATACGAAAGTACGAACCGCCATTATTGGCGCAGGCAAAATGGGGGCAATACACGCAAAGGTCTATAACCAATTACCTCAGTGCGAACTTGTTGCCGTGGTCGATATCGATGCCGACAAGGCTCAGCGCCTAGCCGATCAATATCACTGTTCGGCCTCGACTGATTGCGCAGAAATCCTGAACAAGGTCGATGCTGTAACAATCGCGACTCCAACGGTGACGCATCTGAAGCTGGCGAAGATCTTTATCAAGAAACAAATTGCGGTACTGATTGAAAAACCGCTGGCGGCCAGTGTCAGAGAAGGCAGGAAGATCGTCGCCCTTGCGAAAAAATACGGCACTGTCGTGGCAGTGGGTCATTCCGAGCGATGTAATCCGGTGGCCCAGGCAATCAAAAGGCTCAATATCCAACCGAAATTTATCGAGGCCAACCGTATCAGTCCATATCCGTTCCGCTCGACCGACGTCGGGGTAGTGCTGGATGTTATGATCCACGATATAGATATTATCCTGTCCCTGGCGGCAGGCAAAATCAAGAGAGTGGACGCCGTCGGTGTAAATGTCGTTGAAGACAAGGAAGATATCTGCAATGCAAGGATCGTTTTCGAGAACGGTTGCATCGCGAATATTACCGCTTCGAGACTTGCTCTTAAAACAGAAAGAAAGGTCCGGGTTTTCAGCCGGCAGGCGTATCTTAGCGTGGATTATCTCAGAAAGAGCGGGATTATTATTAAATCCGATCCAAATATTAACGTTCTCAAGTGGATAAAAGGGCACAAAGAATCCGGGGATTTTGACCTGACTACGGTAAATTGGCCGGATTTGCTGCACATCGAACAGCTTGATGTTGATGATAAGGAACCCATCCGTCTGGAACAGGAGGCTTTTCTGCAGGCCGTTACCGATAGAGCATGTATGCCTGAGGTCAGTGCCCAGGAGGGACTGGCCGCACTGGAATGTGCGCAGAAGATTCTGGCCTCGGTCAAGAAGCACAAGTGGAAGGAGAAAATCGGTGACGATACTTAGCACAACACTCATGAAAGAAACGTAACGGTGCGCCGATAAAATGTTTAACTTTGAGAGATATATATTATGAATAGAAAATCATGGTTCTATGGATTGTTGACGGTTGTTGTTTTGGCCTGCGGCTGCGGTGAGAAAACAAACAAGGCTCAGGCCGACAAAAAAATAGTAAGCTTAGAAAGGAATATTGTGAAGTCACAAAGCAACGTTGTGAAGCTGGAAACAAGCATGGGAAATATCGTCATCGAGCTTAATGAGCAGGCTGCCCCTGTCACTGTTAAGAATTTCCTCGGATATGTCGAGGCAGGATTCTATGATGGTACGATCTTTCACAGAGTCATCCCGGGCTTTATGATCCAGGGGGGCGGTTTGACAAAGCAGATGGTTCGAAAAGAAATTCGCAATCCAATCATCAATGAATCCAGGAACGGCCTGAACAATAAGCGAGGTACAATTGCGATGGCCCGTGACCCAAAGAAGCCCAACAGCACAACGGCCCAGTTCTTCATCAATCATAGAGACAATGATTTTCTGGATTATGTTGATGATAAAAACGCGGGATATGCCGTGTTCGGCAAAGTCACAGAGGGAATGGACGTTGTGGATGCCATCGCATCGGTAGAAACAGCTACTCGCAACGGCATGGAGGATGTTCCCGTCGAACCTGTAATAATAATATCTGCAAAAGTTGTACCGGAATAAGTTCAAGGTAAACTGAGAACTATATATCGTTAGCTATTAAGTAGGGGCGGTTCGCAAACCGCTCCTATCTGTTTTTAGTCAAGGCGTGCAGGCAAAAGTAACTTGGAGGGCACGCATTAGTAAGCAGATGCTAATGAAACACTTAGATATATGTTGCGTCCGCAGAACGGCCGATGACAATTTATCATACCGAAAATTTTCCTGCTTGCATTATTTATGTTTCATTTTTTCTGTAACGAAAACTCACTTTCGTGCCTCTTTAATATTGAACAGTCAAATTTGTGCAAAATGAAATTTGAAAGGGAAAAATCATGGCGAAGATATCAAAAAGCATCTTAGTGTTAGTCGCGGCAACACTTTGTATGGTGTTGCTGGCCGGCCGTTCCATCGAACCGACCGCCGAAGCACAGACAAAGATTGAAGACCCGTACCAGGACGTGTGTGTTCTTGTCGAGGCATTTGTCGTTGAGGTCGATCTCTCGGAGCTTTACAAGCAGGGAGTCAGTCCCATCGGCCAAAAGCCCGATTCCGTGTCAGTGGAAAATATTCTCAAATGCTTAGACGCAAAGGACATAGCACAGGTCACCACGGGTGTAAAATTGGCAGTTCAATCAGGCCAACGCGGAGAGGCCAAAATTACAGAGACTATCTATGTAGAGCGACAAGTAGCTGTTCCGAGCGGCATGAAAGTTCCCGGCAATTTACGTTATGTCAATTATGATATTGGCAAGACGTTCAGATCCACGGCATCTGTCCGCCCCAGCGATGAAATACTCGTGAGTTTTGACTTCATCGAAAGTACATACCGGAACATTACCTCCACCGATGAAACTCCACCCAACACCGTAAGCAGGGAATGGTCGGGCGCGGTAAATCTCCATGCCGGCCGGCCCGCCATCGCCGGTGCAACGCAAAATGAAGAAACTGCGGTTTTTTTGGTTCTCTGTGCCGACATAAAGGACAAGTAGAACTCGTTCAGGCTTTTAGCTTCAACTTGCTGACTGCCTGGTGGGCAAGCCGTGTCGGCTCCGGCAGGCGATATCCAACGGAACAGATAAGAACGACTCTGATCGCATCTTCCAAGAGGCACTTGTGCCCTACCGAGACAAAGACCGGCTTGACATTCGCTCGGGTCCTTACAACCGCACCAATTATCTCGGATTGTGTGTTCTGCTTTCCCTTTTCATCCTTCAACAGGCTGTAGGCCCCCTTATCGAGTGGAGGCTCTTCATACGTTCCGGTGAGCCTGCTTTTGGCACAGCCGATTGTCGGCTGATCCAGGAACAGGCCGAGATGGGCAGCCAGGCCGAGCCGGCGGGGATGCGCGATTCCCTGGCCGTCGATGATAAACACATCCGGTTGATTTCGCAGTTTCTCGACCGCAGCAACGCAAACAGGGGCCTCCCGAAAAGAAAGCAGACCCGGTATATAGGGAAAAGTTACCTTTCGCGAAGCACTTACCGTTTCAACAAGCTCAAATTGAGGCGGCCGCAAAACAACTACCACAGCGAAAATTCTCTCGCCGTCCTTGCTTAAAGCACAATCAATCCCGGCTACCAGTTTCGGGCTTTTCTTTAATCGCGTAAATTCCACTTTGCAGGCCAAGTCCGACTGCACCTCTCTGGCCCGTGAATAAGACAAATTCCAATTGTGCAGCTTTTTCATGGATTATCGACCATCGTGTATTGGTTTTTTACCGGACGAAAAACATTTTACCTTTTCGATGTGTTGTGCTACAATGACCAATTTGTGTTAATGTCGACTTTTTGCAATATTGTTACTGGGGTCGGTAAAGAAGTAAAATGGCCGGTAAAGCAGAAAAAGCAATTCGAATTACAGGTGCCTCCGAGCACAATCTCAAAAATATCAGTCTGAGTATTCCTCGTGATAAAATGGTGGTTATTACCGGCATCAGCGGCTCGGGGAAAAGCTCGCTCGCTTTCGATACGATTTATGCCGAAGGGCGCAGGAAATATGTCGAGTCGCTGAGCGCCTACGCCCGGCAGTTTCTCGAACAGATGCAGAAACCGGCAGTATCCGATATTTCGGGACTGCCGCCGACGATTGCCATCGAGCAGCGAAGCGCCAGTCACAATCCTCGCTCAACCGTAGCTACAACCACCGAGATTTATGACTACTTCAGAGTGCTTTTTGCCCGCGTCGGCCAACCCCACTGCTGGGTATGCGGCAAAGACATCACAAGTCAGCATTCTTCACAGATCGTCGAGTCCATTCTTTCCCGGCCGGAGGGTACGAAAATCCAGATATGTGCCCCCCTGGTTCGCGGCAAAAAAGGCGAGCACAAGGATATTTTCGCCCAAATACAGCGAGAAGGCTTTGTACGTGTTCGTGTGGATGGCACTATTTACGATATACGTAACGTGCCGGTTCTGGACAAGAACAAAAAGCACAATATCGCTGCGGTTGTCGACCGGTTGATCCTTAAGGATGCGATTCGCATCCGGCTGGCCGATTCGATAGAGACGGCGCTGAAACTCGCTGACGGCGTGATTCTCGCATTGATGCAGGAATCTAATGTGGACAAAAAAATTGGCGGTGACGGAAAATGGAAAGAAACGATCTATAGCGAAAAATTCGCCTGCCCAAAGCATCCGCAGGCAAGTCTCGAGGAGTTATCGCCGCGGCTGTTCAGCTTCAATAGTCCCCATGGCGCCTGCAAAAGCTGTGACGGCCTTGGGACCATTCTGGAGTTTGACCCCGACCTGATTGTGCCGGACAAAAGCGTCTCGCTGGAAAACGGCGCTATCGACGCCTGGCGTAAAGGCGGCAAGAGAATGAATATCTTCTACAACAGGCTGGTCAAACGGTTCTGCAGGAAGATGGATATTGACAAATCAATACCATTCAACCAAATACCGGAACAATACAGAACGGTTCTGATGTACGGGACGACCTCTACCGACGAGAAGAAATACGGCGTGGCATTTGAAGGAGTGATTCCAAACCTTAAGCGACGCTGGGAAAACACAACCAGCGAGTACGTGAAAACCAGATTGACCAGCTACCTGTCACAGCACCCCTGCCGGAGTTGCCAGGGCGCCCGGCTTAGGCCCGAGGCGATCGCCGTTACTATCGGGGGCAAGAACATCCATCAACTGACCGCTCTTAGCATCGAAAAAACACAGACTTTCTTCAAAAAGCTGAAATTAGACGAGGAGAAGTCACTGATTGCCGCCGCGGTGTTAAAAGAGATAAAAGCACGGCTTAAATTTATGTTCGACGTCGGTCTCGGGTACCTGACTCTGGACAGGATGAGCAGCACCCTTGCCGGCGGAGAAGCCCAGCGAATCCGCCTGGCCACGCAGGTAGGAAGCGGGCTGGTCGGGGTTTGCTACGTGCTCGATGAGCCGACAATCGGTTTGCACAAGCGAGACAATGACCGATTGCTGGGAATCCTGCAGCGGCTCACCCGGTTGGGAAATACGGTAATAGTGGTCGAGCACGACGAGGATATCATCAGAAGCGCCGATCATATAATCGATATCGGCCCGGCTGCCGGTGCATATGGCGGAGAACTCGTCGTGCAGGGCAGCCTCAGTGACATTACCGACTGTGAAAATTCACTGACGGGCGATTATCTGAGCGGCAAAAAAAGTATCGCTCTTCCGGCAAACAGAAGGCCTTACAATCTGGGAAAATGTATCGAGGTAAAAGCGGCGGCCGAAAACAACTTAAAGGATATCGATGTCAAGTTTCCACTCGGCGTCTTTACATGTGTCACTGGTGTCTCCGGCTCCGGCAAGAGCACTCTTGTAACCGAGATTCTGCTCAAAGCTCTGAAACGCCGGCTCTATCAGTCTCGCGAGAGACCCGGCAGGCACAAAACCATTCTTGGCACATCGCAGATTGACAAAGTGATAGAGATCGACCAGTCACCTATCGGAAAGACGCCGAGGAGCAATCCGGCAACGTATACCGGAGTTTTCGACGTAATCAGAAAACTGTTCAGCATGACGCGTGAGGCGAAAATTCGAGGCTATAAACCGGGACGATTCAGCTTTAACGTCAAGGGCGGACGCTGCGAACACTGCAAGGGACAGGGTACGAAGAAAATCGAAATGCACTTTCTGCCGGACGTTTATGTCACCTGCCAGAGCTGTAAGGGCAAAAGATATAATCCGGAGACCCTCACAGTGACATACAAAGGCAAGAATATCGCTGATGTGCTCGATATGCCGATTGAAAAGGCAGTGGATTTCTTCGCGAACTTTCCGACCATCGTCCGGATCCTGCGAACGTTGACAGATGTCGGGCTGGGCTATATGCAGCTTGGCCAGGCCTCGACAACGCTCTCCGGAGGCGAAGCCCAGCGTGTCAAGCTCTCCGCTGAATTAGGCAAGGCGGCGACGGGGCACACCCTGTATCTGCTCGACGAGCCGACTACGGGGCTGCACTTCGCCGATATACATAACCTCTTGAATGTGCTTCAGCGGCTGACAGATTGCGGCAATACTGTTGTCGTTATCGAGCATAACCTTGACGTAATCAAGATGGCAGATTATATAATAGACCTCGGCCCTGAAGGCGGCGAGGCCGGGGGCAGAGTAGTCGTCGCAGGAACGCCTGAGCAGATTGTCAAAAACCAAAACAGCTATACAGCCAAATTCCTGAAAGAGAAACTCGTTAAGAGCAAATAATGAGGCGAACGATAAAATGTGGGAATTCAGATTGCGTAATATTGAGGATTTGAAACGATTAAGCAAGCGGCTCGGCGTTAACGTCCAGGCGATTGAGGACGTTTCGATTTTGACCGAATCCGTGCAGGTTGGAGAATTAGTAATACCGAATTCGCTGGCCGTGCATCCGATGGAGGGCTGCGACGGTGATTCCCAGGGTCGTCCGGGAAAGCTGACGCTCCGGCGGTATGAAAGATTTGCCGCCGGCGGCGCGGGGCTGATTTGGGCGGAGGCCACAGCGGTGGCCCCCGAAGGCCGGGCGAATCCAAGGCAATTATGGATTCACGAGAAGAACAAGGACAGTTTTGCCGCGATGGTAAAAATGATGCGGCAGGCTGCCGCCAAAAACATGGGGCCAGGTCATCTGCCCGTAATTGTGCTGCAGTTGACTCATTCGGGTCGGTATAGCAAGCCGGAAGGGGTGGCAAATCCAATCATCGCTCAGCGCGATCCGTACCGCGATCCCCTGGCCCCTCAGCAAAAACCGGATCCAAATAGAAAAAGCAGGATACCGGACGACTGGCCGCTTGTGACGGACGACTACCTCGACAAGCTCCAGGATGCTTATGTCGAGGCGGCAAGAATCGCCTTCGAAGTCGGATTTGACGCCGTCGATGTCAAGTCCTGCCACGGATATCTGATCAACGAGCTCTTCGGCTGCCGTGACAGGAAAGGAAAGTACGGCGGCTCATTCGACAACCGAACGAGGTTTCCGCTCGAAGTCATCGACAAGATTAATCAGAAACTCGGCGAAGATGCCGTCATTGCGATGCGCCTTGGAATTTACGACGCGATTCCTTATCCTTACGGCTGGGCCGTCGACGAAAACGATTACACGAAGCCGGATTTGACCGAGCCAAAGAAGCTGATCGGGCTCCTGCGCCAGCGGGGTCTGGGGCTGATTAATGTCACGATAGGGAATCCGTATTACAACCCGCATGTAGGCAGGCCCTTCAATGAACCGATCGTCGGCGGATACGAGGAACCGGAACATCCGCTGGCAGGTGTCGACAGGCTCGTCAACCTGACGGGTGAGATTCAAAAGCAATTCCCCGATATTGCCATGGTCGGCACGGGTTATAGCTGGCTGAGAACTCTTTTTGCGAATGTTGCAGCGGCAAACAAAACAAACGGTCTGACCACTCTGGTCGGTGCCGGGCGTATGGCCTTTGCATATCCCGATTTTGCAAAAGACATTATCACGGACGGCAGAATGTACCCAGAGAAAGTGTGTGTAAGCTGCAGCGCCTGCACACAAATCATGCGCGACGCCGGTATGACGGGTTGTGTCGTGCGGGACAACAAAGTTTACGGGCCCATTTTCGAGTACGGCCGAATGAGCGACAGAGACAATCTTGTCCGGCTCGGATCAGCCTGCCGCAAGTGCCAGGAGCCGACATGCCGGTTGGGCTGCCCCGCCGGCGTGGACATTCCGAAATTCATCAGCCAGTTTCTGGATGGCGAAGAAAAAGCAGCTTACGAAACACTCAGAGAAGCGAACATATTTCCGGAAGTATGTGCCTGGCTATGCCCGGTCGAGCAGCAGTGCGAAGGTCACTGTCTGCAAAGCTTCATTGGCGACAGGCCCCTGCCGATTGCCGAGATACAAAGGTATCTGGCCGAGCAGGCCAATAAGAACGGCTGGTCAAAACTGCGTATACCACAAGAGAGCACTGGAAAGGGCGTCGCAATTATCGGTGCCGGCCCCGCGGGTCTGTCCTGTGCGACAAAACTCCTCGAAGCGGGGCATACGGTGACGATCTTTGACGCGAGCACTGAATTTGGCGGCATGATCGCTTCAGTAATCCCGGCGGACAGACAAAGCAATTCGCTCATGAACGAGATTTCAGCGATTTTTGCCGATGTGCCGAAAGAACGCATGATTTTGCGTCTGGGCAAAGAATTAAATGCTGATTTCAATCTTGATAACATAATCAAAGAGGGATTTGATGCCGTCTTTATCGGGATGGGGCTGCCGAACCCCGTCAGCATAGGCGGCAAAAATGGGAAAATCGACGGCTTGTGGAATGCGATGGAGTTTCTCTCGGCGGCCAGAAAGCCGGACACTCTGAACCTCAAAGGCCAAACGGTAGCGGCGATCGGCGGCGGCAATACCGCGATGGATGTCGCGGCCACCGCCATGCGGCTCGGAGCCAAGGACATTTACGTGATCTATCGCCGGTCGTTCAAGGAGATGCCCGCCTGGAGCGCCGAGCGCGATCAGGCAATCAACGAAGGCGTGCATTTTCTGATATTGACTCAGCCGGTCGGCTTTAATTCTATCAATGGAAAATTGACAGGGATTAAGGTTTGCCCGACGAGACTGGGCGAGCCGGACAAGAGCGGACGCCGCAGACCCGAAACGGTCGAGTCGAGCGCTTACGTTCTTGATATGGATATCGTCGTCGAAGCGATAGGCCAGGAGCCGCTCGAGAACATCGGCGAAATCCTGCCGGGCGTCGAATTGGATAATGGCCTGCTCCTGACGGAAAAAGGGACTTTAGCGACGTCCAGACCGGGAGTTTATGCCGGCGGCGACCTTGTCAGGGGAGCATCGACAGTCGTCGCCGCCGTGGC
>Ga0315289_10007507_pt1 | contig 15864 bp, 24 predicted proteins | sample YL17G11_40_MG_FD_203452 | JGI IMG/M metagenome (GOLD analysis project Ga0315289, IMG submission 203452) | Sediment microbial communities from Yellowstone Lake, YNP, Wyoming, USA - YL17G11_40 | ecosystem: Environmental > Aquatic > Freshwater > Lake > Sediment | place: USA: Wyoming | collected... | reverse complement strand
GTAGAGGGAAGATTGATCGAATAGACCAACTATAATGGAAAATCTGAAAACAGTTCAAAAGTAAGATTTCACTTGACAAAGCGTTCTTATCTTTAGGATATATATGCGGATTTATGATGTAAATAGTATGGTTATGAAGAGAGAAACTTCAATTTTTAAAGCCTTGTCTGACGAGACCCGCTTACGGATTATGAAGCTTCTTTTGAAAAAAGAGCTTTGCGTTTGTGAAATTGAGGCAGCTTTAGACCTGCCACAGTCAAAAGTCTCTAGGCATCTTACGGTTCTCCGTTCAGTTGGTTTAGTGGAGGACCGCAGAGATGGAACCTGGATTTTCTACTCCTTTTTTAAACCTGAAAATGATTTTGAAAAATCAATTATTCAAATTATTAAAAATGCTCTTTCTGATAGTGAATTAGTTAAACAGGATGAAGAAAGACTGAAGAAAAAACTCTCTCAGGCTTACGAGTATAAGTGTAAATAAATCAAATCAAAAGAGGAGTATCTTACTTATGGCTGATTCAGTGAAGAAGCTTTCATTCTTAGACAGATTTTTAACCCTCTGGATATTTATAGCGATGGTTATCGGAGTCGGGATAGGGTATTTTACTCCGCAGGTTACTAAATTAATTGCCGGTCTCCAGGTAGGTACAACCTCTATTCCGATTGCTATCGGTTTAATCCTGATGATGTATCCGCCCTTAGCCAAGGTAAAATATGAGGAATTGAAGGATGTGTTCTCCGACTGGAAGGTGTTAGGGATAAGCCTTGTACAGAACTGGATTATCGGACCAATTTTGATGTTTATTTTAGCCATTGTATTCTTGCGAGGTTATCCAGAATATATGGTGGGTCTGATCTTAATCGGCTTGGCAAGGTGTATAGCTATGGTGATTGTCTGGAACGAGTTAGCCAAAGGCGACACAGAGTATGCTGCCGGGTTGGTGGCATTTAACAGCATCTTTCAGGTGATATTTTACAGCATTTATGCTTACGTGTTCATAACCGTTCTACCAGCCTGGTTTGGTCTGAAGGGGAGCATTGTGGATATTACCATAGGACAGATCGCCAAAAGCGTGTTTATCTATTTAGGTATTCCCTTTATTGCAGGAATAATAACCCGGTTTACACTCATCCGGCTTAAGAACAAAGAATGGTATCATACTAAGTTCATCCCTAAAATCAGTCCTGTTACCCTTATAGCTTTACTTTTCACCATCGTGGTGATGTTCAGCCTTAAAGGGGAGTATATTGTCAAGATTCCCTTAGATGTGGTGCGGATTGCTATACCTTTATGTATTTATTTTGTGATTATGTTCTTAGTTAGCTTCTGGATGGGTAAAAGAATCGGGGCAGATTATTCAAAATCCACCACCATTGCCTTCACTGCGGCAAGCAATAACTTTGAATTGGCAATAGCAGTGGCAGTGGCTGTGTTTGGAATAAACTCCGGATCCGCCTTTGCCGCGGTTATTGGACCATTGGTAGAGGTACCTGTCCTGATTGCTCTGGTGAACGTCGCTCTCTATTTCCAGCGGCGGTTTTACAATTATGCCTCTGTTACCAACTAAGACTTGCGAGACGAAACAAAAGTAGATCAAATAGACAGGAGGGATAGCTATGTTTAAAAAGATCCTGGTGGCAACCGATCTGTCCGAAGCCTCTGATCATGTAATCGGTTGTTTGCATGGATTGAAGCAAATTGGTGCTGAGCAGGCGCTGCTCGTTTACGCACTGGGCATACGACACCTGGAGGTAATGAAGTATGAACTGGCCAGGCTTGCCGAACCACGGTTGCAGGCTCAGAAAATGATGCTGGAAAAACAAGGTTTTGTCACGGACATCCTGGTTGCGTCTGGCCAGCCATCGTTTGAGATCAATCGGGTGGCAAACGAACAAAAGGCATCCCTGATAGTCGTAGGCTCGCACGGATCCACCTTGGCTAAGGAAGTTATGCTAGGCGGGGTTGCCACGGCAATCCTTCACGAAGCCACGGTCCCGGTGCTGGTGATTCGGCTGAAGATCACGGATCTGGCAACTCAAATCCGATGTAAAGTGATATGCACTGATTTATGGCGGCACATTTTATATTGCACTGACTTCTCTGATACGGCCGAGCGTGCTTTTGCGTACGTGGAGAAGATGGTGGAAAGTGGCACCAAGCGGGTCACGCTACTTCATGTTCAGGACAAGGTGCGGATCGGCACGCATCTCAGTAATCGCCTGGAAGAGTTTAACCGGATCGATCAAGCGAGGCTTGAACGCCTCAAAATGCAACTGAAGGCGAAAGGCGCAATGAACGTTCGAATTGAAATCCCTTATGGGTCGCCGATCCAGGAGATTCTTCAGCGAACAAAGGATGAAAATGTTAGCCTGGTGGTTATGGGTAGTCAGGGCCGGGGATTTATCGCCGAGGTATTTCTAGGCAGCGTGAGTCATCATGTTGCCCGCGGGGCGGGAGTGCCAGTTTTACTCGTGCCAGCCTTGCGGTAGGCGGTTAAGCATCCGATTAACTATTTAGAAAATGAGACCTAAGGTTCTATTCGTTTGCATTGAGAACTCCTGCCGAAGCCAGATGGCTGAGGGGTTTGCTAAATTCTATGGCAGGGATAAAATAGAGGTCTTCAGTGCCGGCTCAGATCCTTCCGGTAAGGTTTATCAGACCGCAATAGAGGTAATGAAAGAGAGAGGTATTGATATCTCCAACCAGAAATCAAAAGGATTCAATAACCTGCCCTCTAAAAGCTTCGACTATGTGATAACTATGGGATGCGGGGATGCATGTCCTTTTGTTCCGGCAAAGACAAGAATTGAATGGGGGATCGAAGACCCCAAAGGTAAGCCAAAGGAGAAGTTCAGAGAAGCAAGAGATAAGATAGAAGAGAAAATAAAAGAATTCTTAAAAAATCCCTAAATAAGATTATCAATTAGACAAACACGAAAATTTTAATGGCGTATTTGATGTAATTATGAGCATAAATGCATATAAGCAGACAAAATTGTTCGATGAAAATCTCTTGCTGCTGGAAAGCGACTTCCTGAAAGCCATCTCTCAACTCACCCGGCTTAGGATTTTATACTTTTTGAGAAAAGGAGAGAAATGTGCCTGCGAGATCATCCCGGAAATGGGGGAAGACCAATCTAACATTTCCAGACATCTAAATTACCTGAAAGATTCAGGGATTTTAAATTCTCGTAGAGAAGGAGTCTCGGTTTATTACAGGATTAAAGATGAACGAGTGTTCGTGCTTTTAAGTTTGGTGGATGAGATCATAAGGACACAGGTGAAGGAGAAAGCAAAAACGGTTAAAGTCATTTAGATAGGAGATTAGCATGGGTTTAGTGGAAGTCTTGAATGGTGGAGTGAAAGCATTAATTGAATATCTTTCCGCCCACGTTCTAACCTGTCTGGTTCCGGCATTTTTCATCGCCGGGGCGATTGCAGTTTTTGTCTCCCAGGCCGCGGTGATGAAATATTTTGGAGCTCAGGCGAAAAAGGTTTTGGCTTATGGTGTCGCTTCAGTTTCCGGTACGATCCTGGCGGTATGTTCCTGCACTATCTTACCCATTTTTGCAGGAATACATAAAAGAGGTGCAGGCTTGGGTCCAGCCATTGCTTTTCTATATTCTGGTCCTGCTATTAATGTTTTAGCCATTGTCTATACTGCCAGGCTTTTGGGATTTGATCTGGGACTTGCCAGAGCAGTGGGAGCTATATCTTTTTCCATTATAATCGGGTTGATTATGGCTTTTATCTGGAGAAAAGAGGAGTTAGAAAAAGAGAAAAATGCTTCTGAATTGATTCTGCCCCAAAGCGAGAAACCTAAACACGAGGGAATAACTATTCTATATTTTGCAGTTTTAGTGGGAATTTTAATCTTCGGCGCGGCACAAAAATGGCTGGTAACCGGGATTTTACTGGTCGTTTTATTTTTAATCCTTTATCGCTGGTTCAAAAAAAATGAGCTTAAAGACTGGCTTTTTCAGACCTGGGATTTAGGGAAAAAGATTTTTCCCATATTACTAATCGGGGTTTTCGTTGCCGGGATGATGAAGGTATTACTTCCTCAACAGATAGTAGAACATTTAGTGGGTGGAAATGGATTAAGGGCAAATTTCATAGCTTCAATCTTCGGTGCCTTTATGTATTTTTCAACTCTAACCGAAGTGCCCATCATAAAAGCTTTGTTGGATTTAGGGATGGGCAGGGGTCCTGCTCTGGCATTGCTTTTAGCCGGACCGGCTTTGAGCCTTCCCAGTATGATTGTGTTAATCGGGATTATGGGGTGGAGGAAAACAGGTGCTTACATTATCTTAGTGGTGATAATGGCAACTATAACCGGAATGGCATTTGGGAATTTAATCCTTTAAGAGGTATAACGATGAAATTTCTTTTTCATTGCGGATTGATTTCATTAATGCTTTTCATGGTATGTAAAACCTCTTCTCCCCAGCCAAAAGCATTTATGTCTGAAACCACCTGGGATTTTGGTAAAGTTCCGCAAGGGAATATAGTTTCACACTCCTACTGGGTCAAAAATGTTGGTACTGACACTTTGAAGATAATAAAAGTTAGGCCCGGGTGAGGGTGTACTACCGCTCCGGTTAAGAAAACGGAGCTTGCTGTCGGGGACAGCACTGAGGTTGAGTTAGTATTTAACTCCAGAGGATACAAAAGTAAAGTACACAAAAACGTGGCAATTATAACGAATGACACCACTGTTAAAGATTTAGGCATAAGCATAACCGCAGAGGTTTATGTAAATGCGGACAGCACATATCCGTTAGTCATATCGCCACCGTATTTGGATTTCAGCCCGTTTCAGGGTGAAAAGGTAATGGAAAAGAAAGTTAAGCTCACAAATGTCAGTCAGGAGGAGATAAAACTGAAGATAGTTGATTTTCCAGTTGATCTTTTAAAAATCAGGTTGAGGGGAGAAAAAATCAAACCTGCCAAAGAAATTGAGCTGGAAGTAAAACTAAACAGAGACTTGAAAGAAGATTCATTTAACAAATCGATAACGATAGAGCTAAATGATAAGGCGAAGACTCGTTTTACCATACCAGTAAAAAAGGAGTTGAAAATACAATAAAAGGAAAGAAAATGTCTCTACTTAAAAAATATAATCCTGAAACCTTCAATGCCTTAAGCAGATTAGCTTCAGAGTCGATGAAGGAGGGCGCATTATCTGTTAAGGTCAAGGAACTGATGGCGGTTGCTCTTTCTATTGCTGTCCATTGTGAGCCCTGCATCAAGATTCACTTGAGAAGAGCGTTGCAGGCAGGGGCAACAGAAGAGGAAATAGGAGAAACTCTGGGAGTTACGGTGCTTATGTGTGGTGGTCCAGCAGATGTCTGGCCTGTGAGGATAATTGAGGAAGAACTCCTGAGAACAAACAAAGCGGATTGACTTAAACCAAAGACTTACAGTTACCGCATTTTGATAAATTGAAAGGACATGAAGCTCAGACGCAATTCAATAATTCGGGAAATAGATTTTATTAAGCTGTTTTTAAATGGAGTTGGGATTATAATCCTTGCTTCAATTTTGGCTTTGTTCTACAACAGCTTTTCCGGCCGAGGCATATCCTTAATAGGAAGCTGGAGCAATAGGATACTTTCTGACAGCCTGATAGTCCCCTATTCCTATCAGGAGGGAGACCCCCAAGCTATAACCTTGAGTGAGGCTATGATGGAGTTCCAATCTTCAAATACCATATTTTTAGATGCACGCTCTGAGTTCGATTATAAACAGGGACATATAAAAGGTGCCTTAAATCTTCCCTTTGAAGAATTCGATGATTTCTATCCCAAGGTTGCTTCAAAACTTCCTAAGGACAAAACCATAATCGCTTACTGTGATGGGACCGAATGTGAGCTAAGTTTGTTTCTAACCCGCATACTCAGAGAAAAAGGATACCAAGATCTTAAAATCTTTTTTGGGGGATGGGCAGAATGGGAAGAAGCAGATTTGCCCATTGGGAAAGGAGAAGAACCATAAAATGTGGAAAGGTTTTAAAAAAATAATAAATAATCGCTACACTATTCTGGTTTTTAGATTAATCTTAGGAGGCATATTCATATACGCCAGTCTGGATAAGATTGCTCACCCGGAACAGTTTGCCAAAATAGTATATAATTATAAAATTTTGCCACATAGCTTAATTAACATTTTTGCCATAATCCTTCCCTGGGTAGAGTTACTCTGTGGGATATTTGTGATTACAGGGATATTTGTGGAAAGCTCATCGGCTATACTTTCTATGTTCCTGGTTGTTTTTATTATTGCCCTGTCGGTGAATTTCTTGCGGGGATTGGATATAAACTGCGGGTGTTTCTCAACTGATCCTAAGGGCAAAGAGGAAGGAGCTATTCTCCTAATCAGAGACCTTGTTCTTCTGGTAATAGGTATTCAGATGTTTCTCAGTAACTTCAGGAGGTTAAACAATGCTAAATGAAAAACTGAATCTGAAAATTGGTTTCATTATTCTTCTTATGTTGAGCACAATTGCTTTATGCTTGGCAAAATATAGTCAGTCAACTGAGCAGAAAAGGGAGACCGAACATATTTCGGTGGAAGGAGTTTGTCCTCCATTTCACCTATATGATGAGCAAGGGAAGGTGATAGATCCGGTTCACGGGATAAACTCAGACAAGCCCTATTCTCCAAAACAGACCTGTGGAAAATGTCACGATTATAACAAGATCTCTGAAGGTTTCCATTTTCAGCAGGGGCGGGGAGAAAAACCCAATCCTTTGACTGCCGAACGATGCCTCTGGGTAACCTCACCTGGTAACTATGGTGGTAATTGGTGAAGCCCAGCACCATTATACCGTCAGTTGGCGGCAAAAAGAAATAAGGATGCTCGATTGATTGATATGACATCTTTCGATTTTGTGGTTCAATGCGGAAGTTGTCATCCCGGTGGAGGTCCTTTGGAGTTTGACCGGGAAGGATATCGTTATGATTCGCTTATGAGCGACCCGAATTCTGGTCTCATTTCCGGTGGCGAAAATAATCTGGACGGTGATTATTACAAAGCTCAATGGGATAAATCTGGTGTTTTGGAGGCGGATTGTTTTCTCTGTCATATGCCCGAATACAATTTTTCAGCCCGTAACCAGCAGATAAACAAGTTAAACTTCCGTTGGGCCGCTACAACTGGTTCGGGACTGGCTATAGTCACCGGATCAGTAAAAGAGGAAAAGACTGTAAAGGTTAGCTATGATAAATCTCGGTTCGACGAAGATGGTAGACTTTCACCCCATATTGTAAGAGAACCGCGCACGCAAACTTGCCTCAATTGCCATGCCAAACCTGGATGGAAAAAGCGAGGTGCTAATTTCCGAGCGCGCACGGACGTTCACCTTGCCGCAGGTCTTATGTGTGTGGACTGCCATCCTGCAGGCAAATACGTTGATGACGAACGAATTAAAGGGAAAGATGTACATCAAGTCGGCAAGGGTGATGATCCGGGTGGACATGTGCGGGATGATTTGGACAATACATGTAGGGATTGTACTCAGTGCCATGAAAAGGGATACCTGAATGCTCCCATTGCCAATCACAGTTGGCTACCCCCACTCCATCTTGACAAGATCGCATGCCAAACCTGTCATATTCCACAAAGACCAGTGAAAGCGGCTTTGTTTCAAGCCTCAGATGTCTTTAATCCAGGAACAAAAATTCCAGAGAAAGGAAAGTATCTTTGGGTTTTCTATGGTCCGGATATGAAATATTGGAACCATTATGGCGAGTTGGAAATGATGGGGTTTGACGACAAGCCAACTGACCCATATCGCCCCGTGTTTGCACGTTACAAAGAGAAAATCTATCCGGTGAATCAGCTTCACAGTGCCTGGCCCGGGATAGAGATTGAGGGAAAAAACGGATTGGCTCAACCGTTAATGTCTGATGTTTACAAGATGTGGATGACTTTTAAGAATGACATAACCTCGTATGCTGATTTAGCCCTGATTAAGGATGATAATGATGACGGAGTAATAGAAATCAATCGACCGGAGGAGATCGATGCGTTGATTTCTGCCGTGACTTCTTACTTGAGGAAAACTGGTTATCCGCTGGAGGGGAAGCGGGTAGTATGGGTTTCAAACGACCGCATATATAGAAGCGGAAAAGAATTTGAACAGGTCCCAACGGAACCTTGGGAAGCTTCACCCTACGGTAATGTGCATAAATATACCCATGATATATACCCAGCCAGAGCGGCTCTGGGGGTGAATGGTTGCGGGGATTGTCACAGTCGTAGCTCTGATTTCTTCTATGCTTCTGTGGTTAAACGCCCCTTCGATGAAAAGGGTAATCCAGTGTATGAGCCACAATATAAACTTCTGGGGCTTACGTCATGGAGCGTGAGTTTAGGAATGTTTAGGGAGTCCAATCTTAAACCGACTCTTTACGTCTTATTCGTAGTCCTGATTTCTCTATTTGTGATCTGGGCGGTTGATCGCGCAATTGAGATATTAGGCCCACCATCTATTGGTTTACACCATCGGCTTTTCTCCTGGATCATAGGAGTTGCCATATTTCTGCTATTCGTTTATTTAATGGGGCACCGTGAGCTATTGGAATTTATGCTTCCCAGTAGATTCTGGCTGGATTCACACCACTTTGGCGTTGGCGCAGGGGTGATGATAGTGGGAACTATTGCCCTCTTGATCCGTCTTAAACAGTTATATCCGGGCCGACGCATTCGGAAACGAGTCGCCTCTTGTTTTCGTTGCACTTTGATCGCAATAGGGCTGGCTTTTGCCGCTCTGTCCGGCATCATCATGTTAATGCATCCAGAAGCGTTGGGCGTGATTACCCGTCTGTCTTATCTGGTCTTCGACCTCAGTTTGGCTTTGATCGTAGTGGGAATTATCCTGGTTGTTTTTCGTGAAATCGTTAGTGCGAAAGTGCCCTTAGTAAAAAGTCATCACATGTAGGAGGTTGGCTATGCCATGGTTAGCTGGTTATCCAAGAGAAAAAGTAGAGTGGTTTCCCACCATTGATAAAGAAAAGTGCCTTAAGTGCGGCATCTGTATGAACTGTGGAAGAAAGGTTTTTGACTGGACAGATGATGAGCCTGTGGTGGCAAGACCTTACGAATGTATTGTAGGCTGTAATACTTGCTCTAATCTCTGTATGGGGAATGCCATAACTTTTCAATCTATTCAGAATATAAGAGAGCTTTATAAGAGAGAGAAAATCTGGAGCAAGGTTAAGAAGGTTCTAAAGGAAGAAGGTAAGCTGGCCATAAGAAAATGACTTAAAAAGGAAGAGAGAATGATAAAATTAAAAGAAAACATTTTCTGGCTATGGGTTTTGATATTCTTTGTCTTTTTGATCATTTCTCTCACTCAAGCTTTTTGCCAGGTTAAAACCAGAAGTGAGCAGAGTAAGACGCCTATAGACAGAGGTTCTTCTGCAGGACCTTCAGAAGGAAATATTGATTTAAAAAACTTTGCCAACTTTGATTCCATTATGGTCATCCATTTTCATCCCACGGCACAGTGTTCCTGTTGTATAAATGTTGGCAATTTTTCCAAAAAGGGGTTAGATAAATTTTATTCTAAGTTATACAAAGATCGTAGAATAATCTTCAAAGAATGTAATATCGATGAGGATTCATTAACCGCCAAAAAATATAAAATATTCGGATCTGCTTTAGGCTTTAAGAAGTTATTCAAAGGGAAAGAGGAATTTAAAGAGATCGAATCCGTCTGGGAATTTTGTGAAGAAGAAGAAAAATTTCTTCCTAATTTCCAGAAAGAGCTTAATGATTTTATTGCCCCTAAGAAAGATGAAGGGGTTAAAAAGGCTACAAAATAGTATTATCCTGATTTGGGAGGAGTTCAAATGAAAGAAAAAGTTGAAGGAGCCCATAAAATGAAAATTGAAGTATTAGGTCCGGGATGTGTAAAATGCGAGAAGATTTACGAGATTGTGCAGAGAACTTTAAAAGAGATAGGTAAAGAAGCAGAGGTGTCTAAAATCAAAGATATTAAATCGATTATGCAGTATGGAATCTTAATGACCCCCGCTTTAGTTATCAATGGAAAGGTTGTATGTTCTGGCAGAGTTCCTGGTCTGGCAGAAATTAAAGAATGGTTGAGTAAGGAAGAGTAAAGCTAACTTCAGCTCGGAAAGGTTATGAATAATATCCTCAAATTATTGATTATTTTAACAATTGTTTTTTTAATTGCAGGTTTAATTATCTTTCAAGGAAGAGATAAGGCATCTTTTAAGGATGGGGAGACTTCGTCTTCTGAGAAAATTTCTACGAATAAAGATAGTTCAGACGTAATAGCTAAAAATTTACCAGTTCTTATCGATTTAGGCAGGGGGACCTGTATTCCCTGTAAGATGATGTTACCTATATTGCAAGAGTTGCAGGAAGAGTATAGAGGAAAGGCAATCATCAAGATAATAGATATTCGCTATGACCCGGAGCCAGCCAGGTTCTATAAAATAAGATTAATTCCCACCCAGATTTTTTTCGATGCTACAGACAAAGAGGTTTACAGACATGAGGGGTTTATGGATAAAACTTCCATTAAACAAAAACTACAAGAGATCGGAGCAAAATAGATGGAGCACCTTTTAGGTAATATATCCTCGGTTATGAATAATACCCCAGGCTTAGCTTATCTTTTGATTTTCTTAGGTGGTATCTTATCAGCTTCCAGCCCTTGTGTTCTGGCAATTATCCCTCTGGTGATTGGATTTGTGGGAGGTTATTCTCAGGGGAATAAAAAGAAAGCTCTGCTTTATTCTTTGGTTTTCGCCTTAGGATTATCTATCACTTTTACCATTTTGGGTGCTATAGCTTCTCTTTTAGGAAGGCTTTTTGGAGATGTAGGGAAGTTATGGTTTTATTTAGCCGCAGGGGTGGCTTTGATTATGGGCTTATATCTTTTAGGCTTGATTAAAATTCCATTTCCCAAAACTGTGGAATTAAAAACTAAACATAAAGGGGTCTTGGGTGCTTTCCTTTTAGGGCTTCTTTTCGGGGTGGTTTCCTCTCCCTGTGCCACCCCGGTTTTGGCGGTCATCTTAGCTTTTGTGGCTACAAAAGCCAGGATAGTCTATGGAATTTCGCTTCTTTTTGTCTACGCCATAGGACATTGTGCTTTGATAGTTTTAGCAGGGGTATCAACTGGTTTTGTGGAGAGTTTTGCCCAATCTAAGGGGATAACAAATTTCTCAAACTGGGCTAAAAAATTGAGTGGATTATTGATAATCTTTGCAGGTTTTTATATTTTATGGATTAATCTTTGAAACTAAGAAGAGATCTTAAATGGAAATAAAAATCTTAGGTCCAGGATGCCCTAACTGTAAGCAGTTAGAGAAGATAACCTTTAATGCTATAGCCGAATTAGGGATTGAAGCTGAGGTGAAGAAGATAACCGATATTAAAGAGATAACCAAATATCTGCTTATAACCCCTGGCCTGGTTATCAATGGTAAAATCAAACATACAGGCATGCCTTTACCGAATATAGAGAAGATAAAAAACTGGGTTTTAGAAGAAAAAAAGTAGTAGTCGCTTTATCGAGTAAAAAAGAGCTTGATAAATCAGGCAACTACAAAATAATACATAGAAAATGGTTGACAAAATGATTCTTTAAATTATAATTCTAATGTAGATTTTAGGAGGTAGAATGAGGATAAAAGGTTTATTTTTAACTGCAACTCTGGTTTTTATATCCTGCTCTTTTTCTCAGGCTGGAACACCAAAGATAGAATTTTCCGAGCGGATCTGGGATTTTGGCAGAATACCTCAAAATTCCACAGTTACGCATATCTTCTGGATTAAGAATGTCGGGTCTGATACCCTTAAGGGGATCAGCGTAAAAACACCTTGAGGGTGCACCAAGGCTCCATTGAAAAAGACGGAGCTGGCTATCGGTGATAGCACTGAGTTAGAGATAAGTTATACTAATAGAGTTGCCCTGAATAGGGAGACTAAATATGTGGAGGTGAGCTCTAATGATACTACCTCCGGGTATAATAGATTGGAGATAACTGCGGATGTGAAGCCCAAGCCAGACACTTTGCTTTTGCTGAAATATTCTCCTTATACCATAGAGTTCATAGAGGAGAAGGGAGGAGCTATAAAGGAAAAGAAAGTAGAGTTCAAAAATTCTGGTAAAGAAGAATATAAACTTCAGATAATAGACTATCCCAAAGAACTTTTCGAGGTAAAACTAAGCCAGGAAATTCTTAAACCCGGGAAGGTTATAGAACTAAAAGTCAAACCACTTAAGAAACTTCCTCCTGATACACTCAAGAAATCGATCACCTTAAAAGTGAAAAGTGGAAAGGAGATAAGGATTACAATCCCAATTAAAAAAGATAAACCTCCTGAACATACCCTGCCTCCGATTAAATGGGACTGGCGGAGATAAATCTATAAAACTAACCATATTTAACTAAAGATTTTAATGGATGTTTTCGTAAATATAGATAAAGATTTTGACTAAATGGAGGAGGTGAAGATGAAAAAGAAGAGATTTTTGTTCTCGATTCTATTTTTGATTTTCTTTTTAAGTCTGGTTTTCACGGAGATAGAAGCCGGAACCCCCAAATTGGAGATTTCAGAGATGAGCTGGGATTGGGGTCGTATTCCTCAGAATTCTGTGGTTAGCCACAGCTTTTGGTTAAAGAATGTGGGCACTGATACTCTGCGGGGTATGAACGCCAGCGTTGGCTGAGGGTGCACCAAGGCTCCATTAAAAAAGACGGAGCTTGCTATCGGTGATAGCACAGAGCTTATAGTAAGTTATAGTTCTTCAATTACCCCGGGAAAAATAACTAAATACGCTAATATTTCTTATAAGGATACCAGCTCTCAGGTGCAAAATGTAAAATTACAGTGTCAGATTGTTCCAATGACGGATACGGCTTTTAATGTCCAATTAACTTTTCCCTCGCTGGATTTCACTGCAATTCAAGGGAAACCCCAGGAGAAAAAGCTTTCTTTGAAAAACTCGGATGTGGTGGAGTTTAAGGTTTCTTTAATCGATTATCCTGAAGAGTATTTTAAAGTTAAATTGGGTAAGAAGCTTAAACCAGGGAAGTCTATTGAGTTAAAGGTGAAACCAGTGAAGGATTTACCTCAGGATGGGCTTAAGAGGTCTTTGACTTTAGAATTGGAGGGGAAAGAGAAGACCCGGATTTCGATACCATTAGTATTTAACACTTTACCAGCTACCACTCCTAAAAAATAAAAAAAAGATCTAAATTTAAGTAAAAGGCTCTGTCCGACTGAGGTGGATAGAGCCTTTTTTATCGGGACATTTCACCTAAAAGCGCTTCGATTTTGTCTATCATTTTCTCGATAGTAAAAAGCTTTTCTACCCTTTTCCTTCCTTCCTCTCCAAGACTAAAAGCTAAATTTTTATCCTTGAGTAGAGAGACGATAGCCAGCGCTAAGGAGTGAGGGTCTCCAGGAGGAACTAAAATTCCTGTTTTCTGATCCTGAACTACTTCAGGAATACCATCTACACGAGTAGCGACTATAGGTTTTTTCAATGCCATCCCTTCAGCTAAAACCAGTCCAAACGGCTCAATGATCGAGGGCAAAACCAGAAGGTCAAATCCAGCTATGGTCTCAAATATCTCTTTTATATAACCAGCAAATATGACATAGTCATCTAAATTCAATTTATGAGATAGTTCTATTAGATGTTCTTTTTCTAAGCCATCACCTGCAATAAATAGTTTAATATTCGAATGGACTTTAATTATCTCAGGCAGAGCCTGGAGAAGATAGCAATGCCCCTTTGCCTTTACCAATCTTGCAGGGACTCCTATCAGGGTTAGTCTAGCGTCTAGATTATAGCGTTGAAAAAGTTTCTCCCGTTCTTTTTCTTGATCAAAATTAAATAAAGAAAGGTCTATCCCATTAGTAATAACTTCAATTTTATCAGGTTTTAGCCAGGGGAATTTTTTAAGTTGATCTTTTAAGTTTTGACTGGGTACTACAATTTTATCTGGGAGAAATTTTCCAGTGAGCCTGTGAACCAGAGAGGTCTCAGGTAAAAGCACCCCCATTCCCCAGATTATTTTAGGTCTCCGAATCAGTTTGGAGGCAATTCCTCCCAGTCTTAAATCTTTATTGAAATTTACCCAGAGGAAATCTATTTTTTCTTTAGCCATTAATCGTGCTAAATAGAATATATTTACAAGGTCAAAGTCTCCTTTGATTTTCAAGGGAACTAAGTTGATTTTATCAGCTGAAAAATGGTTTAAGAATTCACTGTTTTTTCTACCAGCGATCCAGATTTTATACCCTCTTTTAGTCAGATGGACCGAGTAATTATAAATCAGATTTTCCCCACCACCCCATACATTCTCACGGATTGAGTTTAAGAATAATATCTTATATTTTCGCATCTGTATTTAACTGATAACACTTTAATTTTTATTTGTATCGAACATCAAGTATAGTGTAAAATCAAGTTTTAATAAGGCATCTATATTTAATTTGTCAAGGATTAAAAATCGGTAGAACAGACATTCCTGTCTGTTTTTTTAAAGAAAATAAATGGAAAGCTGAACCTTTCTGCTACATTTAAAAAAATGTGTAGGGGCACGGCATGCCGTGCCCCTTCGCTTTAAAGAGTATTAAGAATCTCGTCAGTTGTGGTAACATCAGCAAATCCATAAGCTAAATTGAGCAAGCTGGCAAGGTGCATTTCCTCGGAAACTGTTCCAGTGGCATCCGCTAAGAATTTTATACGATAATCTCTGAAATAGGCATCCCGGGTTGTGGATTCACAGCACATATTGGTCATTATTCCAGTGATAACTAAATCCTCTATTTTCAAACACCGCAAAATCGTCTCCAGGTCTGTATTATAGAATGCGCTATAGCGATGTTTATAAATTATCTTTTCCTCTGATAAAGGCTCAATATCCAGATAAACCTTAGCTTCTTCTGTCCCCTCCACACACATCCCCTGCCACCACCAGCCCATTATCCCGACATCGATCCCGTCTGGATGATGAACATGGCAAGTATAAATTACCGGTCTTCCATTTTCTCGGAAGAAGTCAATCAATCTCTTAATATTTGGCAGAATAGCCAGACCACCACAGATAAAAGTAGGAGAGTTCGGCTCTAAGAAAAATCTCTGCATATCGATAACTAAAAGGGCGGATCTATCCAAATTCAGTTTTAACTTATGAGTGTTAAAAGGTGAAATCTTCTCCAGCCAGATTCTGGTTTTCTCTTTCAGGTTATCCTGGGTTACGTAATAGTTCATAAAAACCTCCGCTTTGAAATTATAAAAGCCATCCAGTGAATCTGGGTGGCTTTTGCCTGACATAATTCAAATTTATCTTAACTAAAGAAAATCCTTGTGTCAAGTTAAAAAAATGATATCTTAGAAAGTGAAATATAAAGAAGGGAAATCTATGATTTATTCAGAGAAGCAGAATTTAGTCTGGTGGGTCAGATATCTTTTCATACTCATTTTTGCAGGGATAATCTTAGGTATTATCCTTTCTCCTCAGGACCCAGAGACTCCTTTCTGGGTTACTCCATTTTTGATCCTGCTGGTTATATTGTTTTTCTTCATTTTTATTAATTTCCGTATTCTGGAAATAAAAGTTCAGGGGAGATTTTTAGAGTTTAGGTTTGGAATTATCAAAAAGAAAATTCTTCTATCAGATATCATCTCCTGTGAGGAGAGTACGATTACCCTATGGAAGTACGGAGGTATCGGTATCCGCCTGGGTATGGATGGCACTGTCTGTTACAATACCCGTTTTGGAAAAGGGGTGAGGATAAAGGTCAAGAATAAGAAAAGAGATTACGTTCTGACCTCTGATAATCCTCAGGCTCTATGCCAGGC
>Ga0315289_10007502_pt1 | contig 15868 bp, 22 predicted proteins | sample YL17G11_40_MG_FD_203452 | JGI IMG/M metagenome (GOLD analysis project Ga0315289, IMG submission 203452) | Sediment microbial communities from Yellowstone Lake, YNP, Wyoming, USA - YL17G11_40 | ecosystem: Environmental > Aquatic > Freshwater > Lake > Sediment | place: USA: Wyoming | collected... | reverse complement strand
GATTGGCATCAGCTATAGGTGTAGTCACTAAGGATGTCATGTTGAAGGTACCAAGGATACCTGGCCACGCAAGAAGAGGACCAAGGCTCGAGTTCAAAGCCTGAGGAAACGGCCATTCATAAGGAAGGACAGGCTCTATATGCCTAATACTTGGAAGTGAGGTAAGCCCAGCCTTAGCCGCCCTCACATTGTAGGCATCATAGAGATCGCTGGAGTTCCTCAACTGGACATCGCTTGGAGATATTCCAGCTTGAAGATTAGAGAATTGAAAGCTGTACTCCCTCATTTGCTTCCTCCATGACTTTCTGTCTCTTCACAGCCAAAATATCAGGATACAGGATAAGACAAACCCAAGCATGAACTGGCTTATCAAAGGAGATAGTAACCTTAGAAGGAGGCTCCACAACTTGTCCTACAGGCTTAGAATGATGACCAACTTTGAGGCCTGACCAATCCATCTCAGAAGTACCCTTTATAAGGGAGGCAATCCTTAGAGTGATAGCAACCTCCTTCTTCTGATCCTTGGAATCACTCTCAACACTATCTATTGCAATATCGATAGTGTCTACAGAGCATTTTATAGGGACATAGGCGAGAACCTTGCTCTCTCCTTCAATATAGCAAGTGAGGAGGAAAGGAGTGATAGTCTGTACCATAACTCTTGATCCAAGCCTTTTATATATTCTACCTACGCCAGCCTCTAATGCTTCAATTCTCTGACCTGAAGTCTCACTTCGAGTCTTCCTACGCTCAGCTATCTTCCCCATATCCCCTCCTATACCTCAGTCATCTCGTTAATTTGCTCTTGCTCAACTACATCCTTAACGAGGCCATCCATATCAATCTTAACTGCCTCAAGGAGATCCTTCTGTCCCTCTGTATTCCTATACATTCCTTCCAACTGATATATAGCAGCTTTCAGAAGGATTTCAGGATGTTCCTCAGTCCAGTACGACTTATCACCATCGTATATTAACTGATCAGAATAAAATAGGCCCCAAACTTCCAATGTATATATGCCATCAGAGGGAGGCATTAAAAGGATACCATTATATCCCTCATGGCCTGTTGCAAGAATATGATCTAGTCCCCAAGGCTGAGCATAGCTCGCAGGCACTACAGTTTTTGGATAAGGTCTGATGATGCAAGGAGCCCAGTATGCTGGCACACCTCGAGTTAGAAGGGCAGTTTTATCAGCATAGTCAGCCCTCAACCTATGAATACTTTCCTTATCTAACTGTACCCTTGCAGTAGAAGTAATCAGGAATACCTCGTCTATAATCCTACACTTTGGCAGAGTAACAAGCATATTCCCAGCTGCCAGATCCTTAAAGTAGACAGCCACTGACTTCGCATCACTCAGCATCTTGTCCAGCATACGCTGGCCGGCATTGAGATAGTAGCTAGCTCCCATCACCGGCTCTGGAGCTCCCAAGTCATGCCTTCCAGTAGCCTCCACAAACATCAGTCTTAACTTGGAAAGAGGCATTTTACTCCTCCTTATTCCTTGTCCAAATTTTGAACAAGGTGAGCACCCACTCCTGAGTGCTCACCCTGGCTAAGGTTAAGAGGGGTTATCCTGCCCCAGATCTTCCAGCAGCATCATAGTGTCAGGGTGATGCAGCTCGAGCCCGCACTCAGTCAGAAACTCCTCGTCTGTTCCATCCTTCCGATTGGAGTTGTTGCCCATACTCGACTGCTTCGCCTCACCTTCACCAAAGAAGGTGGTGTCAGTGATGAACCGATACTTCAGGTTCTTCGGCTCAATGATAATCATGCTATTTCGAGTGGAAGTCTCGTGGCTCAGAAGGGGAGCAGTCTTCATATACATAACTCCAAAGGGGGTGATCCATTCGTGGATCTTGAGGCCGTAGGCGACGGTCTGAGGAGTGATCTGCATATGAGCTCCAGCCTCGACCAACCTCTGAATGGAGAGTAGGGCACCAGATCCACAGAGAGCCAGCTTTTCCCCTGCCCCATAGCGGAACGCCTGTTCCAGATAAGTATCCAGCCAGTGGCGTCCACCGTCTGCATCGGTCCACTTCTTTCCATCGTAGGCAGCCGCAAGCATGAAGCTGCTCACATTAGCCGGGACGCTTGTCTTGATGAAGTGACGAAGCCCGCCAGTGGTCCTCTCAGGCTTCCCATTCTCACCAGTTCCCTCAGTAGGAATCCCAAAGATGAAGGCCTTCTCCATCTCGATTCCATGCAGCTCCAACGCCTCCCTCTTCATTTCCTTGTACTTATCGCCAGTACGATACTTCGTCTCACGAGCAGTACGAGTAATGCTTAGAGGGGTGCGTAGGATCTGGGTGTAGTTGTTATACTTCGTAGGATTGTAGGAGATTCCAGTAGGCATGTAGTCGCCCTCAGCATTGATGTTACCGATAATAAGAATTCGGTCAGCATCAGAGAGATCATGGCTATAGCTGCTATTATCATCATCTTCCAATAGCTTTACGCTGATGCAGCTATTAATCCCGTTCTTGGAGACAGCTGTGACTTTCCCATTGACATCCACTGTATAGTCACTAGCATCTCTCAACAGGACCTGATGCCCGACTCTGAATTCCTCAGCTACAGCTTCAAGTACCTTCACAAAGACTGTAGTACCCTTGACCCCACCACTCGTGTAGGCTGAAGCCAGAAGGATGTCATTAAAGACACCTGTGATAGCTCCACCCTGAGCTGGCAGAGTTTTCGTCCACCAGTTAAACTCCGGGTCAGAGACCTTTTCCTCACCCATCTTACTTAGGATGGCTGTAAGAGGAGCCTCTCCGTTTGGATACAGGAAGAGGATCGCCTCTCTCCACGCCTTTGGGCGCTCGTCGGTGGCCCAGTCACCAGTTCCTCTCATTCCAAGAAATCCAGCCATAATAGTTCTCCTTTTTGAACTGCCCCTGAATAGCCCAGGGGCGAGGCATGTTCTTATAAATCAGGCTATGGGAGTCTGACTTTGTATGTGTAGAAGAACTCCTGCTGATGGTCTGCATTAGGAGCACTAGCAGGAATCACAGTGGCATAGGTCCTGTTGTAAACTCCAACAGTCCCACTGGCACCCTCATGAACATCCTTCCACACTTCCACCAGCTCACCATTCTGCCCAACAGGAAGACCATACTTAGTCCCAGTAGCCACAGCCACAGTCTCGTCACCAGCACCGGTAAAGGTACCAGTCAGATTGAAGACGATCCTCTCGATGTAGCTGAAAGCCACATTCCCAGTATACACTCCAGCAGCAGTGTAGGTGAAGACCTCGGATACAGGCTTACCATCTTGATCCCTTCCAATAAGGGTGAAGGTACCACCAGTAATACTGGCAGTCGTATCAACGATGGTCACAGTCACATTGACTGGATGGCTGACCTGCTTGGTCGTTAAGGCAGTGCTCTGAGTCAACGTAGTGATGTTGGTAGCCGCCAACAGAGCAGTCGCCGGAGCCGGGGCCTTGATGTAGGTCACATGACCTGTTAAAATCAGCTTCATCTTCTCCTGCTGAGAAATACCAGTCTGAACACTAGCCATTGTTCACTCCTCTTCTTCTCCTAATTTAGCCTAGGGGTTGGCACACTCTTAGAATGCATCCTCTGGCTTAACTTCTCCAAAGAATTTCTCGTAGATCGAGACATACTGCTCTGTCAACTTCCCCTCCCTATTAAGCTTTTTGAGAGCAACTGCTAAGATATTGAGAGCAGTTGGTTTGAACTCGACTATCAATATCTTAGCCTTTTCACGATTCCAGTTATACTCAATAACGGGATGAGCAACACCATCCTTGACTTCCTCAGAGGCTTTAAAGCTGATCTCCATATCCTGAATTTCTTCCTCTGTAAAGGATAGCTTTTCCTTCAACTGTCTGATGATCTTGAGTGTCCCTATATCCCCCTGAGGAGGAAGAGCCTCCAACAACTTCAGCCTATCCAGTACACTCAACTCCATATCCTCTCCTTTCTTTAGTCGACAGTAGGCGCAATAGTTCCGATCAGATAAAAGTCGGTTGTGCCGTACTTGCATCGGACATATACAGCCTTCTCATTCCAGTCAGCAGGCTCGTCACCAGCAGCGAGCAGTAGTCCAGCAGCGAGAGCCTCGTCAGGTAGATCGAATAAGTAGTCTAGCTTATTCGTCCCGTATTGATGGCACTGAATAAATGCCTTATGAGAGACATTGTTCAGATTCTGAGAAGAGTTATCTGTATAGTTCAGAACGAGAACCGCTCGATCACAGTTAATAACTCCATCCGCAGCCGCTCCGGCTGCCCACTCGAACTCGGCACCACAAGCATAGCCAGAAACCGACTCAAGAGTCCCATAGGCTACCTTCCCATAAAAAGCGGCAGCCCACATTCCATGACCAGTGAGAGGTATACTGACTATTGAGTTGATACCGACTACACTGGTGCTACTCGCCATAACACCAGCTGTAATAGCCACATCCAAGCCTCGCTTCTCACCACTTCCTATAGACCCAAAGTCGTAAGTAATGGTAAGAGGCCTGTCAAGCGTCCCTTTCTTAATGAGGGACCAAATACTCGCGTCCAAACCTGGCATTGCTCACCTCCACCACCTTTGTGGCGACCCTTGTCCAAATTTTGAACAAGGATCAGAGTTAGCGTTTGATTCCGCCCTGATCTTCAAGCAGGTCAACAATTTCTCCCTGCAACCCTTCCATCGGAGGCTCCTTCCCTACAGGAAGCCTCGAGCCAGTTCTCCTTGGCAATCCACCAGGACCACCCTTACCAGGAGCTGGCTTTACTCCCAACCTTGTTCGCACCTCCTTTCCAAGCTCTCCGAAGAGCTTATTCAGATTCCATCCTGGATTCTTGCCCATTAGATCATTGGCTACATGACCAACAAACTGTTTCTTGTCAGCAAGATCCTTATTCTCGGTGTAAAACTTGTCAATGCCTCTAGATAGACCTACGTGGGTAGTGACAAGGTTTGATACGACTGTTGGAAGTTGCTTCAGTAGGTTTCGAGTTGCCCTATCAGCAGTAGCAATCGAGTGCTTCTCCAGCAGTGCTTCAAAATTCTCCTGCTTCTCAAATGCAGCCTCAAAATCCTCAGGCTTCTCAAAATACTTAACAGCCTGAGGCACCTCAACTTTGGGAGGAGGCTCAGCTGGCTTCTGAATAGTCGATACCAACTCAGTCAGCCTAGCAAGTTGTCCCTTGAGGTCAGCAATCTCAGCTTCCTGAGGAGTAGGCTTATCTCCCTCAGGAGGTTGTTCCCCTTCCTTCAGAGCAGGAGGCTGCTCTCCAGGAGGAGTTTCCCCTCCCCCTACTCCCTCAGCAGGCGGCTCAGCTGGTGTAAAAGCTTCCAATGCTCCAGCTACATCAACAGCCACGCCCTCTCCACTCACTCCACCCTGTCCACTTTCTCCTGCCATTGCTCTTCTCCTTTCCCTTCCTCAAAATCCCTGATAATCATATCAGGTAGTTCAGTAACAAACCTAATATTTTTGCATTCTCCTCGCCGAATAGCTGTATCTACTTCACTCATATTACTAGCTTCCAGCTCATTCCTTATAATCATGAGTCTATCGAGGAGTAACTGTTTCATCTCCATCCAAGCTGGATGCGTCTTAAGATCCTCCAGTTGGCGTTTCGTAGCCCCCACCTTCTCCTCCTTTCTGAAGAGGGACAAGATTGCCCTTTCTCTTCTCATTCATAATAGATTCCATCTGAGCGGTCTGTATATTCACACTTCCACCCAACTTCACAAATTCGTTAAGGTTCTTAGCTCCAAGCATTCTGGCTATGTGTTTAAACATCCTAATCATATCCATCCCTACACCAATCTCAGGCCTTGTTGCAGCTATCTGAAATAAGTGAATCCAATCCTCAGCTGTCTCTCCCATGCCTACACTTGCATCCGCGACAGTGACATCCATAGGAACCTTCAAAGCGTCAACATCAGCCTTCATATACATATTCTGTGCTGGCTGACCATTGACTCCCTGCTGCACAATCCCATACTCTTCGAGTAGATCCCTCTGCCTCCTCCCAACTATATCCACTATCACAGACTTCTCCATGAACTGCTTCGTATGACCAGCATGCATATAGCCAAGGTCATACATAGTCATAATGCTACCAACTTTGGCTATCCTCGCCAATCGAGAGAGGGCAGACATTCTTGTATCTCGACTTTCAGTAGCACTCCTTCTCTCTCCAGACTTCCTCATCACTCCCTGCAAGGAATCAACACTTGCACTAGTCCTACTCATAAGGTCCATGACCTGAGGAAGATCCTGCATATGGCCCCTTGTCACGTCCACAACAGGCAGTTGCATAATGGAGTTCTCAACTCCTCTTCCCCAAGCAGCTCTCCTTAACCTTAATAGTCTTCCTGCTCCCGGCTTATCAAAGTCAGCCATATTCAATAGGAAGGGGTCCACTACCAACATATCGTTGATGGCCTTCCTAACATTCTCAATATGGCTATTGAATAGGAAGTCAAGAACAGTCTGCATCCCACTATTGATCTCAAGTCGAGAGATCGGAGCCAGACTGTATCCATCATAGTCAGGAGCGAAGACTGCTCCAGGATACATATTGTGATCTAAGTCAAGAGGCTTAGCCATAATCACATATTGATCACCAGCAACTGCAAACATCCACTTTTCAGGATACTCACCATCTCCCAATTTCCAGTCTGCAGGAATGAGATCTATATACATATAAACTACGTCGACGGGCTTAGAGGTTGGAGAGTAGGAGGCAGCACTTTCTCTCGGAGAAGTACCCATCCTCTCATTCCTTTTCGACTGATCTGTCTGCCAAAGCTGAGTTCTTCCATCCTTATCCCTCATATATCTCACATTGAAGATGTCAGAAGATCTGGCTTCGAGATTTAGGAGGCCTGTATAGTTTGTCCTCTCCACTCTTCCAACAAACTCACCCTCCTGAAAATTATGGATAGGGATAGTTGGATCTGGGAGAAAAAGATAGGGATCAGTATTCAGGAGCTTATTCCCCTCATACAACATCTCAGACTCAACAGACTCCCCATTTTCAGTCCTGGTTCTAACTCTACCAAACTTCTTATCCCAAGTATTGTCTACATAGCCAAAGCCATACGCTAAGCCATCTCTAAACAAGGTATGGAGGGCTAGACCTGTCTTAAACCATCGAGTCTGTATATCAACCACTCCTTCCATAAGGGCTACAGCAACAGCATCCTCAGAGGAAGTTGGCTCATATCTGAAGTACGGACTATCCAAAAATGCGCTGACAAGATATGTTAAGAGGGTCTCAAGAGTAGCGTATGTGTAAGGGACAACTACAGAGATAGGCTTTGCTTTCCTTATTACATCTTCATTCTTAGCCTTCAGATTCTCCTCATAGTCACTAGCCTTAATATAAGCCGTCAGACTCTGATCAATATAGTTCCAATCACTATGCCTATTCTTCATAATATCGTAGGATAGCTGAGCCCGCTCCATTACCTCAATCCTAATCAACTCATGCAATTCAGAACCAGGTAATAGATTTAGTCCCCCGGGATATGTATATGATAGATCCTTCCCTGACTCTCTCGCTGAACTCTTTAACTCTCCCGGAACGTGAAGTGTAATCATAGCTTATTCCTTATATCCCTGGGACAGGCCCAAGATCTATTGTAAACAAAACTCCATCGGGCTGGACACATAACTGCCAGCGATGAGGAACTGAACCTCCATCTATCAAGATAAGAGGATTAACTGCAAGACTAATTTTGGTATCAACGTATAACTTGTTAGTAGCATGAAGTGGATTAGTAGGAGCATTAATGATTTTAGCCTCTGGTCCATAGAATCCAGACACAAACTCTCCGTCTGGATACTGAAGTGCATCATCATAGATATAAGGACCCATCGATCCTGCATAGAATTGCTTTGACATTATATCCTCCTCCAAGCGCCACTATTCACAACTTCATCTCCCTCAATATCGTAGTCGTCCATTGCTCTGAGATCAGCATACTCATCAACTGCTAACTGGTCAGTCTTCCCTTGCTCAACACCGCCGGGAGTCTCCATCTTTGGAAAGAAGTACCTATCCCCTTGTTCCATCAACTCTATGACATATGCAACTGCGTCCATACAGTCAAAACGCTTACTCCTTGGAAACGAGAGCAGCTGAGCCTCCAACGGTCCAGATACATTCTTATTATGCCAGATCAATCCCTGCCTATATAAAGGAACAAGAGCAGCAATCCTATCCTCCTTCTTCCCTCTCGCATTTAGCTCAATCAACTCATATAGCTTTCCTCTCCTAATCATCTCATTCCTGATAGGAAAACTAATAAACTCATTCAGAGAAGTGACCTCAAAGGCTATGACCCTAGCTTTCAACCTATCAGCCATATTGAAAGTCTCATTATACAGACCATCAGGGTGAAGCTTCTTGGCCACTAGATCTCTAAGAAAAATACCTCCCTTTATCAAATCTATCCCAATGCCAGCGATTGCACTCTCAGCACTATGCAATTTTGTAGTTTTGGCAGGATCCATTATCACTACATTCTCAATCATCGACTTATCAAATGGTAGATCCTTTGTCTCATCGTACCATTTGAAATAACTAGCCAGAAAAGTGGCATCCTCCTTAGAGATAGCCTGTCCTCTGTACTCTCGATAGAAGGTATCGAGCTCACCTTGCAGTTTGTAGCTCTCTACCATCTTTATGATCTCAGAAGTTGGTATGAACTCTGGCCACAGACTGGTATACTCATCATCACAGAGATCCAGCTCTATATGTACCCAAGTAGGATCATCTATTAGATTCTGTAATAAACTATCCTCATGTAACAAAGTACCAATATAGATAATCCTCCAGTCATTTCTTCCTCTATCGACACTGTTTATCAGATCAGAGAAAAACCACTGCTTTAACTTTTTCCTTTGTTCTTCATTCTTCACTCCTTCTGAGTCCTCTAGATCATCACAGATAATAAGTCCAGGCCTTCTATTCTTAAATAAGATACCTCTAACCTGCTGACCAGAGCCTCGAGGAAGTACGAGTGTTTTGCCATTAGCAATCCACATTTCCTTACTGAAGGCGGGATCAATCCCAAGACTTTCATCAACTCTACTATCCTTTACATCACCAAAGAGCTTCCTAATATCAGTATTAGACCTCAACTCTAATTTGAGATTCTCAGACTGCATAATAGCCTGAGTGGCTGTATTACTTATAGGAACAATAAAGTCCTGCTCTTGAAATAGAATCTCCCTCCCCATAAAAGAGAGCTGTGCTATACTTGTCTTTCCTACTCCCCTAGGAGCCTTGATGACAATCTTCTGTATACTCTTATCATCCAGCGCTTTAAATATTCTATTATGTAGGGCAGAGAAGGGTCTGTCGAAGCGAACTGGGAAGAGGACCTTCGAGCAGACCCTTAGGCTGGAGTAACAATTCGCGAGTAAATCCTTAAGTTCCTCAGACAATTCCATCTATGCAGACTCCTTCTCAGCATCAATCTTCGCCTGAAGAATAGTATTCTGGTCAGTAATCTCTTCCCAGGTCGGGATTGGAACCTCACCAGAGACCTGCTTCAGAGAGGTATAGAGATCTGCAATCGTGCTCAATAGGGAATTGATTGCCTGAAGAATATCAGTAGGACTAACTTCAATCTTTACTTCCGTTGCCATTGAGTAGATCCTCCTTTCTATTAAAGTTTGAGCCTTATACTGACTGAATAAACTTCAGAACGTCTCCTTCCCATGACCATTTCATCCCGAGTTTAACCAAATAAAGGATGAGTTGATCTAACTTAGGCTTGAAAGTAATATATACCTGATCAGGAGCCATCTTGCCAGCCTGCGCTAAGTCTTTCATCTTTAACAGAGACCTATTGCAGGTATCAAAGGCAGGAACAAGATTCTTCTTCCAAAACTCCTGTAACTCAGGCTTCCCTGTTATAAAGAGTTTGGCCTCATCAAACTTTGTGTCGAGTTGTTCTTGGAGGCCTGCAATAACAACCCTCGCCTGCTCATCCGGAGTCATAGTATTCCACTTCTTCTGCACAGTCTGGAAGTAGGCACAACCAGATAGCGCAAAGGCTATGATGAGCATGAGCATGAGTATGAGCACAAACACCGCCACACTTCTCTTCATCTGTCCTCCTTTCCCTTTCCTCTGTTATTTCTTCTCCAGTGAAGGAGAAGGTGGAGCATTGGTTAATAGCTTGCCATTTGCTCCAGTCCCAAAATTCTTGCCAATATAAGCAAGCGCAGCGACAATAGCTCCCTTAAGAGCTGACATCAGAACTGGTTGAAGAGCTAGCCAGGTGAGAGTGATAGGAGTTGGACCTGTAAACGCTTCATAAAGGACTCCAATAGCGGCTCCAAGAACAGCCACAATTAGGCCTTTCTCCCAATCTCCAAGACTCACTCTCCAAAGTGGTTTGAACTTCCTTTCTGCCATCTGTTCCATATTCTCTCCTTTCTCAGCTGATAGTGATCCAGACTTCTTCTCCACCATCCATAGCTCCAGCTATCTTGACAAAGAGTGCTTCGAAAGCAATCTTCGACCTACCAATACAGTCAGTCCCAGCAGTCCGCCCGACCGCTATGCAGCCTTTCAGCTCCTCCGGAAAGTTAGCAATATGAATCTTGATTTCTTTCCTATTAGGAACCCCCTTCAACTCAGGCAAGATCATCTTAAAATGATCAGACATCTCCAAGACAACCTTGTATCGTCCCTCTGGAATACGAGATATATTCTCCTGATTATCCCTCCAGGGAAGTTCTAAGGTGAAGCACTCATACTCTTTGTTCACAAAGAGATTGCCAATGATGCTCTTCTCCGTAAATACAATTCCTCTGATGAGTAGTTCCACACCCACCTCCACTACTTCTTACTGTGTATTCTTCTTAATATCTATTAGCATCTTCATCACGTCCACTTGATTCTTATTTACTTTCTCGTTCTGATCCTTTATCTCTTGCTTTATCTCCTTTATATCCGTTTCAACCTTACTCACCTTTTCGCATACAGCCTCCATTTGTTTAGCTGTCACTGCTGACTTCTTATCCTCGGCATAGATGGAGGTAGTAATCCAGGTGGCCCAGGCTAGAAGACCAGTTATCAAGAACGGAATTGCGTAATCCCTAATAGTCTTACCATTCATATCAGATCCTCCTTAAGGCACGGGAGTTACCACCTTACTTAGATTTCTGACTAGGTATCGATGCTCACTGGCACCCTTCTTTGTCCCAGAGTATGTATATTGAACAGAGACAACCCTTTCCTCTACAGGATTCATTATGTCTACTATCTTGTTCAGACTGTACGGAATCTGTAGATCATACTCATGAGCAACAGGAGTGAAAGCAGTTACAGCCTTTATAGCAGTATCTGTCCAAGCATCGTCGATCTTGTATGTGGCAGCGCTGGGAGTTATTGCAAGCCCTGACTCATCATGAAAGTCTAAGGTAAGTGTATAATCAGTCTGCTCATTCACTGTATCCATAAGATCACCTATAATCCTCATAATCAATAGTTGAATTCTTACTAGTGATTGTCGTGGAGGACTTTTTTCCTGAATGATCTACCTCAGGAGGTTTGCTAAACCAGGAAACAAAGATCCTCTTCCAGATCTTAGCACAGATTATTATACCTAGGAAAGTAAGCCTGCCAGTTAGCTTCCTCTTTCCAGTCCATACCCTACTTACTACTCCATGAGCAGCAGCTGTGACTCCTCTAATCGTTCGTTTGAAAGCGAGGTGTGATCTTTTTAAAGATCCAGTGAGTGTGATAATTCCAGCTGGTACTCTCTGATATGCTACCACTCGTATAAGAGAGCCAGTACCTACAGCCATTGCACCAGTTAATGTACGAAGAAAGGTGATAACTCCAACAGCTGCATCAACAACACCAGTGAAAGAGAGGACTCCAGCCACTGCTACGAATGAGCACATACCTCGAACAACTGTTCCAACGAAGGAGACAGCACCTGACAGAGCGCGAGCAACAACTGCCTTCCTCATCATTATACCTGAGAGGGCGAGCGATCCAGCCAGCGATCTAAGCGTAGTCAGCGCTCTAGTGAGAGTGCCGGAGAAGGAGAGGATCCCATCTTGCACTCTACTCCCAACATACTTCCTCGCCAGAACTCCAGCGAGTACCAACTCTCCAGCAATATCCCTAAGATATAGGACAACTCCTTTAACACTAATCACAGTTCCTATAAAAGAAAGGACACCAGTGAGTGCTCTAGGAAATGAGGCTATTCTTGCAACTGTGCCAGTTTGTACAAGAGTCCCCATTAGACTCCTATAACCAACAAACAACCTACTCAAACTCCCAGCCTGAATTAGCAAGCCAGCTGTCGCCCTTGTTCCAGCAAACATTCTGGCAATATTGCCCTCAGAACTGAGGAGACCTTCTTGTGGTCTGTATCCTGAGAGGGCTCTCACAAGGGATCCAGTCATAACGAGGGCTCCAACTACATCTCTAAGGAAACTGGATATACCTTTGATAGCTCCTACAACTCCAGAAAAAGAGATAATCCCTGTAAGAGTTCGAAAATATGAAACTACTCGAATCATTGTTCCTGGAAGAGAAAGGATTCCCTCCACAGTCCTATAAGCCTCGACCATCCTCATTACAATTCCTGAAGATAAGAGAGAACCAGCCTGCTGCCTAGCATATACAACAGCCCTTGTGCTAGTCCCTTCAAACGAGAGGACACCAACCTGAGCTCTATTTCCTGTATACCTTCTTACTAGTCCACCTACAAACTCCAAACTACCCACCGCACTCCTAAAAAATTGCAGACCTCTCTGTATAGTTCCAGAGAAAACTACAGTACCAGCGAGCGCTCTAACAGGACCAAAAATTCTAACAAGAGAACCCATCATGATGATAGTCCCATTCTCAGCTCTCTTTCCTGTGAACAGTCTGAATATAGTACCAGTAGGAGGCAGAGAGCCTACTGTCTGCCTAGCAGCTACACAACGTCTCACTATAGTCCCTGATAACGGCATTCAGTCTCCAAACATATATAGCTTCTTCTTCATATGGCCACATCTGACGCCAGAATGAACCCAGACTTCAAATCCTGCGTCCCTTGCCCTCTGACAGAAAGCCCAGTCCTCACTGAGGTATTCTAACTGATAGACAAAAGGCTGATACAAAGCCCAGGCTATATCCTTTGTCATGTTCCTTCGATAGTGGAGATCAGGATACTTCTCAATCATGCCCTCTATTATATATCTCTTCACCATCATACAGCCTGTTGACACATAGAGAGCAGGAGTCAGCATACCCTTATTCATCACATCATTCCACATAGGACCGTCTTTGGGAAGTCTGACAGCAGGTACAGGGTTATCATATCCCAACCTATACACTCCTCCCACAACATCCTTATTGACTCCAGCCAGTATCTCCAAGACATCGGGAGGAAGGAGAACATCATCATCTACAGAGAAGAGGAAGTCTGCCCCATTCTGCATAAACTCCACCAGATCATTCTGCCTCGCTCTGCATATCAGACTCTCTCCTGCCCTCGGCCTGAAGACCGAAGTCCAACCTGCTTTTGCTGCCACCCTCATACTATCTTGGATAGAGAGAGCAGTACCCCATTCAGGATTCCTGTTGCTGCAACAAGAGATGAAAATTTTGCCCTTCTTTATTCCTAGCATCCCCGCCTCCTTGTCCAAAATTTGAACACCTACTTATTGAAGATCCTCCCAGAGAGAAGCCTGTCCACTTCCCTCTGAGGGAGCTCATTTCTCACAAGTTTGGCAAACAGCCACATGACTCTACTATCCTTGTTCTTCTTAAACTCTTTACCATTCACACTGACTACAATGAAGCCCGGCCAGTACTGTCCAAAGAAGCTCTCCTCTGAAAAGGCTCGACAATGTGTAGGATCTCCCCAGGCATCAGTGGAGAGAAAGTAAGGGACAATCACGTTGAGCTCTCCACCTTTCTTTATTACTCTGGCCAACTCTCTTTGGATCCTTCTGAGATCATGGCGATGTTCCAAGATATGAGAGGCCCAAATAAGATCAAAGCTCTGATCTTTGAATGGAAGATCTACATCCATATCAGCTTTGACATTACAAGGGCGAGTTATATCAAGGTTAACCCATCCCTTCTCATACTTAAAATCGTTGCCACAGCCCAGATTCAACTTCATCTTACGCCTCAGCACTCACAGTCAGTTCATAAGTGAACTGCACAGTGTCGTTGGCGATGACAACTGGTGCATTGGGAACAAGATTTCGATCTAGCATGACACCGGCAATAACGATATTGAACATACCATGCTCCTGGACTGTGTAACCAGCAGTAGCAGTGATCGTGGCAACTGACTTGTAGATGCCAGCACCATTCTCAGTCTGATTGCCTTCAACTCGTGTCTCACGACTGTTCTGCAGAGCAGTGTGAGCATTGCTCTCACCAGTGGACGAGTCTCCCATATCGTGGAAGCGGAAGTTGGAGAAGGCAACATTGCTTGCCTGGAGCTCGTCAACCAGGTAGTTGGCGAAGGCAGTTGTGACCTTCTTACAGGATACCAACCCCAGATTATCACAACTCCAGACATATCCCCTCTTCCTGAAGACCTTAACACAAAGGAATCCCATAACCTCCAGGACGCCCTTTGGTCTGGTCCTGCGGAGCGCCTCATAGATCTCCGCTAACTCATATGTCGGCTCAGGAATAACACCCCTTCTAATACAGGCAGCTATTCGCTTTTGCCGGACATTTCGACTAATCCTTTTGCCGAGATCGTGAAACATTGTCTTTCATCCTCCTTTTGTTCTCGCCTTCTCGCGAGTTCTTGTTGTTCAACTCTCTTACTTTTCCGTCTCCCTATTATATCGAGGACATATTTTCCGTCCTTCACAATCTTAATACGGCGAGGGAAGGGATTGAATACTGCTAACACAATACACAGTATCTTCCAAGGTTTAGTTCCTATTTCCTGTATAATCATATCGAGCCTACAATTCCTCTCTTTTGGACTGCCTTCCTACTGATAGCGCCAATAGAGGCCAAAGCACCAGCAATATCTCGTGAGTAGTTCTGATTTGCAGATACATACTCATCCGCCCCGATGTCCCAGTCCAAATCTACGGCAGGTCTAGCAACTCCATCTATATCATCGGTAAAAATAGCCTTTACGGTTGAACCATCACCATAGTCTCTTGCTCCCGCATCGTCAACTGTTAAGTGGAAATCTGCTGCGCCGACAAAGGTAAATGTCTGTGAGAACCTATTCCCCGTCCCAAGGGCAGTCAATCCCTTGGTGTTATTGTTAGATGTTGCACAGTAGGTATCAGTAATGGTCCCAGATGCATCTCCTATAATACAACCGGAAAATAACCCATTTATTATAGTAACCGTTCCAGATGTTCTGTAAACTCCCCAATCGCAATCCTTCAGCGTATTGTTATACAGAGAAACCGTGCCCGTATCAGCAACGGATATGGCCTGCCCGCCGTTTGCCCCGGAGTTTGTAAATCCATAGATTATGTTATTGTAAATGTAGAGATTACCAGTCCTAGATGCCCCGGCGAAATAATGTCTGATGCCATAAGCCCGGATAGCTATTGAACCAGAATTCTGCCGGATTATTCCAGAAGAGAACTCAAAAACAAATCCGTTCGCCTGAGCGTCATTCCACAAAACCGCACTTAAGTCACCAGTCGTCAATCCGGTTAGGGCTATCTGAATACCTTGAATCTTTACGCATAATTCTTTGTTGATAATCCCCGTTGCATTACTTAGTTCTAGTCTATATTTATTTCCGGTTTGATAGGTTCCGTTATGACGATATGATTCTGTTGGATCAGTCCAAATCTTAATATATTGAGTCGCGGAAGTAGTCCATCCATCAATAGTGAAAGCAGTAGTATCCGCCGTCCC
>Ga0315289_10007500_pt1 | contig 15870 bp, 8 predicted proteins | sample YL17G11_40_MG_FD_203452 | JGI IMG/M metagenome (GOLD analysis project Ga0315289, IMG submission 203452) | Sediment microbial communities from Yellowstone Lake, YNP, Wyoming, USA - YL17G11_40 | ecosystem: Environmental > Aquatic > Freshwater > Lake > Sediment | place: USA: Wyoming | collected... | reverse complement strand
GGGCAATGAAGAAGTATCGGTGGCTGCATCGAAGACGTGTCGAGTCATTTCGGTGGCTTGATCGCGTCCGTAAAGTGTCGCCGGGACTCTTCGCTCACTGGAACGCAGCAGTTGCACATGGCTGAACAACAAGAGCCGTATGAATCGAGAGGTTCAAGTACGGTTCCGTGAGGGACTCGGGGTGCGATCCCCCGGGTCTACTCGACCTAATCGCACGAAGGCTTTTTCATCCCAGAACACGTCTGGGCTTGCCCGGGGGAGGTCCGAGCGATCCTCTATTCACAAGGTTTGGAACGCCGCCAAGCTCTCCCGTGCGGCCTGCCCTCAAAGGGATATCGCCCACATACAGGTGTGCGGCCAGATAGCCCAGCCGGGCAAACCCGAAGTCGATGGTCGAAATCGGCAGCAGAGTCGACAATGGTTCGTTGTCAAAAGAGATGATCGAAACATCGCGTGGTATCGACAGTCCCAGTGCCCTGATGTACAGATAAAGGTGCGCCGCAAGTCGATCGTTGAGCGCGACAATCGCCGAAGCTCCATCATTGAGGTGTGAAACAACCGACGGGATCAGCGCGGTCAGGCGACCCAGGGAAGGGCCGGGTTCGGATCGGCCGGCTTTGGTTTCGTGCCGAATGCTGTCAAGTTTCCGGACAAAATCCGTCAGCTTGTTTTCCCCAAACGCAGCGGCAAACAAAGGGCTTGACTTATTCTCTACCAGAATCCGCATACCGGGCGCCAATCGCGCCGCGTGATCGACAAGCAGCGCGGCCCGCCGGCGGGTCCAGTCGACAAACCCGGCGCCGGGAACACTCACGCACCGATGTCCCAGTTCCGCAAGCGATCGGATTGCAAGCTCCGCGCAGGCACTGTGATCAAACCCCAGCCGGTAGTACCAGCGGTCGATACCGAATTTTCCACGACCGATCCCCGGGGAATCGTCGCGGTGATCGAAGTAGATCACCGGTTTTTCCGCCCTGCAGATCCGTGCCAGAAATGTGCCGAAGTACCGATCGGTGGGATTCTGCGCAATTGTCACGGTGCCCCGGTACCTATCGCCCAGATCGCCGATTGCCTGATTGACATCACGATACTGCATTGGAATGCCGATGGTCGACGAAACCAGATTCGGATCCACCACGGGCATCATGCCGATGCCGTGCTCCGCAAGTTCGTTGCGCAGGGGGACCATGAATGACGAATGCTGGTGGGATTCGAAGGCCTGCTGCCAATCATCCAGGTAGAATGTCTGCAGCAGCACTACGGGAGTCGAGGCGCCGGCGGAAATCTTGCCGGATCCCGGCGCACGCCGTGACTCCGAGCCGACAAACCAACTGCGCCCCTGACGATGAACCAGACCCTCGCGAGAGAGCTGCCGGAAAGATTTTCCGGCCGTATCCGACGACACCTTTTCCGTGGCGGTCAGATACGCAATCTTGGGGAGAGGCTTCCCGGAGCGATACACGCCTTCCTGGATCCGGGCTTTGATAACGGCAGCGAAGCGGGACGACGCGCTCTTCACGTCTTCGCCGGCTCGTGCGGCTTTCATCCCCGGCCGTGTCACTGCAACACCCTGCGCCTTAAGAACCTGCAGCGCTTTCCAGGCAGTCGCATAGGAGATGTTGCGCTGCGAAGCCAGGTCCCTTATGGACGGCAACTCCTCAGTGCTTTCGGTGCTTGAGAGGACCTTCATTAGATCCCGGGCAATGGAATTGCTTTTCAATTCACGCATTCATCGGTAATATATATCACAGACCAGATGAATATGAATTCTAGGATATGATCGATTCTTCGTGCGCTATATTGATAACTATAAAATCCTGCGTCGTACCGGTATCACCCATTCAGGAGTCTTCTATTCCTATGAACATGAAAGGCATGTATCAACAAATCAACAAATAGAGAAAGGTCCTGTCCAGGATTTTGAACTGGGCGAGTCGAACAAAATCGAGCCATATTCATCACTTTAAATAAGAGGCGGACTCTATGTTTCTTAATCGGCTAATTGTATCAACCGTTAGTTTGTTGCTGACGGCAATGTCGTCATTTGCAGTGTCGTACTATGTTTCGCCCAATGCTTCTGCCGGAGGAACAGGCACAATTACTTCACCATTCCAGACCATTGCCCAGGCGCGCGATGCGGTAAAAGCATTGGGCACACTTACCGAAGATGCCAATGTTTATCTTCGTGCCGGTATGTATACTCTCACATCAACACTTACGTTTGATGCAACCAACTCCGGTTCCGGAACACATAATGTTATTTATCAGGCGTATCCCGGGGAAACCCCGGTGATCAGCGGCGGGCAGCGGACAACCGGTTGGGCACTTTCGGACGCGGCAAAAAATATTTACAGCGTTACTGTTGGAACATCTGTAGACACACGGCAATTGTATGTGAATGGTGTCCGTGCTGCACGTGCGCGCAGTGTCGATGGATCAGGGTGGAGCCCAAGTGGCGCTGCTGGAGGCGGAACGTTCACCTGTCCCTCAACCGTCTCGTCGTGGGGCAATATCACGAACATAGAAGTAGCTGTAAAAACCGACTGGCGGTTACAGCGCAGCAAACTTTCTTCGGTGAGTGGAACGACTGCAACGGGGAACTCGTATGCTCATGCTGAATGGCAGGGCCCAAATACCGTTGAGTGGGTAGAAAACGCCTATGAATTACTTGATGCAGAGGGCGAATGGTATTTGAATCGTTCAACCGGAATACTGTATTATAAACCCCGCGCCACTGAAAATATGTCCAATGCTGAAGTGATCATGGCAAAGGTTGAAACATTGATAAGCGGTACAAATGTTACCAACCTTCAATTTAAAGGGATCACCTTTTCTCACGCTACCTGGCTGTATCCTAACGCCAATGGGTTCAGTACTGTCCAGGCCGACAACTGCAATGGGTTTTTAACAGGGAACATAAGCTTTACCGGCTGTTCACATATTCTTTTCGATAGCGATATTTTTACGCACCTTGGTCAAACCGGTTTGCGCTTTACTTCTGGCAACAATATGACGATTTACAATTGCACTTTCCAGGACATTTCCGGAAGCGCCATATCACTCGGTACTACCGGTGCGAGCACGCAAACCACCTACAATACCATTAACAACAATCTAATCAGAAACTGTGCGGTGGAATACCAGGGTTGCGTCGGCATTTTTGTGCTGTATACCGAAAACACGGTGATTATTCATAACGAGATACATAACATGCCCTATTCTGGAATTTCGATGGGATGGGGTTGGAGCAATACTCAGCTTGCGGCAAAAAACTGCGAAATTGCTTACAACCTTATCGATACCGTAATGTCCGCGTTGCAGGATGGCGGGGGCATCTATACCCTGAGCAATCAGCCCGGGACAATGGTACATGACAATTACATTCATAAAGTCGGCTTTAATGCAAGCGGACAAAATGGACTCTATCCAGACGAGGGGTCCAGTCATATGCACTGGTATAACAATGTTGTTTCGGGGGCGCCGCGGTTCCTGCATATGTGGATTAACACCATTTCGTATGACACGGTGGAGAACAATTGGTACGATGGCGGTGATCAGAACCTTCAAGGCACAAATTGCATTGTGCGGAACAACACCCTTGTTTCGGGTGGTAATTGGCCGGCGCAAGCGCTGGCGATCATTGCCAATGCCGGACGCACCAACCCCACTACCGCCAATTTATCTGAAAAAACGCCGAGACCGGCTGTGCCGGGAATCATCAAGACTCTCGGTGGACGATATATCGTTACCGGGAACGGTATTGGGGACATGCGCGTCGAATTGGTATCGGCAATGGGCGAGATGATAGGCGTCTTTCAAGCAAAAGACGGCAATGATGTGGTGCTGCCGAAGAACGATCTACCCCACGGCATGTATCTGATACGAACGCGGTTCGGGAAAGTAAACAGGGCAGGAATCCTGGTTTTATAGACTTTGCTGGACGGCGATATGGGATTTCTTCTGTTTGGCAAGAGGGCCTGGAAGCATCGGAATCAACAGCAGCGAAAGTCCGGGAAAGAAAGCATGCGTTCTCTGAAACGATTCTGATAGCGGGCTATGAATTTCAAAATCGTGGCTTATAAAGAGCTACGGGCAGATGCTGAGCGAACAGCTGGAAATCCTTATCGGTGGTATAAATGGGAATGTCCAGGCGCTGAGAGATGGCACAGAGCAAATAATCGGTATTTGAGCCCTGAATACCTTTTGATCTCATGGTATTGAAATACTCGGCGGCTTTTTCGTAATCATATATTGAAGGCTGCAAATCAGGGAATTCTCTGAGCCTGTTGCGCAGGATTTCATATTGATCGATTGATTTAATGCCTGACAGAACTTCCTGCCTCACCTGGCCGATTATTTCAACGCGCAACTCTTTAATCAATTCGAGCAGTTCCCGCGAATGCAGGTCTGCGCCCGGCGATGGTTTTCTTCGGAGAGCATGAGACCATATGCAAGTGTCAACGAGCACATTCATTTTGCCCGCCGCTGTTTCTTGTAATTATAGCGGGGGTCATAATCGATAGTCCCAAAAAGGTCCACTACCTCAAGCTGTTTCCGTCTGCGAATATATTCGTGCAGCGCTTCTTCGACTGTGGCCCGCTTCGTATGATGTTTGCCGGCTACTCGAGCTTCTTCGATCAGAGAAGTCTGGATTGCAAGGTTTGTCGCCATTTTTGTCACCCCCTACACATAAATATACACAAACGTATGTGTAAAAACAACGATAATTTTGGCGGCTTTATGGCCTTCAACTTCTGTTCCCTGCAGCCCTGACTTCCGGCAGCCTGATCTTCCGCGTACCCTGAGTCTGTGACGGCTACCGTATCACCGCCATCAACCTTACCTCTCCCGCGCTGCCCGCGGCTTTTTCCGGTCGCGCGGAGATCATATATGCGGCCGGGGCGAAAAGGCGTTTTGCGCAGGTCCAGGTGTCCCCCGGCACGTGCGCACGGAGGATTGTCCGCCCATCCATGGCATTAATCCGCAGATTATAGCCGCGGTTGTCCGGCAGCGATAGGCTCAGCGTAGTGCCGCGGCAGATCAAGGCCGGTGTTGCGCCCGCAGGGCGGAGGCGCTGTTGCGGTGCGACGGCGACGGCATTCCTGTCCCGTATTGTCAATAGCGTGACTGAGTACGTATTGAGCTTGAAGGCCTTGCTGAACGTTCCGCCGGTGATCGTGGCCGCGCTCGAATCGATGCGCGTGAGTTCGGCCACCGCTTTCATCTGCGTCCACTGGGCCGCGGTTGGAGCAGGCGGACTGCCGAGGGATTGCCAGGTGCGGTACGGATTGCTGCGCGTGCGGTCGACCATATACTGCTCGATAATCGCGCTGGTAAACGGGACGCCGGCCACCGCAAGCGTGATGTCGTCCTGGTTGGCCGAATTCGCACCGCCGCCGTCCACATGGTTGAAGAGCAGGACCTGGACCGCGGCTTTATTGGCGGAGACCGTGGCAAGACCGTTCACTCCGTCAAGGGTTGTGCCGCCAGTCAATGCCACGCGGCGGTCGCCAAGACGGTGGAGCAGCTTATAGGCGTTAAAAACCGCCTTCGGCATGTCGAATGACGCGGGAATCGCGGGGTCGCCGCGCATCATCAATCCGAATTCCTCGTTTTTAAGCGCGGTCGCGGGTCGTGCGTCCCACTCTTCGAAAATGTCCGACAGTACCCAGAAAGAATAGGCCGTCGGCGGCGGATATCCCGGGCCCATATCCATGAGCATCTGGATGGTTTTCGCCATGCAACTCGCAGAACTCTCCTCATCGCTGTGGAGCGAGGATCCGAGCTGAGGCGACCATTCCGTGCAGAGAATCTCGCCGGTAAAGTTATAGGTCTTCGCGACATCGGCGACCGACTTGTGATAGCAGATCAGACTTTTGGGCATGGAGCGTCCGCCGTTGCACGACATATCGCCTGAATACCGGTGGTACGAAAGGAAATCGCACTTGATGCCCGGCTTGCCCGTGGCCGCGTTGGTTTCGGAGGTGATGTGCTTGAGAAACAGATCAACGCGTTCGGGACTGTAGCCCGAGCACGCGGGCCCGCCCACGCGCACCAGCGAATCGGCAAGGCGCACGCCTTCGGCGGAATAATCATAGAGCTTCAGATACTCGGCCCAGGTACCGCCCCAGAACCCGCCCACATCGGGTTCGTTCCACGCCTCAAAATACCAGTTCTTTCGCACTTCGTCAACACCGTAGCGTTGCTCGCAGTGCAGAACCGTCTCTTTTACCAGATCGCGCCATTTGGTGTAGTCTTTGGGCGGGCTGACATTGCCGGGCGCACCGTTATACCAGAACATGGACTGGCCGCTCGATGCCAGGGCAGGCGGCATATGGCTGAGCTCCACGATGCCGTGCATGCCGTTTGCCTTCATTACATCGTAAATCGAGTCAAACCTTGCCCAATTATAGACGGGCGTTCCGGCGGAATTGACGGAATAGATGCCGATGTCCGAGTTGAAGATGCCGTGGTTGCGGATGCGCATGAAGCCCGCTTCGGCGCGGCCGCGGGCGATCGCGTTCTGGATGTTGCGCCGGTACGACGAGCGGAGCACGGTGATCGGATGACAGGTGCCCACGCACTGCTCGTAAAACCGGTTCAGCGCGCCCTGATCGGATGCGGCATTGACGGAAATAGAATAGGTCGCGGCGTCGATCGCTGCGGCGCTCAGAATTCCAATAGCGCAGATTCTCAGAAATCCAATGCGGTTTTTCATGAGTATCCTCCTGTGCGGGTGATCATCAGAACCGATAGCCGATTTTCAGGACCCACCACCACTGTTTGTCGTTAGGCAGAACGTCCTGCAAATCGCGCAGTTGATAGGATTCGCAAAAAGGGCGCATATGATCGTGCGCGACCTGGGCTGTGAGGATCAGGCCGTTCAGGACCGCCTTTGAGGCATATGCCGACCATCGCCACTTGGTGTGCTTGAAATAGACGGCCAGAGGGTCCACGATCGGATGCGGATATCCGTACTCGATGGGCTGATAATAGCTGTTGGGATAGGGATTGTCCCACCATTCCGCTTCGAGTGCGCAAACGTCAAGCAGATTGAATGCCGGAACATTGAATCCGATGACCGCCGGAATGCGCTGTTCGATGCGGGTGTAATACAGCGGGTCCGTGCCGGTCCCCAGCACGGCCGCCTCGGCATAGATCCGCAGATCGTTTTTCCCAAAAAACGGCGCGTTGAAAAACGCCTTGGGGTCGAGAGCGCAGCGCGCCATGCATTTGGCGCCGGCGAATGAATAGTACTCATCGGTGGTGTCTGTTCCGTCAATAATGCGGTTCTCTGGTTTACGCGGGGCGGTCTGGTTTTCGTTAATGGGAAAAGCCCGGTGCAGGCTGACGCCAAAACCGATTTCCGCGGGTTTAAAATTCAGGGCCCCGACCCACGAAAGCGAAAAATCACCAAGCGGGTAATTATTGACCTCGCTTGTCAATAGAAGGTCCTGGCGGATCATGGAGAAAAGAGTGCTGCTTACGCGCAAACCGAGCAACCGTGCATACGGCTGGTCGAAATAATTTCTGAGATACCCGGGCAACACTTCGGACCGGAAGAGAAACTCGCCCAGATTGCGCGCATCGGGGTTGTATTTATAGGGAAAGAGCCCGCTGCCCGTTTCCAGCCGGCACGGATCGTTGTCAAGTATTCGGACGATGGCCTCAACATGCGTTGGGACAAATGAGAATGATGGATATTCATTGGCGATATATTGATCGAGAAATGTCTTGTTAAGCTGCTGATACGAAAAATTGAGCTGTCCCTCACCGCCGGTAATGAGGCGCAGCCTTTCACCCACAATAGCCTCGATTTCAATACCGAAAAGCAGCTTCTGAAGCCATGAATGATCGATCGTGCCTGAACCGTTCTGGTTCTGATAGATGCCGCGGACGATCTGGCCGGCCTCATACGAGCCGTATCCGGAAATCTTCGGCCCGGTCTGTGCGTTGGCCGATCCCAGGATCGCAGCAATGCCGATTGCGAAAAATCTGATACCGGATTTCCAATACATGGGGCAACTCCTGTTTCTTGCCTATAATCTATTGGAGGAAGGAAGATCCGCGCGCACATTATTTTGTATTCGTTGCCCTGATTGTTACAGTCATATAATATGGGAGGGCCAACCATGTCCATCCGATCTGCCCAGCCGGCATTGACCCGTGCAATCGCTCATGTAACCGCGTCCGTTACCGAGCGCGGGAAGACTGAAGGAAGCAAGCTGCCCCCGCTGCGGCGCCTTGCGCGCGAAGCCGGCGTCTCGATACTCACCATGTGGAAAGCGATCCGGAAGCTCAGAGAGCAGGGGGCTGTTGCCGTTCGCCACGGCTCGGGGATCTATTGCGGTCCATCCGTGCCGCAACCGGCGCCAACGCCGGCCAGGGAGCCCAAATGGCGCGCATTGAGTTCGGCGCTGATGACCGATATCACCGGCGGCGCGTACCGCCACCGCGAGTTCCTGCCCTCCATCAAGGAACTTTCGGAGCGCTACGGCGCAGGATATCGCACCCTGTCGCAGGCCCTGCGCGCTCTCTCGCGCGACAACCTGCTTGACGTACACAAGCGGCGCTATCGCATCCGGTACGCGCGCGCGTCACGGGCGTCCGTGGCCATTCTCTTTTTGTATCATGAGGGCATTGCCAGGCGCTACGAATGGCGTGGATACCGTCATCGTATCGACGAGTTCGTCCGTCTTCTGGAAACCGAATGCGTATCGCGCAATATTCGCCTTGACACGCGCAAATTCGGCGATGCGGGCATGGACCTGCGTTCATTGCGCTCAGGCGACACGCAGGGCACGGTGATATGGGGCAGCGATCAGGACCCGTTCATATCGCGGCGCGAAGAGCTGCTGCCGGCGCTTGCGCGCTTCCGCCGGCCCGTTTTCGCATTCGACGACATCGGGGACATGATGGTCCCGTCGGAATACGAACAGCTTCGGCATTTCATCCGCGCCGGGGTGAGTGATTTTAAGGCCGGCCGCAAGGCGGCCAGGTTCCTGCTTGACAGCGGACACCGGCACATCGCCTTTTTTTCCAATCGCTATGACGCGCCCTGGTCGCGGGAACGATGGCGCGGCCTGGAATCGATCTGTTGCCGCATCACCGGGAATGCCGCGTCCTGCACGGCATGTACAGCTGCCTATTCCGCTCCGCGCCGGTCGACGCCCGGCGCCAATATATTCCTCAGTCAAGCGCGCCAGCTCGAAGCCGTGTCCTCGCATGCCATGCGGTTGCTGGAGAACCCGTTTGACCGGGAATCGGTCTATCTGGTGGCGCAGGAATTGCGCCAATACCATGAGATGCGCTTTACGCTTGCGCCGCTCTTCAAGCAGGCCATAGAGAACCCGGCGATTACGGCATGGGTCTGCGCGGACGACGCCATTGCCGCGCATGCCGCGCTGCCGTTCCTTGCCCAGCGGCGCAGGCGCGACATCGGCGTACTGGCATTCAACAACTCAATCGAAATCGCCTGGCAGCACGGCATTACCTCCTACGATTTCGGTTTGTCGCAGCTGGTGGTGCGGATGATCAATACGATCCTCGATCCCAGGATTCAAGGACAGGAAAAGTCCGTAGAGGCTCAGGGGATGGTGATTGAGAGGGGGAGTATTCTAGGGCGCTAACCCTTCTTAACAAGGAAGGACTTTTTATTTAGTGCATCCCGGTTTTAGCGTATTGCCGGCAGCATCCCGCGGGCCCGCTCGATTCCGCGTTCATCCTGCAGAATTGCAATGAGCATGTGGTGATCGGAAATACCGAGGGCCGGTAATCTGAATTCCGCATCCAAGCCGGCGTCAACAATCCGACCGGGCGTGAGAACCGCGTGCACGCGGCCGTCCATGCCGGTGATGAGCAGGCGCCATTGCGCGGAGAAGCCTCGCACGTTTACGCGCGCGCATGCACCAGAGCCTTGCCGCAGGATATCCGTGCCGGCGCGCGGCCTGTCCTGCGCGCGGAAATCGGCTTTCTGCCGCGCGCCCGGTTCCCGGATGCGAAAGCGCGATGCGGAAATATCTCTCCGGATGTTCGTGCTGCTGTAAATATCGGTTATCCTGACTTTCGCTGAATCGGAAAGATACTGCGCGTCATTGGGAATCACCCATGAAGCCGACGTCTCCCATACCACGTCCGGCGCCAGGCTTATCGGAAAGCTTTTCCCGTTGTTAAGTGACAGTTCCGGGATCACCGGGCCGTCATAGGCGTCCCACACGACGTTCAGCGTGTCGCCGAGATGGTACACGGTGTCGCGGTCGGGAACCAGCAGCGTGAGGACCGTGTCTCCCGAGGCGGCGGAAGTGTCTTTTATCAACGCGGTGAAGGTTACCGAGGCCGACATCAGGGTGTTCGCGGGCACGGCACGGTCTTTGATGCCCGCAACAGTCATTGTGTACACCTGCCCGTTGACAAGGTTTGTGGTGGTCAGGGAGGCGGCCCGGCCGTTTTCCGATATGGCGGCCGAGAGGACCTGCACCCCTTTGTTAAGCGTGTAGTGCGGGGCGGAAACGGCAACGGCGGAATCGATCGGTTCGTCGAACACGACCCATACCATGTTAGCGGAAGTGTTGAACGCTTCTTGAAGCTTTGGCGCAATCGTGTCCCGCGTCGCGGACTCGTCGATTGTCAAGGTTACCATGGGGGAGAGAAGCCCGCCGCTGTTGACCGCCTGGATCCCGTAGGTGGTGACCTGGCCGGTGCGGCGCGTGAGGTCCTCAAATGCGGTAGTGAAGGCGATCCCTATGACCTGGAATGAGGTCGATTCGTTATGGCGCGAAATACGGTAATGCACAATGCCCTTGCAGTCGGGATCGGTGGCCGCGCCCCAGCTCAACCGTGCGTCGCTTGGGGAAATGACGGCGCAGATGGGGTTTTGTGGACCCTGGGTGGGTGCGGTATTGTCGGTACACTCGCTGAGCCACAGGAATGGCTTGGTGGGCGCCTTCGCGCCTCCGGTCCAGCTGACGCGGGTCACCGCCGCGTTATCTCTATTGACAACATAGATGTCCCGCGGAAGGTTGGTCTGCGTGCAGAATACCAGCCAGCGCTTGTACAGGTCCGCATTGCCGGCATTGGAGACGAAATGGTAATCGTCCGATTCGGATATGGTGGCGACATTCTGAAGCACGGCGGGAAAATTCGAAGTCAGCAGCACGTCAAATGCCCGGTGGCTTGTGGTGTTAATGGCCGCCATGGTCCCGTCGTACGACAGGGTGGAGCCGCATCGGACGTCTCCCGACGCCTGCCTTTCATTTGTCCATCCGTTCCGGGGGTTCGCGGGATCGAAATCCGCCAGATAGACCCGCAGACCGCGACGGAAAAGAAGGTGCGTGCCCGCGACCGCAAGTTCGCTGACGCCCCAAACGACCCCCGTCGGATTATATTGGGTGGGGGTTTCCACGGCATGGTCCTTGACAAGAACGACATTGCCCGCCATATCGATCATGTACACCGATGTCCCATAGCCGTTCACGCCGTCCGGAGAAGCGCTTGCGCCGAAGATAAGCCGGTTGTCATCGGTCCAGGCAAGAGAGTAAAGATTGGGAATGGAGTCATGCGATAATCGGCACAACTCGGTCCCGTTCGGGTCGGTCAATACGATGTTGTAGAATTCCGTCTGCAAATTGGGAGCGTCCACGGCCGCGGCCGGCTTAGCATACGCGACGATCGATCCGGAAGGATGGATCGTCGCCCACCGGCTGCGCGTATTGATGGCGGTGATGGATGTTTGCTTGAGGGTAAAGCGATAGACTCCTTTGCCGCGTCCCATCTCCGACGTGGGGTCGCCATCAGTAAAGACGACATAGCCGTTTATCGGCAGGCTGTTCAGCGCGGTCTGCTCCTGCGGCGTGGGTTGAGATTGAAGGGCGGCCGGAAATGCAATCAGGAACGCCAGAGCCAATGGAATGATTAATTTCATAATAGCCACACTACCAGAATTTGTGATGCAATGCCTGCAATTTTTTTTGCATTTTCGATACAAGATGTATTAGGTGTGCAGAATTGCCATAATCCGGTTCTGCTTTTGTAGAATATCCCGCATATACAATCCCGACCCCTGCGTCATTGCTGATTTCCTCCGCAGCTCTTATTTCGGCAGGGACGCAATGATCGTTTTAATGAAATGCTGTTGTTCAATATCCGCACTGATGATGTACATCCCCGCGCCAAGGCGGGACAGATTGTATTCCCGCACGGCGGGTCCGGTCCCGCGGTAAATCCGGATTATCGTTCCCCGCGGCGTCATCACGCGGATTGAATAGCTGCCGCTGGCGTTGATCAAGAGAGTAAGCCGGTTGTTGCGGATCCGCAGGTCCGCCGGTCTTCCGGTGCACGGGTCCGGCAGCCCGCCGAAAGGAACGGCAACCGGCGTCAACCCGCAGCTGCCCGGCAAATACCGGAGATCGGGCACTGCCGCGCCGGCTTCATCGGTGATGCGGGCGGCGAAGACATTCGCCCCGCTGCGCTCCATGAGGCGGAACACGAAGTTGCTTGCCCCTGCGTCAAGAGTGAACGCGTCGGACGCCGCATCGGCCGCGGCAATGCCCGGCGCGTCGATGATCTTCGCGCCGTTCAGCCAGACGGCAAGCGCCTCGTCGTGGCGCGTCACCAATTTGATTTTCCGCGACGTCGGGTTAAGAATCGTGATTGCCCAATAAGCGATGAAATAGTCCTTGCCCGCCTTCGCCCACATGCCGCTGGTGTCAATCATGCCGTTCCAGGTCAACACGTATGGGTTGCCGGTTATGGGACTGATTGTTGGCAGCGCCTGTTTATTGCATGGCGGAGGATAATCGGGATTGGTGAACGTGGCTTCGATCTGGTCGGCCATGGTGGGGAACAGGATATAAGGCGAATTGGATGGATCGGTCAGCGCCAGCAATTCAGTCAGCCATCCCCCGGGAACCGGTTTACCTGTTGCGACTTCAACCAGCGCACGGGAATGCACGGCGGTATCGCCGTGGACAGTCGCGGAAATCTGGAACACGCCGGCAGTGCCGGCGCTGGCAAACACGCCGGCCGCGTCCATGGCGCCGCCTGCTGCTGCGGACCAGTCGATAGTCGCGGCAATCGGTTTACCGAACTGATCGAAAGCCTGGACCGAGAATTTCGCTGTGCCGCCGGGAATCGCTGAACCGCGGGACGGCAGTATGGAAAGCCGCGCAGGACGGGCCGTCCCATCCACCGTGGCCACCACCAGAAACGAGTCGGGGAGGAAGCCGGTTGCGGCGACGGTCACCATGCCGCGATATATGCCGGATGTTAATAATCCGGCGGCGAGCGTCACGCCGATGGTCTGGGCCGCAGCCTGGCCAGAAATCTGAGCGGTGATCCATGCGGGTTTGCCGCTCACGGTCAGCGCCGGGAGTCCTGCGTCGGCATAGGCGACGGACACGGTGCGGGACGCAGGATCGGCGCCGCCGACGAATATACTGTCCGCGCTCAGGCCGAATCGCTTGACCGGAGGATAGAGCACCGATTTCATGATGAAATAGAGTTTGCGCGCGGCCACGGTGAAATAGACGCGGTCTTCTCGAAAGACAACGGCGCCGTTGTTCTGCACTGCCACGGTGTCCGCTGTTGCGCCGGTTGCCGGGGCGGTGAATGATACCGGTTTGCGGGAATAGAACCCCGGCTCAATGGTCATGGTGTCAATGCTGCCTGCCGCGGCCACGGTCCCGCTGGGGCTGTCCCAGCGCGCGTCCCAGAATAATCCCATCCGATTGCCGCTCAGTCCGCCATTGAACAGCCACACCGTGCGATTGATGGTTGATCCGGCAGTATAGGACGGAATGGTCGTGGGCCAGTTGGTGGTGTAGGGAAGGTTCGCTTCATCGATGGCGCTGTCCGCGGCAAGGTAGGGATCGAGCGCACGCTTCATGAATGTCACCTTGTCCGCGGCAAGACTGGTTGAGCTTTCGGTGAGAAATGTCCTCCAGTAAATCATGAAATCCCAGATTGCGAAATAGGAGATATCACGCTTGCGCATATCCCTGCCCAGGTCGGCCTCGCGCATGAGGTCGCCGTTGCCGGCATATGCCGGGTCGGATATCCGTCCGCCGATATCATAGGCATATTCGCCCATGCCTGCAATCAGAATACGCATCGGCCAGTTGCGATACGGCGCGTAATGGCACATATAATAGGCGTGGCCGCGCAGGCCGTTCACGCGGCCGGGTATGCCGTTGCTCTCGATGACCAGCGGTCGCGTGGTGTCTATTTCCCATGCCGCGTCCGCCAGCATGCGTTCGCTGGTGCCAAAGTCGCCGCAGTTATACTCATTGTCAATGCTGTAGCGCACAATCGACGGATGGTTCCTGCAGGACAGCACCTCGTCGCGGACGTCATTGGTGTAGGTCGCGCTGTCCCATACGCCGCATTCGGTGAATCCACGAATCATGGATTCGGGAATCAACATGAACCCGATCTCGTCGGCCACGTCCATCATATAATCGCTGGGTATGCTCTGGTGTGTGCGATTGGTATTGACGCCAAGCCGCATGTAGCGCCTGAACGACTCCGGGCACCCGGTAGCGGGGCCGGTGGGCGGCAGGAACGCCGCTTGCTTGACGTATGCGTCGGTGCCGAAGTGGTTTTCGGCGGTGCCGTCGGATGGTTGACAACCGATACGCACCCCGTTGATGGTGTAATAATAGGGGCTTTCGCGGTGTTCCACGAACCCGAACCGGCGCGTGAGAGTGTCCAGCGTCGTCGGCCCTTCCTTGAGAGTCAGCAGAAGATTATGCAGCCGCGCCGCATAGTTTTCCTTGAATGGAATATTCGGCCACCAGTAGCTTTGCGGGCCCAGGCCCCACTTGACCGGGCCGATGCGGACTCTGGCAACGCCGTTGGCAGCCACGGTCACGCTTTTCTGCGGCACCGAAGGATAGGCCCATGCGTCCTCGTTCCACGATGCAAGCGATCCGTCAATGGTCAGCGTCGCGGATTGCGTCGAGGCATTATGGACCCAGATGTCCGCGTTGAAATAATCCTCTTTTACCGAACAGGTCACGAATACGTCCTTGATGTTCACCTGGGGATAGACCGCCAGCTTGATATACCGGGAAATCCCGTAGCTCTGGCCCCACATCCAGCCGAACGGGACCCGGTTGCTGTAATGCTTGCGCGAGTAGGCCTTGACCTGAAGGGTATAGGTCGAGCCCGCGGCTACCGCGCCGGTGATGTCGATCTGGAACGGGACCGCGGCGTTGATGTGGGAGCCCACGAGCGTGGCGCCGATGTACACGTCGCAGCCGTAATTGACCGCGCCGAAGAGTAGCTTGACAACACGGCCCGCGGCGCTTGCAGGGATGGTAATGCTGCGCTGGTACAGCATGTTGTCGTACGATTCGCCGCCGCCCCCGCCGCCCGGCACCGTGACGGTGTTGAATGCGCCGCCGTCAAGGCTCCAGGTCCAGGCCGAGGCGGAGGCCAGGTCCACGACTTCAACGGGTGATGCGGCGGCGCTGGATATCAGGAAAAATAATGCCGCATAAAAAGCGCCGGGCATTTCCCGGCGGTTGTCGGACATCGGCATTCCACCGGATAAAAACGATAATCTCATTTCAGTCCTTAATTATAATAGGTCATCAAACTTTCGAATGGTACCTACAACCTGTTATTGATCCCAATCTCCTCGGACAGCCTAATTACCGGAATCATTGCGATGATATGCTGCTGGGCTTGTGCCCTTCTCGAAGCCGGATGACATTCCTGTTGATCTGGGGCTGATCAGGTAGAACCCTTCCGTTTGCCTGAATAGTGAAGGATCTACTGCGAAAAGATCCATGTGCTGTCTTCGTTGCAGTAGGGGAAACCACCGTTGTATTATTCCACCAGGTATACTTCTTGGCAATTGCATCAGGAATC
>Ga0315289_10007499_pt1 | contig 15873 bp, 16 predicted proteins | sample YL17G11_40_MG_FD_203452 | JGI IMG/M metagenome (GOLD analysis project Ga0315289, IMG submission 203452) | Sediment microbial communities from Yellowstone Lake, YNP, Wyoming, USA - YL17G11_40 | ecosystem: Environmental > Aquatic > Freshwater > Lake > Sediment | place: USA: Wyoming | collected... | reverse complement strand
TGTCGCTGCGGGGACCGGTTCAGGCCCGGAAGGGAGCAGACTTACCGTAGACATCCGGCGCCCATGGGGTAACGGGGCGGAGGATGGATGCTTTGGCAAACGTAGTAACGTACAGTCGACCGATAACACGTCCCCATGTTCGATTATCATGTCAAAAGTGACAATTGTTGGTGCAACCGGCAATGTGGGGTTGTTTGCCTCGTATGCGATATCAGCAAATCCTCATGTGAGGGAAATCCTTCTTTATGGGCGGGAAGGGCGAGAAACACTTCTCCGTGGAATTACTCAGGATTTTGTGGATTCATTTGCTGCTCGTGGAACGAATATCAAGATCAACTGGACAACAAACCTAAAAGACGCTGCCGGATCAGATGTTGTTGTTATTACCTCTGGTATCCCGCGCACTCCTGGACAGGATCGTCTGGATCTCGCGCTGGGAAATGCAAAGGTTATCACCCCGCTCGCGCAGACTATTGGCGTCATCGCACCTGAAACCAAGATTCTTGTCGTGACCAATCCGGTAGATGTAATGACCTGCGTTGCTTTGAAATATTCCGGTCTTAAGCCAAGTCAGGTATTCGGGCTTGGGACGCATCTCGATTCAATGCGTTTAAAATCCCTTATTGCTGCCTATTTCAAAGTCCATGTGAGCGAAGTCCACACACGGATTATCGGTGAGCATGGCGACAGCATGGTTCCGCTCTGGTCAGCAACGACAATTGGAGGTATCAAGATATCCAACCTGCCAGCGTTTGCACACCTCCCGGTACAAGAGATTATTGAATCAGTGAAAAACAGCGGTAACCTGATCATCAAAGATAAGGGATCTACGGTCTACGGACCTGGAGAAGCGATTGCCTCGTTAGTAAAGACGGTGCTTGGTGATGAAAACCGGATCCTGACCGTATCAGCATATATAAAAAGTGAGGTCCATGGTATTGGTGAAGGGGATATCTGTATCGGTGTCCCGGCCCGGGTAAATCGCAGCGGGGTATTCCCGATCACTATCAAGATCGATGAATCCGAAGTGATAGCATTCCGCGAATCGGTTGAAAAAATCCGGACGATCACCAAGAAGGTTCTCGCAAATCTTGAAGAATAAGAAAAAAAAGTGTTTTCGTAACCTGAATCAGGTTAATGTCACTTCCACAATTTCTGCCCGTTCGACACCCGCTACTTCATTGAGGGACTTCTCGATTGCATCGGTCTCCCCCCCGGAGTCGTTGACGACCGCAACAAGTTTAAGCGCCTTTAACCCAAAACCGATAGGCTCTTCTCTTATTTCATGAATTCCGGGCACCTTTTGTTTCAATGCCCTTTTCAATTGTTCAAGGTCCACTTCCGGTGATTCGGGCATAACCCTGACAATAACTGCTACACTACCCATGAATTACGGTCCCCCAAATCCACATTTTGGGCAGATGTAGGGAATGCTCTGCTCCCTGCACCGGTAACACCGGTTGATCTCAACACCACATGCGGGGCAGCCGAATTCCGTTGCGCCCTCTTCTGCAAGCGGGGCATTGCAGGATGTACATTTTTTATCTGTCATTATTGTTCCTCCAAGGATTCCTATAGTATCTCTTTTAGAACCTTTAAAAGGTTGTACCGATCTCAGTACGGGGGACCAAATCCCCCTTCAGGTATTTTTCAACGCGATCCGGTTGTGATCCGTTGATAATGGTTGTTTTTACTGTATTTTTTATCACAAACGGAATGAAAAATGGGTCAATTATGTCTGATTCCACCAGCCCGGTCACCTGCTCCTGGAAAATTCCGTTGATGAAAATGCCATCAATAGATTTGAGAAGGAGAAGATCGAGATGAAGGGTGCCTGCAACCCAGGCAGCGATAGTATCAGAAGTCACATCCCACGTGTGGGGCAGGACGTCAGTCAATCTGAGGCACCGATAAGGAAGGAAAACTGTTGTTGTCATGGGCACTGCTATTCTGTCCGTCGTTAAAATGCCAAACGATGAGATAAACCAACCATACTGTTCCATTGCTGCGATGGCCATCCAGTGTGCCGCATCGTAATTTACCTGAACCTGTCGCACAAGATCGGCAAACGGCCCCCCTCCTGGGATGATTAATAATGGGCGTTTTGATGCAATAAGGATCGGAACAATGTCAGGGATCCGATTATACAGGCTTCCCCCAACTTTCACTATTAATGGTGAGGTTGATTGACCTTTGTGTGATTCCCTGCCCTGTTTCATACTCCCGGAGAGTTATATCGCCAGATTATAAAAGGAGCATGGCGAATGGGAGTGATAATGCGTTGGTTCCTTGTGCTTCTCCTCTTATTGTGGTGGGTGATGCACGCAGGTGCCGCAGTCCAGATCGTTGAGTTCTGTCCTGATCCTCATAATTACGATGATACGGATGAGTATCTTGTCCTCGCCGGTACCGGTTCCCTTGATGGCATCACGATTTCCGATGGGGAGGGGGGGTTTCGGTTCCCCCCGGGAACAAGGGTTAACGGGTTACTCACCATTGCACGCAGCGGAACTGCGTTTAATCAAAGTCATGGAAAATACCCGGATTTTGAATGGCTGGATTATTCTCCGTTGGTTCCGAACGTGATCAATGGTGATCAGCTCCGTTTGGCGAATTCAAAAGATGATCTCATGCTGTATGAGAATGGGATACTTGTTCAGAAAGTTGCATGGCCTGAAGATGTGAAACCTCGCGAGGGGCAGATACATTATCTTGAAAAAGGGGTGTGGGATCCCCGCCCGCTCATGATCGGGCAGTCGCGTTTTTCTCCAGCGGTATTCCGGAATGTATCAATAACGACGTTTGTTTCGCCGGATTGCTCCAGTGAGATTTTTTCTTATGCAGTGAATCAGGCATCCGACGAAGTGCTCCTGAATGTTTATGAATTTTCGAGTCCGCTCATGGCAGATTCGCTGATTACAGCACAAGCACGTGAGGTTGATATTAAGATTGTCGTTGAAGGTGGTCCCGTTGGGGGGATTAGTCCGGAAGGAAAAGAGGTGATCCGAAAGTTGACCGACAGTGGAATTCCTGTCTCTATGATGGTATCACGCAAAGGAGATCCTGCTCCTTATCGCTATGACCATGCAAAATATATGGTGATCGATCGGCGGGCAATCCTGCTTACCAGTGAGAACTTCAAATATAGCGGATTCCCTCCTCCGGGCATGACCGGCAATCGTGGTTGGGGTGTATACCTCGAAGATCCTGAACTTGCTGAGTATTTTTCAACGGTCTACATGACTGATTATTGCGGAAAATCTATGACTGCTTATAATGGATCTGCAGGAAATCCTGAATCCGTACCTTCAGGGAAACACACGGTTGAGTTCCCACCCGGATATTTTACCGGTGCTACAGTTCGACCTGTTATCTCGCCAGATACCAGCAACCAGATTACCGAGCTGATAAATTCTGCTGAACAGAATATCGAGATCGAGCAGGCATACATCACCAATGAGACAGCCTATTCCCTCAATCCGTATCTTTCAGCGGCGATAAATGCTTCACGCCGAGGTGTTCATGTCAGGGTACTGCTCGATTCGTACTGGTATAATATTGAAGATGAAAAGGACAATGACGAGATGGTTGCCCTCATCAACCGCATCGGCGCTTCCGAACACATTCCCCTGGAGGCCCGCTGTGCAGATCTCTCAACGAACGAGATCGATAAAATCCATAATAAAGGTTTGATTGTGGATGCCCAGTATGTGCTGGTGAGCAGTATCAACTGGAACAGCAACTCCCCTAACTTTAACCGGGAAGCAGGCGTGATTATTGATCATCCCGGAGTTGCTCATTATTTCCTTGATGTATTTGAAGATGACTGGAATCCGACGGTAAAATCACCCGGAATTAAGACCGATTACCTGAAAATTGCCATCGTTGCAGTCGTGCTAGTCCTCCTCCTCCTCCTATATTATCGCCGTCAAAGAGCATGACTCACTGTCACAACTCACCGGATAACAAAGAGGAAAACAGGATCTAAAAACAGTATCAAAAGTTCAGAACTTTTTTAGTGCACACTGGCACACGTCACACAAATTGATGTCACTCTCACCGGTAACCACCGCAAGAGCCCAACGGTCTATCAGGGAATCAAGCTCGTTGGAGATTTGAACTTCACTCACCCCTCTCTTTTTGCTCATGTACTGCGATACTGCTGCTCTTGTGACTCCGAGACGTTTTGCAGCATCACTCTGGCTGAGCCCCTGCTTTTGCACCAACCGGGAAACCATCTCGGCTCTCATTGGAGGCAGAAGGTTCCGGACCATGGTATCACAGTGCATCAAAGTGCAGGTGTGTTTCGTCATACACACACAGGTTGCGGCTTTATTGTTTGTGCAGTCCGGTTCTGGTATATAATCTGGCGGGCATCGCGGAAGTTGAACTTCTCGATGATAAGATGCCTTTCTTTGAGTTTTTTCAATGCATAACGCACGGTTCGTGGGGCAAGATGGGTTTTTTGCACGAGATCTTTGTGGGTCATTGCTCCACCTGCATCCAGTATCTCCATCACCGTCTTTGACGAGGGTGGTAATGTTGTAGAATACATGATGATAATGTTAACACTGTTAACATATGAATCTATCGGTAATTTAAACGAGCCTCCTCAATACTCAATTATGTTCGAGCGCCAGGAACGTGTGGCAATTTTGCTTTTACTGGGTGTTGCATGTGCAGTAATTACTGCACACCTGATTCTTGGGACGCTCGGAAAACAACCATTTGCACAACCCTTCACCAATAATTCTGCAGAGGGTGAAATGGTAATGGTAGGCGGCACAATCGATCAGATTACGATTACCAAAAATGGTGGACACATGAACGTGTATCTGGCTAACATCACCATTTTTGTACCGGCTCAGATTGCACAGGAATTGACGCTCCAGAAAGGTGATTCAATATCCGTTTATGGAGTTGTTCAAACGTATCGCGGGAAAAAAGAGATTGTGGTAAGTTCGGGAAAGGATATCTCTGTCATTCCTGTGAATACAGGCACTCTTTCCCAAGCATAATCCCAATTTCAGATAATAGTAAAAAAAATTAATCGCATAAATGCATGTTGTATGCCGGAACTCGGCGAAGTAACTGCAATCTCCACGGCGCCTATACTTTTACAGGTGAATCAGTACTCTTTCTGGTTTTTTCATTGTGTATCGAATCAAGAGCTTTTTGTGCTGCATCCCGCACTTCCGCATCCTCATCAGCGAGTATCTGAGTCAGCCCTGAAATCGCCCGTTCATCAGCGATAGTGCCAAGTGCCCAGACAGCTGTTTTCCGGACAATTTTCTTTTTATCCGCAAGAAGCGGGAGAAGGGGGTCGACAGCGCGTGAATCGTGGAGTTTTCCCAGCCCCCATGCCGCGCCGGTACGGAGCCATTTATCTTCAGATTTCAAAGCTTCTATCAGAGGTTCAACAGCACGTCGATCACCTAATTTTCCCAGGGATTTTGCAGCAAGCCACTGGACATCTACAAATGGGTCTTTGAGTGCATGTATCAGTGGTTCAACAGCTGTTGAATCCCCCTCTACCCCCAATGCCTCTGCCGCTCTCCAACGGAAGTTGAGATTTGGATCCTTCAGCAGCGTGAGATATCCTTTGATCCGCAGTTTCCGACGCTCATCGATTGCATCAAACTCAGAAGGTGTCGGTTCAACGGGAGATTCGGCACCAATTACCTGCGGCTCAAAATTACCCACTTATATCCCTCAATAGCCACCCATACGTGATTCCGGACTATTAATGTTTTCAATCCTGAAGTAGAGGGCTGCCCCTTTTATAACAAAGGGATATCCTGATCTGAAAACAAAACCCAAGAGAAAATGTGTGGTGTATATGAAAAGTGTGGGAGCAAAAATTTCACGGGATCGTTTGTGGAATAATTTCAAGGTTTACTGACAAATTTCTTACTGAATGGGTCAGTACCCCAAGGCTGATCACATCTACGTCAAGTGCAGCATACCCTGGGAGGGAACTCTCATCAATACCTCCTGAAATTTCGATAATAACGCGATCCCGCAGACCTTCGTTATTCAGTACTCTGATAGTCCGGGTAATCTGATCCGGACTCATATTGTCAAGCATAATGATATCTGCACCCGCTTTTGCTGCGAAAAGGGCATTTTCAGGTGTTTCTACCTCGACTTCAATTTTTTTATACGCTGAAACTTTTTTTGCAGCCAAAATAGCGTTAGGAAGTGAAACCAGCACCAGATGATTGTCTTTGATAAGAATTCCGTCGCTTAAGTTCATACGGTGAGGATCGCCGCCACCAATCTTTACCGCCTTTTTATCGAGAATCCGGAATCCCGGGCACGTCTTGCGTGTAGCTGCCACCCGGCAGCATGGATTGACTGAAGCCACGATATCTACATTCTTTCTTGTCTGTGTTGCAATACCGCTCATTCTTCCGATGATATTGAGGGCAGTCCGTTCGACAAGAAGAATCTTTTTTGCATCCCCGTTGAGTAAAAGGAGGGAGTCATTCTGACAGACAGCCTCTCCGTCTTTTGCGAGCTGTTTCACAGACACGCCAAAATGGGAAAAAAGTGTGGATGCCTCTTCGAGTCCTGCGATGATTCCATCCTGCTCTGCCCGTATCACTGCATTACAGGAAATATCTGGTATGATAGCAGCAGAAGTTAGATCCCCGGATGGGGCATCTTCCTCAATAAACTGCAGCAGATAATCGAGCATTACCATACCAGTTTCACCATGTATATTGAATCATGTTCCTACGATTATGGGGTCACTGAGATTATTCAGGAGCGAGAGAATGGACAGGGCAGCGAGGTAGCTGGTGGCGGGATTGCCAGGACTCGGAACATTGGTTACCCTGATATAGGTTTCACCAAAGCTCCCTTCAACGAATACTTCGTGAACATTGCGGTCGACTGACGGGTCAACCCAGAGCTCCACATCCGTATCATGTCCTGCTGCAAGACTCATGGCCACTGATACATTGACATTTTTCGGGAATGCTTTAATGCACTCGTTGGCTTTTCCGGAAAATATCAGCCTCCGCGTTTCAGCGGTAATACCCAGAGATTCAGGACTTTTTGTGGTCCTCAAAAGTAACCTTTTTATTTCTGAAATCTTGCCTATCTTGAGGTTATCGAGGCCAAATATCGCCCCGCTGGGGATGTGAATTTTCTGTCCGTATCTTATGGCCAGTTCCCGGATCTCGTCCCGGAATACTGTGTCGGAAAGCGCACCAACACTCATGATCACCAGATCTTTATTGTGGGATAACACCAGTCCCGCATAGATTTTGACGGCACTGACAGATGCAGCTTCCACAACTATATCGATATCTGCTGTAATAAAGGACTCAAAATCTTCATACGCGTGTGCACCGGAAAACCTTGCGATCTCTTTTGCCCGCTCTGATACCTTATCGTAGACCGCTGAGATTTCGAAACCGCCCCCGTGCTGTGCGATGATATGGCCAATATTACCACAGCCAAGCAGCCCGATTCTCATCATGATAAACAGATTATGGGCGCCATTGGTTAAGTGTTGTGCTCACTGTATGAAGTGTGCGGGGAATTCTGGTATCCTGGATTAAGACCTGTATTTTCAGACTTTTTGGCCTTCTCCCGTCTTTTTTGGTTTAACACTATTTATTGAAGTGCGTTCAATGGATCCAGTGGTGCTGAAATAGTGGCAGAAATACCTGAACCCGGGAACGGAAATCATGCGGGTATTCAAATTCTGGAAAAATTTCGAAACCGGAGCGTTTATGTCGAAACGTATGGGTGCCGTTATAATTTCGGTGACACGGCAAAACTTATCGAGATCTTAAAGAGCAAAGGCAGTACCCTTGTCGATTCAGCGGAAGCGGCAGACGCAGTAATCATTAACACCTGCACTGTTGTCGGACCAACAGAGAGGCGCATGCTCCGCCGGCTTTCACGGTTCCGGGAGTATGACCTCTATGTGACCGGATGCATGCCGGCAGTGCAGCGTGAGGCAATTTTTGCGGTTTGTACTCCAATTATTCTCCCTTCGGAAACAATCCATGAAGCATACCGGAGTGTCAGAACTGCAGCTGGTGGAGGTGTGGCGATTGTGCAGGTAGCACAGGGATGTGTGGGAAGATGCACCTACTGTCTTACCCGGATCGCCCGCGGACCTCTGAAAAGTTTTACTGAAGAGGAAATCTTTGCAGAGATACTGGTGCATGCACATACCGGGACGCCAGAGATCCAGATTACTGCACAGGATGTAAGTTGCTGGGGGCGGGACATCGGAAAATCACTTCCTGGTCTATTAAAGGACATCGAGGATCTGCCAGGACGGTTTATGATCCGGGTGGGAATGATGAACCCTGCCACAGTGAAAGGAATTCTTGACGATCTGGTCGATGCTTTTGCCAGTGACCGTATTTTCAAATTTATTCATCTCCCCGTTCAGTCAGGATCTGACGCAATACTTGACCAAATGGGGAGAGGATATACCTTAGAAGATTTTGAAGAGATTGTTGCTGCGTTTAAGAAACGGTATCCAACAATTACTTTAGCCACTGATATGATTGTCGGGTTTCCCGGTGAAACAAGAGAAGACTTTTCAGAATCGCTTGAACTAATAGACAGGGTGCGCCCGAACAAAGTAAATATCACCCGGTATTCCCCGCGTCCTTTTACCCCTCTCTTTTCACAGGAAGACTTTCCTGACCGGGCTAAGAAGGATCGTTCACGTATCATGAATTCCCGTGCTGAAAAGGTCTACGCTTCAATCAACGAAGGGTGTCTTGAAAAACAGGTACCCTTTCTTGTGACAGAAACAATCAAAACGGGATCGGTAATGGCCAGATCACCCGATTATCTGGGAATTGTGATTGAAGAGAATCTTCCTGTTGGATACGAGGGTCGGGCAATTCTGAAAAAAGACCGGAAGTATTTTTTTATAGGGCAACGGATTATCTGATTTTAGAATCCCCTTTCTTTCACGCTCAAATAGCTGCTCGGAGAGAGGAGATCAATTTTTTCTTTTCAGGAGTTCACGCAATTTTTTTTTAAAATTTTTTGTGTTATTTTTGTGTTATTGTTATATTTCCTTATTCCCTATCCCTTGGAGATCCCAAGCTGGTCTTTACGATCAAGTCTGTGCGAATCCAACGGGAAACGATTGGTTTTATAGGTATAGTAATAACACTTGTTATCCGTTCGGTACGTGCCGGGCTATGGTGAAAATAATGGATGAAATTGAAGCCGGATTAAAAAAACTGGAGCAGAAGATTGAAGAGCTTCAAAAGCTGCAGGCAAAAGGCGACACTCTTTCACAGGAGATCAGGGACCATGACTCAGAACTCCTTGCCCGGATGGCCAAATCAGCGGTTCCTGTTGTTAAAATCGTCGGCCTGAATATGTTGAGGAAGGGTAAGCAGGATACCAAGGGAGAAATCTACGATCCCGCATATTACCCGGGCAAGATGATCATTTTAGGGAAGGCTGAAAAGCCGGCTTCGTGCCGGCCGGACAACCCCCAAATGCCGGTCAGCGACCAGTTTTGCGTGATGTCTGAAGATGGTAAATTTTTCGAACTTATGTACAGTTTTGATGGTTTCCTCACAGATTCTTACCTTAATCCTATGGATGCGAAGATAGCAATAGAACACTATGGATATGATATTATGTTTATGCTCTACCGCGCGATGCACGATTACCTGAAAGGAGAAGAAGCGCTTGTTGATGCACTGGAAAAAGTGATCGGGTATATTTTTAATCGTGCACCTTGATCGGGTCATCAGGCCACTTTTTTCCATTCGAAGAGCGGCAATTGCTGTTTTCGCAAATTTTCGTCTGATTTCCGAGTGCGGAAAGAAATAACATACGGGTGCACCGCATATCTTCTGATTTTCAAATTCCACACTGTTATTTGCTTCATTTACCTTGGGCTCCGAATGGGGAAAAACCGTTTCCATTGTAACGTCACAATGGATCCCGGAATAAATTCTATGTTGAGCGGGACCGGTGTGACATGAATTTTGAATGCCGCTGCATCCCCTCATTTTGGCAGCAAAAACCCCTTTACGCCATGCTGAAGACAAGCTGATATACAGGAAAGATTGCGGGAATCCTTGATGATGAAAAATTATAGAGAATTCTGATAAACCTCCTTGTGACCCATAGTACTTTATCTTAGTACGACCAAGGACGGGTATGGAGACCCTTGTCGATTTTGCATTGCAGGAACGGTACAAGAACATCAAAAAACTTGGCGACCGGTTGGATGAGTTTGCGACGCTTATCGACTGGGGATCATTCCGTTCGGTATTGGGAGATATCTACACCAATACAACCGAACAAGGAGGTCGGCCGAATATGGATATCGTCCTCATGGTCAAGTTGCTGGTACTTCAGTCAATGTACAACCTCTCCGATCCGGAACTCGAACGGCAGGCCAATGACCGGATATCGTTCATGAAATTTCTTGACTTCCCCGAGAAAATCCCTGATCAAACCACGGTCTGGTATTTCCGGGAACGGTTGGCAAAGACCGGTAAAGACAAAGCGATCTGGGAAGAACTACAGCGCCAACTCGATGCAAAGAAACTGAAGATCAGGAAAGGAACGATCCAGGATGCAACGTTCATCACAGCAGATCCCGGCCACGCTTCAGCGGACACTCCCCGGGGAGATAACGCGAAGACCCGGAGAAGTAAGGACGGTACATGGACGAAAAAGGGTAAGAAATCCTATTTCGGATACAAACTCCACACCAAAGAGGATTGTGACTTCGGTTTAATTCGGGCTCTCAAAGTTACAACTGCCTCAACACACGATTCGCAAATCGACCTGTCGAAAGAGGGTGAAGTGATCTACCGAGACCGGGGATACTTCGGTACTGAAACCAAAGGATTCAACGCCACCATGCAACGCGGAGTTCGCGGTCACCCGATTGGTATACGTGATATACTCAGAAACTCACGTATCTCAAGGATCCGATCTCCTGGTGAACGCCCTTATGCCGTTATCAAGAATGTGTTCCATTCCACTCACACTCGCGTCACTACCGTTATCAGGGTGCATGCAAAAATGGTGTTCTCTGCGTTCAGCTTCAACCTGTACCAACTAGCCACACTCAAAAAACAAGGGGTTCTCGAGCGGATGCTCTCTATAAAAAGCTGAACTGTAACAAAAAAATTCAAGATAGGGGGATAGTGGATTCTCACTTAGCACTCTATTGAAAATTCTGGGGGTTGATCGGAATGCTCTATAATGTAAAAGCAGCAAGGATATCCTCTCCGCTAGCACCAGGATTACGATCGATGAAAGTAAAGGAGTTAAGGATAGCAATAATTCCGGTGCCGGGGATGAGGGTATAAACTCTCGTAAGGGGCAAAACCGTGTAAGAAAAACAATATCAAAATGTGCAGGATGGGCCCGATGTGATTCGAACACATGACCTCCCGGTTATCAGCCGGGCGCACCACCGGGCTATGCTACGGGCCCAAAAGTTTGCCTGAAATTTACCTTATTTACTACTCCATCAAAGTTTTTATAAGTTGTGAATCGCAGAGTGAGTTGGCAAAAACATTCAGATAGGGATATGTGTAAAAAAGCCACGGTATAAGTACGGATATGAGATCATGGCACGAAAATATCTCCTTGGGAATGAAGCGATCGCCCACGCATGTGTTGAGTCCGGCGTGGATTTTATAAGCGGATACCCTGGCACACCTTCATCTGAAGTGATCGATGTGCTGCGTGTACAGCCTGACCGATCATACTATGTTGAGTGGTCAGTCAACGAAAAGGTGGCATTGGAAAACGCTCTCGCTGCTGCATGGTGCGGCATCCGTTCACTCTGCACCATGAAACATGTGGGACTCAATGTTGCTGCGGATCCACTGATGACGAGTGCCTATACGGGGATCACCGGAGGACTCGTTATAATGAGTGCGGATGATCCATTTGCCCATAGCTCGCAGAACGAACAGGATACACGGTGCTACGCACATTTCGCCCGGGTACCGTGTCTCGATCCTGCAGGCATACAGGAAGCACATGATATGATACCCGAAGCGTTTGATCTTTCCGAGGAGTTCGGGCTGCCCGTTATCTTCCGCCCCACGACACGTATCTGCCACTCGAAGGGTGACGTGGAGCTGGGTGAGTCGGTCGTGAGCATACGGAAAGGTGAGTTCCATAAAGATCCGCGGCAGTATGTCGTAATCCCGGCGCATACCCGTGTCCTGCATAAAAAACTTAACGAGAAACAATCTGCAATCAGGAAGCGGTTGGTTGAACGGGGATTCAACCATTTCAAAATACGGGGAAAAATCGCAATCATCGCGAGCGGGATTGGCGCCACCTATGTGCAGGAGTTATTACCGGAAGGAGTCTCGTTCATGAAAATCGGGGCGTACCCGATAGATGAAGAATGGTTGGGGGATTTTGTAAAAAAACATGAAAAAGTGCTCGTGATTGAGGAACTCGCGCCAGAAGTGGAAGAGGTTGTACACCAGATCGCCGGCTGTGTCCCGGTCTTTGGGAAAAAGAATGGGTACGCACCGTACGAAGGGGAGCTATCTCCCCAGGCAGTTGCGGTGATAATGGAAAAGGCAGGGTTTTTGCCAAAAAAACCATTCCCGCAGGTTAATCCTATTCAAAACCTTCCACCCCGCCCGCCGATCCTTTGTGCCGGTTGCCTGCACCGCGGTGCGTTCTATGCAATAAAAAAAGTATTCAAGGATGCGATATACCCCAGTGACATCGGATGCTATACACTTGGGCTCCAGCTGGGTGTTGTTGACACTACTATCTGCATGGGCGCTTCGATTACTGTGGCGAGCGGCATTTCTCATGCCGGAGATCCACATGACATTGTCTGTACAATCGGGGACTCTACGTTCCTGCATACAGGTATTCAAGGATTAATAAACGCAGTCTACAACGGAGCAAACATAACCGTGGTGATTCTTGATAACCGGATCACGGCTATGACCGGACACCAGCCAAACCCGAATACCGGGGTGACCGCATGTGGCGTGGAGAGTCCTCCGGTATCACTCGATGCATTGTGCCGCTCCTGCGGTGTCAGTTTTGTCGAGAGTGTTGACCCGTACGATATTACCGGTATGGTCAACATCTTACAGGAGGCAAAGAAACGCAAGGGCGTGAAGGTCATCATTGCCAAACAGATGTGTGTTATCTCCGCGCGTCGTGCCGGGGTGAAACGCGGGAGGTATAGGGTCCATCCAGAGATATGTACCGGTTGTGGGACCTGCGTCCGGTTTGGTTGCCCTGCCATTGAATTCGAAGATGAAAAAGCCCGGATTAATGAATTGTGCAGCGGTTGCGCGGTATGTGCTGAGCTCTGTCCGGTCGGGGCAATTGTCCGGGAGGGGAAGAAATGAGCGGAAGTTTTGACATCCTGATCGTCGGAATTGGTGGCCAGGGAACAATTCTTGCCTCCAATATTCTCGGAGAAGCATGCCTGATTGAAGGGAGGCATATAAAGGGGGCGGAGACGCACGGTATGGCGCAACGCGGGGGGTCAGTCGAGAGTCATATACGGATAGACGGGCTGTTCGGACCGCTGATCCCCCCAGGGCAGGCGGATCTTCTGATCTCGTTCGATCTTCTCGAAGCGCTCCGCTACTCCCACTACCTTAAAAAAGGCGGGAAGATGGTGGTGAACCGGCACCTTGTTCTCCCGACATCAGTATATACGCAAAATCTTGTGGCGCCCACGGAAGATGAGATCATTGCAGCATTGAAAAAACATGAACTCTGCTTACTTGATGCAGATAAAATGGCAGAGGAAGCAGGAAGTCCTCTTTCGCAAAACGTGGTAATGCTGGGTGCGGCATCGCAATCCATGCCACTCAAACCCGAATCGCTTTTAGCGGCAGTCAAGAATCTTGTTCCGAAAAAGACAATCGAAATCAATGTAAAAGCCTTTGAGACAGGAAGGGAATTTGGCGGGACGTGCTGATGAAACGGTGGCTTGGTGCATTCGATCCTGATACCATTTACCCTGGAAATGCACTCGAGCTTATGCCGAAGATCCCCGATGGAGTGATTGATCTTATCGTCACTGACCCCCCTTTTGCCATCGACTTCAAAGCACAACGGGAGAATTACAACCGCACTGGTTCCAACGTCCTGGAAGGATATCAGGAAATCCCGGAATCTGAATACCATGAGTTTACTCAAAGGTGGATGGCAGAAGCTGCACGGGTACTTGCACCCGATGGGAGCATGTATGTTTTTTCCGGCTGGAACCGGCTCCGGGATATCCTTGAAGGGCTCGACGCAGCAGGTTTCACAACAATCAACCACCTCATCTGGAAATACCAGTTCGGCGTCTTCACGAAGAAAAAATACGTGACAAGTCATTATCACATCCTGTTTGTGGTAAAAAACCCGAAAAAGTATACCTTCAATAAAATTGATCATTACCCGGAAGATGTGTGGGTCATTAACCGCGAGTACTGGAAAGGAAGAAAGAAGACACCCACCAAACTCCCGTCCGAAATTATAAAAAAGATGCTGATGTATTCGAGTAATGCCGGCAATCTGGTTTTTGACCCGTTCCTTGGTTCAGGAACGGTGGCAATCGTCTCACAGCGTGAGGGACGACATTTCCTCGGATTTGAAGTCGTACCCGAATATTTTGCCTTCGCAAATGAATGCCTCTGTACCCGTTAAAAAAAACGTGAAAAAAAGGGGGAGTATAATCAGACGCTGAGGGGGGGAATTGAACCCCCGAGGCACTTTCGCACCACAGGCTTTCCAGGCCTGCGCCCTACCGCTAGACTACCTCAGCAAAAAGTGTATCCTATCTGTTAGACGGGTATTTTTTTAATGGTATCTTTTTTTCGAATTTTTGTTCAGTTTTTTATCTGGTATTTTTACCTTATCTGATTTGGTCCAGCCGCGGGGATATGTCCCCGGCGGCAGGAAAACGGTGGTAGGTGCAATAACCAGACCAGTGTCTCCCGGTTTGAACGAACTGGAGGGGACAAGCGCCCTGCCCAGACCGATGAACTCTTTTTTCTGCGATAGAACGGCAACGGTCTGGTCTTTTTTGAACTCATCACAGCTTATTACCCCAACTCCTGCAAGCACCGCGCCGCGGCAGATAGCATCAATAGCGGTGTCCCGGATAATTACTGTCGCGAGATCAGGCACCGCTGCATCCACTGAGAGAATGATCGAGGAGAGTGCTATGCGATTTCCCTCCTTTGCCGCACAACATGCATCCTGCACATCGTGGAGTGTATGCATCTCCTGTTCACTGAATGCGCCCGACCGTGTGCGGCGCAGTTCCACCATGTGTGCACCTACACCCAGTGCAAGCCCCATGTGGTGGCAGAGCGAGCGGATGTAGGTTCCGGCATCGCATTGGACACGGAACAGCACGAGGCGCCCTTCACTATCAAGAATCTCAAGTTTCTGGATGGTGCGGATTCTGAGGACGCGCTTGACCGCACTCTTCCGTGGTGGGCGCTGGTAGAGTCTTCCCGTGAACTCCGCGCCGATCTGTTCGATTCGGGTTTTGTCAACATCGCCATGCAGCCGCATCAGGCAGATATATTCCTTATCGTGCTGGAGGAGGAGCGGGGCGAGGCGCACCGCGTTGCCGAGCATGACAAGAAGCACACCAGAAACCTGCGGGTCGAGCGTTCCTGCATGCCCCACCTGGCAACCGAGCATCTTCCCCACCCAGGCAGCTACCTGATGACTTGACGGGCCTCTCGGCTTGTCAATGACGATGATCCCGGCGTGGTTCCACAAATGGAGGGGCGCATCCTTATCAGCATCTCCAGTCATCCTATTCACTTCCTTTTTCTGGTGAGATAATTGTTGAGTGCCATCATCGTTCCTTCGAGTGACCCGTCCCCGATTACCACCGGG
>Ga0315289_10007498_pt1 | contig 15874 bp, 13 predicted proteins | sample YL17G11_40_MG_FD_203452 | JGI IMG/M metagenome (GOLD analysis project Ga0315289, IMG submission 203452) | Sediment microbial communities from Yellowstone Lake, YNP, Wyoming, USA - YL17G11_40 | ecosystem: Environmental > Aquatic > Freshwater > Lake > Sediment | place: USA: Wyoming | collected... | reverse complement strand
CGCATCCTCAACCCGATTGAGCACGCGCGCGAACCGGATACGGTCTGGCGCTACGGGCTTGAGCCCTATGTGGTCGCAGCGGATGTGTACCGATTGCCCGGACGGGTCGGTCAGGGTGGTTGGTCTTGGTATACGGGTTCGGCGGCGTGGATGTACCGAGCCTGGGTTGAAGAGGTCCTGGGTTTGAAGGTGCACGGGGATCACCTGCAGTTGAATCCGGTCATCCCCGGATGGTGGGAGGGCTTCCACCTGCGCTATCGCCACGGTGAAGCGATCTACGAGATCCGGGTCGAGAATCCGGAAGGCTGCGAGCGAGGTGTGATGTGGGTGGAGATGGATGGCCAGCGCATGCGGGATGGGGTGATCCCATTGGAACGCGTCCTGGTCAAGCATCGGATCCTCGTACACATGGGGAAGTCGGAGCAAGCGGCTTGAGATGTCCCCCTTGCCGATTGTGGAAATGGGGTCAGGTCTTGAATTATCACATTTTGATGATAATCCCCTCGCGGTCGCAGACCGTCATCGCTCCGGGAAATTCCTTCACCCAGGGATGATCTGCCATCCTGCCCTCCTTGCCGAGGATCGCACCCTCAGTCCAGGGTGACGAAAATCGTTTTCCTCGGTTGGTTGTGGAGTGCACGACTGATGTGCCCATGGCCCTGGGTATCTTCAACCAGGAGGACATCGCCCGGGCCGAAACGACGAGGGATATGCAGGCACAGCTTGGAGATCTGGGGCTACTGCCCAATGGCCAATCATGTCAAAAAAAAACTTGACAAGAATAGTTGAAGGGACTAAACTGACATGTTAATGATAGATCAGTCCTGCCTATGGATGAAGCCCTCCCAAAGCCTTTCATTAGGCAAACCTATATCCCATTATGCTATATTATATCATGTCCCTCCCGCTATAATAAGGTTCTAATCTTAGCGAGGTAAGTCAGACTCCCTTTTTCTACATCCTAATCTGCGTGCGATATTAAGCCATTGCCCTCTTCCCTAACGGGTAATATTCCAAGCGGGAGATATCCAATGGTTGATGAAGCAGCGATCGAGGAAGCCTCCGGGAGTTCTTTGAGGGATATCTATTACGTGATCTTCCGCCAGAAGTGGAAGATCCTCCTCTTCTTCCTCGCTACTGTTCTTACTGTAACAGCAGGAACCTTCCTTGTCCCCAAAATCTACCGGTCCGAGTCTCAGCTCCTCGTCCGCCTCGGGCGGGAGAGCGTCTCCCTGGATCCCACCGCCACCACCGGCCCCGTCATTTCCGTCGCCCAGTCCCGGGAAAATGAAATCAAATCAGAATTAGAGATCCTGAAGAGCCGGGATCTCATCGAGAAGGTCGTGGATGCGATTGGACCCTCCCTATTGCTGTATCCGCCCAAGGAGAGTAAGGAAAACCTGCGTCCCCCATCAGAAAGGCGGTGGAGCCTGTTTGACTCCTCCCCCCTCGGGAACCCCTTGACTGATCGGGAAAAGGCGATCCTGTTGGTTACGAAAAAACTGGAGATCGAGGTTCTGAAGAACACAAACATCATCTCCATCGCCTACGAGGCCGAGAACCGGACACTGGCTCAAGAGACAATCGAGAAACTGATCGGCTTCTATCTCGAAAAGCACATCAATGTCCATCGCACCCAAGGTTCATACGAGTTCTTCGACCAGCAGACAGACCAGATCCGGAATCATCTGGCCAAAACCGAGGAAGACCTCAGGCAATTGAAGAACAAGACCGGCATTGCCTCCCTGGGCGAGCAGCGGAGCGTCCTTTTCAAGCGGACCGGGGATCTCCAACAACAGGTAGCGGAAACAGAAGCGGCCCTGGTTGCCTCCCGGGCCAAGGTGGAGGCGATACAAAAGAACCTGGCCGATGTTCCCGAAACGCTGGTTACTCAGGAGAGTAGCGGCCACCAGAACCAGGCAGCCGACCTCATGCGGGCCCGGCTGTATGAGCTGCAGATCAGGGAGCAGGATCTTCTTATCCGATATGGAGAGAAGAACAAACTCATCCAGGATGTCCGACGGCAGATTGCCGAGGCCCGGGCCATCTTGGACAAGGAAGAGCCAACCCGCACCCAGGTCACCCGGGGGCTGAACGAAGCACACATACGGTTAGAAGGCGACTTGCTTTCCGAGAAAGCCACGCTCTCCTCCCTCCAGGAAAAAGCCAAGGAACAGCGGGCACAGCTGGCAAGCGCTCGTGCCGAGCTAAAGCCGATCAACGACCAGGAGACCCAAATGGCCCAGGTGCAGCGGGATGCGAGCATTCAGGAGGCCAACTACCGAAAATACGACGAAAAGCTGGAGCAGGCCCGGATTGACCATGCCCTGGAAATGGGAAAGATCTCGAACATCAGCGTGGTGCAGCCGGCCACCTACCCCCTGAAGCCGGTCAGGCCCCGAAAATTGCTCAATCTGGCCCTGGGGCTATTCCTGGGGCTTTTTGGCGGGCTGGGGCTGGCTTTCTTCTCCGAGACCATGGATCACACCTTCAAGAAGCCCGAAGACATAGAGGAAAGGCTGAAGCTGCCAACGCTGGCCACAATCCCGCATTCCAAGACAATCGCTTTCTATGGGTTGAAGAGGCCGTTCTTCAGGTAAAACATGTACACCCAGTTCTATGGTTTCTCAGAAAAGCCGTTTGACGTAACTCCTGATCCCCGGTTTCTCTTTTTGACAGAGAGCCATCAGGAGGCCCTATCTTCTATGATTTACGGGATCAGGGAGAGGAGGGGATTTATCTCGATCTCGGGAGAGGTGGGAACCGGCAAGACCACCTTGATCTATTCCCTCCTCGGCCGTCTCGATGAGAGCGTCAAGACCGTCCATATCTTTCACACCAAAGCCACCTTCGAAGAACTATTGAAGAATATCCTCCTGGAGTTGGAGGTTCCCAACATTCAGGAGGGAAAGATCGATCTTCTACGCCTGCTCAATGAATACCTGATTCAAAAACTCGCCCATGGCGAGAACCTTGCCGTCATCATCGACGAGGCCCAGAATCTCTCCCCTGATGTATTGGAGGAGCTGCGGATGCTCTCCAACCTGGAGACTCCAAAGACGAAACTTCTCCAAATCGTTCTGGTGGGCCAACCGGAGTTGGAAACCAAGCTGAATTCAGAGGAATTGAGGCAGCTCAAACAGAGGATCGGCATCAGGCGCCGGATCAGCCGGTTGAACGAGGAGGAATCCAGGGAGTACATCGACCATCGTCTGAAGCTGGTAGGGAGCCGAAGCTCCGCGGTCTTTACCCCCGAAGCCCTATCCCAGATCCGCCAATACGCAGGGGGGATTCCCCGGATCATCAACATCCTCTGTGACAGCGGCTTCTTGATCGGTTACGGCCTTTCCAAGAAAAGGATCGATGCAAGCATCATCCAGGAAGTGATCCGCGACATGGAGGGTTCGACATGGGCGAATTCCACTCCTCCTGAACCTGCTGCAGTTCCTTCTCCGGCTCCTTCCTCCACGCCGTTGACCGTCGACCGTGGACTGTCGGCGGCCTTTCAACCGTCGACCGTGGACCGTGGACTGTCGGCGGCCTTTCAACCGTCGACCGTGGACCGTCGACTGTGGACGATCTTGTTCAAGCCGTCGACCGTGGACCGTCGACCGTGGACGATCTTGTTCAAGCCATTGACCGTAGACCGTTGGCCCCACATGATCTTCAGCAGAGTTTCTCTTCTCGCCCTTCTATTCGTATGCCTGTCTCTGGTCGCCTATTTGAACAGGGAGTATTTGAAAGTTGCCTCCGCCCCGCCTCAGCCTAAGCCTTCCATCCATCAGCCAGTCCTCCCCCGCCCAAATGTGGCTCCTGCCCCCGGTATCAAGGCCGTTTCTTCCGCCAGTGTTCTTCCGTCTCCCACTCCGACGGCTTCCAACCGCGGACCATCCTCCATCACTGGATCGTCGTCCGTGGACCGTGGACCGTGGACGCTCTTCCTCCGACCCTGGACTCTCCTCCGGCCGTGGACTGTGGACCGTGGACCGTGGACGGCCTTCCTCCGACCCTGGACTCTCCTCCGGCCGTGGACCGTCGTCCGTGGACCGTGGACGGCCTTCCTCCGACCCTGGACTCTCCTCCGGCCGTGGACCGTCGACCGTGGACCGTGGACGGCTTCTCCCCCGTGGACTCTCTTCCTCCAACAGAACCGTCTCGGTACAACGAGGGTACTCCCTATCTTCTCTGGCCAGAAAATATTATGGCCTGGCCAACACCACCCTTGTGGATCATATCCTGGAAGCGAATCCATCCATTGCCAATCCTCACCTGCTCCAAATCAACCAACAAATTCAACTGCCGGAGCTTACGGAATCATTACTCATTATCCAATCCTCAGACGGCACCTGTAGAGTGCATTTGGGAACCTTTGCGGAGCCTGAATCCGCCCGAGTCTATCGGGATGAGCCCGCCTTGCAGGGAAAAGAAATCGAAGTGATTCCGCGAGAAGTATCCCCCCGAGAAACCTGGCACAGGGTGCTGGCGGGACATTTCGAAAACGAAAAGCAGTGCTTGCAGCTCATCCGGGCTCTGAAGCAGAAGGGCCTCTTACCTGCATTTGGCGGGTCTCCCACGATTTGATCCGAGGTGAGGGAAAGATGTCGAAGACGTTCAAGGCATTGCAGAAAGCAGAGACTGAAAAAAGGGCCCGGGCCAGGCCACCTGCCATGACCCACACGCGAGGAGGACGCAAGGCAGCTTCTCATCCCCTGGAAGAGTACCGCGGGATGAAATACAAGATCCTCTCTTCCCGACCGAATCAGGCGGTCAGAACCATACTGTTTTGCAGTTCCAACGAAGGGGAGGGCACTTCGACCGTCCTGACCAATTTTGCCATGGCCCTGGCCTCTGAGGGAGACAAGGTGCTGCTGATCGATGCCAACCTGAGGCATCCGTCCCTGCACGAGACATTCGCTTTGGAGAGAGAGAATGGCCTGATTGACCTGCTCCTTGGGAAGAGCACCGTCCATGAGGTCGTCAAGAAGACCCCATTCGACAACCTATTCCTCATCACCAGCGGCACCCCGCCCCCCAATCTGTCCCTCGACCATGGACCGTGGACTGTCGACCCTTCCCCCTCCATCATCCTGAAGTCCAACCCTCTGGATTCAGACATAGAGGAAATAAAGGCAGAAGCTGACTGGATCTTCTTTGATTGCCCCCCCGTCAATTCCTCCAACACCTCCCTGGTCCTTTCCGGCAAGGTGGATGGAGTGGTCCTGGTAGTGGAGGCTGAAAAAACCCGGTGGGAAGTCGCACAGAGTGCCCGGCAGCAAATAGAAAGCGCCAATGGAAAAATACTGGGCGCGATCCTCAACAAGAGGCGGTTCTATATCCCCGGATGGCTGTACAAGAGGCTATGAACAGAATCGTCCACAGTGCACAGTCGGAAAAACCGTCCACAGTCCACAGTCGAGCGTGGACCGCGGACTGCTTTTCTCATTGACCGTGGTCTGTGGACCGTGGACCGTGGACGGATCACACCGTGGCATTCAAGTTTGAAAAATTGGAGGTATGGCAGAAAGCGATAGAACTTGGTCTTCACATCCATGAACAAACGCGAAGCTTCCCCAAGGAAGAGATATACATCCTGACATCGCAGATCAAGCGCGCAGCCGATTCCATAGCCCTAAACATCGCAGAGGGCTCAACCGGCCAAACAAATGCTGAGTTCAAACTCTTCCTTGGCTACGCTATCAGATCAGCAATTGAAGTCGTTTCCTGTCTGTACATCGGCCAAAAAAGGAAATTGATCAGCGAAGTTGCCTTTCAAACCCTATATTGCGAGACCGAGGGAATCGTGAAGATGCTCCAAGCCCTCCGCAATTCCCTTTAGGTTCTCGGCAGTTGTCCGTGGACTGTTCTTAGTTTTTCCCGTCGACTGTGGACTGTTTTTCCTCTAACCGTGGACCATCGACTATTGCCTGTTCTGACCGTGGACTGTGGACTGTGAACTGTCGACTGCTTTTCTCATTGACCGTGGACTGTTTTTCCTCTAACCGTGGACTGTGGACCGTCGACTGTGGACGGCCGTTAACCCTATGAAAGACCAAAACCACATTCGCATCTTAGCAACCGGCGGCTCTGGATTCATCGGCTCCCACCTCTGTGAACGCCTTCTCAACGATGGCTATGATGTCCTCTGCGTGGATAACTTCTATACGGGGACCAAGCGAAACACGGTGCATCTGCTCAAGAACCCCTTTTTTGAGCTCCTGCGCCATGACATCACCTTTCCCCTCTTTGTGGAGGTGGACGAAATCTACAATTTGGCCTGCCCTGCAGCCCCGATCCACTATCAGAACGATCCGGTTCAGACCACCAAAGTAAATGTTCACGGCTCCATCAACATGTTAGGGCTTGCCAAACGACTCAAGGCCAAGATCCTCCAGGCCTCCACTTCGGAGGTTTACGGTAACCCCACAGTTCATCCCCAGCCGGAGACCTACCTGGGAAGCGTGAACTCCATCGGCCCCCGGGCCTGTTACGATGAGGGGAAAAGGTGCGCGGAGACCCTCTTCTTCGATTACCATCGCCAACACGGGGTCAAGATCAAGGTGGCCCGTATCTTCAATACCTACGGTCCGCGTATGCATCCCAATGACGGCCGGGTCGTTTCCAACTTTATTGTTCAGGCCCTGAGGGGCGAACCCCTCACGATTTATGGAGATGGCTCCCAAACCCGCTGCTTTTGCTATGTGGATGACATGATAGAGAGCCTGATCCGCCTGATGAACTCCCCAGATGACTTTACCGGACCGGTGAACCTGGGAAATCCGGAGGAAATAACTGTTCTGCAGCTGGCAGAGAAAATCCTCGATCTGACCAGTTCTCGATCGGAGGTCGTCTTCAAGCCACTTCCCGCCGATGATCCGGTCAAACGCAAGCCGGATATTACTCTGGCCAAGGAAAAGCTGGGATGTGTCCCAAAAATATCCCTGGAAGAGGGCTTGAGGAAAACCATCGAGTATTTCAAGGCCTTTTTTGCAGAGAGATAAAAACATGAATCTCCGGCGCATCATCCTTCTTAAAGCCTACAAGCTGTCTGGTTTGCTTACTATGATCTGCGCTTTCATGCTGGCCTCATGGATATCTTATCACCAGATGGGGAGGATTTCTTTTGTTCAGTTCATGGAAATGCGAATCAAACTTATTAACTTTGTGCTCTTTTTCGGCTTTCTCCTCATCTGGCATCTGATTTTCTCCGGGTTTGGGCTTTACCATTCCAAGCGCCTTTCTGATCTCCACGGTGAGGTCGTTGACATATTGAAAGCGACCTTTCTGGGAACCCTGACCATAAGCCTATCTGCGATCCTATTCGGGATTTCTTTGGTGACTCCGGTTTTTCTTTTGGTTTTTTGGAGTGGAGCCAGTGCCATCACCATCTTGAGTCGATCCATGCTCAGATCCACCCTGAAAAGTCTCCGGCGCAGAGGCCGAAATCTTCGCCAAATGCTGATCGTTGGCACGAACCATCGAGCCATTCGTTTTGCACGGAAAGTGGAGGCAAAACCGGAGCTTGGTTATCGCCTGATGGGCTTTGTGGACGATTATTTTGCCGGGTCCCGGGAATTCCGAAAGGCCGGTTATTCCTTGGTTTGCAACCTGAAAGAATTCCCTAATTTTGTCAGGAGCCACGTGGTGGATGAAGTATTGGTCTGCCTCCCTCTGGGGTCCCACTATGTCGAAGCCTCTCAGATTGTCGCTTCCTGTGAAGAGCAAGGGATCATGGTAAGGATTCTCTCGGATCTATTTGATCTGAAGCTCGCCCATTCCAAGATAGAGCAACCCGAAGGTGAAACCATCATTACGCTGTCCACGGGAAATATTGGCGGATGGGAAATCGTTTTGAAGCGTGCGTTCGATTTGGTTGTTTCCATTGCTCTCATCATTCTTTCCTCGCCCGTTTTCTTGATCGTCGCGCTCTTGATTAAGATCACCTCGCCGGGAACCGTATTTTTCACCCAGGAGAGATTGGGTCTTAATAAGCGCAGATTCTGCATGGTTAAGTTCCGCACGATGGTCGTCGATGCAGAAGAAGGACAGGCTGAATTGGAGCACTTAAATGAAGCCGATGGCCCGGTGTTCAAGATAAAGAACGATCCAAGGATTACCCCGATCGGAAAGTTGCTAAGGAAAACGAGCATTGACGAGCTGCCTCAGCTTTTCAGCGTCCTGAAAGGCGATATGAGCCTGGTAGGGCCCCGGCCTCTTCCCGTGCGAGACTTCGAGGGTTTTGACCAAGACTGGCATCGGCGCCGCTTCAGTGTCCGTCCTGGAATTACCTGCCTGTGGCAAATCGATGGCAGAAGCGATATCCCATTTGGAAAATGGATGGAACTCGATATGGAGTATATCGATAATTGGTCTTTAGCTTTGGATTTGAAGATCTTACTTAAAACCATCCCTGCTGTTGTCCGTGGATCCGGAGCAACGTAGCTATGAGCTAAATGGACCTGCGGCCTGTGCCTTGTGACTTATGCAACTTTTTGAGTTTCTGTGGACTATGGACCATATATTCCCCTTACAATTTCAAAAAGGATTACCTATTATAAAAGTAAGGGAGAGTAACAAATGTCTACAACCGCAAAAATAACTCAAAAGGGGCAGGTAACCATCCCCCGAAAAATAAGGGAGAAGCTCGGGAGTAATGTAGTCGAATTTGATATCGTGAACGATCAAATCATTATAAGGCCGCTAACAAGCGTTGCCGGTTCATTGAGCGCTTACGGTAAAAAGGAATCCATTTCCTTTAAGGAAGCCAGGGAAAAGGCTTGGGATGAGATAAGCCGGGAGAAATATGGCAAGAAAATTGGTCGACGCTAATGTGATCCTTCGGTATCTTCTCCGAGATGATGAAACTATCAGTTATGAGCCAAGTTCCTATGAGCTAATGTCACGTCTCAGAAATTCATTGAAGAAGTTTTCTGGCCTCATTCTCTCACCCTCCCCTTTATCCCCTCCCATCGAGGGAGGGGAAACCTAAGGGATTGCAGTAAATCCCCTCCCATCGAGGGAGGGGAAACCTAAGGGATTGCAGTAAATTCCCTCCCCATGGATGGGGGAGGGCGAGGGTGGGGGTGAAAAGAACATATGAAACCTACTTGTGGGACTGCACACTATGAAGTCCTTGATATTGAAGATCATCCTATTAAGGTGGCAACGCCGGAATGTCTGTTAAGGATGAAAGAAGGGACCCTGCGACCCATTGATCAAAACGACGCTATCTTTTTAAGGGAATACATCAGGAGGAGGGGTTGATATCATGCCTGTGATAAAATACAGAAGTTTTGAAGAGGCTCAAAAGGCGATGTGGTGTTTCTGGCCGACACGGGAATATTATCGGAAGTTGGCAGACCTTTTTGAGTTTTCTAATCAAATTTTCTCGCATTTTCAAAGGCCGCTTCCGGGTATTCTCAAATATAAAAGCCTTGATCAGTCAGGTCGATGGTCGATTGATCAGAACCCAAAATCTGGAAACTGAATAAGTTTAGATCCTCCCTTGACTCATATTGTCTTTGCTCCATGTCAAGAAAATAGACCTGACCCTAGTTCATGCTAGTTCATGCCTGGTTCATGCAGACCTGACCCTGGTTCATGCAAAAATTTAATACAGGTGGCCATGGACCTGGATCATCCCCAGGTGAGGGAACGAGAGATCCGTTCCCTCAGCGCCGCGGCTGCTCTTTTTGATATTCGGGATCGCATCATTTTGACGGAGGACCAGAAAACCGAGATAAAGGAGGGAAAACTGAGAATCAAAGTTCGGCCGTTATGGCACTGGCTCATTCCAAGTGAATAGTTCAACTTATGATTTCCAGCATGAGACTTGTGACTTGCGACCTGTAATTTGTGACCTGTAACTTGAGACGTGCAACTTGAGACCTGTAACTTGAATGGAAATGGACGCAATTAAACATTGACAATATGAGGTAATCAATTTGAATGATTTGAAGAAAGTAACAGTTATCATACCTGCATATAACGAAGAAGCCATTATAGAAGATACTGCTCACAAGGTTAGACAAGCTCTGGATGGGATGTCAAATAAATACCCTTGGGACCTTGTCCTTGTAGATGACGGTAGTAAAGATAAAACCGGTGCGATAATGGATGAATTGGCTTTCGCGGATAGCAACATCAGTGTCGTTCATCATAAAACTAACTATGGAATTGGAAAGGCATTAAAGACAGGCTTCAAAAAGGCTTCAGGAGATATTATCATCACATTAGATGCAGACTTGAGTTATTCGATAGAACATATTGAAAAATTGCTACGGAAAATGGAGGAGACTGATGCAGATATCGTCTCCGCTTCCTGCTACACCCCAGGCGGCAGGGTAGAAAATGTTCCGTTCAAACGTGCCTTAATAAGCAGAATTGGCAACATGCTGTTGACCCGTGCAATGGGTAAAAATATTACAGTTGCGACTTGCATGGTCATGGCCTGCAAGAGAGATTCTATTAAATCGTTGGACCTCATTTCAGATGACAAGGATGTAACTCCTGAAATGCTTTACAAAGCTACTAAGCTAGGTTTAAGAATCGAAGAGATCCCTGCAACACTAAGATGGAGTAATATCAAACTTGACAAGGCAAAAAAGAAAAAGAGGGAATCAAAATTTAGGCTAAAAAAAACCACAATAACACATTTGTTTATTCTTTTTTGGTCCCGACCATTCGTACTATTTCTTATCCCTGGAATTACCTTGTTCATCCTTGGTTTGTTCGAAACTGGTCTAATTCTTTATCGGTTTATTGCATTTATAAATACACATCGAATGAATCTCTCTTTCAATCAGAGTATGATCTTGGCTGCACGTGACGTAATATCTAAATTCACTCCAAGCCTGATACTTACAGGCGCTTTGCTAGTTCTTGGAATTCAGTTTATTAGCTTAGGCTTTCTTGCTATACAAGCACAGAGGAATTTCAATGAATTGTATCATTTAATCCATACGTCCATACAAAAGAAAAATGAATAAGCCCTTTTAAAAAGATGGGAAATTCTACTATGAAACATTTTCTAATCTTAACAATGGCGGTTGTTGCAACTGGTGCTAATATCTTTCTAAAGATAGGAATGCAGTCTGTCAGCGGAACATATAAGGGTCAAGACTGGTTCAGTCGAATACAACTCTTTTCGAACATCTACGTTTTGTTAGCTATGGTTTTATATGTAATAAGCGCGCTGTTTTGGATGCGAATTCTTTCAATAGTAGATTTAAGCTACGGTTTCCCACTCGTTGTAGCTTTGACAATATGTTTTGTTACCATTGCATCGTGGTTGATTTTTAAGGAACAGATTTCAGCTATAAGAGTTTTGGGGATTTTTGTTTTATGTATTGGACTCATTTTGGTCCTTAAGAGTTAGACCGAATAAGACTGTAGCAAAGAAGGATGTTGAGGATGGAGATACAGGAACAGTATTGTCAGAGAGCGGAAGGAGCAGATAATCTGGTCCTATCCTTGAGATCAAGGAATGAGGTAAAAACCCATGACTAAAAAAGGGGTCCTTATCACCGGGGTAGCTGGAATGATTGGTTCACACTTGTTGGATGCACTTTTGGCGCGAGGATACAAAGTTATCGGTATAGACAACTTGAGTTTCGGGAAAATCGAAAGTATACAACATAACATCAGAAACCCGGCGTTTGAATTTTACCGGGTTGATATTCTTGACTTCGATACTTTGAAGATTCTGGCAAAAGATGTTGACACTATAGTGCATCTTGCGGCAGTGAAAAAAATCGCCGAGGTTGATTCCAGTATGGCGACGTTAAAGATTAATACGAAGGGAACGGAAAACATTTTTGAGATTGCTAAAATGTGGGGTGGAAAGGTCGTGTTTGCTTCAACCTCGGATGTATATGGTATATCTCCTAATCTTCCTTTTAAAGAAGATGGTGACCTACTTCTTGGACCAACTATGGTAAGAAGGTGGAGTTATTCCGTTTCAAAACTGTATTGTGAACAATTAGCCTTTGCTTACTACAAAGATTATGATGTGCCCGTGGTGATATTGAGATATTTTGGAGGTTTCAGCCATCGATCAAGTTTCATGTGGAGCGGCGGTCACATTCCAATTTTTATTCATGCCGTCCTCAACGATAAAGAGGTCATTATTCATGGGGATGGTACGCAAACTCGCTCCATGGCTTATGCGTTAGATTTAGCAGATGGAACAGTATTGGCTATGGAGAATCCAAAGGCGGTAGGTGAAATAATCAATTTAGGTCTCGAGGAGGAAATGAGTGTGATTGATACGGCAAGATTAATTTACCGCCTGGCTAATACAAAGGGAGAGTTAAAATTGAAATATATTCCTTTCAAAGAAGTTTTTGGGGATTACAAAGATATCATGCGGAGAGTTCCGGATATCACAAAGGCAAAAAAAATATTGGGTTACCAACCCAAATATACTCTTGAAAGAGCAATACAACTGACCCTGGATGAAGCAAGAAGTAAATGGAAAGATATTAAGGTTTAAGCGTGGCGATACTATCATATACTAATTGATTGAGAGAAGTCGGTTGCTGTCTTGAGTGGATTTGTTCCGCTTGCCTGAAGATGGAAGGTTTAGGTAATTTGGTATATATTTAAAGTAGATGATAATGGTGCATTTATTTTTGAAAACTAATTTGCGTAAAAGTGATTTGTAATCACTGCTGTCCAAATTAGCTCGGAATCCGGAATCCACCCCTTGATTTCATTGCTCTTTTGGACAAGTTCTTTGACTCTTGAAAATCAGGTTCCTCCCCGATGCTGTCCAAGTTAAGCGAGAGCCATGCGAAGCTGTTCGGGTTCATAGGGGACTGGGGCCGTTTCAAAGGGATGATCCAGCCAGGCCCAAAGATCGCGATGGGTGAACAGATTCATCCGCAACAGGGCCAGAAGATTGGACAACGACCAGCTGAATTGGGAGCGCAGTTGAAGGAACCGGAGGATCAGCATGGCGATCAATGCTGTCCAAATCTGGATCTTGACCGCATTGGCGCTGGTCCCCACAAAGGTCTTGATCTTGAGGTTTTGCTTCAGCGCTTTGAAGAAGATCTCGATCTGCCATCGGTCCTTATAGACGGCCGCAACCGTGCTGGCCCCCAGCTCCCGGTGGTTGCTGAGAAAGACGAGGATCTCCCCGGTGTCCGGGATGTAGACCTCGATGCGTCTCAGGAGATAGGGGCATCTCTCGAAGGCCCCGATTCCGGTCAGCCTGATGAGCTGGTCTTTGAGCACGTGGCGATGCTGAGGGACCTTCCTCTCGGCCACGACCTCATAGCAGGCGTTATCCTTCATCCGGGTGACGAAAATAGACCTCCTGGCGGGTCCATCGGCCAAACAAGGCGTAGTCGTTATACGCCCGATCATCGACCACGATGGTTCCGGGAGCAAAATCAAACATGGGAGCCACCTTCACCTCCGCCACCTTCCCCTCGGTGACCACGGCAAACTCGGGAAGGTATCCATCGTGGTCCAGCAGCAGATGCAATTTGATGGCCCCCTTGGTCCTCCGGAAGCGGGCCCAGTCGAACATCGCCAGGCAGAGATCGATCGTGGTGGCGTCCAGGCTGACCAGCTTGTTCTTGAATCGGAACTTCTTCCTTGTTCCCACTTGCATCCGACAGCGTTGGAGGAGCTGGAGGAAGACCTTTTCATAAAGCTGCCAGGGGCGATGCTCGTTGGCATAGGCCAGGGTGGACCGGCTGGGAGCGGGGATGCCCAGATGCTTGAGCTTCCCTTCACAGCTTCTGAGCCCTCCGGTGATCTCTCGGAGGGAATGGGCTCGGCCCAGTTGGCAAAAGAGCATGGCGACAAACTGCCCCCAGCAGGTGAAGCCTCGGGCATGACGTTCGGCGCGGGTCTGGTTCACCGCTTGTTGGAACTCGATTCGCGGAAACAGTTGCAAGAACTGGCTGAATATGCTACAGAATCGATTCATCAGTGGCCCTCCCTTGGTGGTGGAATGGATTTGTTAGCAGAAACCAATCTACCACAAACCAATGGGAGGGCTTCTTTATTTTTCAAAACCTAATTTGGACAAGAGTGATTTGTAATACAATTTTGAGGAAGGCTCACAAAACTGTAACAAAGGGCGCGCTAATCAGGTTAGAGCTCGTTAGGAAATGATGGAATTGGTCGAAAGAATAACAACACATTTGGGACATTATCGATATTGGGTTGTTGTCACTCTAATATTGATTTTAGCCGTGATTCTTCGTTTTTTCATGATCTCAGAACAAAGTTTATGGATTGACGAAGGTTGGAGTCTATTTTTTTCCGATGGGCTGACTCTTGGGGAAAACTTAACCAGAGTCATATATTCAAATACGAACGATAAATTTCAATCCTTATACTTCGTTCTTTTATATTTTTGGAGGCACGGTTTGGGTGACAGCGAGTGGTCACTTAGAGCCCTTTCAGCCATTTTTGGAATTGGTGCAGTAGTTTTTCTATTTCTTTCCAGCCTCCAGGTTTATGGGAAAAGGCATGCTCTTTGGTCACTGATTATTGGCTCCTGCAGTTCTTTTGCAGTTTATTATAGTCAGGAGGTCAGGACTTATTCTTTCCTTTTATTTCTCGCTTCGTTACAAATATATTTGTTTTTCAGATCAATCAATGGAGGAGGGTCTGGCAATCCACATAAAGCAAAAGTGTTATTTGTTATTTGCACGATTATTGGTTTCATGAGTAGCATTTTTTTGATAGTTTTTACAGTCTCCTTAAGTGGAGCCCATTTATTGGCTTACCGGAAACTGCGCAACTGGAAGAAATTCTGGCTCCCAGTTTTTCTCTTCACCGCTCCGATTACTATTTTTTATTGTTTTGCGCTGGCAATTACGCCCCCCTCAATGACCCCCTACCATCGGTCGAGCGAGCCTATCTTTTACAATTTGGTTTTTGTTCTATACAGCCTTACTGTCGGTCAAACATATGGCCCGTCAGTTGAAATCCTGCATTATGGAGGGAAGTCGCAAGTTTTGATGGAATCTTGGCCAAAATTGCTGATTTTAGCAGGGTTAGGGGTTACCATGCTTTTATTATTTCTTAGAACTATGAAAAAGGGGGCAGGAAAAGATTATCGATCCGTTGATTATTTTCTGGTGTTAAATTTTGCTATTGGCTGCATTTTATCAATAATTTTTGCTTTCGTGTCTAAGATTAATTGGCTCCCGCGGCATTCTTGTTTTTTATTTGTTCCAATGGCCATGTTGATTCCCATTACGGCGCGAGAGATACCCAACAGCAAGCCCCGATTCAAAAATCTTGGGGGGATTGTAATTTGTTTGTTAATCTTCCTCAACCTTTTTTCTCTTAATAATTATTTTTTTAGCAATGAACATCGGCGCGATGATTATAGGAGCGTGGCAGATTACTTAAAATCGGAGGTTTCTTCCCGGGCAGTTCTATTGTGGGGACTCCCAGATTTGTTTAAGTATTATGGGGCTGTGAACCTTCTTGATGGACGGGGGCTGCCGAAAGATGATTTGGATCGTGGGATTCAGGAAATAACAAGCGGCGCGCAAAGGATTATTATTGTGATCAACCGGGAATTTTATTGGGGGGAGCCGCATTTGCTTCAAGAGTTACTGAAAGCTTCATACCAGTTAGAGTCAGAGAGGAAATACCCCTATTTCCATTTATATACCTTTCTAAAAAGGGACAACCCGAATTATCGAAAAGACTGATGATCACGCTGAAGAATTGTATCCATGGCACTCGAGACGGTTTTGGTGTATTTTCCTTTAGCACCGATTTTCGCGGAGCTATAATCGTCATTTTGGGATAAGATTTTGATGCCTCCATCATTGGAACTTCATGTTCAGTTTGGCGCCGTCAAGCCAGGAGATGGTCTGCGGCATTTTCTGCCAAGGAA
>Ga0315289_10007496_pt1 | contig 15879 bp, 12 predicted proteins | sample YL17G11_40_MG_FD_203452 | JGI IMG/M metagenome (GOLD analysis project Ga0315289, IMG submission 203452) | Sediment microbial communities from Yellowstone Lake, YNP, Wyoming, USA - YL17G11_40 | ecosystem: Environmental > Aquatic > Freshwater > Lake > Sediment | place: USA: Wyoming | collected... | reverse complement strand
ATGGGAAGAGAGGAGAGAAGGCTGACGATGATGACAAGAAAGAAAAAGAGCGCGCGCGCGATGTGTTTCTGGGAGAAGACCTCGACGTCATTTTGTTTTGTCGCCTCTCTATCTATCTATCTCTTCTCACACGCGCGCGCCCGTCCCCTCGTCGGTCGCGGCCTCTAACCGCCATGGCCTCCCCGCCCGCCCCGCTGGCACCCGAGGTGGCGCCCGAGGCGCCAACGGCCGCCACCGCCCCACCACCACCACCACCACCACCATTCCCGTCCACCACCCCAGCAGCCCTCACCTCCCTCCAGGCGTTCCTGGGCACGGCCCTGCGCCGGGCGGCGGCGGCTGTCGCGCCCCTGGATGGGGAGGCGGGGTTGGTGCCGCCGGGCGTGGCGTGCGTGCGGGTGGGGCTGGAGCAGGAAGAGGGTGGCGGCTGGCGGTTGAGCGGTGAGAGAAGAAAAAAAAGGGGGCAACCCACTGCTTTCATTTGCGTGCACGCTCTCACCGCACTTCATCTCTCTCTCTCTCTCTCTCTCTCAGTCTCGGACACGGGCGTCCCGCTCGACGACCGCCTGCAGGTAGGAAAGCTGAGGGCGAGAGAGAGAGAGAGAGAGAAAAGAGGTGCGTGCGCGCTCCTCCTCACCTCATCCCTCCACCCACACCCACGCCACCACCACCACCACCAACCCTCTCCCCCAACAAGGCCCTGGCCTCGACCTTCCGCCCGGCCCTGGCCGCCGGGACGGCCGGCTTCGAGCCCCGCGCCCTCGACATTGCCACCACGTCCGCAGATGCTTCGGCCTGGCGCGTCTACAGCGTGGCCCCGGGCGCGGGCGGCGGGCGGGTGGGCGCGAGCCGGGGCTTGGCGAGGCCAAAGGCGGCCGTCGCCTGCCCCCTGGCCCAGGGGACGGTCGCGTCGGTGCGCCTGGCCCCCGATGCCGACCCGGGCGCCGTGGCGGCCCTGGCCCGGGCGGCCATGGTGGGCTTGAGCCTGACGGGACCGCCGGGCTTGGCGTTGGAGGCCGCCCTGCCCGGCGCCAGCGGGCGGTTCGTGTTGGAGGGCGGTGGCGGGGAGGGGGGAGGAGAAGGGCCCCCCCCCCCTCCCCCTCAACACCGCCCCGCCTGGCTGCCCGCGCCCGGCCCGGCCCAGCCGCCGGCCGCGGCCGCCCGGTTTGCGGACATTGTGTGCGATTGGCGCGGGCGGGGTGGGGGCGGGCGGGGCGGCACGCCCTGGCTGCTGGCGTGGGGCACGGCGGGCGGCGGCGGTGGGGGCGGCGGCGCCGCCTCGGCCTCGAGCGATGAGGGGGAAGGGCGTGAGGGCGCCCGCCGCCGCCGCAGGACACCCGCGTCCGTCGGGGCCGACCACACCCTCAGCCTCGCCCTCCTGTTTGCCCCGCCCGGCGCAGCCCTGCCCCCGCCCCCGCGCCCGCCCTCCCTGCTCCCCGCCCTGGCCGGCCCGCCCCCGCTCGCCGCTCCCGGCGACGCCCTGGCCCTCCTCTCCCTCAACTGGGGGCCCGGGGTGGCGGTGGCCAGCAGCAGCAGCGCTGGCGGGGAGGGCGGGGAGGGCGGGGATGGCGGGCTGGCGGGCGGGGGCGCGTGGGCCGCGGCGCTCCGGGGCGGGCCCCCCTGGGCAGCGGCCGGCCTGTGCGTGCGGCGGGCGGCCCTTGACCCGTCCACGGGGTTGGGCTGCCTGTCGCTGGACGCGCCCGCCCACGCCCTGCCCGGCGCCACGCTGGTCGCGGTCGCCATGCACTGCACCGCGTCCGGGCGGGCGGTGCGGGCGGGCGCGCGCAGCGGGCGCGGGGTGGGGCCCGGGCCTCGCGCGCAGCGCGCACTGGCACAGGCCGCAGGCAGCGCCGCCTTGGCGTCCGCCGCGGCAGCCCTGCCCGCCTCGGCCCTCCTCCCCCGCCCGGCCCGCGCCTTCCTGGCGGCCGCTCCCCTGTTTGCCCGGGCCCTGGCGGACATGGCCGTCCGCGCCCCCGCCGGCTCGGCCCTGGCGGCCGCAGCAGCGCGCTGTGGCCTGCTGCTGCCTGCGGCGGTGGCGGCGGTGGTGCGCGAGGGCGGCGGCGGCGACCCCCGGCCGTGGTGCCTGGACGCCGCCCGCAATGGCGCGCTGGCCCTGGTCCTGGCCGCCGCCGCCCGCCAGGGTGGGATGGGCGGGGCGGGGGCTCTGGCGGCGGCGGCGGCGGAGGAGGCGGCGCTGGCGGCAGAAGCCACGGCGGCGGCGGCCGCTGCGGCGGCTGGAGAGGAGGAGGAGGAGGGCATGGACGCACCCCCACCTCCTCAAGGCCCCGGCGCCCCGCCACCACCCCCTCCCCTGGCCCTAACCGGCTGGACGGGTGGGCCCTGCCCGGGCGTAGAACAGGCCGCGGTGGCGGCCTGGGAGGGGGCGTGGGGGGAGAGAGGGGAGGGGCCGGCAGTGCCGCCGCCGCGGTTGGGGGGAGGTGGAGGCGAGGGGCGTGGCGGCCGGGGCGCGGACGGCGACGACGACGCTGGTGAAGATGACGATGACGACTGGCTGGTCGACCCGGAGCCCGAGGAGGAGCCGTGGTGGTAGAGAGGAGGAGAGACAAAGGAAAATCGACACAAGGACGCTTTTCGTCATGCAACACGTCACCCCACCTCTCTCTTATTGAATTGAATCCATCTCTCAATCCCCCTCTCCCTCCCGCCCTCCACCCCCCTCCAACTCAAGACTTGCTGCTCAAGCAATGCACCAGCTCGCCCCCGCGCGCCGCCCGGACCGCCATGTTCGGCACCGCCCCGAACGCCAGGTGCGGGTGCCCTCCGCCGCCCGCCGCCGCCGCGCCCGCGTACCCGCACCCGTCGTCGCCCAGGGCCACCTCGCCGTCCTCCGTCCCGCCGCCAAACCCGCCCGCGGTGTGGCGGATGATGTCCATCAGCGACTTGGGCCGGATGCGCGCGATCGCCCGGCCCGTGTCGTCCAGGGTGACGATCTTGATGGCGAACGAGTCCCGCATCATTTGCAGGATGACGACGTGGTCGCCCGGCCCGACCAGGCGGTGGGCGGCCGCCATGGAGACGGCCTCCTCCAGGAGGGCCTCCCCCGACGGCGCGGGCGCGGCCAGGACGGGCAGCAGCCCCCGCTGGATGAGGGCCTGGCGGGCGACGCCCCGCCCCTCCAGCCGCCAGGCCATGCCGTCCGAGGCCAGGCGCGGGATGACCAGGGCGACGATGGGGATGGGCGGCCGGTACTTGGACACCAGGGAGGCGGCCGCGCCGGACTGGGTGTAGACGACGATGAGGGCCGCGCCCACCTTTTCGGCCGCGCGCACCGCGGACGAGGCCATCGACTCCAGCTTGGACAGCACGGGCGCGCCCGCCGGCCCCGCCCCGCCGCCCGACACCATGGACCGGCCCAGGGACATGGCGGACAGGGTGCCGGGCAGGTCGGCGCCCGCGGGCGGCAGGCCTTTGCTCCCATTGAGGGCGGCGCCACCGCCGCCGCCCCCGCCCCCTCCAAGGCGGGCCTGGGAGGCGAGCAGGTGGACGTCGTCCACGCTGCCCGCCCGGTCCAGGGCGACGGTCGAGCAGGACGCCGCCGCCCGGGCCGCCGCATCGTCCTCCGCCGCCACGGACGCCACCATCAGGCGCTCAAAGTGGGCGTTGGAGTCGAACACGCTCTCCGCCTGGCGCGCGATGGCCAGCACCGTCCCCACCGTGGACGCCGGGCGCCGCCCGCGCAGGGTTTCGGCGCCCAGGAGGATTGCGTCCACCCCGTCCAGCACCGCGTTGGCCACGTCCGTCGCCTCCGCCCGCGTGGGGCGCGGGGAGGTGACCATGGTGTCGAGGACGCGGGTCAGCAGGACGGGCTTGCCCGCGCGCGCGCACGCGGCGACCACCGCCTTTTGGACGAGCGCCATCTTCTCGGGCAGCACGTCCAGGCCCAGGTTGCCCCGGGACAGGATGATGCCGTCCGCCTCCCTCGCGATGTCCGCGAAGGCGAACAGGGACTGGCGGGTCTCCAGCTTGGCCAGGAGGCGGGTGGCCGCGAAGCCCGGCACGCTGTCCATCCACTCCCGGGCGGCTGCGACGTCCTCGCCCGACCGGGTGAAGGACAGGGAGACAAAGTCGACCTCGAATTCGGCTGCCAGGGCGGCCAGGGCCTCCTTGTCCGCCGGGCACAGCACGGGCAGGTCATTCTGCAGGTTGGCCACCCCGTCCGCCGACCGCTCCGTGTGGAAGATCGTCAGCAGGCCGTCCAGGGACGCGTCATTGCAGGCGGTGGTCGTGATGCGCCCGCCGCGGCCGTCCACGGCGGTGACGGCCAGGTAGAGCGTCGTCTCCTCCGCGCCCGTGGCCAGGTACCGGCCGACAAAAATGGAGTCGCCGGGCTGGACCATGGCCGCCAGGCCGTCGTACGAGACGGCGAGCTCGACCAGCCCGCCGGCCGCGCCGGCTGCGCCGGCCGCGCTGGCCGCGGCCGCGCCGCCGCCGCCGCCGCCGCCGCCGCCGCACACCAGGACCACGTCGTCCCCGCCCGCCACCTCGATGGGCCCGGCCGTGTGGACGGGCCAGCCCGCCGGGTCGCCGTCGGGGGCGGCGGCCACGGCGCCGGCGCCCCTGACCACCACGATCTCCCGCCCCGTCGTGTCGAGCATCACCGCGCACAGCCTGCGCGTGCGGGCCTGAGCGGCCGCCAGGTTGGCCAGGGAGCGGCGGTGGTAGGCGATGGGGCCCCACTGCGGTTGTTGGGAGGAGAAAAGAGGAGGGAGAGCGAGGAGAGGAGGTGTGTGAGGACGGGGTGGGGGTGGACGGGACGGGGGAAATGGAGAGCGAGGAGCGGGCGCGCGCGCGCGCGTGCTGTATGTCGCCCTCCCCCCACCCCCCACCCCCGCACCCCACCCCTCCCGCCTCTCCATTCTCTCACCGTCAGGTCGCACCGGGCGCAGGTGGCGCCCGCGTCCAGCAGCTCGCAAAGGGTCTCCACGTCCTGGCAGGCGGGGCCGATGGTGATGACGACTGGGGAAGCGGGAGGAGAGGGGTGGTGATGGGAACGGGTGTGTATGGAAGAGGAAAGGCAAAAGAGAGAGCGGTCGGAAGAAAGGGAGGCAGGCGCGCGGCGCCCTCTCTCTCAAGCGCTCTCCCCTCCGCCCCGCCCCGTGAGAGGGAGCCTTCCGCCTCCCCGATGCGCGATCGCCCCGCCAAGCCTGCCCCAGGCCACGTCCTGCCTCAAGCTGGGGGTGCACTGGAACGGAGGCGCCTGGGCCGGCCAGGATGCGCCCCGCCGTCGGGGCACACAAGGGCGACGAGCACAAGGGCGGCAGCAGCGCCGCGCCGCTCCCATGTGCCCTCCTCCCACCCTCACCTTTCGTCGCCGTCAACGCCTCCGCAGCGTCCGGGATCAGCAGAGACGACAGGTCATCATTCTTGAGGATGTGCGTCTTGACGAGGCCGCCCGCGTTCATGGTGTTTGGTCAGGGCTAGGGGGGGGGGAGGGCGGGGAAAAGAGGGGAGTGAGGCACTGAATTTCGTTCCGGGACCCCCCCCTCCTCACTTCTTCCTTTTTTTTCGTCGCGGGTGCCACACTCTCCTCTCACAACACCAACACTTCAAACCATGGCGTCCTTCACGGAGGCTCCAGCAGGCGGTACGTGTGGGCGGGATAGAGCTGCAGATGCAGGGGCTGCCCCCCTTCGACCACAGCGCGGGGCAGGGAGGAAAAGTCGCGACGCCACGTTTTTTCGTGTTGCGCTCGTGCCCCCCCACTCTCCGCCGCCCAGCGACGGGTCTGGGGGGGACTGCTCCCTCTCTCACCCTCTGAGATAGAGGCGCGAGACGCAATCTCTCTCTGAGCACTTGATCAGCGGTGAGTAACGCTGGCCTTACATCGGGCGTAGACGTGCGGGAGAGAGGAAGAAAGGGGAGCGGAGACGTGGTCGCGTGCCGCTGTCCTCTCCTCATTCTCGTTCTCCTTTTTTGCACACGCAACTCTGTGGGCGCGCGCCTCCCTGTGACCCGCCCTGTCGGCCAGGGCCATGGTCAAGCGAACGGGCCATGTCCTGGGAGGGAGAAAGTGGGCATGGCCGGGCGCACTCCTTTGAGGAGGCGAGCGAAAACGGCCCCCCCCCCCCGCGATTGCGCGGGCCGCGGCGCGACCGCCGCAGGAGGGAGAGGGAGGGCAATAAAGACGGCCGGCCCCTTCCCCCCCCTCCTCACTTTCCCTGCTCCATACATGTTTTTCAGACCTCGCCCGCGGAGAAAAAATCTTCAAGACCAAGTGCGCCCAGTGCCACGTCGCCGAGAAGGGGGGCGGCCACAAGCAGGGCCCCAACCTGGGCGGCCTGTTCGGGCGGGTGTCGGGCACGACCGAGGGCTTTGCCTACTCCAAGGCCAACAAGGAAAAAGCCGTCACCTGGACGGAGGGCGAGATTTACGATTACTTGCTCAACCCCAAAAAGTACATTCCGGGCACCAAGATGGTTTTTGCGGGGCTGAAGAAGCCGCAGGACCGGACCGACCTGATCGCCTACCTGAAGAGTTCGACGGCGTGACGGAGACAAACGGACGGGAGAGCGTTGGAGCGGTGTGTGTGCGTGCTGGAAAAAAAGAATGGGGGTGGGGGTGGGGGGGGGGGGATGGAATGTGGGAATGATGCACACCAGGGAGAGGGGTGGTTTTCCGTGTGACCGGATCCGCTCCTCTTTCATATTCATCATCATCTACGGTTAGCAATGGCATTCAGCCGCGGCGGCGGGAGAGGTGAAGAGAGAGACGCGAGAAAGACACAACCTCTCCTCGTCTCCCAGGCGTGGCTTCTTCTCTCCCACGCCCGCCGCGGGGCCTTCCTCCTCTCCACGCCCCCACGCGCTGCCTGCCTGCGTGCGTGCGTGTGCGTGTGTGTGTGTGGGCGCCACTCGCTCGCCGCCGCCTCATTTGAAAAGGGGAGGCCCCTAGGCCCGCTCTTTCTTTTCACAACAAATCAGGAAACGTTTCTCTCTCTCCTCCGCTCCCCCCACACCTCTCCCAAGCGGCGTCGGCAAACAGACACAAAACAAGCGGACGCCCGCTCGTTGTCTGTCCGCCCCCCTCTCCTCCCCGTCCTCAGATGCGGCTCGGATACAGCATGACCCGCACCCCCGCGCCCAGAGCGGTCGGCGGCAGCGGCTTCCGGAACTTGGCCCGCACCGCGCCCGTCGACCCGTGCGCGCGCGTGACCCGCCCCCACACCACCCGGAATTTGGAGCCCTGTTTGAGGGTCTTGGCCTTGTACACGTACGCCAGGCGCTTGCCGTGGTAGAACTCGGTCTCGGGGGCGGAGGCGACGCCGTCGATGCGGACGAGGGCGGTGTGAGAGTACTGCGTGCGCTTGCCGCTGTGTGCGTGGGGGGTGCGGGGGGAGAGGGAGGGGGGGGGGGTGGACAGGGAGGTGAGACGAGGAGCGGTGGCTGGGGGAGAGTGGGCAATCGGGGGAGCGGGGCGCCTCCGTTCCGCGCTTGGCTTGGGTGTTGCGCTCGCAAGCCGCCCGCACTGCGCCCGCCTGGAGGTCTGGGGCTGCCACCTGACCTGCGGGGGGGCAGCAGGCGAGGCGTGACGTTGCCCAGCCACCAAGGCGGGCGCGGCCCGCCCGGCGGGGCGCAGCTCGCGGCTTGCATCAGGGGGCGGGGCGCCCGGCTTTCTCTCTTCCGCCGACTCCCCTTGCCTGGAGCCTTTGCTTCAGTTTCAACTCACCGGCGGTACCCCAGGACGGTGGCCTGGACGTGGAGGCTGTGAGCGGGAGGGGATGGGAGAGCGTCAGTGAGTACGCGGCGCGGCGAGCAGGGGGAAGCAGAGGGCGCGCCGATCCCCCCCCTCTCTCTAGACACGGGCCGCCGGCCCCCCCTCTCGAAGGGCCGCCCAGCTAAGGGGATTCGGACCCGCTTCCCATCCGACCTCGCCCGTCGCGTACACGGATGGCTGGACAGTCCTCCCCAGGGGCGGCGGCGCCAGGCCGATCCCCAGGCGGGCGACCCCCACCCCACCCACCCCCTCCCCGGGCTCGCTGATCGGGGGGCAGCGCGGCTGCGTGGCTTTGGTTGTGTGCTCGTCGCCCGGGGCGCCCTGGAGGCTCGGCACACCCCACCTCCCGCCTTGATGTGGGGGCCAGGTCGGCTCTGCTGCCGTCCCTTACCGTGGCGTGGTCTTGCCCATGGTGGTGTAGCGTGTGTCGGGTGGAAAAGTGCGAGGCTCAAAAATCGCAGAGCCGAAGAAGGGTGTGGGAGAAACAGTTTGCTTCTCTCTCTCTGAACCTCCCCTGCTCTCTCCCGGGACGCACACACACACGCGCGCGCGCAAGGGACGAACACACAGAGGCAGAGTTGGGTCAAACACAGGTCAACAAGTCCCCCCCACACACACGCGGCACGCACACGGCACTCTCTCCCCTGCCCCAATCCCCCCACACACACCTTCCCTGTCATCATTCCGGGCACTCCCCCTTGCGGCTTCTTCAGTTCCCCCCTCTCCCGCAGTGCAGCAGGGACCCGGCCCCTAAGAACAGGCCGAAAACCGCCGCCGAGGAGAGCGTGGTCTGGCCCACATACCGGATCTTGTAGATGCCCGGCACCTTGTAGCGGAAGGCCTCGTAGGTGCCGTAGAGCGCGCCTTGTGGACACGGGCGGGGGAGGCGAGAGAGGTGAGGGAGCGAGGAGTGGAGAGCGAAGGGCACGGCCCCGCCTCCCATTGCCGCTCGCTCTGTCCACACTCACCGATGGACGCTCCCAGGGCCCCGCCCACGGACGCGCCCGTCATGACCCGGTTGGCGCACCGGGTGTCGACCATGGTTGGGTGAGAGAGAGAGAGAGAGAGAGGTGTCTTTTTTTTTTTTGCGCAAGCGATGCGACAAGAAGAGATGATGCCAGAAAAAGTGGGCCTGCGCACGGTGGTCAGGGAGGCCAGTGGCGAGTCGGTGAAGGAGACGGCGAAGAGAACAGGCCTTGCACTCGCTGGCGAGAAAAAGCGCGGGCCGTGTGACCCCGGCGGCACGGCAGAAAGAACTGAGAGAGACGGGGACGCAGAGAGGAGTGAAAGGGGTGCAGCCGAGGGGCAACGCTGGCCAAACTGCTGTTCTCTTTCGCGCCGCTTCAGGCGGGGCCGTGGCACCTTGCACCGCCCATTCTCGCTGTCACACACAGGGGAGCACCCACCGGCAGGCCTGTCTCCCCTCCAGCCATGCCGTCCAAAGCCAAGAGCAAGGTGCGTTTGTTGAGCGAGAGAGAGAGAGAGAGAAGAGAAAACGCACTCGACCGCCCGCCACCCCCCAAGTGCACGCACCTTCTCCCGCACTCTCACGCACACACACCGGTGATCGAATACAGCCCCTCCTGGACGCCCTGACCGCCGAGGCGGAGGAGCTCCAAAAACTGGCGGCCGACATGCGGGCCCGCATCCGCAACCTGGAGGTGAGAATAGAGAAAAAGAAGGTGGGGGACGGCGCTCCCGACCCGCCCCCGCCCTCCCTTGCCCCCCCAATCATTTGCACGCGCCTCAGGTCTCTCTCCCCGCTCACATACACACACGCACACACACAAACACACGCAGTTTGAGGAGACCATCTTCCAGCAGATCCTGGACCGCTTGCTGCCGCCGGGGGGGGGGCGGGCGGGCGGAGCGGTGGGACGGTGATGGAGATTGGAAAGCTGGTGTGGACTTTCACGTGCACGCTTCTGTTTCCCAAAAGGGGCGGCGCCTTGTGAGGCGTACGTCTTTTCTTCTCGACGTGGGAGGTGGCAGCGCCTTGGATGAATCCCTAGAAAACTGTGATGCAACAATGAAATGAGACTGCGCATGGCGCGGCGGCTGAATACCCACCCCCCTCTCCTCCCTGCGCTCCATCCCACACCCCCGGCCCCTCTTTAAACCCCGCCCCTGCCACCACCACCAGCCGCCGCCGCCGCCTCCCGCGCCGCCGCCACCGCCGCCCGCCCCCGCGCCGTCGCCACAAGGGCCGACGCCGGTAGGTGCGGGGCCGCCACGGCGAGCGCGAGGAGTGCGGGCCACGTGGAAGGGTTTGAAGGCGACGGCGGCGGCGACGGCGGCTGCCCGCCCCCCGCTGACGCTGGGGGCCCGCCAGCGCCCCACCCCGAATCGCCCGCCTTGGCGAGGGCCAGGCTCCCACCGGGGCGGGCCGCGATGGCGGCCAGGGCCGCCACGTCGTCGACGGGGCCGGCGGGGGTGGGGGGCGGGCCAAACAGCGAGACAGCTGGCGCGGCCGGCGCAGCAGGCTGGCGGCGCCCGCCCCCCAGGAGGGCATCGCCCTCCTCCTCCGCCGCCGCCGCCTCCCCCCCGGCGGCGGCGGCGGCGCCCGCCCGCAACACCAGCCCGGGGTTGGCCCGCACGTCCAGGGCCGCCAGGCGGCCCGCCGCCCCCAGCCAGTCCGGCAGGGTGACCAGGCCGCAGTGGGAGAGGTCGAGCGCGGCCAGGGTGGGCGCGTGGCGGCCCAGGCCGGGCGGCAGGGCCGGCCCCACGCCCGGCCCGCACCCGGCCAGGGACAGGCGGGCCAGGGCCGTCGTGGCGGAGAGGGCGGAGGCCAGGGCGGCCAGGGACGGCGGGCCGAGGGGCCGGCCGGACAGGTCGAGGGCGGTGAGGGAGGGGAGGCCGCCGGGGGGGAGGGGCGGGATGAAAAAGTCTGGCGGCCCGCCGCCGCCGCCGCCCTCCTCCATCGGCGCGGCCGCCCCGTCCCCCGGGCCCGGCAGGGGGAGGGCCGCAGACGACCCCAGGGCGTCCGCGCCCAGGTCCAGGACCTGGAGCCAGGGCAGGGCCGCCAGCGCGTCCGCGGGCGGGCCGCCCGGCGCGACGCCGGCCAGCAGGAGCGCCGTCAGCCGGGTCAGCCGGCCCAGCCCGCCCCCGCCGGCGGCCGGCCCGCACGCCATGCCGCCATTGCCCGACAGGTCCAGGTGGGCCAGGGTGGTGAGGGCCGGGACGACGGGGGGCAGCGCGGCGAAGCCCAGGCGGGTGGCGGAGAGGTGGCGGAGGCTGTTTTCATGAAGAGAGAGGGGGGAGAGGGCGTGTGTGTTGGGTTTAGGGCTCTCTGTTTTTTTTTTGTCCCCCCCCCCCCCCTCTCTCCCTTCCTCCGCCCTTCCCCTCCCCCCTCCCCCTCACCTGGCCAACGCGGTCAGCCCGGCCGGCAGGGGCGGCGCCCCCACCCGGTCCCGGGCCCCTCCATCCCCGCCGTCCAGGCGCAGCGCGGTCAGCGCCGTGAGGCGGCCCAAGTCCGCCTCCCCGGCCGGCCAGGCCACGAGGCGCGCGCCCCGCAGGTCGAGCTCAAAGTCGGCCAGGCGCGGGGAGGCGGCGGCGGCGGCCGCGACGGGGGACAGGTCGTCCGAGGTGGCGGGAGGAGCGGCTTTGGGGGTGGGGTCGACGTCCAGGCGGAGGGCGAGGCGGCGGAGCTGTGAGTGGAGAGGGGGACCCATGGGGAGGGGGGGGGGGGTAAAAAAGGCTTCAAGGTTGAAAACGGGATGGAGGGGCCAGGCCCCCGCCCGTTGCGCGCGCGCGCAGGTGTGTGCGTCGGGGGCACACACACACACACGGTGCACCCACCCACCCACCCACCCACAGCCACTGACCTGCCCGCCCCGCGCCTCCAGCCACTTCTTGACCTCCGGCCCCCGCAGCCGCCTGGGCCCCTTTTTCCCACGGCCGCCGCTGCTGCCAGCGCCCCCACCACCGCTCGCCGCCGCCTCCGCCCGGGCGGATACGTCCACGTCCGTCCACAGGGCGGACGGGCCCGCCGCCGCGTCGCGCCAGGCCTTGCAGACGAGGGGCAGGACGGAGTGACTGTGGGGGGTGACGGAGAGGAGAGAGGTTTTTTTTTGTTGTGTGAGGGGTGAGGGGGGCGGGGTGGGTGGGGGTCGAGGCGCATGCGTGCCTTCCCTTTCTTCATTTTATTTACCGTGCGACAAAGGGAAGGCTTGCCCCGATGGCCTGCACCATTTCAGGGGGCAGGTCCGCCCAGGCGGGGTGGTCGGGTGGCAGGGGTGGAGGCGGGGCGCCACCGCCGTCGGGGTCCATGGTGTGTTGTTGTTGAAAAAGAAGCGCCCGGCAGAAAAAGGGAAAACGTGGTTTTGGAGGGCGCGCGTGCCCTCGGAGGTGTGCGTGTGATTAGGTGGTGGAGGGGACGGGTCTGAGTGTCCCCCTGCCGCGCGGGACAGGCCCAGCACGCGCCGCGCCGAGGGCGGCGTGCGTTGCGTGAGTCGGAAAGAGAGGAATGAGAGAGAGGGGGCGGGCGGCAGCTCTCCGCTCCCCCTCAGTGTGTGCCCACTCTCTTTTTTCGACAGACAAAAAAAAAGGTGCGTCCTCCTCGCGCAACGCATACCCGGCCCCAAGGTCTCCTCACCCACACGCACCCCTCCTTCCGTTGTCCACCTCCTTGGGGTCTGGGACACCGGAGGAGGAAAGGCAGTGATGAGATACAGAAAGAGAGGGGAGGGGAGGGGTGCTGCTCCGTCAAACTGCTTTGCACTTCTTCCCGGCCGCCCCAACCGCTCTCCCCGGGACCCTTGGAGCGGCCACTTTAGGGCGCTGACCAGACGACCAGGGACCTTGTCCTTCCATGTCACCGCAAGCCCGGCGGGATTGGGGTGTGGGCGGGAAGGCGAGGGGCGGCCACAACGCGGGGCACTCTGAGAAGCAACGCGCGGCCACATGCAACACCTCTCAACAAATGGCGGGCGCCGCGCCCACGTGTGGGTCGCCCTAAACCCGCCCGCGCCGCCCGTGGGGGAATGAGTAGGACATGGGGGTGGGTACAGATGCCATCATAACAAGGCACGGGCGCCCTAGCCTGTGTCGGCGGCAGCTTCTCGGAGAGGTGGAACGACGCTACCTCTCACACGCACACGCCCTCCCCCCTCCTCCACATGCACCAGGCCCGCGCCTCTTTCCAAAACGCGTGCGAACCCACTCGCCCCAAAAATCCCACTCTCAAACACTGCACCATGCGCCGCTCCGTCCTGATCGCCGCCATCGTGGCCGCCCTGGCCGCCTCCGCGGGGGCCCAGGTACGAGAGAGGGATGAGAGTATGTGTGTGTGGGGGGGTGGGGCGTTTCCGCCCGCCCGCACCCCCCCGCCCCCGCACTCCTCCGCCCACTCTCCTTTCTCCTCGTTCCCCTCTCTCTCACTCTCTCTCTCTCTCTCAGGCCGTCGCCGACCAGCAGCAGGCCGCCATCGCCGTCCCCGCGGACGGCGCCATGCCGGCTGACGCGCCCGTCGTCGCCGACGCCGCGCCCGGCGCGCCCGCCGAGGAAGCGGCGGCCTCCTCGGAAGCCGCCACCGCCGCGGCGGACGCGGCCGCGGGCGTGCAGGCCGCGGCCGAGGGCGACGACGCTGAGGTCGCCGTCGACGAGGCCGCCGCCGCCGGCGCGGACGCCGCCGCCGCCGTGGACGACACCGCCGCGGCGGGTGAGCAGGCCGCGCTGGCCATGGCTGACTCGACCACGGACGCCGCCGGCGCCACCCTGCCTTCCGCCATCAAGGCCGCCAACGCCCTGCCCGGCTTCACCGTCCAGTCCCTGGCCGCCATCCAGAACGCGGTGGCGGCCGTGCCCAAGCCCGCGGCGGCCGAGGTCGCCGTGCTGGGCCAGTCCTTTGCGGACAAGGTCACCGGCGCCTTCAACACCTTCAACTATTCCTCCGTCCCCTGGAACGCCATCGCCCACAAGGTCAACACCCAGGCCGACCGGGCGGCCAAGCAGGTGTACGCCAAGATCGAGAACAAGCTGCCCGCCGTGAACGAGACCGCCCTGTCCGAGAAGCTGCAGGCCCCCGTCGCCGTGCTCAACTCGACGCTCACCACCGTCAAGGCCAAGGTCGCCGGCGCGGTCGAGTGGGAGGCGCCGGTCAAGCTGAACGCGACCATCAACAACCCCAAGTTCAAGGACATGGTCAACAAGACGGTGTGTGATGAGGGCGGGGCGTGTGAAAGGGGAGAGCGGAGAGCACACACAAAACGTGTGTGTGTGTGGGGGGGGTCGTGTTCTCAACCCCCCCCCCCCCCCCCCCCACACACACCTACCTGCCCCTTGCCTCTCCACTTTTCCGTTCCGGTCTCTCACCCCTCACCCTCGCCTCGCCTCGCCTCGCCTCGCCTCGCCTCGCCTCCCCTTTCTTTTAGCTCTTCCACCCCTTCTGGTCCAAGCCCGAATTCAAGGCCCTCGTCCAGGACTCCCCGCTCAAGATGACGTGGGCGACGCCGGCGGAGATTGAGGCCAAGGCGGCGGAAGCGAAGGCGGCCGGCACGGGCGCGGGCGAGAACAACATGTTCAACACCGCGTCCTGGCAGGCAAACGACGTGGAGGCCCTGCCGGCGGGCGCGGCCGCGGGCAAGGCGTCGTCCGCGGGGACGCCCAACACGATCGTCCTGTCCAAGGCGCTGGATGACGTGCGGTCCCTGGCGGCCCGCATCTCCGCGGGCCAGGGCCCGACCCAGGCGGAGGTCACCAAGGCGGTCGAGGTGGCCACGCCCGCCGTCTCGGAGTTTGCGGCCCAGGCCGCGCCCGCCTTTGAGGCGGCGGCCGGCAAGGTGACGGCCTACCTGCAGACCAAGGCGCCGGAGGTGGCATCCCTGGTGAGCCCGCCGGCCTCGGGCAAGGCGGGCGCGGCGCCCGCGCCCGTGGACGTGTCGGCGGCGGTGGCCCAGGTGCGGTCGTTTGCCCAAAAGGTGGCGCCCAGCGCGGTGGCCGCGGTCGGCGCGGCCAACCCGGCCGCGGGCGCCCAGCTCGCCTCCCTCGCCAAGTCCGCGGGCGTGGACGTGTCCAAGAACGCGGCCACGCTGAAGGTGGACGACATTGTCAGTGCCATTGACGCGGTGGGCGCCAAGGTGAACGCGACCGTGCAGGACCCGCTCTTTATCGACAAGGTGAGACAAAAAAAAGGAAAAAAGGAAAAAGAAAAAAGAAAAAGGGAGAAAAAAAAAGGAAACATGGGTGGAGCGCGCGCGGCACACCTCCGTATGATGCCAACCCCCGCCACTCACGCACATTTCACATTTCTCTCCTCTATCTCCCTCTCTCTCCCGCCTTCACACACACACACACACAACACACAACACAGGTCCAGGGCGCCCTGGGCAAGCTCAACTCGACCCTGGAGGGCAAGTGGGCCAAGGTCCTGGCAGACGGGCTGCCCGCTTCCAAGGCGCCCAAGGCCAAGCTGCCCGACCTGACGCCCGCCCTGGACGCGGTCCTGCCGCCCTCCTTCAAGGCCATCGTCACCCCGCCCTCCCGCCGGTCGGATGAGGACCAGGTCGTGTACGATGACACGCTGGGCGCGGTGGTAAAGGTGTCGGAGCAGGCGGCCCTGTTGGCGGACTTTGAGGCCAACAAGGCGGCCGCGGAGGACCAGTCCGCGGCGGCCGAGGAGTACCGCCAGCAGGCAGACGCCCAGATCGCGGCCACCAACGCGGACCTGGCTGAGAAGGCGGCGGAGGCGAAGGCGGAGGGCGCGGCGGCGTCCGAGACGGCGGCTGAGGCGGCGGCGGCGGCGGCAGTGCCTGAGGGCAAGGGCACGGCGGCCGTCGCGGCCGCGCCCGCGGCTGTGGCCGCACCGGCCAAGAAGGCCGCGCCCGCCCCCGTGGTCGCGCCGGCCAAGAAGGCCGCCGCCGCCCCCGTGGCCGCGCCGGCAAAGAAGGCCGCGCCCGCCCCCGCGGCCGCGCCCTCCAAAGGTGCGGAGGTTGCAGTCCCGGGAGCCGAGCCAGGGGTGGAGGGTGCCCTGGCCTCGTTCAAGCAGGCGCCCGCCCGCAACGCGACCATCAGCCCCAAGCTGGAGGTCAGTCCTCGGGGTTTGGAGACGGGAGACACGCGCGCGCGCGCGCGCCCCCCCCCCCCCCGGGGCCGGGGGGGGGAGGGGGGGATGTGGGGGGGGGGGGGGCAGGGGGGCGCCGGGCACCC
>Ga0315289_10007495_pt1 | contig 15880 bp, 13 predicted proteins | sample YL17G11_40_MG_FD_203452 | JGI IMG/M metagenome (GOLD analysis project Ga0315289, IMG submission 203452) | Sediment microbial communities from Yellowstone Lake, YNP, Wyoming, USA - YL17G11_40 | ecosystem: Environmental > Aquatic > Freshwater > Lake > Sediment | place: USA: Wyoming | collected... | reverse complement strand
TCCCTCTCCGCCCTCTTCAACATACTTGCATCCCATTCCCAGGCTTTTGCATTTATAAGCAGTGCAAGTTTCAGGGTTCTTGTTGCATTTCTCGCAGTCTTTTCCGCCGTATGGCGGCTGCCACACCCTGCATTGGAATTTATTGACCTCTCTCTCCACTTCCCCAACACCAGTCAGCTTGAAAATTATTGCAAGAACAACAATAGCCACAAATGCTATCCATCCAAATGCCCCAAGCCATCCAGGATTTGTTGGGCCCCACGCTGCAATTCCATAAATCAAGCCCGAAACAGCCCCCAGGGTGGTAAGTACATCTAATGCCTTGCCATGCAAGCCGAATATTGTCCCAATAAGATAGCCAATTGCTGCGCCAACCATTGTTGTAAAAAGCACATAAAAAAAACTGGACAAACCTGTGACTTGACCTCTCGCGCTAATGCTAGTCACAAAAGTTGTGAAGTCTGCAGTAATGAATCCTCCAGATATCGAAGCCGCACCAGCCAAAATAGAAATTCCGCCAATTCCCAAAGTCCATTCTAACATATCTGTTGTTGCAAACAGAGGCTCGGCTTCTGTCTCCTGCCCCGGGCTCGGCTGTTTGGTTAGGCTTACATCACTTACTGCCTCTAACATCCCTGCAAAATCTCCGGGCTCGATTTTCTGCCCTGCAACAGGAAATTGTTTTGGCAGAGAAGAAAGATAACTGATAACATCTTCTTTCCAGTCCCTGTCCGGGCTTCCAAACAAATTCAGGCTTAACTCTTCTTTCTGGTAAACTTTTCTAAACCCTAATAAAGATTCTGTGCCTTCTACATTCACGCTTGCCCCGCAATCTCCCAGGCTTTTGCATATCTGTCCTGCTTTAACGAACTTGTCATTATTTCCGCAATCACACCCCATAGTGCCTGTATAACCTTCTCCACATTTTCCTCTCCCTCCCAAAAATTCTGCAATTGATTCAATCCTTGTGCAGTCCCAGCTTGCCATACCACAAATTCCCAAGTCATCTTTCAGGTCTGTAAACCCCCTTGGATATCTTGATGTGCAGAACTTAAACTGCGGGTTCACTGCATACTTTCCCTCTTCAAAATCAATAATCATGCAATGCGGATTTTCATTGCATTTTTCTACAAACTCCTCTTTTGTTATTTCGCCTTTGCGGTATTGTGTATTAAACTGAAGGCAGTTGTAAGCAAGATTCGGAATGCACCCTGCCTGGCTGAACTTTCCACTTATGCCTTGAATTTCTGTTTCTGCGCAAAGCTCTACCCTTGCCTCTTGGCATCTTTCAACCTTTATTTCTCCGTCAATGCAAATATGCCTGTAGTGGCTTGTCCCAGGCACATCCGTGCCATTGCCAACCCGGCTTTCATAAACGCACCAGCTTTCCCCGTTTTTCCTGTCTTTCTTTACACCCGCATTTCCAGCAGCATTTTTGCAGTCAAGGCTTTTGCAAACTGCTTTTCCATCCTCTCCAAGCCCGCATGTGCTTCCGCGGAATCTGTCGCAGTTCCCGCAACTAGGGCTGTTTGCATTGCCCTCCCCGGGATTGCAGCTTGCCTCTTTCTTTAAAACATAACCTTTGTTCCAGCTTTCATCTTTATTCGAAGTGAATATATTTTCCCTGTTCCCGCAAGAGTCAAACCAATATACTTCATCCCTGCCTTCTATGCATCCGGTTTTCATCTGCCTCACGCAGTCTGTTGCCAAAGTAGGATGAGAGCATAAAAATCCAGGACTAAATTCAGAGTTTGCTGTTGCCTTGCATTCCTGCCTTGTCCCAAACTTGCAAGTCCTCCCCTCAACTGTTTCAAAAACACACGCGCCTTCATCTGCTGCATAAGCCAAAAGCAGGCATTCGCCTTCTGTTGCTACTTGCCTTCTGAAGTCTTTCTGCAAGCCATAAATTTTTGACAAAGCATTGCACTCTCTTTCTGTTATAAACTGCGTCTGTGTCCCAAGAACACAACATCCTCTTGCGCATTCAGGAATTTTGCATTCAGCATTTTCATTCCATCTTCCTCCGTCGCTTTCGCACTTTGCTTTTGGCGCGTTCATAGAGCAAGTCCCTTTATCAGAAATACAGCAGCCTCTTTTGCAGTTTGCGGTTTCGTCGCATGTTGTATAATCGCTAAATCCTTCCTGGCAGTCTTGTACTGCTGTGTTTTGGCATATGGCATTTGTTTTTGTCTTCTCGCAACAGCCCACTCCAGAAACCTGTGCAGAAACTTCTTTTAAAGGCTCAGAAATTATGTAAGCAAAAGCAATAGTAGAGACTATCATTAAAACTATCTCTAAGATTGACGCAGATTTTTTTTGAATTAGGTTTTTTAATCTCATTACATCAAAGGCAAGGATACCTCTGCCTTCAGGCAGAGTGAGAAATTGCCTTCTTCCACTAAATTTAATTCTTGAAATACTTGATTATCAAAGTTAATATTGCTATGAGCTAAACCAATCGAATTAGCATTAATCCGTTTATTGAATATCATATTAATTTTTCCAAACATCAGGTTAGTTTGTGTTGATTTTTGCATTTTATTTATTTGATACCTCGCCCTTTAGGGCGGGGTAGTTCATCTTATGCGCCATTTGGAGGCTGTGCGCAGCTTCTTATCGCAAGGTTTAATTCTTTGTTCGTTTTTTTCTCTTTCACGTTGTAAACAGAGACTTCTGTTCCAAGGTTGTTTTTTGTTATGTCAAATTCAGGATGGACAAGCATATATCCAATATATTCAAAACTGCAGAGTCTTGCTTCCTGATCGACAATGTCTATTGCGGTTCTTGCAAGCCCATAAAGGTTTGACACAATGCTTAAGTCAAATTTGTCAAATTTTTTTGTCTCTCCGCCCTTGTTAAGGGTGATTGTCTTGTTTATCAAAACCCTTATTCTCTCTGGCTCTATCAAGACTGCAAGGTTAAGCGGAGAGCTTGTTACTGCATATCCCCTGTCTTTATAATCCTGCTCAAGGGAAAAAAAGCAGTCTCTCACTTTTGGGTCTATTATTCCCTTTATTTCTTTTTCAAGATGTTCTATGTAAAGAGGCTCTTGATTTATGCACTGCTTGTAGTACTCTTTGTTATAGCATAAAAAAGCAACTTTATTCCCTTTATACATATAATAATTTTGAGGGTTTGCATACCCTCCCTGCCTAAGAATTATGTTAAGCGCATTTTCAACAGAGCTTTCTACGCATTCTCTTACTTCTATTTTTTCAGGCGCAGTCCTTGCTTCTAATATCGGCTTTCTTAACAAAACAAAACCAACTACTGCTCCTAAAATAACAATCCCAATAATAATAAACAAAGTCACCTGGCCTTTTTTGTCTTTTTTTGCTTTCACTCTTTTCTCACTTTCCCCAAACCCTTTTTTCATGCTCTTTTTAATCTAATTTTGTTTATAAATTTTGTCGGTTTATACTATATTTTATAGACTATACAGTATTTACTTTTATTGTACAGCCATCGGGGATATTATCCCATGTGTCTTTGCATTTTATATAATAAGTTTTCCCGGCTTTCCACTCTGTCTGGTGTTCCTTGCCAAACCCCGTCATTTCAATGCCGCTTTCAAAATCAAAACTGCAGTCTTCAAAAGTGTACCTGCAAACACTATCCTCATCAGTCTCTACATACAGGTTGGTGCCTTGCTTGTAAGTCCGCGCGACTTCTGGAGGAGTTTTGTCAAGCCTTATATTAAAGCTTGTTTCTGCTCTCGCCTTATTTCTTGCATCATCAATACATTCAACATAAATTCTATGTGAGCCTTCTGATATCATACTAAATTTTTGGCCATGTTCCGAACCTCCAGTATTAAAGAAAGGTATTGTTATATTACGGCCTGTAAAGCTATAACTGCACTTTGCTTTTCCTGTTGCACCTCCGCTAGTCTCTGCTTTTAATTCAACTTCAAGTATTCTGCCAAATACTATTTCTGAATTATTTGGAGGTTGTATAATTGCAACACTAAGCGGGCTTTTGCTTCCATATAATATTAAATCATAACTTTCAGTATTTATGTTGCTTGAGTTATCCATACATCTTATATAAACATGGCTTTCATTCCCAGCCAGACTTTTTATTTCAGACCTGCAAGGCCAGGCTACTATATCAAAATTAGAATTTGGATCACACCCAAATCTATTCTCCATTGATTCATAAGTTTTGTCTGTCCTGCTCCACTTGCACTCCACAGGCTCATTAACAAATATAGTAATATTTATTGCGTCTTTATTATATTCTAAATAAGCCGGATTTTCTGGCAGTGCTCTGATTATTTCAGGGGCAGTCAAGTCTATTTCGCTTACACACGTTCTTATTAAATATGGAACCTCATTTTCTTGCCCGTTTCTATTTGCACATTTCACATAAATAGTAACCTCTCCGGACTTATAACTTGCTAAGCTCAAATCTTCTATTGTATGGTTTGAGTCATATTTTTTTGCTGTCTTGAAGTTATTTTCCATCTCGCTCTGATTAAACCCGTATTTGCAAATTGCTTTTTTATCAGTGCTGATTCCAGCATTTAATTTTTCAAACTGGTTTAAACACTCCCCATTTCTTTTAGAAATCTTAAATCCAGACGCAGAAATTTCTGAATAAACAAAATTATCATCAGGCAATGCCAATGGCGAAATTACCGGGGAAGTAACATTTCCTTTATCTTCCCATAAACAATCCCCATCACCATCATTATCCTCATCTTCAAATACACATGCCTGCCCCAGGCTTTCACATTTGTATTTATTGCATATGCCTACACCTAATTCTGAGCATTTCTCGCAATTCTCGCCACCTCGTGGAGGTTGCCAAGGACTGCAAGTGAAATAAAATGTATAATCCATAGCATTACCAGCCCCCCAAATAAAATTCCAAATCATTGCTATAACATTTGCTACAAATGAAATCACATAACCTATAACTGTCCCTATTCCTGTAAAAAGATTGTCCCAGTTAGCATCCCAGCCAGACAACAGCCAGTCATCTTCCCAAAAAAAGAAGAAATCAATATCTTCAAAATCTTTTGAACTAATATCTAACCTTAACACAGTAGGCCATCCTGCTGAATCGCTTATTCCAGATAAGTTTGATATTGGGATATAGTCACCCGCTGTTTCGGCATATTCTGCATAATCATTAAAATTAAAAATACTTGAAATTGAAGGATACAATGTTCTTTTTTTATTATCCTTTTCATCATCTACATCTATCTTCAAAGAAATTCCGTTAGTAGACAATCTCCCTTGGAGATTAACATCTGCTCCGCAATCAGAAACTCTGCTGCACAAATTATCCTGTACATTTATAAAAAATTTTTTATAATCACCATGCCAGTTGCTGCCGCCCCAAGTACCTACTCCGGGATCACATCCACCGATACATTTCCATTCAATTTTAATAGCAGTTTCCCATTTCTGTACTTCATATCTTTTCTTTACAAATGAGCCTATCTGGCAGACTGCCTTTGAATTTTCTAAATTATTTAAGTCTGCAAAACCCTGTGAGTATTGAGGAAGGCACATCTTAAATTGAAACGGGCTGCCAAAATTAAAAGACCGGACTTCACAATAAGGTATTTCTTTGCATTGAGCTTCCAATTCTGCATCAGTGATTTTTTGGCTTGCCCTTTTTCCGCTTACTTCAAGGCAGGCAGGAGCAGGATTTGATATGCATCTTGCATAACTTCCTTGTGTTTCATCTTTCTTTTCAATGCATATCTTGGCTCTTGCATCAAAGCACGATTCTATTTTCGTCCCGCCGTCTATACAATAAACCCTATAATGGCTTGAGCCAGGCACACCATGATAAATGTCTCCTTCATAAACGCACCAGCTCTCTCCATTTCCTCTTTCAGTTTTGCCTCCATTAATTTTTTCAGGAATATTATGACAGTCTAGGTCTTTGCAATATGCCTCTCCATTTTTATCAAGACCGCAGGTAGTTCCTGTAAACCTGTCACATTTTTCTGCAATGCTTTCTTTATTTCCGCAAGAGTCAAACCAATAAACAGGATCTTTTCCATCCACGCATTTCTTTTCATCTTGTTTAAGGCATTTTCCTGGCAGGGCATCAGAGCAAAGCTTGCCTATTTCAAAAACTGCATTTGGAATTTTCTTGCATTCTTGTTGGGTGAGGAATCGGCATTCTTTTTCGTCGAGCTGTTCAAATACACAGGCTCCCTCTTCTGTAGCATATGAAATTGCAAGGCACTCAATTTCTGTTACTATTTGTCTTCTGAAATCTTTCTGCAAACCCAAAAAATCTGAAAGTACCTTGCAAGTCTTTTCAGTTATAAACTTAGTCTGTGTTCCAATGACGCAGCAACCTCTTAAGCATTCTGGCGCTTCGCAATTTTCCTTGTCAATCCATCTCCCATTTTCTTCGCATAATTTTTTAGGCGTTCTTGGATTGCATTCTCCATTATTAGTGTTTATACAGCATCCAAGCTTGCAGTCAGCAGTATCTTCACATTTTACATTTGGCTGAAAGCTCTCATTACAATCGCTTTCTATAGTATTAAAGCATATTCCTCCGCTTCCTGTTTTTCCACAACATCCAGGGGTTGTTAAATTCTGGTCCTGCGCCGAGGCAATAGAAATATTGCTTAAGATTAAACAGCTAAAAACAATACTTGAAAATAGAATAATCAATACCTCAAAAATTATTGTGTACTTTTTGTTCATTTTAAACTATATTTGGAGGCATTGCACAGCTTCTTACCGCAAAATTTATTTCCTCACCAGTTTTCTTTGATTTTATATTATAAATCTTTACTTCTGTTCCAAATGTTTTGAGTTCTATACTAAATTCGGGATTGATAATCATATACATTAAGTAATCAAAATTACACTGGCTTGCTTCTTTTTCAATAGCATCATGCACAACCATCAGCATAGAAAATAATGCGGAAACTTTATTTACTCTAAACTCATTGTAGACTTTCCTCTCTTCACCTTTTATAAAAATAAGCTCTTTATTTATATTCACACTTATCTTATTTGGCAGAATTTCAACACTAAAGTTCAATGGTCTGCTTTCTACACCATATCCTCTGTCTTTATAATCTTGTTCCAAAACATAAAAGCAGTCTTTTATTTTGCTTTCCGCATATGTCTCGATTCCTTGTTTTATGTTTTCTCCTAAAAACGGAGTTTGAACTATACAGTGTTCATAAAAATTATTAGTGTAACATAAAAATGCCACTTTCTTTCCTTTATAATCTTGATAAAGTGGAGGATTTGCAAAACCTCCTTGAGGCAGGATTATATCCAGAGCATTGTTAATGCTTTCTTGTATGCATTCTTCAATATTTATTTTTTCAGGTCCTGCAGGAGAAATAAAAGGAAGTTTTCGTGTTACAGCTAGCAAAACTACTGCCCCAACAATAACAATTCCAATAATAATAAATAAAGTCACCTGCCCTCTTTTGCTTATATTATGCATAGAAATAAATCGTTTTTCCAGTTTATAAAATTTCGTCTATTGCCTTTGTTTATCAGTCTTATTTTAGCTTAGTACTTGTATATGGGCTAAATTAATCATTAGATAATAAGATTGCTAATCTAAGTAATAACTTTAATTAAAAATGAAATCTTCCTTTTGCGTCTCTCTTTACATTTATAATTTTATAGGCTTTCATTGGAATAGAACCATAGATGTGATAATAAGAAGGCTTGACAAAACCCATTCTTGCTTTAACCTCTCTTCGGTCTATTTTTAGAAGTATAAACTTTACAGGGGGTTTTTCATAAAACTTTCCGACTACTTCCGGTCTTTGAGGATATTTCACTGACTTTGTAAAAATTAAATCTGCAATTCTCTTCAATTCCTTCAAATCCCAAGTAGAATGAATAAAGTTAGAATTCTCAAATCCTTTGCAATTATAGTTTTTCAATCGGTTTATTGATTTTTTATAAACATAAATCGGGACTAAATGATAAATTATATTGGGATGCATTCTTTTCATAAGACAATTTAGAATTTAAGATATAAAAATCTGTTGATATAGAATCAAAGGGGATTATTACTCGTTCTCAACTCTTGGCGCAAGGACAAACGACATGCCAAACAAATTCTTGCCCTCGCCTGTCACTTCAAGCTTCATGGGGTAGTCGTTAGAAAAGAAAATTTTGCATTTGTCAGCAAGCTTGCAGGCTTTTGCAAACTTCTGCAAGTAATTCAGGCTATATCTCGACTTTGCCTCTCCGCCACTCATTTCAGCTTCATCCGAAGAAAACTCCGACTTTGTTGAGTGCAGGCCTCTTGCCTCAATAACAAACTTTCCGCCTTTAACTTCAAAATTACAGGAATCTCCCACTACGCCGCAATCTTCCAAGGACTGCACAAAATCGCCAGAATTCATGTTTATAACACTTGTAAAATCAAGCTCGGGCAATTTTTTGTCTTCCCCTTCTATATTGATAAGGGCAAGATTAAAGTTTCTTTTAATTTTGTCATGAATTTCTACTTTCAGCCCGTTTTCTTCTGTCTGCATGATTAAGGAACTTCCGGGCCCGCATCTTTTTAATACAGACTTGAAGCTGTCAAGGCTCACCCCTATTGCCTCGTTGTCAGCCTCGAGCGCAGAAAATGCTACAGAAGGCAGGACAAAAGAAACCAAAGCAACATTTGCAGGGTCTACAGCCACTATGCTCAAGCCATCTTTGTTCACTTTTAGTTTTACTTCTGTAACAAGCTCGGAGATTATGCTTATAGCATCTGTCAGTATTTTGGGATTGTCAAGTTTTATTAGCATACAGAACCATGTTTTAGAAAGTTTAAAAGCTTTGTTATACTTTCCTACCACTAATTAATTAAAACCCCCTGCCTTTACAAATCAATAAAAAATGGCTAATTCAAAAATTTCTTCTATCTTAAGTATGTATTACTCAAGAAAAGACGTTCAGCAGGAGATTTACAACTTCTGCAAAAACCGGGAAGTTGTTCCAAGATACGGCGAGGGCTTTGGCAAGCGTCCAGACACTTTAGAATACCCTTCCGACATCTTGCAGCATGTTAAAAACGGCGCGACAAGTTTCCATTGTTCAGAAGAGCTCTGGAAAAATCCCCTCGAAATTTCGACAGACATGCAAAAAGAACAATTGGACGAGCAAAGAGAGGGTTGGGATTTGTTAATAGACATAGACAGCAAATACTTGGATTACAGCAAAATTATGGCCAGACTTATTATCGAGGCTTTGGAGTTTCATAATGTCAAAAACATCGGGATTAAATTTTCAGGCAACAAGGGCTTTCATCTTATAGTGCCTGGCCGGGCATTCCCCAAACAGGCTAATGGATTGGAAACTCAGACTATGTTCCCAGAATGGGCAAGAATTATCTCGCTGTATTTGCATGATTTTGTCAAGCCAAAGCTGATAGAAAAAATCTCTAATCTAAACTCAAAAGAAATACACAGCGGGTCTGCGAAATACATAAAAGGCGATGAAAAAGTTGGCGATGCTATAGAAAAAGTCGCTCCTGATATTGTTCTTGTTTCTTCAAGGCATTTGTTTCGTTGCCCTTACTCTCTGCATGAAAAAACAGCGCTTGCCAGCATAGTTATTGACAAGCACGAAATTGAAAATTTTAAGCCAAGCGATGCAGACCCTTTAAAAGTCAAAGTCAGGCAATATATGCCCGAAGCAAGAGAAAACGAAGCCCGCGAACTTTTGATCCAGGCATTAGACTGGTATAAAGAAAAAACGCAGAAACAAGAAACTAGAAAGGGTTTTGAAGGCAAAGACGGACAGAAAAATCATAAGTTCGATAAAGAGATTATTATCGATCATGCCAAAATAATAATGCCTCCGTGTGTTCAGGCAATACTAAAAGGCCTGAAAGACGGAAAGAAAAGAGCGCTTTTCATCCTGATAAATTACCTGCGCTTTTTGAATTTTTCAGAGCAGGAAGTTATCGAAAAAATTGAGGAATGGAATAAAAAGAACAATCCAATATTAAAGCAAGGGTATATCAACGGCCAGATTTCATACGCGTTTAAGCACAAGAAAATCATGCCGCCAAATTGCGAAAAACACTATAAAGACATAGGAGTATGTAGCCCTGACAGGCTGTGTGAAAAAATAAAGAACCCTTTAAACTATACAATCCTCTCTTCAAGAAAATCGGCTTGATTGTCTTTAACACAAAATTAAAATACTCTATGGAAAGTATTTTAAACCTTTTTTACATATTCTAGGTATGAAAAAAGAAGTGATTTTACTTTTAATATTATTTTCAATAGTTTTGCTTTCAACAAGTATTCTTGCACAGACAACACCCACAACTGTTAACCTAACAAGCGAAGAGAAAGCATACTCCTGCCTTGAATCAAGGGTTACAGGAAAATGTTCTTCTTTGCCTTTTGAAGACCGGGCTTTTGCTTTGCTCGCCCTCGGCCATAAGCAGATTCTTGCTGACGAGTGTAAGGCAGCCATAAACCCCTCAAGAGAATGCTGGCCTTCTGAAAACTGCAAGGTTAAAGATACTGCCATTGGTTTGCTTGCGTTAAACAATGTGGGCTCTGACATCTCTTCTGCAAAAGACTGGATTCTTTCAAAAACAAAAAATCCGGATAAACTTCTTTGGTATTTGCAAATCGATACTACTTCAAACTCTACATGCAAAATAAACTACGGCGACAGAGATTATACTCTAAAGATAGGAAGCGACAAGAAACTTACAATCGGAAGCAATAGATGTCTAAAGTCCAGCAACTATTGGCTTAGCATAGACAAGTCTTGCCTTGATGAAACTTTCAAAGTCACATGCGATGCAGACTTTGTTTCTTCCCTTCTTTACAAGACTGCGACTTCAAACACCTATTTTATTTCAGGCTCGCTTGAGTCAGCTTCTGCAAACGGCTTTACGCAACATAAAGTAGCCTCAAAATGTTTCTCAGATACAACAACCTGCGATTATCTTTCGAGTTTATGGGCAACTTTTGCTTTATCAAAAATCAGGCAGGACATCAACCCTTACTTGCCTTACCTTTTTGCTTTTGCAGAAGAAAATGAGAAGTTTGCTCCTTATGCTTTCCTTTATGTATTCACAGCAGAAGACGAGTATAGGCAAAAGACAATGAACGAGCAAAAGACAGAAGGCTACTGGGACTTTGGCTCTGGAAAAGGGAAATTTTATGATACTGCTACAGCCATGTTTGCGTTTCAAACAGCAACCGAATATGGAGAGGTAATAGACACTGTCAAGGCTTATTTGGCAGGCACAAGAGTCCAGGCTTCAGACGGTTGTTGGGGAAACTCAGTTAGAGATACAGGCTTTCTTCTTTGGACTTTATGGCCCAAAGCAACAACAATTCAGGCAACACAGCAAGAATGCGAGAAGTCCGGGTTTTATTGCATGACCGAAGGCGAATGTGACTCGTCTGGCGGCAACATAAAAGAAAACTATTACTGCCCTGGCGGAGTCCTTAAAGTCTGTTGCGACAAACCTATCACGCTTAAATTATGTTCTGAGCAGCTTGGAAAAGAATGCACTGCCGACCAGCCATGTACATCATCTGTTGTCAAAGCCGCAGATACAGACGAATGTTGCTTGACAGAGTGCCAAGCCCAGATTGTAGAAACAGAATGCGAATCCGCAGGTCTTACATGCAAGCCGTCTTGTTCAGATACAGAAGAGCCCGCACCAGAGTATGAATGCAATATGGGAGATGTTTGTTGCAAGCCAAAACCAGTAAAAGAAGGAATAAGCGCAATCTGGATTGTTCTTTTAATATTCTTAATAGCTCTTGTTGTTGTAGGGATAATATTCAGGAACAGAATAAAAACTTGGATTCATTTAAGAAAAGGCAAAGCCCCGCCATCGGCTCCTGCAGGAAGGCCAAGGCCTCCTTACCCTCCTTATCCCCCGTCTCAGCAAAGGCCAATGGGCCCAGCAAGAATGCCGGCAAGAGCGCCAGCAAGCAGAGAAATGGAAGAAACTCTCAGAAAATTAAAAGAAATGAGCAAATAAAAAACAGAAATGAGAAAAGCATTTCTTACTCTATTTTTCCTTTTGATTTTAGTCTTACCAAGCGTTTTCGCTGTTTCGATAGACTTAAACAAGACCTACTTTCCAAGGCAGACTTTAATAACAAAAATAAGCGGAAATTTTCTAGAAAATATAAAATCAGAAAACATTTTTTTCTATTCAGGCAGGGACAAAATATCAATGGAATATGAAATTGCAAAAATAGAGGACTCTTTTTACCTTTATTCTATCCTGCCAAATAAAGAAAGAAATTACACTCTTATTATTAAAGACGCACATTATTTTGAGGCAGGCCAAGACATCAAACAAGACTTGGAATTTAATTTTACAGTTTCTGGCAGGGTTGCAGACTTTACAATAAAGCCCGGCTTTATAGTCTCAAGCAAGGATTTTTCTATCACTTTAGAAAGCAACTTTGATACAATAACTCTTAATCTGACTTATGTAAATTTTACAGCAGCAGAAGAAGTCAGGGGAGGATTTTCAAAAGACGTTTTCATTCCAATTGCTGCCCATGAAAAAGTTGCTTTTCTCGAGATTAAATCGCAAAATCTTACTTATAAGGTTCCTATAAAATCAATGGCTCAGGCCATCACAAGAAAGCATATTTCTTTCTCCAAGCCATTCTCAAATGTTACATTATTCAGAGGCTCGCCGTATAATGTTCAGCTCTCTCTAATCAACGATGGCCAAGAAGAAATAAGAAACATCTCTCTTTCTGCAAGCAAAACTATGACACTCGCCCCCCCAAACATACCTTCTATTAAGCCCGGAGAGTACGCAGTTGTCAATATCTCGCTGTTGCCAGAGGAAGACGAAACCATTGTAATATCCGCTTCTGCAGAAGCAGCCTCCGCAAACACAACAATCCAAATCAATGTGCATAAAATTGAGGTCGAGAATTTAACGACAGAAGAAATCAGGCAATACTCTTGCTCAGAGCTGGGCGGCAAGCCATGCGGAGAAAACCAGGTTTGTGGCGGAGAAGAAATACGGACACTCGATACTTCTAAATGTTGCAGGGGGCAATGCAAAAGCAAGTCTTCATCTTTCAAGACATTTATCATAATCCTTTTAATTGTCGGAATTGGGGTGATAGGCTATTATATCTGGAAAACAAAAGGGAAGAGAGTTTTGCCAGAGTCTTTAAAACAAAGTGCAATAAGCAAGCTGACAGAAGTTCGAGGAAGCTTGTCAAAAACCTAACTTTTTATTAAGTTTTTGTATACTTGCAGTACCCTAATCTATTGCTTTAGCCAAAAATCGATTGCCACTGCATAAAAAAGTATCTTTAATAAACAAAACATAATTATGTTACCACATAATAGTAATAAATCAAAAGATTTAAATAGCCTCTTTTATTAATAAAAATAGAATAAATTAAAATGAAACTTCAAAAATTAGGTTTATGGCAAAAGGTTTTAGCGCTTGGAGCAGCAATAGGCTCAGCATTAACCGGCTGTGTAACCGGCGGGAGCGTTACACCTGAAATTGGCTATAACCATAATATACCCACAAAAGAAAGATTAGAATTTGATTCTGCTGTAAGTTATGGAGTTAGAGGTAATGTAAAGATAAAAAATAAAGTAGAAATTGAAGCAGAAGCCAGATTTCATAACACTAATTATAATGATGGATTTCAAGAAAGTGATGCAAATGTAAGAGATTTGAGTATTGGAGCAGTTATTCCTGTATGGAATAATGGAAAAGTTGAAGTTTATGCTGTTCCCAAAGTTATAAGCAGAAATGAAGAGTCTGTTAGTAGAATAATTGGTATTCCAGGGTCAGATACTCCTTATGAAGATAACGCAATAGGTTATGGGCTTGGGGCTGGCGCAAGATTCAAAGCAGGAAAAGGTAAGGTTGATGCAAGATTGAGTTACGAAGAATTTGGCGAAGGAACTTATGAAAAATCAGGACTTAATTTTAGTGCAGGATATACATTTGAATTTTAATCTTTAGTTTTTTAATTATTGACAAAATGCTTTTAACTTAGTTTTATCTGGGTTCAATTGTATACTGCAGCTCTTTTTATTTCCAATTTCAGTATCATTAATATTCCCTGTCGTATCTTTTGTATAAACTTTTATATTGTATGTATTCGGAACATTTGTTGTTATTCCTGTTATTTGATATTTTTGTTCTTGCTCTTTTGATATTGTTGCCATAAAAACATTATTCACATAAACAATGCTTTCTTTAAAGTCGGTGTCTGAAGGGCTTGTCCATGTGCAAGTGATTGTTTCACTTGCTACAAAGCTTGAACTTCCAGAACATACAAAATTAAACACATTTCCAGGCGACGTCGTATCCATAGCGCAAGCTTGTTCTTCAGTTCTTGTTGGAGTTTTGGCGCAGTTGGCAGTGTCTGTGCAAGTTCTTGTTTTCTTCCCTGCTGTGCAGGCGCTCCATTCAACTCGACAATTTAAAACCAAACAAATGCTTATTATTGTTACTCTATTATAGTAACAAATAGAAACATTTATAAAGTTGGCTTTATAATACACAATATGATAATTCCGCAAAAAAGAAGCTTAAAACAAGCTATAGTCGCAGGTTTGGCAGCTTTAGTTGCCCCATTAACCGGCTGTGTAACTGGCGGAAGCATTGAGCCTATTGTTAATTTTAACGCAAGGGCTATAAAAACTGAAATGCCGGGGATGGAATATAATCCATCTTTGAGTTTTGGAGTTAGAGGAAGAGCAAAAACAAAAAGCAAGGTTGAAGTTGAAGCTGAAGTAAGTACCTATACTACAAGTGGAGAAGGCGGAGTTATTAATCATGACGTAGAAGCAACAGAAGTCTCTGTTAATGCATTGTATCCTGTTTGGAGTAATGGAAAAGGAGATGTTTATGTTGGAGCAGGTGCAACAAGCACTTCACAAACTGTTGATGAAACATATGACCCTGTACCTGGGACTACTAATTCAGTAAACTACAGCGAAACAGACGCAAGAGCTTTTGTTGGTGGAAGAATAAGGGCAGGCAAAGGCAATATTAATGCAAGGTTAACTATTGGAGCAAGAAGCACAACTGTGGGTGCTGGCTATGAATTTAACTTTTAATTAACTGGTTATCACTTTCTTTTATTTATTATTTCTGTTTAAAATCATTAATATTTAGAGAACTTAATAACAAGTTACTGTATTGCCCACGCCAACAATACAATTTTTTGTTTGTCCAGCATCTGTAGAACCCGCTACCCCCGTAATCTTAAAAAGAATGGGATAAGGTGTTAGTCTAATATTAGTTTTTTCTGAGGGTATAGTATAAATTTGTTCTTTATTTATAAGTGTTATAATTTTAATATTATCTACATATGCTTCAATTGAATAACTTCCTTCATAAAAGGGGCTTACCCAATTACAAGTAATCGGTAATTTTCCAGCAGTTCCAGAACATTGAAGACTTGTAATAATAAGTTGAGGCGGAGCAACAGCGCAATACAGTTCTTCAGTTCTTGTCGGAGTTTTGGCGCAGTTGTTTTGGTCAGTACAAGTTCTTGTTTTCTTGCCATTTTCACAGGAGCTCCATCCAGTACAGTCCCCCCAGTTCGGGGTACAAGCAACAGGCTTTAATTCTTCTCCAGGCTCAAGGGGCCAGGCAAAAAGCTTGATTTTCTTTGGTGAGAATTTCGTTAAAGTGGCTGCAATTATTCTTTCTTCTGAATATACTTCTTTATGATAACTTTGAATTCCGCATATTTCTCCGGGGTCGCATACTCTGCAGGAAAATCCAAAGCCCGGAAACATCTTTGTTATTCTGGCTAATATAAAACTATATGCTAAGCCGCCTTCATCAGGGTCACAAACAGTCTCTGGATGGTCTAATATTTCCTGCCTTAGCTCAGGCCTTTTTTTTAAGTTATCCAAAACACTATTCTGCCATA
>Ga0315289_10007494_pt1 | contig 15882 bp, 10 predicted proteins | sample YL17G11_40_MG_FD_203452 | JGI IMG/M metagenome (GOLD analysis project Ga0315289, IMG submission 203452) | Sediment microbial communities from Yellowstone Lake, YNP, Wyoming, USA - YL17G11_40 | ecosystem: Environmental > Aquatic > Freshwater > Lake > Sediment | place: USA: Wyoming | collected... | reverse complement strand
AAATCCGCCATAGCCCCACAGCGCGATGTGATCATTCAGCGCGCGGTCGAGCGGGTGCGCGATGAAAACTTGATCGCGCGTTAGATTGGTCGCGCGTTCAACGGCGAACGGGGCGAGTGGGATTTCCTCGCTGAACGATGTCTTCGTCTCCGCGTCGAGTAATTGCATCTTGAGTTGATATGTGCCAGGCGGCGTCCCAGCGGGAATCTGCACGTTGTGAACATCGCGCACGTACTCACCGCGCGACCACTGCGGCGCGAAATACATTCCTCGCACAGGCGGTTCGTCTTTTTGCGCGATCACGCGGTTGTCGGGATCGTACAGGCGCACGCGCACGAGAAAATCCTTGATGGTCCCGTTGGCTTGCCAATCAAGCGTGACGCGCGCGGAACGCGTTGGCGCGATGCTCGTCGTTGGCGCGTACGGTTCGAGCGCGGTAGTGATTTCGTAGTTTGCAAGCGTGAGCGATGGACTGATCGCGATGGTTTTCTGCGCGACAGGTGGTTGCATCTGCGGCATGTCGCGCACTTCAAGCAGTGGTCCCAGTTGTGCGTAACGGTAGTCGCCGATTGGCTGCGCGATCCCAGGCGCGAGAAAAATCGTGCGTCTCTGCGCGAACGCGGCGCGCGCGGCTTCGGTTTGCGGCGCGGGGTCGTACAGCGTGCCGATTGCTTGCATATCGGCACGGCGGTTTTCTACGCGTTGCATGTACCGCATCGCGTTCAATTGTCCCCAGTTGCCGACAATCGTCGCGTTCTGCGGAATCGGCAGAGTGAAGATTTCGTCCCACTGTTTGTACACGCGGTCGAACGTGCTCCAGTCCGCGATGCGAAAGCGATTGGGCAGGGGCAGGATCACCATCAGCGCGAGCACAAGAACCAGAGTCAATCTCAGTGATTCGCCAAGTGCCGGGTAGGCACGGAGATTCTTTGATTTGCTCAGAACGGCATTTTCAATTGTGTCCACGCCAATCGCAAACCAGTAAACCAGGAACGCGAAGGGCAGAACGAGATAACGGTCGGGTTCGCCTGAGACGAAAGTGGTAAAAGCGATGAGAGTCAGCGCGCTCAAACCCAGAAACAATGCCACGCGCGCATCACCTGGTCGCGTTTTCGCGCGATTGAATTGCGGCAGTGCTTTGACCGCGCCAATTCCAATGAACGCGATGCCGACAATACCGAATGAATCGAAGAGATACTGTAGAATCGAAACGAACGCTTGACCCAGGTCAAGCCAGTTGCCGCGCGTATAATTGCCCGCCTCGCTCCCCGCGATGTGATTAAAAAATCCTTCCAGGGTGTTGACGTACCACGGCGGAGCATTGCCGAAAATCGGAATGTAGAGGTACGAGACAAGTGGAAGCGCAATCCAGAACAGCGCGCGTGCCCACTCGTGCGGACGACGAATAACGCCAGGGTCGTTGAGCAAAACAAAAATCGCGATGGCAGGCGCGACAAAAAGTACCGTGCGATGATGCGCGAGCCCCAAGCCAAAGATGAACGCGGCAATCGTCAACGGCGCGCGCCGCGCGTGCCACAACAACAGCGCGTACACCAGCGCGGACAGCACCAGCAAATTGAGCGGACCCACTGACGCGACGCCTGCCTGTCGCCATACCGCCGTATTCGTCGCAAAGAGCGCGGTCGTCGCAATCGCCGCGAGTTGCCGTTGCGTGAGTAGGTACGCGTTCAGATAGACGAACACTGCCGCGAGCGCGGTCAAAATCGCGGAGAGCGCATTCATTCGATACGCGACGTTGCCGATGGGGACGAGCGTCGTGAAAATCTTGCCGAGGATGAGGTACAGCGGATAGCCCGTCGCGTGCGCGATGCCGAGCGTGTACGCGACGTATTGAAACTCTTCGCTGTCCCAACCGCCGCCGAGCGTCGGGCAGGTGGTGCGGAGGTAGAGGGCGAGAGCGCAGAAGAAGATCAATGGCGCGTTGAAACGTGATGCGTGAAACGCAAAGCGTGAAACGAAAGGCGTGTTCATCAAGTTGCTTTTGCTTGTTGGTTCGCGAATGTCAATACGAGATTGTCGCCATCAAACTTCGCTTTTTGCACGGCGCGCGCGGCGAGGACGCGCGGCAAAATAATGTTGCGGCGAAAATTGCCGATACTGATCGCCAGTTCGTCCCCACTGCGCGTCATATTCACGTCGTCTTTGCCGATGAAAGGCAGGCGCAACTTGAGCGAATACGCGTCGTCCGTTTTTTCGATAATCTGGGATTGTTCGGCGTAAAAAATCTGCGTGGGGTCTTGCTCGCCGTAAATCGCGCCCGCCATTTTTCGCAGCATTTCCGCGCCGACGACTTCTTGATCCATCATCGGCACTTTGAAAATCGGCAGCGGCGCGAACGCTTCTTCGACCAACTGACCGTAGCGCGCTTGCGATTCTTTCCACGCGTTGAAATATTGATCGCCGACAGTCACAGGAATGATGCGATTCGAAATCACGAGGTCGGTCGCGTAACCGTACAAGTTCAAATACGTGTACGTGCGTTGAGCTTCTTTGATCACCATCTTTTCGGGATTCAGGACGAGGCGTACGGACGATTTCTTCTGATCGGTCAGCAGTTCGTGCATCCTGTCGAGTTGGAGAATTAGCCCTTTGATGGATTCGAAAACCTGATCGTCAGGAATCGGAATATCGGCGATGCTTCGAATCAGCGGACCGATCATTTTGGCGGTCTGACGTTGAATCGGAAGGATGCGCGTGAGATACCATTCGGCAACTTCGGGCAGTGAGAGGAGGCGCAGCGTTTCGCCGGTTGGCGCGCAGTCCACGATGATCACATCGTACTCGTTGCTGTCGTGCAACAAAACGATTTGCAAAAGACTGGCGAGTTCATCCATCCCGGGCAGAACACTTGCTTCGTCCGCGATCAGTTCGTCCAGCCCGCGCCACGATAGCACGGTCATCATCCATTCTTGCACCGTGCCCCAATGTTTTTGCATCTGATGCAAAACGTCAATCTCTTGACCTTTGAGGCGCGGCGCGATCTCGATGGGTTCGTTTCCAATCGCAATGTCGAACGAATCGGCGAGCGAGTGCGCCGCGTCGGTGCTGACGACGATGGTGCGATAACCCAGGTCGGCGCAGCGCAGCGCGGTGGCTGCGGCGACGCTTGTCTTGCCGACGCCGCCTTTGCCCGTGTAAAGCAAAATTCGCATACGAGAACTCCGTCAGGATTTTGCGGGTATTATAGTCTGTGTCGGAGCAGTGTCAATCTGTCCGTTCAGAGATCGGAGAGGGGGAGCGGTTCAGGGGGATTCGGCGAGGTCACAATCTCGATGGACTGGGTGACTACCTTCGGGTCGAACACAATTCCATTTTGGGAGCGAAGTATGGCGATGGCTTGTTCGTGGGACATCGCTCTACGGTAGGGTCGTTCAGAGGTAAGTCCATCGTAGACATCCACGACGGCAAAAATGCGCGCGGGCAGCGGAATGGCTTCGGCTTTCAATCCCAACGGATAGCCATTGCCGTTCCAATGCTCATGATGATGCAAGACAATCGGAGTAGCATCTTCAAGGAACTTGATGCCGCGCAGCATCTCCGCGCCGACGCGCGGATGTTTTCGCATTTCGAGGCATTCATCGGAGGTCAAGGCAGCGGGTTTATTCAATATTGCATCGTGCATGCCGATTTTGCCAACATCGTGTAACATTGCCCCACGCGCAATCGTGAGCAAAGCCGCTTTATTGGTGATACCGAGCGCGCGCGCCACGTAGCACGTCAACTGGGCGACGCGCTGGGAATGTCCTTTCGTCTCACGATCGCGCGCATCGAGGGCGGCCGACATAGCGGCGAGCGTTGCCGTATAACTTTCTTGGAGTTCCTGGGCTAGTTTGGAAAGCGCGAGGGCTTGGCTTTTGGTGCGTTCGTACAATTGCGCGTTCTGGACTGCAATCGCGGCTTGACCGCCGAGCGTAACGAAGAAATCCAACTCCTCGTCGTTGAATTTGTGGCGATGGCGGGTGTACAAAGCCAAGACGCCAATCGTTTTCCCTTCAGCGCGCATCGGCACGGCAAGGAGCGAAACCAGGTTTTCTTTCAGATACCAGGACAGATCTTTGACGCGCTGATCCTCGGTGAGATCGGTGATGGCACGCGGGCGCCCATCTTGCGCAACGCGTCCCACGATGTCCTCACCGACGCGGAGATCAAAGTGCTGGATGAATGCAGGGGCGAGGTTTTTTGCTGCAGCCACGCGCAAGCGGTTGCTTTCTGGTTGAATGAGCGTGACCAAGCCAGCGTTGTCCGAGTCGCCGGTCTGTTCGAGCGCATGTTGAATCAAGAGGTCGAGGGTGCGGGTCAACTCAAGGGTCGCGCTGATTGAGTGATCAATCGAACGCAGCGCGTTGAGTCTGCGAACATGACGCCGCGAGGCGTCGTACATTTCCACGTTTTCGACGGCCGTGGCGGCTTGTGCGGCAAGCAATTCGAGAACCGTGATGTCGCTCGGCCCAAACGCATTGACGTGATCGCTGGACACGCTGATGACGCCGACCAATGTTTGGTGTGCGAGCATGGGAATCGCGATAACCGAGCGGGTCGGATCGTCGGGTCCGTACGGGACCCAGCGGGAATCAATACTGCCATCGGATACTGCGATGGATTTGCCTGTTTCCGCCGCGAGCGCGACCAAGCCGCGCTTTTCTCCACCCTGCAAATGGGGGAGCAAGGCGGGGGTCTGGGTGATTGGCTCGGGATAACCGCGCAGTTTGATGGTCGTGAAGCGCCCTTCCCGCATCAGACTGATGTTCGCACGGTCATAATGTAATTGCTCGGTGAGCGCTTGTAGGATTTGGTCCAACAAGTCGTCTGGATTGAGGATGGCGGAAATCTTGCGGCCGACCTGGTTGATGACTTGCATTTGTTGTGTCTGCCGGCGTTCTTGTTGATAGAGCAATTCGTTTTCTTCATTCCGGCGCACCAGTTCACGAGACGCGCCGCTGACCAACAGATAGAGCGAAGCGTACATCGCGACAAATCCCAGCGCGAGGACACCGAACACGAGCCGCTGAGTTTCGCTGATCTGTGGCATTACGGCTTGCAAATCGTGGTAGATTTCGTATGCGCCAAGAATTGCGCCCCCGGCGCGGGGACGAATCGGCATAAAGATTCCAATGGGCTGTGGAGTTTGGCTTCGCGTGTTTCCTTCTTGACTGGGCATGAGAATGCCCACTACGAATTCACCATTTAGCGCCCGCTGCAATTCACGCGTGATCGGGAATTGTTTGCCGATGAGGGTCTTTTCGTCAGAGTAAATGAGAATGCCTTGCTTGTTCCAAATGTTGACCTGGAGAGTAAGTTCCGTTGCAATCAAATTGCGAACTTTTTCATCGAGCAAGGCGATTTTGGCAGGGGACAATCCGTTGAAATCTGCCGCATCGAGATTGGGCGCGATAACATGCTGCACCTGATCGGCGGCGCGCGTCGCCTCTTGCTGCAGCGCGCTTTCGATCAATTGCTGCTGGAGCAAATATCCCAGCGCAACCGCGATGCCGATCATCAAAAAGAACATCAGGGTATTGAATTTTCGTAACAAGGTGGGTTGCGTGCGCAGTTATTTCATCTCGGGTAGATTATATCACAAATGGCGCCATATTGCGAGGGGGCGGGGGCGATTTCTGAGCGGGATATAGGGAGGTGGACAACGTCTTATGTTTGCCGAACGTTTTGACACCCCAATCAAAAAATGTTATTCTCTCGCGCGATGAAAATCTACTTGAGTGCGCTTGGCTGTAAACTGAACGAAAGCGAATTGGAGGCGTGGGCGCGTCGATTCGCAAACGACGGATGCGAAATCGTAAACGATGCGCGCGCGGCGGATGTGATTGTGTTGAACACTTGCACGGTCACGCATGTCGCCGCGCGCAAGACGCGGCAACTCGCGCGGCAACTCGCGCGCGCGAACCCGCACGCGCGGCTCGTGCTAACGGGGTGTTTCGTCACCATTTCACCCGATGAAGCGAAAGCGTTGCCGAATGTCGCGCTGATCGTGCCAAATGTGAGCAAGGATCAACTGGTCGAGCATATAGCCGCGCAGCGTGGCGAAGGGCGCATAGCAAATAGCGAATGGCAAGAGCCATCAGCCCTACGCCCTACGCCCTACGCCATTAGCCAGCCATGGCTTGACGCGGATGTGGAGACGCAAGTTGCGGGACGCCAATCTCCAATCTCTAATCTCCAATCTCCAATTTCCAATTTCCAATCTTCGCACCTTCGGACGCGCGCCTGCGTGAAAATTCAAGACGGCTGCAACCTCTGTTGCGCGTACTGCATCATTCCGCAGGCGCGCGGCGAAGAACGCAGTCGCCCGCGCGAAGAAATCATTGCCGAAGTTAACGCGCTGGTCAGCGCAGGTTACAAGGAGATTGTCTTGACGGGCGTGCAAATCTCGGCATACCGCAGCGAAGGGGTAGGTCTTGTGCCTGTCCTTGCCCTCCGCGACCTCGTCGCCGCGATTCTCGTGGAAACAAGCGTGCCGCGCCTTCGCCTGACGAGCATCGCGCCGTGGGACGTGGATGAATCGTTGCTCAATTTGTGGCGCGACGCGCGCTTGTGTCGGCACTTACACTTGTCGCTGCAAAGCGGAAGCGATACGGTTCTGCGCCGAATGAAACGACCATACGCGACTGCGCAGTTCGCGCGCGCTGTCGAAATCACGCGCACAAGAATTCCCGATGTCGGCATCACGACCGATGTCATCGTCGGTTTTCCTGGCGAGAGTGACGTCGAGTTCGAGCAATCGTTGAAATTTGTCGAGCAGATGCAGTTCTCCCGCGTGCACGTTTTTTCGTACTCCATGCGCGCGGGAACGATTGCCGCAGCGTTGCCGCTGCAAAGTTCTGACGCAGTGAAACAATCGCGCGTGAAACAAATGCAAGCGATTGCAGACGCGAGTCTGCGCGCGTTCGCGCGGCGATTTGTCGGACGGACCCTGCAGGTTCTGTGGGAAACGCGTGAAGACAGCAGGGGAGCAGAGAAGCGGGGGAGTAGGGGTGAATTTTCTCCCCTGCACCTCTGCACCCCTGCGCCCCAGCATCAGTGGTCGGGTTACAGCGACAATTACATTCGCGTCGTCGCGGCGAGTGACGCGGACTTGTACAATCAATTCACAGTGGCGCGGGTCACAGATGTCACTGACGATGGTGTGATGGCAGATTTGAGATGAGTGGGCGGGATTCCGAATCCCGCCTTCTACAACACCTTCAAGTTTCGCGGGCTGGCGCGCGACAGCACGGCGAAGTTACCTGCGCCGACAATCGGATTGCTATTCCGCATCAAGATTCCGGTAGGATAACGAGCAAATCCGTTCAGATCTGGCGGGATTCAAATGTAAGAGCCGAACTCGATGGAGTTCGGCTCTTTTTGGAGTATTCGGAGAAGCGATTACTCGCTTGCCCCTTCGCCAACCGGCACAGGCGGCTCTTCTTCCGCGCTCTGTCGAGTTTCTTGCGACGCGGCTTTGAACGTCGGGAAGAGAAATTCCACCACCGGGCGCGCGAGCATGAAGATGATTTTGAAGACGATCTTGAACACCGCGGCGACGGGGACAAGTGCCCAATCCAGCAGTTCGTTCAAGTCTGCCATACCTTCGGCGACCCAGTGGAATACCGGGGCAAGCACATGCAGCGGTTTCACGCGCGCGTACACGAAGAACAGGATGAGTGTGGATGCCGAGATCGTGAACTTGAGCCAGCCAGGAAACTCGATCCCCGTCAACTCATTGATCAGCAACTCGGTGCCGATGTTGAAAACCACCATGTAGGCGGCTGACTTGAGAATAGGTTCCCTCATGATCAACCACGTAAAGATGCCAGCCGCAAAACGCATGGTCAGAATGCCGATTGCCACGCCGAACATAACGATCCACAGATCGCTGGAGAGTGCGACGACGGCAATCACATTGTCAAGCGAGAAGGCGAGGTCTGCCAACTCGACGGCGAGGACGACGCCCCAAAATCCCTTGCCGGACACGCGATCGCGTTCGACCTGTTCCGCTTCGCCTTCTTCCGGCGCACCCAGGTTCTCGAACGCCAGTTTGATGAGGTACGCCGCGCCCAGAAGTTTGAGCCATTCATTTTGGATGACGAAACTCGCCATCACGAGCATCAAGCCGCGACCGAAGTACGCGCCCAGCAAACCAACTTTGAGCGCGGCGGATCGCTGACCGCCGAGCAAACGATGAATGGGGAGCCCCAGGAATCTGAGCGGCTTGGGCCATGGCACCATCTCTTTGGTGGGAAGGATCGAGACCATCGCGCCCAATACGGCGGCGTTGTCAATGGACAAGATGCCTTCCAAAAAGATCACCATGACGATGACGTAGATGAAATAGAAATCAAACGTCACGCGTTAACCTCTTCGTGTTCTTGTAGACCACTGCTGATCCTACGCCGGCTTGCGCTTGGCGTCAAAGGCGGCGATCTCAGCCACAATGCGCAGGATTGTCTTGGCATTGTCGTAGACCGGGGTATCTACCATTTTCCCTTGATAGGTCACGGCTGCCGCGCCTTTGGCGAGTCCCTCTTCCTCAAAAACCTTCACCACTCCGGTTGCCCATTCCACGTCTTCTGGAGATGGCGTGTAGATCCGATGCGATGGTTCAATCTGGCTGGGGTGAATGAGCATCCTCCCTTCATAGCCCAATTGCCTGCCGAAGCGGGTACTCTTCTCGAACGCCTCCATGTCCTTGAATGCCACAAAGGGACAATCAATCGCGATGCAGCCCGCCGCCCTGGCTGCCACAGCCGCGTGCGCCCGCGCATAGAATTGCTCCTCGCCTTCGGATGTCAGTTTGACTCGCATGTCCTTGGTGTAATCCACTGCCCCAAAGATGAGCGAGTTGACGCGCTTACTAGCAATCGCCGAAGGATAGGCGTTCATGACTCCCTTGGCTGTTTCGATGAGAAGCTGGATGGCGATACTGCCGACCTTTAGCCCGCGCCTCCGCTCCAATTCCTCCAACTTCCAATCGAGACGCACCACATGGTCGGGTCCTCCGCATTTGGCTAAACAAACTCCCGAAAGCCCTTCATGGACGACTGCTTCGCAATCGTCATTGGTCATCAGGGTTTCCCAGTTGTTAAGCCGGACATAGACCGTCGAGCCACCGGAGCCAGCGAGTTTCAAATTCTCGCGCACCATTTCCCGCGCCTTGACTTTTTCTGCGGGTGGAACCGAGTCCTCCAGATCCAGGGTGATGATGTCTGCTGGAATGGAAGGTGCCTTGGCAATCATTTTGTCGTTGTTTCCCGGCACGTAGAAAACTGACCTCATTACAGCCATTTCAATACCTCCTTCTTAGGTTTGTAGTAGGCGTTTCAGGGTGGGGGCGATTTCGTCAGGACGGTCAACCACGTGGGCGCCCGCCTCCTTCAGGGATTTGATCTTGTCCTTCGCCGACCCCTTTCCTCGTTCAATGATACTACTGGCATGTGAAAAGCGCATGCCTTCCGGTGCCCATGCCCCGGCAACAAAGACGACCAGGGGCTTTGTAAATGTCTTATTCGTCATTGCCTCGGCTGCCTCCTCTTCATACGGACCGCCGATTTCGCCGAAAACGGCGACCGCCCGGGTATCTTTGTCTGTTTCGAAGAGGGGCAAGATGTCCGCGAAGGACATTCCCAAAACGGGTTCTGTTCCGACGTGCACGACTGTGGAGACACCAAGCCCGGCTTCTTTGATTGCCCAGGGAACCGTACCGGATTGTCCTCCACTTCTGGAGATAACCCCGACGGGTCCGGGCACAAACATTCGATTGGCGGCTTGCACATTGCCTCCGAGCCAGCCGGCAATCGCGACACCTGGGCTGAGAATCCCGATTGAGCCTGGTCCCAAGAGACGGGCACCTTTTTGTTTCACGTACGCCAGCATTTCCAGGATGTCGTAAAGAGGCACCCGTTCGACTGGGCTAACGATAAACTTGACCCCAGAGTCCAGGGCTTCCAAGACAGCATCCTTGAGACCCGTTCCGGGAACGAAGGTGACACTGGCATCAATGGGACCGAGCGCCTTGACCGCTTCCGCAACTGTGTTGAAGACCGGTATCCCAGAGACATCTTCGCCGCCCCTGCCGGGAGTGACGCCGCCCACGATATTCGTTCCATAACTCTTCATATATCCGGCGCGCGCCGAACCTTCGCGTCCCGTAATGCCCTGAACCAGCACTTTCATTTCTTTGTTTAGTAGGATTGCCATTTTCTTCACTCCCCTTTATGGCGCAAGCCCGTGCTTTTTCCGGTACTCATCCAGTCCTGGGGTCGGGGCTTTGATTCTGATCGCGCTGTTGCCCCTAAACCAACATTCGTATTCGCATGCCAAACATTCCGTGCCCACCCGTTGGGCATACTCCGCATCTCCTCCGAGCGCAGGTATTCCATCTTTGAGTACCAAGATTCCGCGGGCATAGAGTTTGCATGCCGCCACACACGCTTTGGTTGTGCAATCCGGGCATTTCGTAGCATCAATGACGACCTTGATGGTTCTCTCTTGAAATTCCATAGTCTATGCCTCCTTTGCCCCTCTCTCTTTCCGATATTCGTCAACGAGGGCACGCATCCGTTTCGCCAGGAACTCGGTTGCGTACACCTTGTCGCTTCCGTAAATCTCGATTCGTCCTGGCAAATCCTTGGTTCCTTCCCGCAGAATCTCCAGCGCTTCTTTTTCCTTGTTGCCGCACAGCAAAAGCACAACGGGAAAGCCGGGGCGCCTAGGGAGTTCTTCGCGCAGGGCTTTGACTACACCGTGTGCGTGATGCCACTGCTCTTGATTCGCTACGATGAACCCGCCGAGCAGATAGCCCTCGATGCCTGGCTGAGAGAAGATGACCTTGGCGGTACGATAAACTTTTGCGGCGGTGGGGTTCCCGCTCGTATCGGCATAGTTGGCGATCTTCAGCCCCTGGCGATTCAGGGCATCCACTCCCAGGATCGCGCCGCCGCCACCGATGCCATGGTAGCCCACGTAATTCGATTCTTTGATTTCGGGAACCATTTGGGCGATATAGGCGGTGCCGCGCAGATCGCCCTCCTCGATCCACCAGGCGATCTTGTCCAGTTCGGTGGGAGGCGTGGGGGCTTCGCGGGCGACTTCGATGCCTAGTTCGGGATGACGATACACGGAGGAGTCATCAATGGACATGCGACAATCCCCCGCGAGTACTTTTCCATCCTTGGTGATGACCAGAGGGTTGATCTCAGCCGTTCGGCAATTATACTCCTTGAAGGTCTGGAACAAACTCAGAATCGCTTGGCCGACGGGCGCGAGGAACTTTGTTGGAACCTTCAACTCGACAGCGAGATTCAGCGCGTCGTAGAGACGCAATCCCCGAATAACATCTACGTTCATTTGGGCGATCTTGTCATGGGGTACCGCTTCGATATCCATGCCACCTTCGGTGCTGAACATGATCACTGGAGCGCGCACTTGGCGCGAGGCGTCAATGATCACGCCGATATAGTATTCTTTATCAATGTCCAGTTTCTCCTCCACCAAGACTTTTTCCACCGTGAGGTTCTTGATTGCAGACCCGAGGAGGGCTTTAGCCACCTGTTCCGCCTCAGCAGGGGTTTGCGCGAACTGGATGCCCCCGGCTTTGCCGCGCCCGCCTGCCCAGACCTGGGCTTTGATGGCGACTGGCTTGCCTATCTTCTCCGCAATCTTCCTTGCCTCCTCGGGAGTCGTTGCGACCTCCCCCTGAGGAATGGGCATTCTGGCTTGCTTGAGCAACTGCTTTCCTTGATATTCAAATAATCGAGCCATACTTACCTCCAAGTCGTCAGTAGGGGCGACATGATGTCGCCCCTACGCCGAGCCATTTACGCAGAATTCGACATTCTGCCCACCGTCTGCCTTGCAATGTCCTGATTCCTAGTTGAGCTTGATGCCCAAGAACGTCGTCAGGATGAACACGGTGAAGAAAATCCCGTAGAAGACGGTCGCGGCCAGCAAGAGCACTTCGCGCCAGATCGGCGGCTGCATTTCCTTAGGCACGAACTTGCGGTTCACGATGATCGTGAGGAACGCGGAAAGCGCCATCGTAAAGTTGGCAATGTTCGCGCTGATTGCAAAGATGATGATCGGAATGCTGGCTTGGATGTTAAAAGCCAGGTAGAGGATGCCCCACAACACCACGGAAACCAACAGCACGTAGTAGACCGTGCGGAGATCCTGCCTAGACCACTTCCTGACCCGATCCGAGGCATACCAGAGCATGTCTGCAATTTGGCGGGGCACCAGGTCTAAGTTGCTGACGGCTGTCGAGAACAAGACCCAGAACCCGATGAAAGCAACAATGTAGAGTCCCAAAGGTCCAAACCGTTGGATCATACCGCTGGCTGGAGAGACCGCCAGCCCCCAACTCGGGAGCGTGGTGCCCCTGGGAATCATGGAGACGTAGAGGAGACCTGGCAGCAACATCCCGACCATGCCGCCGATCCAGAACACGCCCCACTGGTCAATGTTCAGAATTTTCCACCAACCCTTAAAGTTCTCCATGTTGCTGGCAGTGGGTTTGGCAATCATGCCATGAGCGGAGACGTGAACCGACTTGCCGCCGATAGCACTGGCGATGTAGCCGATCTTCGCCGCCATACCGTACCCTTTGTCGCGGTACCAGTTGGTGATGCAGTTGTTACCGAACCCGCCGTAGGCGGAGTAGCCCACCAGCGCGCCCAAGAGCAAAAGGTCAACGCCCGCGGGGATCGATCCGAAACTGACAAACCCTGCAAAACCCTCAGCCCAGGTTGAGGCAGGCGCCAAGAAGAGATCCAGGATCAAGAGGGCAAGCAGGATGAACGCACACATGACCCAGTTGGCGATCTCCAGAGTCTTTTCGATTTTTCCACCGATGGAGACCAGGACGCCGCAGGCGAGGATGATCACGAAGCCCCAGAAGATGACCGTGCCCTGCTCGGTGGCGGTAGCAAGTCTGCCTAACTGAACCGCTGCCACAGCGGTGGCACAGGAGATAGCCCACCCCGGCAAGCCTCGTTCCAGAAAACCCATCACCGAAAAGAGGATACCCCAGAATGCCTTGCCCGGGGCAAGCCGCATGAACCCTAAGGTGATCGGCTCTCCTGTGGCGAGGGTGTAACGGGTCATTTCCAGGTTAAGGAAGGTCTGGAGAGTGGTTGATACCGTAGTGACCCAGAGCAGTACCAGACCGTACTTGACGAAGAGAGTAGGACCGACGAGCCACTCACCGCCGCCGATGGAACCGCCGAGAGCGATAACGGCGGGCCCCATGATCGCGAAGAGTGCCTTCAAGTTGCGGAAATCTCTAACGGGTGGCTCCGGCATGTCGGTCACCGGAAAGGCTGGTCCCATTCCGCCGGGAACAGTTTCCTGTTTTACATCCGCACTCATAATTGTCCTCCAATACGCTACACTGCGCGAGGATGCAGATTGCTGTGTTCTACACACATGAAATCCACCACGCCTTTGTGGAAGCAGACGGCAAGTGGGTTTTCAAAAAGCGCAATTTGAACCCACGCTCAGCATAGTCAGTGAATTTAGATGACTTGTCACTCCTTCCATAACAAGCCATCAACGATGCCCAGTGCATGTCATCATCGTCAGGTCATAGGCACCTCCTTGCGCCTGTCAGTGGGAACTCCCTCAGATAATTCTATCTGACAGACCAGTCGTTACGTCGTCTCTGTGTAACCAAGCGTAGCCGAGAGTTGAGAGCAAATCGTCGTGACAAGTTTGCCGAGTTCTGTAAGTCTTTCCTTGGCCATGCGCGTCGTGGGACCCGAGAGACTGATCGCGGCAACTACTTCCCCAGTGTGATCGCGCGCGGGGGCGGCGATGCAGCGCACCCCCTCGTCGTGTTCCTGGTTGTCTACCGCATAACCGCGCCGCCGGATCTCTGCCAATTCGCGCGCGAGTCCCTCGGCGGTGGTAATCGTGTAACGTGTATCGGCTGGCAGACCATTGTCAGTCAGCAACCGGGTTCGTTCTGCCGGCGTGAGATAGGCGAGGAAAACTTTGCCGCAACCGGTACTGTGGAGAGGCACGCGTCGCCCAATCTCTGCGAACATTCTCACCACGTGCGGTGATTGCACCTGGTCTACATAGACCGCCTCCGCGTGATCCAGGATACTGAGGTTGGTTGTTTCACCACTTGCTTCCATGAGACGCTGCAAAAAGGGGTGCGCCTCAGCCCGGAGGTCTGAGCGGTCGTGATACGCGCGCCCCAACTGCAAGGCACGGGGACCCAAAGAGTAACGACCTGTTGGGTTGTTCTGGCGCGCGTAACCGCGCAACACCAGCGTGGCGAGGAGACGGTGGACTGTGCTTGCGCGGAGAGAGACTCGCTTGCTCAGGTCGAGGATGCCTACCTCATCGCGCACAGCGGCGAGCGCTTCGAGGATGTCAAGCGAACGATCAACGGATTGAACAGTGGCGCGGTCTCTGAAGCCCTTGTCCTTCTTGGTCACTCCCGCGTTTTCCCTTCCGGCTCCAAGAAAATCCACCAATCCCTGGATTCCACGATGCGGAAAAACCTTCTACCAACTGGAATTATATCACAAATGGCTTTGGATGTCAAATCTGGTGAGTTGCGGCAATTCATTCTCCCGATTCAACGGGCATACCTACCGGAAGAAAATCAGCGTTGTCAAAACAAAAATCGGAACAAGAATTGCGCCTGACCACAACATATAGCCGAAGAAACTCGGCATCTTGCAGCGCCACTCTTCGCTGATCGCCTTGACCATGAAATTGGGCGCGTTGCCGATGTAGGTGTTCGCGCCCATAAAGACCGTGCCGGCTGAAATCGCGCTCAGGTACATCTCCGCGATGCTGCCGTCTCTCAGCGCAATGCCTTGCGCCAGCCCCAGCGCGCGGGTCACACCTTGACCGAGTGAAGCAAACGCCAAATATGTCGGCGCATTGTCGAGGAAAGAAGAGAGGCACCCGGTTGCCCAAAAGAATTGCCAGGGCGCCGTGAGACCCAGTTCGCCGCCGCGCGCTTTGAGAATCAAGAGCGCGGGAATCATCGCGCTGAAGATCCCGGCAAATAGCACGGCGACTTCGATCATCGGGTTGAACGTAAATTCGTTTTTCCTGCGGATCTCCGGTCGCGTGGTCTTCCAGGCAAGCAGCGCCATCAACCACATCACGATTTCCCGCAATGGTGTCGGCAAGAGAATCGCCGCGCCGAGAACGCCCAACAGCCACAGCAAGTTGTGTGCGCCCTCGATCCGGAGCGGTTGAATTTCGGCGCGGTCGCGCTGCAGCGCTTCGGCGGGCTCTTGTGCGTATGCGCGCGTATCCACAACAAGAAAAATCAGCAGCACCAAGCCGACGGCAAGTGCCCAGATCGGGAAAAGTTTGAGCGTCCAGAAAAACGGAACGCCCTGCAAATAGCCAAGGAAAAGCGGCGGATCACCTATCGGCAGAAGCAGTCCGCCGATATTCGAAACCAGAAAGATAAAAAAGATCGGGATGTGTCCGGTGTACTTGCGTTCGCGATTGGTGCGGAGTACGACACGGATCAACAACATGCTCGCGCCCGTCGTACCGATCAAATTCGCCAAGACCGCGCCGATGGCTAGAAAGAACACGTTCGTTGGCGGTTTGGCTTCGATGTCGCCCTGGAGATGAATTCCTCCGGCGATGATGAACAGCGCGGCGAGCAAGGTGATGAACGAAAAGTAGTCCAATCCAACTTGCCAAATCTCATGCCAGTCTTCCAGCCCGATGAAAATCGCGGTCGGTAATCCAAAGAGCGCGGCGATGAGCGCTTTGTTGCGATGGTATTCCCAGAACTTGGCCGTAACCAAAGGCAGGATCGCGATGGCTAAGAGCAGACCGGCGAACGGAACGACCCAGAAAAGCGAAATTGTTGTGCCCAGATCGTGA